>Ga0209212_1004408_pt1 | contig 17447 bp, 17 predicted proteins | sample RifGroC2_FD_183996 | JGI IMG/M metagenome (GOLD analysis project Ga0209212, IMG submission 183996) | Groundwater microbial communities from Rifle, Colorado, USA - Groundwater C2 (SPAdes) (version 2) | ecosystem: Environmental > Aquatic > Deep subsurface > Groundwater | place: Rifle, Colorado...
GATTTAAGTTGATAATAGATAAAAAGACAATATAATATGGCTAAGTCGGGGTGTAGCGCAGCTTGGCTAGCGCGCTTGAATGGGGTTCAAGAGGTCGTGGGTTCAAATCCCGCCACCCCGACCAATATAATCAAGGGTTACAGGTGTTTGTTACAACTTGGTTTTTCTCAACTGTGACCAAATTGTGACCGAACTCTAAGACCTGAATACCATCACGCAAACTTTCCGGAGAATGATGCGAATATCGTTGCGTCATCCTAATATCCTGATGGCCTAATAACTTAGATATTTTATAAATATCAACCCCCCTTTGCGCTAACCATGTAGCGAAGGTATGCCTCAAATCGTGGAAATGGAAGTTCTGGATTCCTGTCTTATCTAAAGCAATATTAAAAGCCCTTCTAAGATTATTTCTGTCAAGCTTCGTTGACATATTGCTTAGAAATACAAGATCACTTTTCAGATTTCTTATCTTTGACTTTTCTAACAAAATATCAAGTGCTATTTGATTCAATGGAATTGTTCTTGGTTTTCCGTTTTTAGACACTTGAATTATAATAGTTTTACGGAAAAGATTCACTCTGCCCCACTGAAGCGAAAGCAACTCCCCCTGCCGTAATCCTGTATGTAAGTCAAAAACAACTATGTCCTTAAGCCATTGAGGAGAATTTTCAAGGAGTCTCTTTTCTTCATCTTCCGACAACCAGCGATCTCTCTCGTTATTCTCCTTTTCTTTTGGTACTCTAGACACAGGATTATCTCTAATCCATTCCCATTCTTTGACAGCCAAATTAAAAGCCTTTGACAGCATTGCCAGTTCCCTGTTAATGGTGGCGGGTTTCGCTGCTTCACTGTACCTTAATACCTTGTAATCAGAAATCATTTTGGGAGTTATTGCTGATAACTTAGAATCACCAAAATTAATTGAAAGGTGTTTTTTTGAAGCTGAATAACTACATTGGGTATTGATAGACACCTTCGGAGCGTGTTCCCGCATAAACTTTTCCATCATATCGGGGAAAGCCTTACTATCACCGATAGGCTTTTCAAGGTATTTCCCTTCTGCAATCTCTGTTCTAATCTTTGCTTCTATTACCAGGGCAAGTTTCTTATCAATTGTCTCTAAACTCTTTCGGATTCTTTTCCCTTTATAGGTTATAGAAGCCCACCAGACACCACCACGCTTAAACATATACACCTCCTTTCTCGTGGCTAATTGTGTCTGTACGACTGTATCGGGAATTATACCTTTTCACAAAAAATATCTCCAATGATTTTATCAACAACTTTCTTTTCATTGTTTGTACTGCGTTTCATTGAGTCCATTAATTTGTCTATTTCGTGTAAATCAAAGAGAATACGGCGACCACACTTAATAGAGGGAAACTTTCCCTGACTTGCCCAATCGTATAATGTCTTAACCGGCAAAGAAGTATATTCTGACACCTCTTTGATGTTTACATATCGCTTTTTCATTTTAGAATCTTCTTATAATCATCCCTTCGTAAAAGATAAAAACTTCTGATACCTATTTTAATGCTTTAAAGTTCATATAGAGTAACCCGGCCCTTTGTTATATTTTTTCTTTTTCAGATGAATCTTTGTTTGTAAATAACCTTCGTCATTACCCTGTGTCTTTTCTTTTAGGTAATCTTTTGCTTCAACTAAATATTTGGTTATTATCTCTTCATTAACACCGTCATATCCTTCTCTTGCTGCATAGGCAGTTATATAACCAATGCCATTTTGAAATAATGTCTTATCACTGGGTATCCTTGCCCTATCTACATCTCTTGTTATGCCTGTATAATTGCCATCCACAAAACGTACCTGTTGAATCTTTTCCCATAATGGATTCGTCTTCCATCTTGTTCTATTTGTGGTCATATCATCAACAGCAAGCCTTAACCAATCATGGGTACAATATTTCCAGACATCATTCATTTTCTCCATCATATCCGAAAATGTTCTTATGGACATCTGTCCCAAAAATTCTCTTCGCAGTTGAAACTCAAACCTCCACACCCTTTGCTCTTTATCCCACCCCTGCTTATCCCATATTTCTTTGAGGTAATATTTATGGCTCTTTTCTATCTCCAGGGTTTTATCATATAATCTTGCAGAAATTTCTCCACCCTGCCCTATTGACCAGCCGGTGAATCTGTCTCTTTTCCAGTGCATATGGGCATCCTCAGCCCTGGTTATCCATGACTGTTTTTTAATTTTTTCAAAGTTCGTTTCTGTAGTAAAATCTACAAATAAGTCGGCTCTGCTTATTGTTTCTTCCTGAATCAAGACAATCAAATTATTGACTATTTCTCTTAATTTATAAATCGAGGAATCAAGCCCGGCGCAATTTAAAAGTTCGCTTGATATCTGAACATATACGGAAGGGACAATCCTTTTTTTACTGGCTGAAATCTGGATATGATACCAATTGTCTACCAAGATATATGAATACCACTTATTCCCTTTATCTTTTACCTCAAAATTATGTTTTTCAATAGGAACCATTGCTAATGCTTGTTCTCTCTCGTTGTCAGACTGGGCAAGGGTCTTTTTTTCTTCAAGGAGTTCCTTAACTCCTTCTTTAAGTGTGCCTTTAAATGATACATACAGACTATCAATCCCTTTAAATAGTTCTTTAAACTCCATTTTCAATCCTCCTAAATGTAATTCGGGGGTGCTGTGTTACTAGGCGTCGCACCCAACTCTGTGCTAAATTGTTTACCATCGCTCTTGAAGTTATGTGAACATTCCGTATCATAATTCACCATCCTTTTGGGTACGTGTGTGTGCTCCGTTGCGCTCCCGCTTACGCTCCGCTTCACTTCGCACAAACGTACCCTAGTGTTTACCATAAATAGTTTATGAGATTCCTTAATCACTTCTTAACCCGTTAAATTTCTTTTTGTTTTTTACATTACCGATTTCTGACTTTTAATCTTTGACATCGTTTACTATCCAGTCTATCTAATCTGCACCAAGTTATATTTTCCTCTAATTCAACGTTCTTGGACTTTTCTACCACAAATACGACCCCCTTCTTCACCTTATACATTCCCTTCCCTCTTCGCTACGTACAAGACACTACGCAAAGAGCGAAGGTTTAACGCCAATTCCTTCGTTCAACCTATTATCTCCTGCCACGTCACAGCCTTCTTTAAATTTCTACACAACAGAAAATAAAAGAAGTCTGTGTTTGTTAATTGAAAATGCAATAAAAAAAGCCGAGACTATAGTTGAGCATATCAACCACAGCCTCGGCTTCTTTATCAAGTCTTTAAGATTGACTTTTTGATAAATTGTAGTAATATTAAGGCCGTGTGGCATGTTTCGACATGCTCCATACCTTGGGAAGGGATGTGCTGGTCAAAGCTTCTATCCCTTCCCATACTAATTTTCTCAATTGCTATTTACGGTTGTCTTCTATTGTTAATTCATCTCTTCTAATCATCTCCATTGTCTATAAAATTATCTTACAGACCATTTAATCTCTTGATTTTTCTTTTAACTCTTTGATTAACTCATCACGTACCTTTTCAAGTTCTGTCTTTATTTTTATATAAGAATCCTTTGCAAAGGCTAGGGCCGTAAAATGATAACATGCCTTTTCAACAAGGTTTTTCTTCATATCTATAATGTGTTCCTGAGTTTCTCTATCATTTGATTTTATAAAAACAAATCCGTCAATAAGGACTTCGCCCACACTCATTAGAGTGTCTGCTGCAAGTCTTCTATGTTCTTCGGGAATTGAGCCAAAATGATTAATAGTTTCCTTTAAAATATTTTGAATTGATCCCAAAAGTACAACTGGTTGATGTTCTGGGTCATTTGATATCGGATTTACAAACTCAGTAAAAATCATCGAAATAAAGGTTTCAAACTTCTTGGCTATGGGTGATTTTTCAAATTTATTCCAATATTCTGGTCTTTCCTGCTTCCTTTTTGAGATAATATTTAGGATTTGGGCATTGTCTGTCTTGTAAGTGTCAGAAAGTTCGTCTTCGATTAGCTTCGATAGCTTCACCCCTCTCTTCTTGGCCTTTGCCTCTAAGAAGTCCCTTAATTCCTTGCTTACCCGCAGACTTATGAATTCTTCTTTAGCCATAATATTTATTGTGTTACAATTGATAGAAATTAATGACAATGTGCATTTTAATCATTTCTTATAATTTGTCAAATCTTTTTTATGATTATCTGAAATCTATTTTCATAAATTACAAAGCAGAATAGACGAAGGAAATGCTCTCTCTGTATTTTTCCTGAAAACCATGTTAATAACACATCATGTTGCTGAAGGGATTGAGGTCAATTATGACGCAGAAGAAAAAACTGCGTGTACTGAGATTCTTGATGCAGTAAAACGTTTCGGTAGTAAGGATGTATTTAAAAAAGTTACTCTTGAAGATTTAGCCTTACAGATAAAATAAAATCCAGCATAGAAAATTTCATCTTTAATCCTTTTGCTATTTTATAATCTCTTTCTTTCGTACTATTTTCACCCAATTCATTCCCTTCCCTTCCCTTCCCTTCCCTTCCCTTCCCTCTTCGCTTCGTATAAGACACTACGCAAAGAGCGAAGGTTTAACGCTTATTTCTTCGGCTAACCTTATTGCCTTTCCTGTCACAGCATTCTTTCATCTTCTACAAAACAGAATATCAAAGAATGCTGTGTTGTTTTATTGATTCCTTGCGATCCTCTGTTGGAAATCTTTATGCTTGTACTATTCCTTATACCTAACCCGAACGAGTCGGAAATGGAAAATGAAAATTAGAATTAGAAAATACACATTGCAAAGTTCATTTTGCATTTTTCAATTTCCCTTTTGCTCTCACTATATATCAGTTATCCTGAGACTGTTTAATGATGAATGGCACTGGAATTAAACGGACAAACTTTTGACACGTTATCATAAAACGAGAAAATATTTCCTAATAACAGGAAAAATTTTACTTTGAAGTCCGACGTTTTACCTGGCAAATTTTAACCATATTTATAATTTCGGATACTTATAACCCCCTGTTTTATTCAAATTTGGTATCTGCAAAGTAACAGAAACAATATCTGGCACGTATATTGATAAGATAAAGACACAGGCTAAATAAAAGCGAAAATTTCAAGCTTTGATTGTGAAGGGATGTATATTTGACAAGAATTAACTCCAACATTAATGCTTTAAATGCGTTGAAGTCATTAAGCGATGTTAACGATAAGTTATCTGTTGCTCAATTAAGATTAGCCACGGGCAAGAGAATCAATAGTGCTGCTGACGATGCGGCGGGTTATTCTATTGCCAAAAAATTTAATGTTCGTTCCGAAGGTTTGGGACAAGCAATTAATAATATTGGTTCAGCTAAAAATGCTGTTGCTGTGGCTGAGGGGCATTTAAACAATATTGTAGAAATTCTTACCCGAATGAAGGTAAAGACAATTCAAGGGGCAGACGATTCTCTTGGGACCGCAGAGAGAAAAACCATTAATGCAGAGTTGGAAGCTTTAGCATCTCAAATAGACCTTAATGTAACACAGGCTACATGGAATGGTAAATCTCTTCTAACTGGATCTAGAACTTATAACGATAGTAGTTCATTGTTTAATTTTCAGATTGGTGCTGGGGACAATGCTGTAAAAGATACTCTTAAATTTGATTTGTTGAATACTTCAAATGTACAGTTTAATATAGACAGTACATATGATCTTGATAGAAAAGGAAATACAGGATTTACTTCTCATAAGTTGAATTTACGACAAACCAAGGTGGATTTATCTAAAAGCTTTGCAGAAGCAGGATTTAAGAATACCCCCAAAGGTTCCATTAGTGTTAATGGGGTGGTTTTTAATTTATCTAATTATTCTACCGTTCAACAGTTTATGGATGCTATAAATAACAATCCCTCTACAGAAGTGAATTTTACTTATGACGCTACTTTAGATCAGTTTTTTATGGCTAATTTGAATGCAGTAGCTTCTTATAATGTAGATGTATCGGAAACAGGTACAGAAGATGTAGATGCGGCATTCGGGCATACTATAAATGGGTTTTTCGCTCAGGTGAGATTTGGTGCAGGGATGATATTTGGAATGAGTAGATCTTTTTCTTTAGCCCCAGGAGCTACCGCAAGCTCTTATACTGGATTATCTGTCCCAGATATAGACATTTCATCAACTACAGCACCAAATTTTATAATCAAGATAGACAATGCTATAAAGGATGTATCCTCAGCATTAAGTTATATAGGTTCTACTGTTAATAGACTGACCTATCAAGAAAATAGTTTAATTGTTGCCAAAACAAATACAGATGCAGCAAAGAGCCGTATTGAAGATGCTGATATGGCATTGGAACAATTACAGTTAACCAAATTCCAGATAACCCAACAAACTGCTAGTGCTATGCTTGCACAGGCAAATACGTCCCCTCAAGCAATAATGTCTTTATTCAAGTAATATTGATAAGAGGATGATATGAAATTGGAAGAAATTATTGAAGATATTTTTGAAATAAACCACAGGGTTAGCTTTAATTTGTGGAATATTGCTGATATAAAACATAGACCCAGAGGCTTATCTCCACGGTTGGTACTCCCCCAAAGAAGAAGTGGAGCTATTCGTATAAGTGAACAAGAAGCGAGAATTTTATATTGGGTTAATTTAATATGAATAATCAATTTTTAATGTGGGGAGAAAGGGGAATGGTTGCCATGTTTTTCTTTGAATTGTCTAAAAATGCGATTTCCAATCCCGAAAAAGAATTATTAAAGAAATTTCTCGAAAGGTTCGAATTTACAGAAGATACACTTATTAATTTTAGTCCACAATCTATGTGGTGTATTATAGAGCCAGACTTTGGTAATGATGGTTTTGGTCATCCAGATGCTGTATTTTTTTTTGAGGACAAAAGTAATAAGAAAAAAGTATTTATTTTTGAAGCTAAGAGAACCCCTTATTCAAAATCATGTTGGGGGTTAAATCGTAGGGGTGAAGAGGGTTTTAATAGTTGTCTTAATGGTCAATTGGAGCTTAATTATAGATTGGCATGTAGTTTACAAGATTTCTCTGCAAATAATCATTCCTCTCTTAAAGAACCAGAATGGATTACAAAATCTCCATATAATGATAAACACTCACCGCGTATATTAAAAAATAAAACCGTTATCGCTAATGTTATCAATCCAATAATTACTGGTGATAATATCGAATATTATCATTTAATATTAACAACGGATTATAAAAACCCCTTTACGAATGATAAAAATGTATTTCCAGAATTATATGATTCATCTAATATTAACCAGTGGGAGAAATTGAAAAAGTATTTTGGCTGGATAAATTATGATTCACTTCTTGAAATAGCGAAATCATATTTTCCAGAGAGGTATTGGGAAAAATCTTTTGAATTGAATAAAAACAATATGAATTATTCTAAATCAAACAGTTTTGAAACAAATAATCGCATCACAACAAAAAATGCAAAAATTGTATTTTTGCCAGAAATTGACACAAATAATGTGTTTCATTTTTCTTGGCAAAACGAATCTGCAGTATTAAGGAAATATATCAATCCATCGTCGCCCCCAACCGAAATAAAAAAACATACTCGCTCTGAAATAGAATCCCTGATTAAAGAACAAAGTTCACCGCCACGTAAACCTTGGACCGATAGTAAATATTGGTATTCTATTTGTGAAAATATTAAGAAAGAATGGAATAGCAATACAATATAATTGGTTAGAAATCCCTATAATAAAGCAATGGGCAACACGCACAGTCAGATACTTCAAAGAACTCACTCAGCACACGTAGGGGATTCCGGCGACACCATACTTAATTATTGATCTTGGGAACCCGAAGGGGTCATGTCGTAATCATTTCATATCAAGATAACTACTCTACCAATTCTCCAAGTAGATAAAAAATTCTCTTTTGATTCACATTAGAATTATGTTGAAGATACTATAATAGATAGGTAAGATTGCCATTTAGCAAAGTTATGATGAAATAATTAAGTATCTGAGAGGAACGTGATAACTGCAATAGACACCAATATATTCCTTGATATACTTATCCCTGATGAAAATTTATTCTTTGAACAAATAGGGAGTTAACTATGAAAACTAAAACTATATATGAAAAAGAAATTTTAAAAGACATACAAGATTTATCTGAGCCTATGCAAGAGAAACTAGCTAAAATTATTCATCTTCTTAAAAAAGAGTTTGTTCAACCTGAACTCAAAGAAAAATCTGCAACAGAAGAATTCCTTTCTGTATGTGGAACATGGGAAGACGACAGAAGCATTGAGGAACAAATAAGGGTTATTTATTCGAGTAGAAAATCATCTACAAAAATGGAGAATGTATTTTGAAATATCTACTCGATACAAATACTTGTGTTTACTTGCTCAATGGTAATGAGATTCTCAAAAGGAGGGTTAAGGAAATCGGTGTTTATTCTTTATCGATATCTAATTGCGTACTGGCTGAATTATACTTTGGGGCTTACAATTCAAAGAGAATTGAGGAGAATTTAGGAAGGATATACTTGTTTAAAAAGAATCTTTCCGTTTTATCTGATAGTGAGGAATCCGCTCGGCTCTTTGGAAAGATTAAAGCGGATTTAAGAACCAAAGGCACAATTATCGACGACTTTGACATTTTAATTGCCAGTATAGCTACTGCTAACAACCATATTTTAGTAACGAATAACACAGACCATTTTGAAAGGATAGAAGGTTTAAAGATACAAGATTGGTTAAATAAGAATCCTTAATGACATCATCGATTGTTTTTTACTTTAATTGACTGTGACCAAATTGTGACTAAAATGTGACTAATTCCAACGGAATCGAAAGAAATCAAACGGAGTTGCCGGAATTTAAGACGTGTATTAAGTTGCTATTTAGTAAACAGTTACAGTCGTAACAGACACAATGCCAGCTAGTTATAAAAAATGCTAAAAATACCCTTTTAAGAAATGGGGTTCAAGAGGTCGTGGGTTCAAATCCCGCCACCCCGACCACTTCAATTCTTTATTTAGATTTTCTTCTTGAGGACACCCCTTTTTTCCGTTAGTATCCCTTCCTACCTTCTTTTACCAGACAATGAGATTAGTTCTTTTTACACTCATTCAGTAAAATCTACTGATGATATAAGAATAGTTAAGTTCTGTCGATACACACGTAAAGTTAAAAGGAGATATGGGATGAAAATGTTTCTGCAGATGCTTACGCTGGGGATGGCGTTGTTTCCATTTGGACAAGGCTTGCGGGCTGGGGTCCTTGAAGACGTCATGAAGGGTAAGGCTACGGTTATCGACTTGACCTATCCATTAAATGAAAAAAATGCTTACTGGCCTGTGGGGCCGTATACGCCGTTTAAGTACGAGGTCATTGCCAATCTTAAAAAAGACAAGGTGTTTTCGGGAAAGTACAGCACGCCAGAGCACCTCGGAACGCATATTGATGCGCCTAACCATTTCGAGGAAGGTCTGCCTTCCGTTGACCAAATTCCCTTTGAAGAACTGATCGGTCCTGCAGTTGTCATCGATGTAACGGATAAGGTAGAGAGAGATGCTGATTATATCCTTTCACCATCGGACATCTTGCTGTGGGAAAAAGATAACGGGCAGATCCCCGAAGGGGCAATTGTGCTGTTAAATACAGGATGGAGCAAACGATGGCATGATTATGATGGTTATAAAAACTTTGATAAGAAAGGCAGTATGCACTTCCCCGGTTATTCAAAAGAGGCTACTCATTTTCTGGTAACAAAGAGAAATATCAAAGGTATTGGTATCGATACCCTTAGCGGTGATTGTGGAACCAGCACAGATTTTATAGTCCATCATACTATCAATGCCGCAGGAAAATTTATTCTTGAAAATGTAGCCAACCTGGATAAGTTGCCGTCCAAAGGTGTTACCCTTATTATTGCTCCCATCAAAATCGAAGGAGGTTCAGGCGGTCAGTGCCGTATCTGGGCTATTTTGCCAAAGTAACTGCGAATTTGGTAACAGTTCGGTTCACCGCAGAGAACGCAAAGATCGCAGAGATTTATCCGTAAGTGTTCTGTTATATGATTGTAGAAGCCTGGACTGGCTGTCCAAGTGTTTCTTTGATGTGGTTGAGAAAAACCTTGTTTGGGTTGTAATTATTCTGTAGTGGACTTACGACGAAGACAGGTGCATAACATCCGACCATATGCAATCTTTCCCGTGCCTTTGCGATATTATCCGTATGGTCATCGGCATATTTATTAATTACTGCCAGGTCAATCTTGGAGATAATTTGCCTTGTCGAACGCTTGATTTTGGTCTCTCTCGGAGTGGTGACAAGGATGCAGAGGTCGGCATCGTGCGTGTGCAAAAAGCTGTTACCTTCCACCAGGACTAAATCGCTCTTGTTGAAGTAAGTTAGCGCCTCTTCGATGCTTTTTTCTAAATGATCTGTGTGTGTTTGCAGCCAGACCACCTTCTGGGCGCCGGCATTTTTAAAAAGAGAGGTGTCTTTGCCCTCCTGCTCGATTTGTAGTGGGTCAACCGTAATTTTGTACGGGAGTGTCATGGTTTCACACACATCGCAGTCAGAGTGCCTGGGGCAGTTGCCTTCGTGTTTCGTCGTGATTTTTAAGGCGTTTAAGTCACCAAAATGTCTCAGTAAGAACTGGGCAACAGTCGTCTTTCCCACGCCGCTTGCTGTGCCGGTAATGGATATGATTTTCATTGGAATAATTTTACAATCAGATATTTATAGCTGAATAGTTACTTCAAAGTGAGTATACTATTTTCTTCCGATTCCCACAACTCCTTTTATCTTTTCATCCCTATCAAGAATAGGAGCGCCAGACCAGGTTGTCTTGATTTTAGCGCCTTTCTTTGTGATGCAGGTAAGCGGATAGTTGTATACATTGCCTTCCTTTACCATCGTTTCCAAATCTGTTCCCTCGAAAAAGTTTTTCTTTTCGGCAAAGAGTGTATCGATAGGTTTTCCTAATATCTCTTCCTTTCTGTAACCGAAAAGTCCTCTTGCAGCATCGTTAATGCTGCATATGTTGGCATGTTCGTCTGTGGCAATAATGGCGTCCGGTGCAGTATCAATGATGCTATTCATCATGTCTTTTTCCTTGACGAGTGAAGCATTTTCACTGATCATTTGCTGGCGGAGGTCGTGGAGTCGCCTCAATAACTTGTCGGTATTTACTTCGATATGACGTTTTTCTAATCCGCGATGGATGGTATTAATGATCGTGTCGGAGTCAATAGGTTTTGTAATATAGTCGTATGCGCCGTGGCGGAAAGACAATATTGCCGACTCTATACTTGGCCGCGCTGTCATGATGATGACCAGCGTCTTGATGTCCAACTTTTTGATGTTGTTCAGGAGTTCGATGCCGTCCATGCCAGGCATGTGAAGGTCTGCAACTACAATATCAAAGTGTTTTTGTTTCAGCTTTTCGAGTACATCTTGTCCATTTTGAGCAATCTCGGCATGATAACCTTCGTCTTGCAAAATACCCTCTGAGAGAAAAAGGGCCGATTGCATATCGTCCACTACAAGTATGCTGGGAGGCTTTTCGGGGACTCTAAGTTCTCTTGATAATTTTCGTACCTCAAGCGAACGTTTGATGCATTCGCATATCTCGTCGGGGTCGAGTGGTTTTGTTATATAATCAAATGCATTGTATTCGCTTGCCTCTCTAATAGTTTCAATGCTAGGGTATCCCGTCATGATAATCGTAATTATGTCAGGGACACGATTTTTTGCTTCCTTAAGCACTTGTATTCCATCCTTTTTTGGCATGCGGATGTCGATGAGGAGTATGTCAAAAGGCTCTCCCTTTAAGAGTTTTTCAAGCCCTTCTATGCCGTTGGTAACCGTTTCGACTTGATATCCTGCATCGGTCAGGGTGTCTTTGAGTAACGTGCATATGATTTCTTCATCGTCGATAACTAAGACTCTTTCTCCTGTCATGGCATTTCCTCCCTGTTTAATCGTATGTAGTATTAAAAACTTTATCTGCGGTTTATCTTCACAAACTTGTCCTCGTAAAACTTGTCCTCGTGAAAACGGGGAACGGGGATGAGTCGAGTTTTAGATGTTGGATGGCTAAATGGTTGTATGGCTAGTAACCATATAGCCATTTAACCATTTATCCTGAAGTATTTAAATTAAATCTTGCATCTTGTTCCTTATTGGTCTGAGGCATCGCCTCGCTAGGTATTAACATCTGCAACAGGTAGTGTGATAACAAAGGTCGCTCCTTTTCCAATTTCACTTTTAACGTCAATATGGCCGTGATGTTCCTGTAATATCCGGTAAATCATATATAACCCCAGCCCTGTTCCCTTGCCGGGTTCACGGGTAGTAAAGAACGGTTCGAATATTTTCGGTAAGTTTTCTTTCGGGATACCCTCGCCAGTGTCAGTAAATTCTATTTCAACGGCTGAAGAATTTACCGGTCTTGTAGCAATCGTTAATTTACCCCCGTTGGGCATAGCCTGTATGGCATTGATGATGATATCGGTAAAAACTTGCTGTATCTGCGTGTGATTAGCCCGAATATCGGGGATGTTTGGGCTTAAAACCTTGTTCAACTCGATATTCTGTGACGATAACTGATTGCCAAATAGGATAAGAGATTCGAGTTGAACTTCATTGACATTGACTGCTATGCTTACAGTCTCCGATGTGCGAGAAAATTTCAGGAGACCATCGATGATTTTCTTGCAGCGCAGCGCCGAATCGACAATTAACTTCATCTCTCTTTGGAAAGACTCGAAGCCAGGCATCTTTTTGAGCTCTTCATCCTCTGCCTTTTTCATAAGCCTTTTGGCGTATCCTAATACACCGCTGAGCGGGTTATTGATTTCGTGCGCAATACCGGCCGCCAATTGGCCTATACCGGCGAGTTTTCCAGCCTGGACGAGTTGTGCCTGGGTTCTCTTAAACTCGGTAATGTCCCTGCTAATGCCAACGGTTCCAATCATGTTCCCCGACGTGTCTTTGAGCTGAGAAAGGGTAATACTGATATCGATAATCTTATTTTCCTTTGTAATGAACTGGGTTTCCTGGTTGGATATCTTTCCTTCCTGTTTGATTTTTTCCAATAATTGGTTGCAATGATCGGGATTGGCAAAGAATCCACACAACGGTTTCCCAACGGATCCGCTTTGCGTATATCCAAGTATCTCCTGTGCGCCTTTGTTAAATTCTACTACATTATTCTCTATGTCTGTAGTGATAATCATATCGGCAGAGTTATCCAGCACATTCTGCAAGTAATCCATTGTTTGTTTGAGTTTCTGATTATTCCGTTGCAGTTGTTCACGTGTTTTTGCCTTTTTGATGGCAATGGTTGCCTGGGTTGCAAGAAGTTCCAGAATGGAAATGTCTCTTTTTGTAAAAGTACGTGGTTTATAGTCGTCCACATAAAGGATACCTACAATCTTGTTTTCGGTAGTCAGAGGTGTGGCTACCAGGGATCGTATTCCTTCGGCAAAAATGACTCGTGTGTCCATAGCCGATTCCTCCGTTATATCAGGCACTACAACGGGTTGTTTTTGGGAGAGGATTCGACTGGTGAGTCCGCCCGGTCTTACCTTCCATCGTGTTGCTTTCAGAGAGAATTCTGGGCTGAAACCATGTACGGCTGTGAGTTCCAATTCGTTTTTTTCTTCGTCATACAAAGCGAGACTCCCTGCCGGGGTGTTTGTTATTTCCAGGCCGCTTCTGACGATGGTTTGAAACACGTCCTTTTTGTCAATTGCAGAGGAAAGCATATTTCCAATATGATAAAGCGCCTTCTGTTCGGAAAGACTTTTTTGGATTTCCTCTTCCTTCTTTTTTCTTTCTTCTACCAGACTCCATATAAGTTTGGCGCTTAAACCGCCCAGTATCTCCGTATTTGAAGGCTTGTTTTTTTCAATATCGGCAAGTACGTGGGGATTTCTTGTAACATCGATAATAACGTCAAGATCATCCCTTTTTATTAATTTTTCATAACGGGTATAGGTGGGGATATTGAACTGCCTTGCAATTTTCAAACCCTCAGCCTGGGCGTTGTTGTCGACGACTCCAACAATCTCTATTTCTTTATCTTCATGTAAGATTGTAAGGAGGGCGGATCCGCCTTTTCCCGCACCGATGAGGACTACTTTCATAATTCATTCTCAGGTTTGTGTTGGTTGACTCTCTTGTGGTAAAGATTGAGTGTCTTTCTTATTGATTAATTCTTCGTATTCACTGAGATAGTAACGAATTGTAGAGAGCACGGGGTTTGCTGCCGTTTGCCCGAGACCACACAAGGACGCACTTTTGGTGACCTCGGCAAGTTCCTTCAATAGATCAATGTCCTCTTTCTTTCCCTGTCCCTTTGTAATACGCGTTAGGATATCGAGCATTCTCTTGGTTCCAATCCTGCATGGCACGCACTTTCCGCATGATTCGTCCTGACAAAATTCCATAAAATACCGGGCAATATCAACCATGGAGGTAGAGTCGTCCATAACGATGAGACCTCCTGAACCCATGATGGCGCCCACCTCTTTTACTGTTTCGTAATCAATGGGGAGATCAAGATGCTGTGCCGGTACGCACCCGCCCGAAGGACCACCCATCTGGGCTGCTTTGAATTTTTTACGACCTGGAATTCCTCCGCCAATATCGAAGACGATTTCACGAAGCGTTGTGCCCATGGGCACCTCAACAAGCCCAGTATTCTTCACGTTGCCTGCCAGGGCGAATATCTTCGTGCCTTTGCTGGTTCCCGTGCCAATGGCTTTATAGAATTCGGAACCCTTGAGGATTATAATCGGCACGTTTGCAAAAGTCTCTACGTTGTTGATATTCGTGGGTTTTCCCCAAAGACCGCTGGTGGCGGGAAATGGAGGCCGGGGACGCGGCATGCCTCGTTTGCCCTCAATGGAGGCAATTAAGGCGGTTTCTTCGCCGCACACAAAGGCGCCAGCGCCCATTTTGATTTCCAGATCAAAACTAAAACCGGTTCCGAGGATATTTTCCCCAAGAAGTCCCAGCGATTTTGCCTGTTGTATGGCAATATTGAGATGTTCAACGGCAATGGGGTATTCTGCACGCACATATACGATTCCCTTTTTTGATCCGATTGCATAAGCCCCAACAAGCATTCCCTCGATTACCGAGTGAGGGTCGCCTTCAAGCACTGCCCGATCCATAAAAGCGCCCGGATCGCCCTCGTCACCATTGCAGACTAAGTATTTTACATCTCCAACTGCCTTTTTGACGAATTCCCATTTATTTCCCGTTGGAAACCCTGCGCCGCCTCTGCCCCGCAGGCCTGAGTTCTTTATCTCATTGACAACGTCGTCCGGCGTCATGCCGGAGAGCACTTTCGAGATAGCCGCATAACCATCTCTGAGTATGTATTCGTTTATACTTTTGGGATCGATAGAACCACAATTTCTCAGGACAATCTTCTTCTGTTTGCCATAAAAAGGGATGTCCCGGCTGTAAGGAGTTCTTTTTCCAGCTTCTGTATAACAGAGGCGTTCGATGATTTCTCCCTTTAGTATAGTTCTTGAAATAATTTCAGGGACATCGGTCTCTGTCACCCTACCGTAGAAAATACCCATTGGTTCAATGGTCAATACGGGCGCCCTGGCGCACAGACCCTGACAGCCGGTGTCAACAATTTCCACCTTGTCTTTGAGGGATTGCTTTTCAATCTCTGATTTGAAGGCTTTGCATACTTCGTCAGCCCCCAGCGCTCTGCAGCCTGTTGTGCAGATGAATATTCGAACCATATCCGGGCGGTGTTTAGATTCGAGGGATTTCCTGAACTTTTGAAGGTCGTCAGGGTGTTTTAATTTTTCCACGTGGATTCTCCTTTTTTAATTACTGTATTTGTTTATGCTTTTCTTTTTATATGCGCCTTACACAAAATCATAATTTAAAGTAGTGGATAGACTAACCATGTTTTAACGAGATAATCATACCAACCGAATAATCCCCTTGCGAAGTAGTTTATTAAGTAAAATATTAATCCATCTTTCCGGTGGATCGCTCTTTTGGAAGTTAATTACTGTCCATCCATGGGATTGCAGATAGCGTTGCCTATGAATGTCTTTTTTTTGCTGTTTTGGGTGGTTATGATATTGTTCTTGAAACTCCAAAGCAAGTTTGTATGACGGAATGGCAAGATCAATTTTGTAACTACTTACGATTTTATTTGATTCCAATTTAACAATATCACAAAGTGCTTTTTTCATAAAATCTGCCCAAGAAACTTCATCTCTTACTCCTGATATTGGTAGGCCAGGAATATCTTCTGGATCAAATCCTATAATCTCCATTAACCTTTTGAATACTCCCTGATCAGGACATTTCGTTTTTCCCTTAATTGTGATCAAAAACGGTATGAGATTGGCACGAACACAGACCAACCTTTTTTCGCCAAGACTAACAAATGCTTTGCTTTTTTCACAGTTATATTTCTCGAGAATGCGATTTTTATGATTTTCCCAAGCTTGTTGGAGAGCACTCCTACCATAACCAAAAATAGGATTGAGTGACGTGAGTTGTATGTAACGTAAGTTCCTGTTGTCCTTGGGATACCAATAAATTATTTTTTTCCCCTCTCCGTTGGGGAGATCCAAAAGTAACCGACCACGGCTGAAGGTTTCTTCTTCTTTATTCATTATATGAGAGTTTTTTGCTATTTAGTTTTCTTCGTAAACCCCAATCCGACATGATGCTTGTTTCTCGAATATTGAGGCTGTGTCTATTTATGTCTCTTGTTAGGTTTTTCCCATTGATTTTTGAATATCGCTTTTCATCATTTCGAGTCGTTGATTCCAATCCAAATTTACCTTGTAGACTGCATCTGGTAGATTTATTAAATTTGATAACTCAGATAATTTTATTTTATTCCATTCTTCTCGAATTTTATGTGATTCTTCGGAACCCATGTAGCCCTGTAAAGCAGAATTAACTGCAATAATATCTGATAACAAGGCAGATATTTTTTTTAAATACTCTTCTTTAGCAAAGACCTCTTTTTTTACAGTCTCAAACTTATTTAATTCAAATTTTAAATTTTTTAAATCTAATACTCGAAGTCTTTGATAAACTGGAAGTATAATACAAACAAATGCTAAAAGAGTTAGTAACGCCAAATAAATGGGTGGTTCAATTTTTGTTAAAAATAATAATGTCGTAAAAAGTGAAATACATATTATTGCCGAAACTACTGAGATTATAACTTCAATATTTGGTTTCTTGATATTGTTTGACATTATAGAAAAATATTTTAATAGCTCTTGAGTATAGTCTCTGTTTTTTCGACGGTTAGTTTTCCGTAATATCTATCGTCAATCATCATGACCGGAGCCAGAAAGCACGTCCCTAAGCATGCCACCGGATCGTATGTAAATTTATAATCCCGGCTTGTTTCTCCTTCATGGATATGGA
>Ga0209212_1004409_pt1 | contig 17446 bp, 22 predicted proteins | sample RifGroC2_FD_183996 | JGI IMG/M metagenome (GOLD analysis project Ga0209212, IMG submission 183996) | Groundwater microbial communities from Rifle, Colorado, USA - Groundwater C2 (SPAdes) (version 2) | ecosystem: Environmental > Aquatic > Deep subsurface > Groundwater | place: Rifle, Colorado...
CTGACTACGAAAGAGGCAAAGTATTAGGGCAGATTACGGAGAAGGTGGCAGAGGGGTATGTGGTGGGAAAGGTGGCGGGAAAAGTGGCGGGGGGTGTTAAGAACTCTAGTAAAGCACCTGACGAATTTGACGATATAATGAAGTCAATGGATGATTATTTAGGCGAGGATATAAGGGTTAAAACAACTAAAAGTGGGGAAGATATGATTTTGCAATCCAAAGACGGCATGCGAGAAATCAGGTTTGACTATAATGATCCATCACCTCATGTAGATCCGCATATTCATGTTATAGAGTATAAACAAGTTAAGAATACAAAAACTGAGGTCAGAAATAAACGGATATTTCCGTCGAAATCTTCCAATTAGTATAAAGTTATGACCATGATCAGCGAAAAAAATATAAAAAAGATGATAGTGGCGAAGGTTGAGCAAGGATTGAATAAATTACCTAAACATTTAAAAGAGTGGTCTGCAGAACATTTGATTAAGCCTAGAAAAATTATTTTTTATTCTCATTTGGATATAGGGGAAAAGGATTCTGCGTGGCTTGTTACTGACCATATAGGTAGACGAGATTCAAGTTACCGTGTTATATACAACAAAGAACTCGACATGTTCGGATTAGTTGTTGATCTAATAGGCGGAACCGTACATTGTTTAGGCTACTCTGGCGATTTTGATAAAGCTATAGAGGGAATGTAAGGACCGAACGCGTGAACGTCAAGAGCGGTTCGTTTGACACACATTTCACATACACTGATCAGGAGCGCGACGACGAATCCGGGCTCATGTACTACGGCGCCCGCTACTACCACCCCGCGCTCGGACGATTCACACAACCCGATCCGTCAATCTTTTCCTTAAATACTCAAACACTCGCAAATCCCCAACTTCTTAATCCTTACTCATACAGCTTAAACAATCCTCTGCGCTATAACGATCCTGATGGAAAGAATCCGGCAGAAACAGTTGGAGGATGGGGAGTTGGAATAGCTGAAGGATTAGGGAACACAGCAATCTGGCTCTTTCAAAAAACAACACATCCCATTCGTTCAACACAAGAAGCCGGAAACATGGTGTCTAAAGCGGGAGATGAAGTGTTTAGTATTCTTCAGAATCCAGGGATCGCAGTTAGAGAAGCTGGACAAGGATACGGTATACAAGCAAAAGAGCTCGGAGAGTGGTACTTGAACGCTTCTGACTACGAAAGAGGCAAAGTATTAGGGCAGATTACGGAGAAGGTGGCAGAGGGGTATGTGGTGGGAAAGGTGGCGGGAAAAGTGGCGGGGAAACTTAATAACGCAGATGATGCGATATCTGCATCTACTCCCGTAGGACGCAAAGGGCAACCTATCAAGGTGGCTCCATCGAACAAAGCGAAAGTAATAAATGGAAGGCCATACTCTGGTCATGCACTCGATCGGATGCAAGAGCATGGTATTACACCAAGTGTTATTGAGAATACTATGAAACATGGAACTGTCGGCCCAGGGAATACAGCAGGAACAAGTGCTTACTACGACCCCAATAACAATTTTTCCGTTATTGTTAATAATGAAACAGGAAATATAATCACTACTGGTTATGGAAAAAAATAATATAAGTAGACAACTTTCTTCGACAGAAGAAGAATACGACCAACGACAGTATCGTCTCATGGAAGAGCGCATGTTAAATTATGAAAGAGGCGAGATAACATTAAATACGCTCATTGTCGATTTAGAAGTGCTCCTCGGTGTCCTACACATGGATGACGAAGAGTGGAAGCAGTCTTTCAGGAGCGCGTGGTGGATATTAGAAGAAGTCTATGCCGTAGCGTTGGATCGTGAAAGAGACACGCTATCTTTAGAAGATCGGGAGTTAATTAAGAAAAGTATTGATAAATTACGTCAGTTATTAGCATCAAAAATAATAGAAGAAGGTACTGTATAAAAAGACGCGGAGTCAGGCCTCCTCTACTACGGCGCCCGCTACTACCACCCCGCGCTCGGACGATTTACCCAGCCAGACCCGGTTATCACAGACATCGGACGCAAGGAGTTCGCGATGGCGATGATGAGTCCGCAACTGTTGAATGGGTACAGCTATGTGGGGAATAATCCGATGAAACACGTTGATCCAACCGGAGAATCAGGCAATCCGTTTGGTGTTCCATTTGACTACGCTACAGAAGGAGCGCGAATCATGGGACAGTTTTTTCAAAACACCGCAGAGAACTGGCGCGCGCAGGTAAATCCTCTTTCCACAAACAATGGAGCAATCGCGTGGGGCGCTACCTCATACACTGTTGCAGAAGGACTGGATATGGTTGGCGGAATGTTTGGGAACGCAGAGAAGGTGCTTGATCCTGAAACGCCCTCATCGCAAAAAACAATGGCAGGCGTGATGCTTTCGCTTGATTTGGCTGGAGGGGGGAAGGGGAAAGCCGCGAGCAGAGTAGGCAAACAAGCTACAAAAGAGACTGCTGAAAAGATTGGGCGAGTGACACAATATGTAAAGAATTTGGATGTAAGCTCTAGAGCGGTAAAAAAGGTAGATGATATAGCAGGTTTTACCAGAGAAGGGATTAACCAAGTTATTTCAAGAGGTATTAAGCCTGGGGTTATTAAGGATACTATAGTGAATACTCGTCGTTATGTTCAACGGGTTGATAAATTGGGTAGAGAAAGTTTTAGATATGTGGGTGATAAAGCAGTTCTAAATTTTAATCGTGCTAAAGAACTTATTACTGGATGGGTAAAAAAATAATCCAGCAGTACTACTAACTTATTACTTATGGAACAAATGAAACAAAAAGTGCTAACTATGCGTATTGATCACGAGAATGGGATTAAATACGTCACTCTACGAGACGGCACATCGCATAAGACTATCTCAATCTCTGATGATGGCGCTAAATTTTTAGATAGCCTTGGAGCAGATATAATTTTAGATTTTGATGAAAACAATAATTTAATCGGAATAGAACTGCTGGGTCTATAACTACAATGATGAGATGCTCTATACTTGTTTCAATTTTGCAACTTGAACCTTCGGTAGTTGAAAACGCAATACAATTCGGTAAAGAGGTTATACAAAAAGGTGGTGAGGAAATTGAGCATATATATGAAAACGTACGGGTGTTAACTGATAAAATATCAGAGAGAGAGAGAGAGAGAGAGAGAGTAATTAGCGTAAGGCAACAAACTATCAAAGGAAAGGGGGTGAAGTTGAAATGAGTATACAGATATTAGTAGATTTTACTAAAGATTCAACGTTTAAAAATAGATTAAGAGAAATTTTTAATAAATATGATCCTATTAAAATCTACCAAGGGGAGGATATTAACGTTGATGAATATGACAGTGAAATTGTTAAAATAGTAGAAAAATTTAATACAAGTTTTGAGTTAGATACTTTTACAAACGCTGTACACTTAGTGTTCATAGAGATGTTTGATGAAGAGATTGCTGGACCTAGAAATCTTTATTTTAATTTAGCTAAAGAAGTATATGAATTTCTAACCCACGAACTCAAGCAATTATAGTGTATACAAGTATCTCACTTCACCTACACCGACCAAGAAAAAGACGCGGAATCCGGCTTATTGTACTACGGCGCCCGCTACTATCATCCAACGCTCGGACGATTTACCCAGCCAAATCATGTTATAACGAACATAGGACGCAAAGAGTTTGATCTATTTACGAAGGAAATCTACGTTTATCGTCAACGGAGAAAACGAAATTTCGCGAATAAAACGCGCTGGAGGAGAATAATGATCATGTTCAATGAAAATTCCGTCTATCTAAAACGCATATCTAACAAACATGAAATCACAAAAACTCAAACAACTTAAGGAAATTCATTGTTTCAACTGTAACAATATAGGAAAACCATATAGTTATGGAATTCGTTTTGCGGTGTTGCTTGGTGTAATTGTATATTTCTTCTTAATAGGAATTCGTTTTTCAATCATCGGCATCATTCTCTTATTTGCTTTCACGAACCCATATATCTGTCCAAAATGTTGGGAACGACATAAGCTGTAAAAAATATTGAACGACGGCACTAGAAAACTTATAAAGAGCTGGACCAAACGACACTTTCTGACTTGTTGGATTGTAGTTTCCGCTATCGCAACGGCTGTGAGTTACTTTCTGGGCTTAAAAGGTTTATTTTTTTATTTTCAGCAGTAGCAGTAGAACAAATCGTAGGCGAGATAATTTTCACCATGGATTAAAGCGCGTTGGACTCAATTTCTTCAACCGCCTCTTGCGCCTCGGCGTTTGCGGGATCAACCGCGAGCGCGGTTTGTCCGGGTTGTATCCAAGTCAGCCAGTTTGTCCAGCGCCTGCGAGCAATAAAGTTTATCCTTGCAACGCATAATGCGCGGAGGCAAATTCGTATTGAGCGATAAAAATTTTTTTGAAAGGAAGTAAGGAATTGATTTCGTAAAATGCCAATATCGCTTCACGATACTCGTTTTCGTCCACACTGCGATAAGATAGTGGCGCGCAACCGTGCGCAAGAAGAAGCGCGTTTGTCATAAGCCGCGACACTCGTTTGTTGCCATCCTCAAATGGCTGAATATAACTTATACCAAGAAGCGCAGACAACGCTTTGTCGTAAGGAGTTTCCATCCCGGCAACGGCGCGGCATAACGCTTCCACCGCCTCCGCGATCTGATACGAATTGTCAAGCGGCTGATATTTAGAGCCAAGAACTCCAACAGGAGACGCGCGCAACCCAAAATGCACGCTCAAATCCTTAACGAGAATTGAATGCAATTTTTCCAAATTCGTCCGTGTCAATTCGCGAAAAAACGAAAGATTTTCGCGTATAAATATAAACGCATCTTTATGGTTAAGAATCATCTGCGTCTCTTTCTTGTCGTGCCCAGGCGCTTCTTTGCGCTCCAAAATCAACTTTTCGGTATCAAGGAGCGTGTAGGTGTTGCCTTCAATTTTTGATGATTTCCACGCAAGTTCAATGATCAGTCGTTCAAGTTCCTTTTTTTGAATCACGTCAGACGCATCTTTGGAACGTTCCTTAAAAGTAACAGTCGCGGTATTGAGTGTTGCAAGTTCGTTTTTATCAAACAACGTCGACGGCATAGACGCCAGTAAAGCAAAGTTATATCTGTCTAAACCAAATCGTCTGTCCGGCTCAATGGCGCAATACTTCCGCGCGTCAATAGGAGCAAATAATCTTCCTATAACAGAGGCTTCATATTGCGTGGATGGTCCAAAACCAGACACGTCAAGCAGACCTTCTTTTTTCAATAAAGATAGAGCGCGTTTTACCGTAACTAGTGATACCTCACTCCCCAACCGCGACATTTCCGCACAGACCGCGGAAGACGGCATTTTGCCGTTCTTAAGAATGATATTTATTATATCTCTTTGTTTCTGATTTAATTTCATCATAATCGTATCATTTATATCATTGAATCGTATCGTATTGATACGATATCGGCAATTTCACTGCCCGTTATATTTCTCTCATCAATCCTTCTAAACTCACAAATTTTACTGTTAGATGATTATAGGTTCGCGTAAAATCTCTATCAACGTCATGCGACACGACAAAATTTCTGCCATTTGGATAGCACTTGCGGAACGCAGTCATATGTTCCGGACTAAAAGCACCTGCCGACCATTTGCATTCAATCACAGTTGGCTGTTCTTTGCGACTGGCAAGAATAAAATCAACCTCATGATGCTGTTTGTCGCGCCAATAAAGAATATCCCGCGATTGTTTATGCGCCATAATTTCATTTAAAACAAAATGCTCCCACAAAAATCCCATGTCCTCGGCGCGAAGCGTTGACCACCCCCTGTGATAACAGACAAATCCGGTATCAAAACCGTACACCTTCGGCGCGGCAATAATTTCTGTTGATCGTCTGGAATGAAAAGGACGGATGACATGCACGACAAAGGTTGCTTCAAACACAGAAAGATAGTTTGAGATAGTGCTACGGCTTACCTCACAGGGCGGCGCAAACCGAGTTGCTTCAAAAATGCCGCCGCTTTGCGCGAGCAAGAGTTCTGCAAATTTTTCAAAGGAGTGCCGCCGCTCCAGACGAAAAAGCTCCGCTATATCTTTGGCCCAATACGCGTCCATCCATTCTTGAAAATCCCGCTCCGGAATCTGCGGCGCCAAAAAAAATGGCGGAAGTCCGCCGTGTAAAAATCTATGCTTGAGGTCGCGTTCTCTGAAATCGTCAAGATCAGCGGCAATCATTGGCGTAAGCCACACCTCGGTTTTTCGTCCGGCAAGAGTATCCCGAAATTTGCGGCTTGCGCCAAGTGTTGAAGAACCGGTCGCGAGAATCCGCGCATTTGGGTAATGATCAGCGGCGATTTTAAGAATTTCTGAAGGGTTGTTCAATCGATGAATTTCATCCAGCACAACCCGACGATTTCCAAGTGACTGCAAAAAATCTTGCGGGTCGTCAAGCATGCGCCTCACGCGCGGCAGTTCGCAGTCAAAATATTCAACGCTATCCAAACTCTGGCAGAGCGTTGTTTTCCCAACTCTCCTAACACCGGAGAGCCAAATTATAGAACGATGCCGCCACGCAGATTCAATTTGTTTAAGCCAAAAATACCTTTTTACCATATGCAACTAGGATAGCATGTAGTATAACTAAACGCAAAAATCGTTGAACTTCACACCCCCTTCCCAACCGAAAACCAATTACTCTTGACAGGAGGAGGAGGAGGTAGGGTATACAGTTGCTCTTTGACAACATATCCAAACTCTACGTTAAACGAAGTTTAGTATATCACAATCCTTGAGATGGTCTCAAGGTTGCATACACAATTAAAAGGAGGGCACAATGGCTGGTTTTAATATTGTGATTCGTGAAACGCGAAACAGTGACTTCGCGTGGGTTGAAAATCTCATGCAAAACACTCTTGAAGAGTATTATGGTGGTGATCACCGGGCGCACGCAAAACGGATCTTTGCCGCGCATATTGCGGGCGGCATTGATCGACTCGGATTTTTTTCTTTTGAACAGCGCATGTTTATTATTGAAGTAAACAACGAGCGAGCGGGAATGATTCATTTAGTTGGCAAGCGCCAGTCAACATACAAGATCAGCCCGCTTATTGTCGCTTCGAAGTTTCAAGGCCAGTTAGGTCTTGGGAGCCGACTTCTTGAACATGCAGAAATATATGCGCGTAACAATAATGCGCGCCAACTGTACTGCACTGTTACAGAGAACAACATCACGGCGATGCAGTTCTTTCTTCGCAAAGGGTTCATCAGAGCAGGAAGCTCCGATAGCCACTATAAAAGCGGTGTAACAGAAACCATGCTCTACAAGCCGCTTTACGAAGTAAGCGCAATTACATCGTTAGATCAGCTCCATGTTTCTGTTTTGCCGTTTGATGAGACTAACGCGGAGATGAAAAAGACGGTTGGCAATTTATTGCTGAACAATCTTCAAAGTTCATTTGAAGGTATTACAGACGACTGGGTCGCCGCGTTTTTTGACGGCTACAATCGAAGGCACACATTAGACATCAATACCAAATACAAATTGATCTACGTTGGTATTGATAATATAGGAGATGTAATCGCAGTTGCCGGAGCGACACCAAAGAAAGGAAGCCCGATCAAAGTGATGCCGTTCATCGCAACTAACATGGTTGCGTTTGAGGCTCTATTGATTGATATTCCACACCAGCTGGTGCCGTACGGCCGCAAGCTTTACATACATATCAATCCGACAGCACAAGAAGTCATTTCACTACAGCGACTCGGATGGAAACTGGACGCGCTTATGCCGTCCGCTTACCATACCAAAGTTATCACACAACAATGGAGTATGGATATAGGAGAAACTACCATGAAAACAATGAGAGTAAAAAAGAGGTTTTACGATCTGATTTATTCAGGCAAAAAAACTCTAGAGGTACGAGTCGGCTACGAGACGATTAATCGCATAAAAGCTGGCGAACGTATTCGCCTGATGACTCACACGGAAAGTTTTGATGTGAAAGTCAACGCCATTAGGCGATACAAAACCTTTGAAAATATGCTCACAATTGAACCGTACGACCGTATCGCACCGGACTCAAAATCAAGCGACGAGGTTCTTGGCTTGTTAAAGCAAATTTATCCTGCGCATAAGGAGAAACTTGGCGTTGTAGTACTAGAGTTCGTTAAAGTTGGTAAATAAGCTGTTAGTCAATTATCAAAAGCCAGATCGGTTTCAACCGCTCTGGCTCTTTTTTATTTCAGCAATTCTATTTTTATTCCAATGACTCCGTATTTCCGCTCTTCATCTTCAGAGTAGAAAGTTTTAATTTCTCTAATCAGCTCTGTTTTTGAAATGCTACCAAAGTAATCTGAAGGTAAATCGGAAAACAAATCTTTAAATGAGTCATAACGATACAGGGCTTTAACTTTTGTTAAAATTTTTTTTGATGGATTGCGGATAGAAATAAATTCAATATGATCGCCAATGTTAATCTGCCGGCGTTTTTCGTCGTACAATCTTGATTCAATAATTTTTTGACCGCGAATTATCTTTTCAAACGGTTCGCGCTCCAATTTCATCTTGTGCGTACACATAAATTTATTCCTCACCCCTTCCCAACCTCAAACCAAAATATGCAACCTTTGCCAATGCCGTCGCTTGTTACTCCGATCTCTCCGTTGTGCATCTCGGCGACGCGTTTCGCGATATAAAGCCCGAGCCCGGAGCCGTCCGTGTGCGTGTGCAACCCTCGCTCGCCGCGCACAAATTTGTGGAAAAGCGTCTTGATCTCCTTCGCCTCCAGCCCCTCGCCTGTATCCTGCACTTCAATCCGAACTTTGTCGCCTTTGTCAATAAGTCGCACAATAATCGTCCCGGCGGCGGTATATTTAATCGCGTTGTCGGTTAAATTAATTACAACGTCCTCGATCTTATCAAGGTCAACGTTTGCGACAATCTCGTCTTTATTTGTTTCAAAAGTAAGCGCAAGCCCTTTGTCTTGCGCGGTAAACTGCAGTTCATTCACAACTTTTTTCCCCATCGGCACAAGATCGTGATTATCCCGCATAAGTGAAATCCGACCTGCTTCAATACGCGAAACATTTAAGAATGTGTTCACGAGCCGTATCAAACGGTTAGAGTTCGCATACACGTCTTCTAAAATTTCCCGCACCTGTTTTTGCAGTTCGCCAAAATCGCCGTCCAGAATCATTGAAAGAAATCCTTTAATGCCAGCAAGCGGAGTGCGCAGTTGATGAGACGCGACCGAGAGAAAGAGCGTTTTTGCCTTATCCAGTTCGCGCAGATGGGAATTTGCGACTCGCAGTTTCGCAGTAGCCTCTTTCACTTTCAGGCGCAGTCTGATGTTGAATTGTTTCACGTCCTCGTACAGCCGCGATTTTTCCAAAGCCGATGTGAGCTGGCTTCGCAAAAGTTCAAGAAGATTGATGTCGCGATTGTCGTAAATGTCGCCTGATTGCTTGTCGCTCAAAAATACAAACGCGTGTTCGCCGTGTTCTGAAAGCACCGGAACAACAACCGAAATATCGCGCGCCTCAAGTTCGCGGACAATCGCCGTAAGCTCGCGCTGGTAATCGCTCGCCGGCAAATCCTCCGCCTTGCGCTCTTCCTCTTCGCGGACTTTAATCTCTGTGTGTTCTGTAAAGAATGATATAATGGAGCTGTACTCGTTAAACAGATGCGTTTTAATTGATTCAACTGCCGCAGAGTTTTGCGACGGCTGGTTGGAATAATAAAGAACAGCGCTTTTAAGGGCGCTGTTGCAAAAAAGAATGGTGTTTTTTTTGATTTTGAGCTCGTTTGCGAGCGTCGTCGCGCAAGTTCCAAGGAGCTGGTCTCGTTCAAGGGTGGCGGCGATAAGGTCGCTCATCCTTTGCGTTACCATCTGATAATCCACCTGTCCCTTAAAAAAGATTTTATCCGTGATTTTCGCGAGGAAATTTTTGATCGGATTTAAGAACAGAACCACCACAATCGCAACCGCGATATTCACCCCAATCCTCGCGCCCGTGTCCGTTTTGTCAAACACTCTGCTCGCAAGCAACGTTCCGGCCGTAAACGCGCTTGATATAATGAGGACGACAAGAGAGAAGAGAAGCGAGCGGGTGATGACACGTTTTACATTCATTAGACGGTAGCGGATGATGGCGTAGGTAACAAGAAATAAAAAAATGACTGAACTTAAAGTATCAAAAGGTAAAAATTTAAGAGTACCAAAAATCGGCAAAATGAAACTCCCAATTAAACTAACACTTGCAAAGATAATAACACCAAAAGTTACGTATAAAAATCGAGTTTTTTCAATTCCAAACGAGTGAAAAAACTTATTTATTACCCTAAAAACTGTGATGATTAAAGTCCCCGCAATATAAAAGGTATAAATACTAAATAAAGGGCCTACCTCCCCTTCGAATCCCCCTAATGTGACACTACGAATTTCGTAAATAATTAATGGTGTATATGATAAACAGAAAAAGATAATACCGCAAAGTACAATGAAAATAAAATGTAATTTTTGAATAGTCTTTTTTACTAAAAATGAAACCCAAATTAAAGCAGAAGTAGATAATAAAGCTCCTGTAGAGTACATACTCCATACCCAAAATGGAGCTTGCGATAATCCGGTCATTAAATTAACAAAAACCCACAGTGCTGTAATAAAGGAAAAAATCACAAAACTATATCGTACTCTCTGCTGTACTGACCGATTGCGAAGTACTATTACGCCTAACGAAAAATTTATAATACTAACAACGGATAACAGAAGTTTAAACATATCTCTTATCTCTCTTAAACCTTTTCCCTATTTGTTCACAGACTGATAGTAACCTGTTGAGTTGTATACGAGTATGAGTTGCCATGATATTAAAACGTATTCTAGCCATTTTTTTAGGAACTGCAGGCCATCGAACGGCTGGTGCAAAAATTCCATTTTCAAATAATAACTTAGATACCTCTATAGTTTTCTTCTCATCACCTATTAGCCATGGAATAATTTGCGTTGCGCTATTTAATGTATCAAAACCCATCTCTTGCATACCATTCCTAAAATATGTCGCCTTTTGATCTAATGTATCTCGTATATCAGGGCTATTCTTTATAATTCCCAAAACTGCAACCACTGAAGCGGCTATAACAGGAGGCATGGAATCAGAAAAGACATACGACCTGCAAGCAATTCTTAAATACTCTATCAACTCTTTACCCCCAGAAACAAAACCGCCTGCGCACCCTAATCCTTTACTCATAGTACCCATATTTATATCAACCTTACCTTCAACACCGCAATATTGAGCCGTCCCCCCACCAGTTTTTCCTAATACACCAATTGCATGAGCATCATCAACCATTGTCAAAGCTTTATACCGCTGTGCCAACTCTACTATTTTATCCAATGGTGCAATATCACCGTCCATACTGAATACACCATCTGTAACAATCAACTTTCTTCTTTTTTTATATTTTACCAACTTGGATTTCAAATCATCTACATCGTTATGTGAATAAGTAATGACCTTTGCTTTTGAAAGACGACAACCGTCAATAATACTCGCGTGATTTAGTTCGTCACTTAGAATAACATCATCTTTAGTAAATAGAGAAATTTTAACTTTGGAACCAAGTAGATTGATTATTGCTGGAATCAAACCTGTATTCGTACCAAAACCTGTTCCTGTAGTTAAGGCGTCTTCATAATGAGTAAATAATGCAAGCTCTTTTTCCATCATTTGATGTATATCCATGGTGCCTGATATTAAACGTACACCCCCTGATGCAACACCATACTTTTCTATTGCCTTAATTGCACATTCCTTGATCTTTGGATGATTTGCTAATCCAAGATAATTGTAGGACCCAAACATTAAAACCTTTTTATCGTTGATAATAACTTCTGTGTCACAAGCACTTTGTAGTACCTTTACGTCAGGATATAATCCTCTTTGTTTGATTTGAGATAATAATTTGGTGATTTTTTCCATAGACAATTTTTATTATCTAGGTCGTTGCGCTTTTTTAACGCCCTGGCTTGTTTTCCAAAAAATCTGATACCAAATATACACAACCATAAATACGAGACAAAATACTGTAATCCACTCAAATTCTGCGGTAGAAAAAGTAGGTAGGATCAAACCAAAAATACCACCAGTAAGTAAAGGCGCGGAGGTGGCAATCATGATTTGCCGCAGACGACTGCGCCAGATGCCGTCCATGTTTCGGTATTTTGTCCATAAGTTTCTGAACGCCAAAAAAACTATCACAATATAGTATATCGTAAATACGATACCCCATAAAGGGCTCTCTGAATCAAAGCGATTTTCAGGTAAAACTCGCCCGGGCACTAAATAGCCGGGGGTTATGCTGATAAGGATAATCAAAGCCGTTGTTGCAAATAGGAGGGCGTACTGTTTTTTGGTTAAATAGAATCTTTTGAAAGCAAAATGATAGGTGAAAATATAAAAGAAAAAAACAATGAGAGCGCCGAAGATACCACTCATCCGAATGGACAAACTGATTAGCACCGGATCCATCGCAAGCCGTATGCCAATCAAACTAAAAATCCAAAACATGATCATCAGCGACACAATCGCATAAAAAATGTTAGACGGATGCGTGGTGTTGCCGATCCAAGTGCGATAGGCAAGAGCAAGGCACATAAGAGCAACAATGCCCATTATTACGACAATCCACGGGAGTGTTACAGAGGGCGTGGCGAGGGTAAAGTTAATTGTTTGCGAGGGAATGGTGAGCATAAATTTCAACGCCTTTGTCGGCAACTTTCGGGAATCCTGCCGGGCACCCAAAAGATATGGTACCAGATGTAGATAGCCATGAAAACAGTGAAGATGGGGCCGACCCATGTTAATGAATCATCGCGTATAAGTGCGAACCACAAGTTAAAAGCGCTTCCTCCGATAAATGCGACAATGGTAGCGATAAAACATTGCTTTGCCCGTTTCTTCCAAAAGCCGTCCATTTTAATGGATTTGATAAATAACACGTAAAACGCAAGCAACATAACAGTTGTAAAGTAGATCGCAAAAACAACATGCCAGAATACACTGATTTCCGGTTTGAGGTACCTGTCCGGGGGAACTGGCCACGCAAGAAACACGTTTGGCAGGATAATGATAACGGACATTATGAGTGCACTGATGATCAATGCGCGCACATGCCAACGCTTTAAGGGAAAAATTTGATATCCCAAGTGGCACGAAAAGAGAAAAAAGAAGAATGCAATCAAGATAGGCGCAATGTAAGCAATGCGGGCTAGTATACCGGTTAATAGAGGGGTTAATACAGTAATATGAAAAACTATACTCGCAAACGTCCACAGCGCGGCCATAAGCGCGGTAAGCGCAAAGAAGATATTGGTCGGATGCCGCTTATTTCCGATCCACGTTCGCCACGCAAGGGCGAGGTTCATTGCCACTACAATGCCGATGGGAATAAAAATCGGCGGGAATGGAAGTGTTGGGATGTGAATGGTTATGTCCATAAGAGTTTACGCACCTGCCTAACGGCAGTCAGGTCGTTTTTAGCGACGCCTAGTTTCAATTTCCAATATCGTTTGAGTATGAAATGATGTCGGTTACTGTTACTTTGCTTGCATACTTGCCTAAATGTCCATACCGTCCTCCTTCTTTGTATAATCCTTTGAACTGAACTTTGATTATGCGAATATCATCAAAATCGTATTCCGATTCTATTAGGGTTTGTGCTTTGCTATAGAAAGAGTTAACAGTATCGTCTTCCTCAACCCACGTGAGATTCCCAAGCGTTGGAAAATTTTCCCCTTCCTTAAACTTTACATTATCGGTAAACACAACAGCTTCTCGGAGCCATAGCACATAACCATTGAATTCTCTTTCTACTGGACTTAACTGTGTACGGATTATTGCCACTATTACGATTGATATAATAATGACTGCCAAGATCGTAAAGATTATCATTTTCTTTGTCATACGCCAACTGTATTATTTTTGTTCTCTAAAGGTTCCGCGCGGCGCAATATGATGACTGGTTTTTTTATTGATAAATTTGAACCACCTCTGATCATGCTTTTCCATATACGGAGCGATGATAGTGTCAATGTTTCTTTGTTCAACATTTCCTTGCATTGCTTTCTCTGCCATAATATTGCCTTGCCAACCGTTTTCCGAACCCCCTTTTTCTATGTAGTGATCATCAAGGCCTAATAAATGGCCAAATTCGTGGGGGGCGGGATCTGGGGTATTGCCACGCCACACACCTATATAACCTTCGTCCTTAACATATGACCGCTCATTATTTATTTGGATCATGTTATTGTCTTTGTCAGTAAATTTTGTGCTTTTACGAATGTTTGGATGCTTAGTAATCCCAACCTCCACATCAAACGCAACATTATACGTCCTATTTGTTTTTGGATCAGTGTACGTCCATCCTTTGTTCCATTTGTTCCATTCCTGCATAATATCCGTCTGCATTCTTTGGACGACTTCGGACGTAGCGTCTTGTCCGTAAATATAGATGTCTGATCTGATTGTAATCGTACTCCAACGATCGTTGATTGCAATAACCGCGTCTTCTCCGGTTGGATCAACGTTTGTGATTGGATTATTCCCCGTATAGGCGTACGGATTCAACAACTGCGGATTCATTAGAGCGTTCTGAAAACGGGGATCATTTTGGTTGCCGGCAATTATCATCGGGTCCGGTTGAGTAAAACGTCCTATCTTTGGATTGTAATATCTCGCTCCGTAATACAGGAGGTCTGATTCTGAATCTTTTCGTTGTCCTGTGAATGAGAATTTGGAGGTGAATGATGATTGGTTGTTCTCTCTGTTGATTTGATTGATGCGTTCTATGCCAAAGGCGGTGTAGTCCAGTTGTTGTTCAACGTTTCCTTGCTCGTCTAAAAGTAGATTTGGAGAGCCAAGGGGATCGGAGATGACATAATGAAAGCCGTTTTCATCAGAAATGCCAAAGAGCGTGGAAGGATCGTTTGGATTAAGATAAAAGTAGTTGGTTGTGGAGGCAAGAGTTACGAAAGGATGCGTGATGAGGATGAAAAATGAGAGGTATATGAGAAGAGAGACCGCGATGCGCTTGATAAAGGTGAGGTTAATTGTTTGTGATGGTATGGTGAGCATAAGAATTAATGTCGTTAATCAAATTTTGAATTTCTCCGGTACGGTATAGTGTATGCGCGTATCGTGTTTTTCAACCATTCCTTCAAAAAACATATTGACTATCATAACATCTTTTATGCCATAGCGCCGCGCGAAACCTAAGAGCGAACGTGGGAAAATCGGTTTTTGTATTCTTTGCGCTTTCACTTCAATAGGAAGGATGGCGTCTTTCTCTACAATAAAATCAACTTCCGCCTTATCCTTTGTCCGCCAAAAAAAAATTGTGTCAAATGTTCTCAAATCTTTCTGTAACGCAGAGAATACATAATTTTCCAAAAGCGGCCCCTTGTCGTCCCGTTCATCAAATTCCTCAAATCGTTTGAGAGCGAAATTGCGCACACCGTTGTCATAAAAATAAACCTTCGGCATTTTAGTAATTTCTTTTCGCGTATTTTTAAAAAAGGGAGGGATCAACTTCACTACGAATGTTCCCTCTAACGCGTACACATACCGTTTGACAGTGGTATTTTTTACTCCGAGCGTCAAAGATAGTTCAGCGATATTGACTAAATTACCTATTTGAGAAGCCAATATTTTGACGAGTTTCGTAAAAGCAATCTGATCTTCTATTTTAAAAAAATTAATAATATCTTTATCAAGATAACTATTATAAATCTCCTCAAGAACTTTGATTTTTCTCTCCCTTGTATCTTCAAGCACAGCCTCCGGATAACCGCCCCACACCATAAATTCTTTAAGATAATTTTTAAGAGCTTTTTTGTCGGGTTCGCTCATGTCCCCTTTTTGTTGAATGACGCGCAGTTTCTCGTCTTTTGCCGATAAAAACTCATCAAAAGAAAATGGATGGAGATAAAAAAGTTTCTTTCTCCCGGTGAGCGCTTCCTGTGTTTTCGCTTTAATCTCCAATGATGACGATCCGCTCACGATAAATTTTACAGGCAGATGAAGGTCGTGCACGCCCTTTAAGAACAAACCCGGATTTTCCAGCCGCTGAACCTCATCAATAAAAAAATAGATTTTTTCCTTACCCATCCGAGACTTTATGTATTTAATAAACGAGGATTGATCCTTGATAATCATCAAGTCATCTATCACGTCAAGGTTCAGGAAGTAAATGTTATTTTCTTCAACAGATTTTTCTTGAGTAAGAAAATTTTTAATCTGAAGCAGAAGAGTGGTCTTCCCAACACGCCGAGCGCCTAAAAGCACAATAATATCTTCATTATCTAAATACTGGATTATTTCTTGCAGTTTCTTTCTTAAGACGAGTTTTTTTACCATATCTAGCTATAATAATATAAGATGAAATGCCTGTCAACTATATTTCACCTATATTCAGTAGTGCAAATCGTGGTGCTGAAAACTTAAAACTCCAACCACATGAGCGAAATCTCATGAGTCGTGAGTGTGAAGTTAAAAGTCTGCAAGGGGATGGGTGAGCATAATTATGTTACATCATCTCCATACTTTTCTATTTCAGGCAAGATGCCTTCTATGGCTTTTTTGATTAACTCCAAGTCAAACTTTTCTACGATGAGGGTGTGGCGGCAAAATATGAATTTATGCTCTTTGATTATTTCGGCTAATTTTTGGGGTGTATAGACATGAAATCTGTAACTGGAAATTCCCTTTGCGCCCTCGTAGCCGACATCAACGTTCATAAAACTATAGACATTATAGATGTCTTCCGGCCAGTCGTCTAATCCTGGATATTCTAAAAACCAATAACCTTTAAAAAACTTTTTTTTCTGTTTCAAATCTGTAATCATAAAAGTTACCACACAAGATGTGTGTTTACCACCTGTTCTCTTGCGCCACTACTATTTTTAGTCCATATCTCTAAATTTGCCCCCTCTCTACCACCAGCATATCCTTTTGGAGCGGGTTCTCTAAATATCCGTGTATCATCGGCATTTCTCCACCCGGTCGGTAAGCTAGTCGCCCTATCCACAATCCTCACCGGACTCTCCCCAACAAACTTCATTCCCGCTTCAATCGCCTGCTCGCGACTACCAACTTTAACTCCCGCGCCGCCCGCATCAGCCCCTGCGCCGCATCCGTCTGCCCGATCTTTCGGAGCAATGCGCCGCTTATGATAGGCAGGATAACCGACCCTCTGGTAATGGATGCGTTGAATGAGCTTAATTTCTCGCCAGTCAGCGCGTTTCGTCCCAAAACCGACTCCGCGATGTCTATTGCGTCTCCGGTGATTGGCGCAGTTCGTATAAATGCTTCCCAAACAAATCTTGGGCTCGTGATGATCCCAGGAAGCATAGCGCTAATCTGCGGGCCATACATTCCAAGGAAGTAGCTTC
>Ga0209212_1004410_pt1 | contig 17440 bp, 18 predicted proteins | sample RifGroC2_FD_183996 | JGI IMG/M metagenome (GOLD analysis project Ga0209212, IMG submission 183996) | Groundwater microbial communities from Rifle, Colorado, USA - Groundwater C2 (SPAdes) (version 2) | ecosystem: Environmental > Aquatic > Deep subsurface > Groundwater | place: Rifle, Colorado...
CACCGGCGCGCAGAACGGCGACATCATTTTCTTCGGCGCGGACAAGGAGAAGATCGTCAACGACGCGATCGGCGCGCTGCGCACCAGGATCGGCCACGAAAAGGGCGCTGCGATGGGCTTCCTGAGCAATGAGCCATGGAAGCCGCTGTGGGTGGTGGATTTCCCGATGTTCGAATACGACGAGGAAGCCAAGCGCTGGACGGCCTGCCATCATCCGTTCACCGCGCCCAAGGACGAACACCTCGCGCTGCTGGAAAGCGATCCGGGCAAGTGTCTGGCCAAGGCTTACGACCTGGCCTTGAACGGCTCGGAACTCGGCGGCGGTTCGGTGCGTATCCATCAGGAAGCGGTGCAATCGCAAGTGTTCCGCGCGCTCAACATCGGCGCGGAAGAAGCGCAGCTCAAGTTCGGCTTCCTGCTCGACGCGCTGCAATACGGCGCGCCGCCGCACGGCGGCCTGGCGTTCGGGCTGGATCGCATCGTGGCGATGATGACCGGTTCGGAATCGATCCGCGACGTGATCGCCTTCCCCAAGACGCAGCGCGCGCAATGCCTGCTGACCCAGGCGCCGAGCGCGGTGGACGAGCGGCAGTTGCGCGAGCTGCACATCCACCTGCGCAAACAGGTGCAGACCTCGGTGGAAGTTGCGAAGATCTAGGCGATGTCGCTTTGTTTGCGCCTCTGGCTGCTGGCGGCATTGCTGTGGTTGCCGCAGGTGCAGTTAAGTAGGATGGGTTGAGCGCAGCGATACCCATCGTCAATATCGAGAAATGATGGGTATCGCTGCGCTCAACCCATCCTACATTGTGAATTTGTGACTGAATAAGGGCTGATGATGTTGCGTTTCCTGCGTTTTGAGTGGGTATTGCTGGCAGTGCTGTTGTGGCTGCCGCCCGCACAGGCCGGGCAACATGAACAAACCGGGTTGCCAACCATTGCGACAACCGAACTGTCGGTTGAGGCGCGCGATACCTTGCGCGCCATCAAGCAGGGCGGGCCGTTTGCTTATCCGCGCGACGGTGCGGCGTTCAAGAATTACGAGCGCATCTTGCCGCAGCAGTCGCGCGGCTACTACCGCGAATACACGGTCAAAACGCCGGGCACGCGTAATCGCGGCGCACGGCGCATCGTGTGCGGAGAGCCGGTGGAGTGCTATTACACCGCCGATCATTACCAAACCTTTAAACGTATCCGGGAGTAGCCATGAATGCGCTGGCACAACAACTAAATAATTCAGAAGCAGCGGGCAGCTACTCGCTGGCATGCAGTGTGGACGAGTTGCGCACCGCCGCCAATGAAGCAAACTTCGCGCTGTTCGAGGCCGACCTCAAAGGCGTCAAGGGCAAGCAGAACTTGCTCATTGCGCTGGCGCGCGCCGCCAGTTTTCCGCCGGAGTTTGGCGCAAACTGGGATGCGCTGGCCGACGAACTGTGTGACCTGTCGTGGTGTGGCGAAGTGCCAGGCTATGTGCTGTTGTTGCGCAACGTCAGCGATACCTTCGGCCTGTCCGCGAATGACCGCGAGATCGCGCAGGACATTCTGGCCGACACGGTGGTGTACTGGCGGCAGCGCAACAAGGCTTTCTGGGTATTCTTTACCTGAGGCATGATGCACTACAAACAGCCGGTCTCGGTGCTGGTGGTGGTCTATACCGTCAGCCTCGACGTACTATTACTGGAGCGCGCCGATCATCCCGGTTATTGGCAGTCGGTCACCGGCAGTTGCGAGCCGGGAGAGATGCTGCGTGACACGGCGCTGCGAGAGGTGCGCGAGGAAACCGGGCTGGATGCGTTGCAATACGCATTGAGCGACTGGCAAGTGCAAAATATTTATGAAATCTACCCGCACTGGCGCCACCGTTATCCGCCCGGTGTCACGCGCAACACCGAGCATGTGTTCGGCCTGCAACTGCCGCACCCCGTTATTGTCCGACTCGCGCCACGCGAGCACTTGAACTTTCAGTGGCTGGCGTGGCAGGATGCGGCGGAGAAAGTTTTTTCACCGAGCAATCGCGCCGCGATACTGCAACTGCCGCGGCGCGCGATCAGGAAAATGCCATGAGGTTCCCGTGAGCGAAAACATCATCTATATCCCGTACGACCATCCCGATGCCGCGCAGACCGGTTGTATCACGGCGCAGGCGTGGGCGAAGGTTCCGCGTGAACCGGACGCCAGCGAAAAGGCCGAACTGATCGCGCGCATCAAGCGCATGCTCAAGGAGCAGGATGCGGTGCTGGTGGCGCATTATTACGTGCACCCGGACTTGCAGGACCTGGCGGAGGAGACCGGCGGCATCGTCTCCGATTCGCTGGACATGGCCAACTTCGGCCATCAGCATCCGGCCAGGACCATCGTGGTCGCCGGCGTGCGTTTCATGGGCGAGACCGCAAAGATACTGAACCCGGAGAAGCGCGTGCTGATGCCCGACCTGGAGGCGGAGTGCTCGCTCGACCTGGGCTGCCCGGCGGACGAATTCGGCGCGTTCTGCGACGCGCATCCCGACCGCACCGTGGTGGTGTACGCCAACACCAGCGCGGCGGTAAAGGCGCGCGCCGACTGGATGGTGACCAGCTCGATCGCGCTGCCCATCGTCAGGCATCTCAAGGAGCGCGGCGAGAAAATCCTGTGGGCGCCGGACCGGCACCTGGGCAGTTACATCCAGGAACAGACCGGCGCGGACATGCTGCTGTGGCAGGGCTCGTGCGTGGTGCACGACGAATACAAGGCGCGCGAGCTGCTCGAACTGAAGGTGCAGCATCCGCAGGCCAAGGTGCTGGTACACCCGGAAGCGCCGCGCTCGGTGGTCATGCTGGCTGACGTGGTCGGCTCCACGACGCAACTCATCAAGGCATCGCAGCAACTCGATGCCAATGAGTTCATCGTCGCGACCGACAACGGCATCCTGCACAAGATGCGCACCCTGTCGCCGCACAAGGTGTTTATCGAAGCGCCCACCGCCGGGCATGGCGCGACCTGCATCAGTTGCAGCCATTGCCCGTGGATGGCGATGAACGGCCTGCTCAACCTCGCCGAAGTGCTGGAGACGGGCAGGAACGAAATTCTTGTCGACCCGGCGATCATCCCGCGCGCCGTGCAACCGATCCGGCGCATGCTGGATTTCGCGAAACAGATCAACCTGCCGACACGCGGCATCGGCAACGCCTAACGTGAAACAACGAATGATTCGCAACACCGTAGGGGCGCGATTCATCGCGCCCTTGGGCGCAATGAATCGCGCCCCTACATTGGTTCATCATCATAGGATGGCAACTTCGCCATGCCCGTTAGCGAAAACATGCTGAAAATCGCCACCTACAACATTCACAAAGGCTTCTCGCATTTCAACCGCCGTGTGGTGCTGCACGAACTGCGCGACCGCTTGCGCGAGCTGGATGCCGACATCGTGTTTTTGCAGGAAGTGCAGGGCGAGCATACGCGCCATACCGAGCGTTTTCACAACTATCCGGGCGGCGCGCAACACGAGTTTATCGCGGAAGAAATCTGGCCGCATTGTGCGTACGGCAAGAATTGCGTGTATGAGGCGGGACATCATGGCAACGCGATACTCAGCCGCTTTCCGATTCTGCAATCGCTGAACACGGATGTTTCCGCGCATCGCTTTGAAAGCCGCGGGCTGCTGCATTGCGAAATCGATTTTGACGGGCGGCGTGTGCATTGCGTGTGCGCGCATTTTGGCCTGTTCGCCAAAGGCAAGCGCGCGCAAACCAGTGCGTTGATCGAGTATGTGCGCAACGAGATTCCGCCCGATACGCCGCTGATCATCGCGGGCGATTTCAATGATTGGCACAACCGGATGAGCCAGAAAATGTCCGGCGAGCTGGGCATGCATGATGTGTTTCATCTGCATAACGGAAGCCCCGCGCGCAGCTATCCGGCCGCTTTGCCGCTGCTACGCCTCGACCGCATTTATGTGCGCGGCTTTACTGTGTCGCATTGCGATGTGCATGTCGGCGGGGATTGGCAACGTTTGTCCGATCACGCCGCGCTTTCCGCGCAACTCAAAAGCGTATGACCAGCGTTCATCGGGTGGCCGAAAATCAACTGATGCTGCTGCAAAACGGCGCGGAATTTTTTCCGCAATTGTGCGCCGACATCGATGCCGCACAGCATTCGGTTTATCTGGAAACCTATATTTTCGCCGCCGATGAAACCGGGCGCATGGTTGCCGCTGCTTTGCAGCGCGCCGCTGCGCGCGGGGTGGTAGTGCGCGTATTGCTGGATGGCTTCGGCTCGGCAGAGTTGCCGCAGCATTGGTTGGATGAGTTGCGCATGGCGGGGATTGAGGTGCAATGGTTCAGGCGCGAAGTTTCCCCTTTTACCTGGCGGCGCAGCCGGAAGCGCCGCCTGTTCCGCCTGCACCGCAAGCTGGCGGTAATGGACGGTAAAGTGGCTTTTGTCGGGGGCATCAACATCATTGACGATATTCCGGAATACAGCGATTTCACCGTGCCGAGGCTGGACTATGCGGTGCGCGTGCAAGGCGCGGTAACCGGCGAGATCCATGCGGCCATGCGGCGTTTGTGGGGGGTGCTGTCATGGGTCAACTTCCGCAAGCGCGGCAAGGAAATCAGGCGGCTTGTGCTGGAGAAGGAGGAGCATGCCGCCGTGCCGGGCATGAGCTTTTTATTGCGCGATAATTTGCGCCATCGGCGCGATATTGAACGCGCCTACCTGAAGGCTATTACCGGCGCGCAACGCGAAATTATTATCGCCAATGCCTATTTTTTGCCCGGGCGTATTTTTCGCCGTGCCTTGAAGCAGGCGGCACGGCGCGGTGTACGCATCGTGTTGCTGCTGCAAGGCAAGGCGGAATACCGTTTGCAGCATTATGCGACGCATGCGCTCTATGACCAATTGCTGGCGGCGGGCGTGGAGATCTACGAATATCAGGCCAGTTATATGCACGCCAAGGTTGCCGTGGTGGATGAGCAGTGGGCGACCGTGGGCTCTTCCAATATCGATCCGTTCAGTTTGCTGTTGGCGCGCGAGGCAAATCTTGCCGTCTGGGATGCCGGGTTTGCGGGGGAGTTGCGCGCAAGTTTGCTGGCCGCGATTGACAATGATGCGGTGCGTATCGGGAGCGAATACGGCGGGGCACGCAACTTTTTTGGCCGCCTGGTGGCACGGCTCAGTTACGGCGTGGTGCGTCTGTTGATCGGTATGCTGGGGCATCGCAGGCGCGGTTCGTAGGGGCGATTGATAAAACTACTAGCCATTCGACTAAGCTGGCAAACAACGCCAGCCAAGTCGCTGGTTATCATGAATCGCCCGTACATACTTTTAAAACAGCAATAATTTGTAGGGCGCATTCCATGCACCATTGATGTTGGTGCATGGAATGCACCCTACGATATTTCACTATTGATTGAGAGATGGAATGAGGCTGCTTCTGAGTAAGCCACCCGTTTTGTATGTTATGTGTGGCTATAATACATTTTGGTTATTTCTTCCGCCCCGACATGCGACCTTCCACGCATTCTGATACCCCCAATAATCACCGTGGCGATTGGCAGGCCATCCGTTCCCTGCTGCCTTATCTTTGGGAATTCAAGTGGCGCGTGGTGATCGCGTTGAGCCTGCTGGTATTGTCCAAGCTGGCCAATGTTTCCGTGCCGCTGGTGCTCAAGGAGATCATCGACGCGCTGGATAAGCCCCAGGCGGCGCTGGTCGTACCGGTGTTCCTGGTTGTTGGCTATGGCGTACTGCGCCTGCTCAGTACGCTGTTCGGCGAATTGCGCGACGCGGTGTTCGCCAAGGCGACGCAGCGCGCGATCCGGCGCGTGGCGTTGCAGGTGTTCGGGCACCTGCACAGCCTGAGCCTGCGCTTCCATCTCGACCGGCAGACCGGCGGGGTGTCGCGCGACATCGAGCGCGGCACGCGCGGCATTGGTTTTCTGTTGAACTTCATGCTGTTCAACATCCTGCCCACCCTGCTGGAAATTGGCCTGGTGGCCGCGATCCTGTTCAGTAAATACAACATCTGGTTTGCGGCGATCACGTTTATCACGCTGCTGGTTTATATCGCCTTCACCCTGTTTGTCACCGAGTGGCGCATGGTGGTGCGCCGCTCGATGAACGATCTTGATTCCAAGGCGAACAGCCGCGCCATCGACAGCCTGCTGAATTATGAAACGGTAAAATATTTCGGCAACGAGCCCTACGAGGCGCGGCGTTACGACGAGAATATGCAACGCTGGGAAGTCGCGGCGGTGCGCAATACCACCTCGCTGGCCTACCTGAATGCGGGGCAGAGCTTCATAGTCGCGATCGGCATCACCGCGCTGATGCTGCTGGCCGCCGACGAGGTGGTGAAGGGAACGATGACGCTGGGGGACCTGGTGCTGGTCAACGTGTTCATGATCCAGTTGTACATGCCGCTGCATTTTCTCGGCTTCGTGTATCGCGAAATCCGCCATGCCCTGGCGGACATGGAAAAAATGTTCGGCCTGCTGCATGAAGACCGCGAAATCGCCGACGCGCCGGATGCACAGTCCTTGTCGGTGGGTAAGGCCGAGGTGCGGCCACGACACGGTGCGGCGGAGCCGGCGGGTGCGGGAGTGGCCGCATCGCACCTCCTCCCGCAAACGGCTGGCTACGCCAGTAACGTGTCGGAGGTGCGCTTCGAGCAGGTCAGTTTCGGTTATGCGCCGGACCGGCAGATTCTGTTCGAGGTGAGCTTTGCGATCCCGGAGGGGCACACCGTGGCGGTGGTCGGGGCGAGCGGCGCCGGCAAGTCCACGTTGTCGCGCCTGCTGTTTCGTTTCTATGATGTGCAGCAGGGGCGCATCCTCATCAACGGCCAGGATATCCGCCAGGTGACGCAAAGCAGCCTGCGCGCGGCAATCGGCATTGTGCCGCAGGACACCGTGCTGTTCAACGATACGATTTATTACAACATCGCCTATGGCCGCCCCGCTGCGTCGCATGAAGAAATTATTGCCGCAGCACAGGCCGCACACATCCATGAATTTGTCGAATCGCTGCCGCAGGGTTATGACACCCCGGTGGGCGAGCGCGGCCTGAAGCTGTCCGGCGGTGAAAAACAGCGCGTGGCAATTGCGCGCGCGATCCTGAAAAATCCGGCGATATTGATTTTCGATGAAGCGACTTCCGCGCTTGACTCAAAATCTGAAAAGGCGATTCAAGCCGAGTTGCATGCGATTGCGAAAAATCGCACCACGTTAATCATCGCGCATCGCCTGTCCACCGTGGTGTATGCCGACCAGATACTGGTCATGGACAAGGGACGTATCATCGAGCGCGGCTCGCATCGCGAATTGCTGGCACAGAATATGCTCTACGCGCAAATGTGGAATCTTCAGAAGCAGGAAGAGAGAATTCATCTTGCTGATTGATTTATATCGATATTCATGTATGCTATATAAAAATAAGTGGTTGAGGGGGTGATTGCACATGAAAAAAATACTACTGATTTGTCTGTTGACCGTACCCATGCTGGCAGCCCACGCGGGAGAGCGTGGCGCAAATGGCTCTCCGCTGAAGTCGGCGCGCGCCGCGTCCGGATCGGCATCCAAGGCCGGTGCTGAACCCAAACTGAGTTCTGCGATTGTCGTGATATATGACCAACAGACGCGGCGTCCGCTGTACAGCAAGAATTCCGACGTGCAGGCTCCCATTGCCTCTATTACCAAATTGATGACTGCAATGGTGGTGCTGGATGCACAGTTGCCGCTGGACGAAGAAATCAGCATCGATGTGGCCGATATTGATACGGTCAAAGGCACGCATTCTCGCCTGCGTATCGGCATGACACTGACACGCAGCGAGTTGCTCAAACTGGCATTGATGGCTTCGGAAAATCGCGCCGCATTTGCCTTGGCACGTACTTATCCGGGAGGGTATGACGCGGCGATTGCGGCAATGAATGCCAAGGCACGCGAACTCGACATGTACAACACGCGTTTTCTTGATCCCACCGGATTAAGCAGCAATAACGTTTCCACCGCGCATGACCTGGTCAAGATGGTTGCCGCAGCGCGCGATTACGCCTTGATACATCAATATACGACTACTACGTCATATTCTGTGGATAACTGGAAAGGACGCGAGATGCGCTTCAACAACACCAATCCATTGGTGAAAAATGCCTCATGGGATATCGGCGTAAGCAAAACCGGCTACATCAGCGAGGCGGGGCGCTGTCTGGTAATGGAGACGACAATCAATCAACGCCCGGTGATCATCGTGTTGCTTGACTCCTGGGGGAAAAGCACCCGCATCGGCGATGCTAACCGCATCAAGAAGTGGATGGAGAGAGACAATACGCGTACCCACATGATGGTGCGCGGCTAATTCGTAGGGGCGCGATAAATCGCGCCCCTACGGTGTTGCCGCTACGCAGCTTAACATTTGCTACCTCAGTTCACCCTCCGGGTACAAGAGCCTTCACCGCAACCTGGTCCTGTTGCTTCACAACAGTGGTAGTTTGTGGCTTCGACCGCTGCTGCGCAGCTTAACGTTCGCTACGCTCACGTTAGTCTTCACCGCAACCTCATCCTGTTGCTTCACAACAGGACCAGATTGTCCCGGTGGATGATTTCTTCATCGCCGCCGTATCCGAGAAGCACCTCGATTTCCTGGCTGGCATGACGCGCGATGCGCCGCGCTTCGTTGGCGTTGTAGTTGGTCAGGCCGCGCGCGATGTCGCTGCCGTCTTCACCGACGCAGGCGACGACGGCGCCGCGCTCGAATTCTCCGAATACACTCTTGACGCCTATCGGCAGCAGACTCTTGCCTTCGGAGCGCAACGCCCTGATTGCGCCGCTATCCAGCACCAGTTTTCCCGCAACCTGCAAATGATCAGCCAGCCATTGTTTACGCGCGACCAGAGTGGGGGTTGTCGCGGTGAGCAGCGTGCCGATGGTTTCGCCTCGCAGCAGACGCAACAGCACATCGCGCTCATGCCCCGAGGCGATGACGGTATGCGCACCGCTGCGCGCCGCGCGCTTTGCCGCGAGTATCTTGGTGATCATGCCGCCGCGCCCGATCTGGCTGCCCGCGCCGCCAGCCATGCTTTCCAGTTGTGTATCGCCGGCCTGCGCTTCGCCGACCAGCGTGGCACCCGGATCTTTGCGCGGGTCGGCGGTGTAGAGACCGCTCTGATCGGTGAGAATGATGAGCGCGTCGGCCTCGATCAGATTGGCGACCAATGCGCCCAGTGTATCGTTGTCGCCGAATTTGATTTCGTCGGTCACCACCGTGTCGTTCTCGTTGATGATCGGAATGACGCGCAACGAAAGCAGCGTAGTCAGCGTGGTGCGCGCGTTCAGATAGCGTTCGCGATTGGCCAGATCGGCATGGGTGAGCAGCACTTGCGCGGCATGCAGACCATGTTTGCGGAAGCAGCTTTCATAGGCCTGCACCAGCCCCATCTGCCCGACCGCCGCCGCCGCCTGCAAATTGTGTATCGAAGCAGGGCGGGCGCTCCAACCCAAGCGTTGCATGCCTTCTGCAATCGCGCCGGAAGATACCAGCACCACTTCATGGCCGCCGGTGTTAAGCGCGGCAATCTGGCGAGCCCAATCGCCCAGCGCGTCAAGATCCAGCCCCGCACCCTGATTCGTCACCAGGCTGCTGCCTACCTTGACGATGATGCGTTTGCATTGGGTGAGTGTGGTTCTCATGTTTAGCGTTATTCCATTTTGAGATAAAAAGTGAAATATCGTAGGGTGCATTCCATGCGCCATTGCCATTGGCGCATGGGAAATGCAGCCTACAAATTTATTGCCGTTTGAATTAGAGGGTGTCCGCGTCGGTTTCCTGTGCGCTGTCTGTTGCGGCCTGTTGTTCCTGTGCGGCCATTTCCTGCAAGTGTTCCATGATCGCGTAGGTCAATTCCTTGCAGCCCTCGCCGTTGATCGCCGAGATGGCGAAGTGGCGGTCGAAATCGGTGAACTGCTTGAGGAAAGCGGCTATTTTTTCATCGCGATCTTCCAGCAGATCCAGTTTGTTCAGCACCAGCCAGCGCGGTTTTTCATAAAGCGATTGATCATATTTTTTCAATTCGTTAAGTATCGCGCGCGCTTCGGCGACCGGATCGGTTCCCTCATACATTGGCGCAATGTCCACCAGATGCAGCAGCAAGCGGGTGCGGGCCAGGTGACGCAGGAATTGATGTCCCAGTCCGGCGCCTTCCGCCGCACCTTCGATCAGGCCGGGAATGTCGGCGATGACGAAACTCTTCTCATGCGACACGCGCACCACGCCCAGATTCGGGTGCAGCGTGGTGAACGGATAATCCGCCACCTTGGGGCGCGCCGCCGAGACGGCGCGGATGAAGGTGGACTTGCCCGCGTTCGGCATGCCGAGCAGGCCGACATCGGCAAGCACTTTCAGCTCCAGCTGTAATTCGCGTGTTTCCCCTTCCGTGCCGGCGGTGCATTGGCGCGGCGCACGGTTGGTGCTCGACTTGAAATGGATATTGCCCAAGCCGCCTATGCCGCCCTGTGCGAGCAAAACTTTTTCGCCGTCATGGGCGAGGTCGGCAATGACTTCACCGCTGTTGATGTCGGTAATTACCGTGCCCACCGGCATGCGCAACACCACATCGTCCGCCCCCTTGCCGTAGCAGTCAGAACCGCGCCCGGATTCGCCGTTTTTGGCGCGGTGCGTCCGGGCGAAGCGAAAGTCCACCAGCGTATTGATATTGCGGTCCGCCTGCGCATACACGCTGCCGCCGCGCCCGCCGTCACCGCCGTCCGGCCCGCCCTTCTCGATGTATTTTTCGCGGCGAAAGCTGGCCGTGCCGTTGCCGCCATTGCCTGCAAATATTTCTATTTTGGATTCGTCGATAAATTTCATGAGTCTAAGCCGGATGAGCCGGAACCATAATGTGCGCTACAAATAAAAAAGCCCTACCTTACGATAGGGCTAGTTTGTTCCAGATAGAGCCGTTTAAGCAGCTACGATGGAAACTGTTCTACGCTGTTGTGCGCCTTTGATGGCGAACACCACCTTGCCGGTGATCTTGGCAAACAGCGTGTGATCCTTGCCCATGCCGACGTTGTCGCCGGGATGGAATTCGGTGCCGCGCTGGCGCACGATGATGCTGCCCGCGCTGATCAGTTCGCCGCCGTAGCTCTTTACACCCAGTCGTTTTGAGTGTGAGTCGCGTCCGTTACTGGTACTGCCGCCGCCTTTTTTTGATGCCATGTTATCTGCTCCTTACGAAAATTACGCCAAAAAACAAGCTTAAATTAATTAAGCAGAAATGCCGTCGATGCGGATTTCGGTGTAGTTTTGACGATGGCCTTGATTCTTTTGATAATGCTTGCGGCGGCGCATCTTGAAGATACGTACCTTGTCGCCGCGACCGTGCGCAACGATAGTCGCTGTCACTGAGGCTCCGATCAGCAAAGGCCTGCCTACAGACAGCTTGTCGCCGTCGGCTACCATCAACACTTTGTCCAGCACAATGGCGCTGCCCACGTCGCCGGGAATGATTTCAACTTTTAGAGTTTCACCGGACGTAACGCGATATTGCTTACCACCGGTTTTAATGACTGCGTACATAACAACCTCGATTAACTATTGTGATTTCTGGGCGACTTTCGCGAAGGCGCGAATTATACATAAATATCCTGCCCCGTCAAAATCCTTTTTAACGGCGCATGGAGTCGAAGAACTCGGCGTTGTTCTTGGTCGCCTTGACCTTGTCGAGCAGAAATTCCATCGCTTCCAGTTCGTCCATCGGATAGAGCAGTTTGCGCAGCAGCCAGATTCTTTGCAGGATGTCCGGCTTGATGAGCAATTCTTCCCTGCGTGTGCCGGAGCGGTTCACGTTGATCGCCGGGTAGATGCGCTTTTCGGCCATGCGGCGATCCAGATGAATTTCCATGTTGCCGGTGCCCTTGAATTCCTCGTAAATCACATCGTCCATGCGCGAGCCGGTATCGACCAGCGCGGTGGCGATGATGGTCAGCGAGCCGCCTTCCTCGATGTTGCGCGCCGCGCCGAAGAAGCGCTTGGGGCGATGCAGTGCGTTGGCATCCACGCCGCCGGTCAGCACCTTGCCGGAAGAGGGTACTACGGTGTTGTAAGCGCGCGCCAGGCGGGTGATGGAATCGAGCAGGATCACTACATCCTTCTTGTGCTCGACCAGGCGTTTGGCCTTTTCCAGCACCATTTCCGCAACCTGCACATGGCGGCTGGCCGGTTCGTCGAAGGTGGAGGCGACCACTTCACCGCGCACGGTGCGGGTCATCTCGGTCACTTCCTCGGGGCGCTCGTCGATCAGCAGCACGATCAGGGTGGCATCCGGGTTGTTTGATGAAATGGAATGTGCGATGTGTTGCAGCATTACGGTCTTGCCGGATTTTGGTGAGGCGACCAGCAGGCCGCGCTGCCCCTTGCCGATCGGCGCGACGATGTCGATGATGCGCCCGGTGATGTTCTCCTCGGCCTTGATGTCGCGCTCCAGTATCAGCGGTTGGGTCGGGAATAACGGTGTCAGGTTTTCAAACAGGATCTTGTTTTTTGCATTTTCGGGCGGTTCGCCGTTGACCTTGTCCACCTTCACCAGCGCGACATAGCGCTCGCCGTCCTTTGGGGTGCGTATCTCACCTTCGATCGAGTCGCCGGTGTGCAGGTTGAAGCGGCGAACCTGGCTGGGGCTGACGTAAATGTCATCCGGTCCGGCCAAGTATGAGGTGTCCGGTGAACGCAGGAAGCCGAAGCCGTCCGGCAGGATTTCCAGCGTGCCATCACCAAAGATGCTTTCGCCTTTTTTTGCATGGCTTTTCAGCAGCGCGAACATCAGGTCTTGTTTGCGCATTCGGTTGGCATTTTCGATTTGATTGGCCGCAGCCATTTCAACGAGTTCGGTGACGTGTTTGGTTTTTAAGTCGGATAGGTGCATAGCGGTGCGAGAATGATGATTGAGAAGAACGAAAAGATAAGGGGTTTGGTCGGGTGGAAGACGGCCACCCGCATGGCCTGGAGCGTATTCGTTTTGTGTTTTGAGTTACCAAGAAAGAAAAACTTGGCGGACGATACAGGAGGCGATGCGGGTGCGACAGTAAACGCTTTAGATGTGGCTGTCAATAAAAGCCGCCAATTGGGATTTTGACAAAGCGCCGACTTTGGTGGCCTCGATGTTGCCGTTTTTGAACAGCATCAGGGTCGGGATGCCGCGAACGCCGAATTTTTGCGGGGTTTGCTGGTTTTCGTCCACGTTCAGCTTGGCGACATTCAGGCGTCCGGCATATTCCTTGGCGATTTCTTCCAGGATCGGCGCGATCATGCGGCACGGGCCGCACCATTCTGCCCAGTAATCCACCAGCACGGGCAGGGGGGATTGCAATACTTCGGCTTCAAAAGTGGCATCGGTAACGTATTGTATGTGTTCGCTCATGGTTTAGGTCTCGCTTTGAATAAGGGTTGATCGGTAATGCAATACGCGGCGCGTCAGGATGGGCTACCGGGGATCTCTAAAAATCCATATTTTTAGAAACTCTCTGCCGGGTTTCAAGGGGTTTCAAACGGCATCCTAACCAAAAACGGCGGTGCTGTGAAGCGCGGTGTGTTCACCGGACGTCTGTGGGGCCGCTATCTCCCCGATATGGAAGCCGAATTGCCCTTTTCGGCGATCCGCAAAATAATGCTCCAGGCTGAATTGGATCGGGCGGAAGGCGATTTCATCCCATGGGATTTCCGCTTCGGTAAAGAGTTTGACCTCCAGGCTTTCCTGGCCGGGAGAGAAGCCCGTGTCAAGCAGTCTGGCGCGGAACAGCAGGTGTACCTGGTTGAGGTAAGGCAGGCTGTACATCGAATACAAATCGCCAATCGCGATGCGCGCATTGGCTTCTTCCAGTGTTTCGCGAATCGCCGCCCCAGTCGTGGTCTCGCTGTTTTCCATGAAGCCGCCGGGCAATGTCCATAACCCGTGGCGCGGTTCGATGGCGCGGCGGCACAGCAGGATCTTGTTTTCACCTTCAGGGTCCTCCCATTCCGGGATCGAGCCGATCACCATCTTGGGGTTCTGGTAATGAATCGTGCCGCAGGCAACGCAGATGTGTCGCAGGCGGTTGTCGTCGTCCGGGCAGCGCAGCTCGACCGCCGCGCCGCAGGACGGGCAGAAGTTTATTTCCAGAATTGCCACCAGGATTTTCCTGATTTGGTTTCGTCGGCAGGGATTTCATTGCCGGCGGGAGAGCCAGGCGCGCCGCTGTTTTTCGCCAGCACACGCCGGGTATCGTCGCGTAGATCATTCATGCCCATCGCGTCGTAGGCTTTTACCATGATTTCCAGCGCCTCCCGCGTCGAAGGGCTGTTCGGATATTGCGTCAAGACTCCCTGAGCGCGGTTGGTTGCGGCGATATACGCGCCACGGCGCAGGTAATAGCTGGCGACATGCAATTCATGTTTGGCCAGCATGTTCACCAGATATTGCATGCGCAACCGGGAGTCGGCCGCATATTTGCTGTCGGGGAAGCGCGTTACCAAATCCTTGAAGGCGGCAAACGAGTCTTGCGCGGCTTTCGGGTCGCGTTCGGTGGGATCCTGCCCTCCTGCCGACTGGAGAACGCTGATTTCGCCATTGAAGTTAGCCAGGCCTTTGACGTAATAGGCGTAATCCACATACGGGTTGTTGGGGTATTGCTTGATGAAACGCTCTGCGGAGGAAACGGCCGATTCCGCTTCGCCTTGGCGGTAATAGGCATAAGCCACTTCCAGCAGCGCCTGCTGCGCGTAGCGCCCGTAGGGGTAACGCGATTGCAGCGTTTCATACAGCTTGATGGCCGATTCGTAGTTGCCATCATTCAATTCGCCTTTGGCCTGGCTGTATATTTCCTCGACGGGCATCTGCTTGATTGGCGCGGAACCATCCGGCAGCGGATCGAAAATGCTGCAAGCGGTTAACGTAAACAGCAGAAATAAGGCTAAACTATGGCGCATGACTGAACCCGAAAAAAATTTGCACGATTATAGCGCAGCCGTTTCCAATTCGCAGGCCTTCGTTGTGCCCGATAATTGCGCGGGTATGCGTTTTGACCAGGTGTTGGCAAAACTGTTGCCTGAATATTCGCGCAGCCGCTTGCAGGAATGGATCGCGGCGGGACAGGCCAGCCTGGACGGGGCCACCGCTGCCGCAAAACAGAAAGTATGGGGCGGCGAAACCATCGTCGTGCAGCCGCAATCGCATCCTGCCGAGCAGCCGTATCAGGCCGAGGATATCGCGCTCGACATCGTGTATGAGGACGATACCTTGCTGGTGGTCAATAAACACGCCGGGCTGGTGGTACACCCGGGCAGCGGCAATTGGGAAGGCACGCTGTTGAACGCTCTGTTGCACCATGCGCCGCAACTGGAAGGCGTGCCGCGCGCCGGCATCGTGCATCGCCTCGACAAGGACACCAGCGGCCTGTTGGTCGTGGCCAAAAACCTGACGGCACAAACCGCGCTGGTGCGGCAATTGCAGGCGCGCAGCGTAAAGCGCGAATACCTGGCACTGGTGTGGGGCGAGGTGCGCCATGGCGGAACAGTGGATATGCCGATAGGCCGGCATCCCGCACAGCGCGTCAAAATGGCGGTGCTGGAAAACGGCAAACCCGCCGTCACGTATTATCAAATCGAAGAGAAATTCCCGAGTTGCACGCTGTTGCGTTGCCGTCTTGAAACCGGGCGCACCCACCAGATCCGCGTGCACCTGGCGCATATCGGTCATCCGCTGGTGGGCGACAGCGTGTATCTCAAGGGCCCGCAGAAATGCGTGCCGCAACTGCGCGGCCTGCTGCACGGCTTTCCGCGCCAGGCCTTGCACGCCACACGCCTGGCGCTGGAACACCCGGTTAGCGGCGAGCTGATGGAATGGCACGCACCGCTGCCGGAAGACATGAGGCAGTTGCTGCGGCAGATCCGCGAAGCCGTTTCTCCTACCCACGAACTTCAAGTTTCGTAGGGTGCGCTCCGCGCGCCACGGTGCATAAAATGCACTCTACTGTTTCAGGCAGATTGAAAATGTCGCTATGCCGTAGGCTGGTGGTGGGGCACGAACTCCCGCGTGCCGCGTTGAATACCGTCCCGCAGCGCGGGACAACCTGAATTCCCAGGCGGCGCGTGGGAACTGGCGCATAGAGGGTCTATGAACATCCGCAATCATTGCATCATCCCGGATTGGCCCGCGCCTGCGCGGGTGAAAGCCTTGCAGACCACGCGGCAAGGCGGCGTGAGTATTACCCCCTACGACAGCCTCAATCTGGGCAGCCATGTCGGCGATAACCCGTTGGTGGTGGCGCGTAATCGCATCCTGCTCAATACGCTGCTGCCCGGCGAGCCGGTATGGCTGGAGCAGGTGCATGGCACGCTGGTTGCCGATGCGGATCGGGCAAGTAGCGGCTGCGACACGTTACTGGCGCAGCCAGCCGATTGCGGGAGCAGCCGCATAGCCGCCCCTCCCGCACCGGACGGTTCCACCGCACCGTGTCGGGGCGGCTGCCAGCCGCAGGCCGATGCCTGCATCGCGCGGCATCGAGCGGCGGTATGCGCGGTGATGACCGCAGATTGTTTGCCGGTATTGCTGTGCGATGCGCGGGGTAGCGTGGTTGGCGCGGTGCATGCCGGTTGGAAAGGTTTGGCGGCAGGCGTGATCGAAACTACCGTGCTGGCGATGGGCGTTGTGCCGCAAAGCCTGATGGCATGGCTGGGTCCGGCGATCAGTCAGGAGGTTTTTGAGGTGGGCGACGAGGTGCGCGCCGCTTTTGTCGCCATACAACCGCAAGCCGCTTCGGCATTCATCCCCGGGCAATCCGGAAAATGGTTTGCAGACATTTATGCGTTGGCGCGATTGCGTCTCAATGCGCTGGGCATCACGCAAATTTATGGCGGCGACCACTGCACTTATCGTGAGCGGGAGCAGTTTTTTTCTTACCGCCGCGACGGTGTGACCGGGCGCATGGGGACGTTCATCTGGTTAGCGTGAATGCCAGCAAAGCGAGGTTCTAAACGATTCTCGTCTGGCAATTGGTCAGGTATTTTTCAAGGAATGCAGGGTCGTGCTCAGAATCGAATTTGAGAAAAACGATACCTACCCGGAAAAGACGCTCCTTGCTGTCATGGGTTGTATAAGCGATTTTTCCATATACATCCAGGATGCGGGGTGCATTTGAGGTATGGGACGGCGGGACGTGGATGTGCAGCCTGATGAATTCCAGTGACTGCATGTTGCGATCCAGGAAGACAGCAGCTCCCTTGACGGAAATATCCTTGATAAAGCCGTGATGCTGGTTTTGCGCATCAATGAAGGCTACAGCCCGCCACTTGACGTAAAAACGCGGTACGCTGCGGTGCTCTCTGCTCCCTTGTACGGTTGCCTTGGCAGATTGCTGCGGTAAGTCTGCCGGGGCATCGTTGATGAGATCAGTGATGTTTTCGTTTGACTTTGACATGATACGGTATGCGT
>Ga0209212_1004414_pt1 | contig 17425 bp, 10 predicted proteins | sample RifGroC2_FD_183996 | JGI IMG/M metagenome (GOLD analysis project Ga0209212, IMG submission 183996) | Groundwater microbial communities from Rifle, Colorado, USA - Groundwater C2 (SPAdes) (version 2) | ecosystem: Environmental > Aquatic > Deep subsurface > Groundwater | place: Rifle, Colorado...
CCCTCGAGCCAGTCTTCGTACGTTGCCACTATTCGTTCATCTTTATTTTTTAGTTGCCATTTATTTTTGCCTAGTTCAATTTTTAATTCCTGTGAAAGTGAATGATTTAAATTGAATGCCATATCGTAATCTCGAAAATACTGCCAAAGTGCAATACAGAGATCACGATCACGGGCAACTATCGGGTAAATTACAATATCCTTAATGCGAATGCCTTCGCTTCCTACCGGCAGATGGTTTTCTCTATCTTCAAGAAAGTTAAATGGTCTATTCGTTCGTGAAGGAATAGTAACTAGGGTTGGAGAGTAAGCAATTTCTTCTGCAACTTCCTCTGGTGTTGGCATCTCTGAGCCAACGACTTTATAACCAAAAGCTACTAGCAGGAAGGAATGCATCGGATCGTCTACCCATCCGTTTGCAGTTTGAATAGCTCCCTCCGCGGCTACCAATACTTTCCCATCCGAATTTTTAATCAAGTCTTCCGGAGAATTCTCAAAATAAATGGTTGTTAGCGGATCATCTTTTTTGGTATCTAGAGTAGAGATAGGTGCTAGTTTGGGCCACCAATCCGGAGCACGGTTTAGTAGAATCTTCCATTTTGATAATTCAATAGGCAGGGTCGCATAAGCATACTCAAGATAAAAATCTTTAGGAATGTCGCCATTTTGATAGAAATGTTGCAGAACCCTCAAAAATGCTGATCTGTAGACTTCACTTATTTTTGAGGAGAAACCCAGTAAAAATTCATCATGCTCACTACGAGCATAGTAATAAACCTGATTCGAGTTTAGCTGGATTCCGGTATCTCTTATTATGTTATCCGCAGTGAAAACCCATTGCTGGATGAATTGCTTTCGTGAACGCCGTTCAATTTCTTCGGCTCTTTGCATATAAATGGGAGCAAGAAAAGTCTTGATGTATTTTGCAAAAAATGGATTCGATGAATACCCAGTTGGTACAAGCTCGATATCGATCGGTGAGGGTAGTTCCGGTTTATCTTGAGTCGTTAGGAGAGTTAATTCATCGAATAGTTTTTCTATGACTTCAGAGTTAATCGAAACAGCTTTTGCTAAAGTCTTTATATCTATATATTTCAGATCATTGGGATTTCCAATAATAGAAAAAGCTTTTATTATCGGGAGAAACCCTATGGCTACCGCAGTTTCCAGCCGTTGTTCCTCAATCCAAGATAATAAAATCTTAAGCACATCTTCTTTTTTTGTGCTCGAACAGAGCAGATAAGCCAAGGCGGTAGCCGCCCTTTCTCGGACTAAAGGACTTGGCCAGATCAGTCTTTGAATCAAAATATCTAAAATATTAACTTCCGATCGACTTTCTGACCATTCAGGCAGTGGGATATTTGAGTCGGTTACAAGCGATTTGGCAAAACAAACGCTCGCCTCAGTTATGGATTCCGCTTTTGCCGAATCACCAAATAAAAGCAGATACTCAACTCCTCTAGATAAAGGCACATGGTAATCTGTGCTTTTCTGGAAAAATTCCAAATAACGTCTCGGGTACTTTTCTTTAATAAATTGCCACCTTTTTTCAGCCTTCTTTTTATCAGTCCAATATCGTTGCCATCCATGATCATTGATTTGAGCCTTGCACAACATATCAAAAGCGGTTCCATTATCAAATTCAAACGCCAAGGGGTACAAAGTATCAAGAAGTTCGCCTGATATAGCTTGTACGCCGAATTTATCAATAATCTGTTTTAGAGTATTGTAAATTTTCTCCTTACCACTTTTATCGAGCCAGTATCCGATCCACCCTATTAAATAATTATTCCATTCCCATCTGTTCTCAAAATTTGTATCTAGGTGTTCGAGTAAATGTTCGGGATCAATTTTTGAGTAATCTTGTGTCGGTTTTTCTATCCCTGTATAAGAACTTCCTTTTTCAGTAGGAAAATTAATTTGGCCAAGATAGGATTGGATTTTTTCGAGTGCCGTTGAGGCATCGGGATTGCTTTGAGCTATTGTTTTTAGTTCTAAAAAAGCATCTTTTTCTACGGCGGTACTTGCTAAAGCAATAGCCTCCTCTTTAGAAAAAGAAAGAGACTTAATCACATACTTAAATAAATCTTCGGCATGATACAGTTCTTCTTTATCAGCGGAGTGATAATAGTATTTACGCAGTAACGCCTGATCTTGCGTAGCCAAAAGGTCGGCCAGTTCATATGGTAAATGGTTTGTTTCGTCGCCGTCGGTATACTCTCCGACACTTTCAATTAAAGGGATAATTCTACTTGTCCAGTCATCAATTTTTGTTTTCTCTATCCCTGATTTAGCGCAAAATTCTATTGCTTCAAGAACATCGAATAAATATGTGTCCTTGTGATACCCGTACCCAAGAAGATTATCAGAGGCCTTTTTCAAAAGGGAATGAGATAACTCTGTCTCCCCGTATAAGCGAGTAATTTTTGAAATAGTACTATAGTCTCGAGCTCTATCGGGGAAATAATTTACAGTTTTTGATAAAACATCAATATCTTCGTTTTTAATTTTTTCATACACGTCCCGTGCCAAAAGTGGCTGATAGGCTTCGAGCGTTAAAGATGTCAGATCACTCTTACTAAAGAAAGGTGGATTTTTAGTAATAGCTACGTAGTCCGCCAGGGTAATTTCTTGACCATTACCGAAATATTCCTTGAGGACAATGATGTCTTCTAAGATTGCTTTGACAGAATCGCTAAACGCGCTTTGAAGACCTAAAATATCTCGATCTTCATGCCATTTCAATATATCTAAGTCAGCCCAATAGCTAAATAAAGCTCCGTAATTGATTTTAGATTCTCGTATACCTGTACTAACGTATAAACTTGCTCGGAATAAACCAGTCATTGCCCTTGCAGACCAAGAGCTTGGAGCCTTTACGATCCATTCTTCTACATCTTTTTGTTTACCGGCAATACCATAAAGTATGCCGATGAGAAAATTGTCATAGTAAAACCCTCTCCACTTTGCTCGCTCTTCTGAGTCGTGTTCTCTGATCTTGTCCGGGAAAATATCGTATTCGGGAAGTAATGGTAGATCAAATTGGCTACCCTTTATGGCTTTAAATAGCGAACAAATTAGTGGTAAATCTGGGCTACTATTCAAGTAAGTAGAAATATCATCACCTTTGTTTTTAAAACCATACCTTGCACACTCTACTAGCACGGCTTGTTTTTCTGTTCCCGTAAGATCGAGTTCAAATAATTTGGTGATCTTTTCCTTTTGTCCAAGTGCAAACAGTTGACGTGAGTAAATACCAAATAAAAATTGTGTAATATTTAGGTCCCGAAACTGAATTATGTACTTATAAATATTTTCTGTTTTATGGGTCCGATCATAAGGTAGTACGTTAAGAAGCGCGGCTGTCGCACTTGGAATTGAATTCTGACGATACTCCTGTCTACTCAACCTCTCAATCAATATTTCGTTAATTTCTTCCACCACCATATCTTTACCAGTAGCGTTGGCCGTACTTGCAAGTTCAGGAAGCAAGGTTGATGGCAAAGATTCGAAATCAAGATAATCAAAGACGTTAGGGTTCCGCTGAAGAGCTTCCTTCCATACAAGCTCTGTTGCTTCTTCAACAAAATCTTTTGAGTTTAGGTAGTACGTATGTAGATAGGAAATTTGTAGCCCTTTTCCAAAATCTTCTTTCTCGCAGGCAACTCTTGCGGCTAATTTCATCTGCTTAGAAATTTGACTGGAATTAGATGGATAGCAAATAGCATTTATAAGCCATTCCCGATCTATCTCAAGAATCGGATTACTATTGCCAAGCTCATGTTCTATTATTCTTAGCTCTGCCCACTTTAAATATTCATGACTTGATTGTTCCAGCCATTTTTTGATGTTTGTTTTTATTACAATTCTTTGTTGGGTCATTTCCGGCCGGTCCCTCAAAAATAGCTCGAAGCTGTTGTGGTACACGCTCATCTGATCACGAAGATTTTTAGAAATCAGATGAGAAATTTGTTTGAAACCATTTGTCACATCTTCTGGGCTAGTCGTAGAAAAAGAGATGCATTCAATAAGCTGTCTCTCCGTGAAAAGAAAGTTAACACTAGCCATTGCAAGCAGGAGCTCCTTTGCTTTATCTGAAATCTGGTTCCAAAGAGAATCGTAATATTTTTCAATCCCAGCACCGTATGATATGAGATCATTGCACGAATAATCTGTAACAAGACTATTTCCGGAAATATTCTTTAACTGTTGTAAACTATAACGCAAATGCAGAGGATTACCTTCGGTGATTGAAAACAACTTTTCTACCAGATTTTTAAATTGCTCAGCTTGATCTGGTAAATGTAAGCCTATTTTATTTGCTTGGATGAGTTTTGAAACAGCATCTTTGCTTAGACCCTTTATTTCTGTCCATTTAGTCTCAGGACATTTATCAAAAACGATTTGTGGCAGATGTGGCTTGGCAACTGCCTGCATACCAATAATGATCCAGACACCTGGCTGTGGTAGGCATATTTCCTTTAAAAAACTCTCTAATTCATTTTTTTCACCATAGCGCAAAACATGGTCGAGTCCATCAATGATTACGATGAGGGACTTACTCTCTGAATTGAGTTTTGTAGCTATTGTTGTAATAAATTCTCCAACAGGTATTTCTTTTGAGTTCTTATTCGCCAAATCCCCAAGCTCCTCTTTGTGTGATTTTAATTGTGACTTGATAGCCTCAATGACTCGTTCCGCGTTCAGGCGTTCTTGAGGGTTAGAATCTTCAGGAGATATGTGGTAATGATGTTTTATTGAGATTAACTTTTTTTCGCTCAACTCTTTATCAAGTTTTGATAAATACACGCTTTTACCGACACCGGGTTTACCAAAAATTACCTTTATACCGCCTTCAGGCTTTTGCAGGTCAGATAAAATTGACTGATGGGTATGATCATCAAAAAACTCAAAATCAGCTGGAATATCAAACTGTTCTTCCAGTGGCCGCGGTAGATCAAATTCACACCACCTGCGAAGGGTTTCGATATCCAACTGCCTAGTATTCTGTTGTCGGCATTCCTTGTCTATTTCGTGATATAGATTAGTAACACCGGATTCAGTTGCACTTAAATTTTCATAGAAGCTTTTTCTTATCGTAGCTTCTAAGTCATCTCCGGAAAGATTTTCTTGATTGAACCGAAAATGAAGTGTCTGAAAGATACGAACAGCGTTATCTTCGTTTCCAATTTCTACGATAATTCGATTATAAAGATCAAGAGTCTCCGTTTTAATTCTTTGGATATCAACTAGTTCGTTGCTCAGATATTTAGTAATATCATCTTCAGCTTCTCCGTTTGTAATAAAAAACGCCTCCTTAGTTTTATCGAGGCGAGTCGCTAAAGAATTTGCCCACTTTTTTATAAGAGAAGTGCCACCGCTTCTCTCTGTATTTAAAAGACTGTTCCAAGTCCATTTATTTGCAGGGTCTTGTCTATGCTTTGTCTGATAGAAATGATAAAAATCGTCTGAATCAAGACAGACAATATCATCGAGATAGAACTTGCTAGGGTCTTCTTCGTCAGGACACGTTTCAAACTGAATCCACTTATATTTTTCCGGGGCAATAAGCCACTCACCGCACAACCTTAAACCCCAGAAATTCTGGTAAGCAAATCCGCTTCTGATAGAACTTGTGCGATTAGTGTGTGACATAGCATATCATTCTCATTTTTTGATCTTGTCGATATTCGTAGACATTAGTGCTTCCACTCCTCATGCGAAAGGACGAAGCGGTTCAGTTCGTCTTTTATGCTTCGCCACTTGGGGACGTTCTTCGTCATTAGACTGACAAATTTCTCTGTGTGTTTCTTTTCAATCAAATGCAAGAGCTCGTGGACGACAACATATTCCACGCAAGTGATCGGCTTCTTCACCAGCTCGAGGTTGATCAAAATGCGAGCACGTTTGTGATTGCAGGTACCCCAACGGGTCTTCATCTGCTTTATCCCCCAGTAGCTCGTTTGCACGCCAATCTTTTTCTGCCACTTCGTTATCAAGTTTCCCACCACCGGATGCAACTGCTTGCGATACCACTCCGTTATTACCTCGTGCCTTTTTGCTATCGTGCTCTTTGGACGAACCTGTAAGATGATTTTGTTTTTGCCTTTCAAAAAGACGGCTGGTACATCATCCTTATAAACCAGCTCAAGACGATACCGCTTGCCAAAAAAGTAATGGCTTTCGCCGGAGACATAAGTACGCTTGGTCTGTCGTTCCTGTCCGGCAAATTTACCTTGCTGACGTTTAATCCATGGGAGCCGAGTAGCTATAAGAGTCCGGATAGCGTCGTCTTTCATATTCTCCGGAGAGGTTACCCTGACACGCCCGGCCGGTGGCAATACCGAGAGATGCAAATTCTTGATCGGCTTGCGGACGACCAAGACCTCGACACTTCCGAGTTGTAAATATGAATTAGTACTCATTTTGATTCTTGATAATCTCAAAGAGATTTTTCAGCTCTTCGTCTGAAATATCCGGCAACGCCTTTTTGATTTCAATCTTGATTGCTCGCTCTTTCAGATGATTACCACGCCAGTCGGACTGTCTCGCGCCCAAGACCGCTTTGTCCACGACCAGAGCTTTTTCAACATCCTGTCCCAAGTTATCGTAGAGAGCACGCTTGGCCGATGTGTTAATTTCCAAGCCTACCGACTCATCCATCGGATTTTTTACTTTCTTGGACAAAGCCACGACCTGCTTGAGATATTCCTTATACTCCACGTCTGCCTGTTTTCGCTTCTTGACCAATTCATCCAAGAGCTCGGACATTCGCAAGTAATACTTCGGGTTAGTCGGCATTTCATCAATGATCAGCTTGCGGACGTTGTTCTCAATCGTCTCCGCCATTGCATCCTGACTTTGTTTTATAGCGTCCGGCAATTCGTTAAGAGCGTCCTCACCCTTCTGCACAATCAGATCAACCAGCGTCATATCATCAAACGCTGAAAGCTTCTCGCTTTCTTTGGCTGTGATATAGCGGTCAATAAGCACGCGCATTGCTGGCTCGTATTTCTTGAGATCAATGTAATCACCACTGGCGAGTTTTACTTCCATTCGCACCCGCTCAAAGTGCCTGACCTCTCGCTCGATGGCCTGCGCTTGGTCTTTGGTATATCCGGCACTGGCCATGTCATTGGCGAGATCGGCATACGCTCGAAGCAAGTGACTAACTGTTTTATACAGCTTCACTCGCTTAACTTCGTTCTCCTTGAGTGAGTACGGATTTTCTACATCACCGCAGAAATAGCGAATGTAGGTGGCCGAGTCTTTTGGGGGAGATACCGGTTCGCATAAAGCTCGGACGATTTCCAACGCCTCGTCCAAATCCTTTTTGCCTTCTTCCATCCGATCCTTCAAGAGGCCAAGTACATCCTCCTTATCAAAGCCCTCAAGAGCACCGGCGGTATAATCACCGACCGCTTGCTCAAGCTTTTTGAACAGGTCCCGATAGTCCACGATATAGCCGTACTCTTTGTCTTCGCCATCCAAACGATTTACACGGCAAATCGCTTGGAACAGCCCGTGATCCTGCATGTTTTTGTCGATGTAGAGATAGGTTGCCGGTGGTGCGTCAAAGCCGGTGAGTAATTTGTCCACCACGATCAAGAGTTGCATCTGGCCGGGAGTCTCAATAAACTTCTTTTTAATTTCTTTCTCAAAATCTTCCGTGCTTTTGCCGTTGAGCATTTTCTGATAGACAGCATACTCGCGCGTATCGGTAGAAAGTGCGCCCGGTTCATACGAAGTTACGACAGCACACTTGGTAAAGCCCTGCGTTTGGAAAATCTCGTAATATTGGCACGCCTCATAGATACTGCTTGCAACAAGCATGGCGTTACCACGGCCACTGGCCAGGCGATCCTTTTTATAGAAGTCATCAAGAATATCAAAGACCACTTTCTCCAGACGTGATCGGGATGAAAGCAAACTCTGCATCGTACCCCAGCGTCGCTTGAGCTCGGCTTTGGCAACATCAGTAAGTCCTTGCGTCCGTTCCTCAAACCACTCGTCAATTTTCTCCTGTGAGGTAATGCTCTGATCCACCCGGCGAGCCTCGTAGCGCAAATCCAAAACCACCTTGTCGGCTACGGCCTCGTTATATTTATAAGTATGGATATACGGTCCAAATGTGCCGATGCTGTTGGACTTGTCTACCTTAAGAAGCGGCGTACCGGTGAATCCGATAAACGTAGCGGTCGGCAAAAGCTCTTTCATTGCCTCATGCAGTTTGCCGGATTGCGTACGATGACATTCATCCACGAACACAAAGAGGTTACCTTTAGCTGAAAAGTCCTTCGGCAAGTTCTTTTTTATTTCCGCAACATAATCATCAACATCAAGATTGCCCGTACCACCAGCTCGGCCGAATTTATGCACCAGTGAGCAGAGTAGCCACTTATCTTTTGTATTCAGCTCGGCAAGCAATTCCTTTGAGCTCTTGGTGCGGTGGATTTTCTCATCTACACCGAAAAATACTTTTTCAATCTGCTCGTCGAGTTCGGTGCGATCGGTAAGTAATAGCACTCGAGCATCGGTGATATTTTCCCGAATCCATTTAGCGAGCCAAACCATTGTGAGACTCTTACCGCTTCCTTGCGTGTGCCAGATGATCCCACCCTCATGACGCTGTGCATATTCTCGTGCCGCTTTTACACCAAAATACTGATTGTGCCGAGCGGTCTTTTTGATACCGCTATCAAACACAATAAAGTCATGCACCATTTCCAAAAGTCGCTTTTTCTCACACAACTGCAATATAGACCGATCAAGTCGGCTTTCGTTGCCAAGTCCGGCCTCTTTCCACGTTAGATAATGTTCCTCGGTAGTTTCGGTCGTGCCGTAAAGCAGACCCTCGGTATCATTACCGGCCATAACCAACTGAACCGTGCCAAAGAATGTCTTGATGAATTCCTCTTTTTGGTTGCCGATATTCTGCCGAATACCCTCGGAGACCGAAACAATGCTTCGCTTGAGCTCGAGCACGCCAAGCGCGATGCCGTTTACATACAGCACGACATCTGGTCTCTTGGTGCGGTTACCACGAATAGTTACTTCTTCAGCAACGGCAAAATGATTGTTCTCCGGATTCTCCCAATCAATCGGCCAGACGGTCTGATAGTTTTCTCCCAACTCCTCGCGGACTTTTATGCCGTAGCGAAGCAAACTGTATGTTTCTTTGTTGAGATCATACAGGCTCATTTGCGAATGGTTGGCCGTCTTTTTCAGTTCGCTAATAGCTTTCTGAATAAGGGCTTCGCTATGTCCAGCCCGAGCAAGGAATAAGCGCAAGTAACCCTCCTCGACGTTGCTATTGTCATCGCGTTCCTCCCAATTGCCGAGATAGTCGTATCCGAGCCGATCACGAAACAAGGACACAATGCGATTTTGCGTCTTACGTTCGAGCTGTCCGACTTTGGTTGTGTTTGGTGTATCCATATTATTTTGAGAGTAGTCTTATTTTTCCAGTTAACAGTGTTTGCATCATTCCTTGTTTGAGATTTTGGTATTTAGTGAGTTGCGATTCTAGTTTTTCAATTTCTACATCCATATCGGTGAGGACTGTGGCTATAGCGGTTTGCTCCTTCAATTCAGGGAAACTGACTTCGAAATTTGCCAGATCGTTGGCGTATAAGTGAAAGACTGTTGATCCTTTCACAAATCTCAGTACCGTGTTTTTATTTTGAGAAACAAAGTAGCTAAAATATAGCCCGTCATAGCCTGAATGTAACCTAATCACTAAAATACCTCCTCCAAGAATTATCCCGTTTTCTTTGATGCAACTAGCGGTTGCCAATCCTCGTGGCGTAACATCGGAAGTGGGCATCAGCACATCGTTTGCTTTTGAGTAGAAGCGTCCGATATTTGTATGAGTCTTACTCTTTATTTCAGAGATCAATTCTTTATATTCATTAAATAATTGACCATAGTGAATACATTTGTAAGGTCCATCTTCGCTTAGATCGGACTTTGGCAGATCACGACCGTGATCAAACTCTGCGACTTCGCCCAACTTTTTCGTTTCCCACTTGCCACTAAATCCAGGTAAGCGTCGCTTGCCGGTGAGCAATTCCTGCATTGCACCACGCTTGATGCTCTTTTTCTTTTCGATCAGCTTCTCCAATTTCTCAATCAAAGCATCCGTATCGGACAAAGCGGTAGCAATGGCGGATTGCTCTTTTTTGTTGGAAGGGATAGCAAAAACCAGACTTTTAATTTGACCGCCAGTCACCAACGGCTGGCCTGAACCGAAAATAATCTTGTTAATTCTAAAATTTATTAATTGGTAGTAAGAAAAATTAATATCAATCTCTGGCGGATATGTGACCATGAGAGTATTATCCGAAACGCAGTATTTCCCACTAACTTTGTTTACTGTTCCAGCGTTTGCACCGACTCTGGCAATCAAAATTTTGTCTCCTGAGTAATCTGCTTGTTTTCTCTTGCCAATAATTCCTGTAGAGCCGTAAATTGGATAATCGCCTGATTCGTTGGTTGTTTTTGATTTGCCAGAAGCTACCGAAAGAGTGAAATCTTTCATTTCTTTTACGTCCCAATCAGCCGGAATCACACCGACCTCGGTCTGTTTGTAGCCCTTTGGAATTGTTTGCATCAATGTAGTCATACTTGTTTTCTGTTAATCAGATCGTAGGCCAAGCTCGCAAGAGAGATATAGTGAATGGCTAAATTTTTATCCAGTTTGCGTGCCGGTGTGTGAGCTTTCTCGTTCCTCAAAAACTGAATCGCCATGTGCAAAAATTTAATACCCTCAAAGAAATCGCTCTCGACCCCATCTACTGGCTGGTGACCAAAAATCTTTTCGTAATTTGAAGCACTAAAGGCATCTGTCGCTTTTTCCTTTCCAGAAACATCTTTCAATTTCTTCCTGACAACCTTATAGGCTTCCTCAACGGCGTTAAAATAGTGCCCGTCATTTAGAAGTTTTTGCACATGATCAAAAATATCTTTCTGCAAAAGAATGTTAATATTGCCGTCTTTGAATGTTGCTTCGGATTTACTCTCTTTTTTGTCCGTCTTTTTGCCCGACAGCCTCTCTGCGACCGCCTTCCCGGCTTGCATTCTTTTCTCCGGGAAATCTTCCTTCTTAAGGTTATCTATAAGAATCTGGTTCTCAACATATTCGAGCAATTTGGTGACACTTTTCCCGACGAGTTTGTCATCTGCATTTAACCATAGGCCCCTAAGTCGATTTGCTTTTGAACCACTGCCATAGAGATATTTTTTGCTATAAATATCCAGACCAACATCGTCTCTGAAAAACTCGCCTATAGTCCTGTCGGAAAAATTCAAAACATAGCCACCACCCATTTGGAAAAGTTTCTCAAGCACCTGCTTTTCATTTGTGGTTAAGTTTGCCATATTATTTAAACCCCATCTTTTCCAAATGACCGCTCACCTTTTTCTTGAGCGTTTCGACTTCGCTCGTAACTTCAGGCATTGGCTCAGCGTAGCGTTCAGCCAGCTCTTTGACCCGACCGGCAAGAGTGTGCGAGAGCCGGTCCACCTCGCCTAACGTTCGAGTAGACAGCTCGTCCATCCATTTGCGATCCACGACCAAGGTTTTGATCTCGTCTGGCGTAAAAGTTGGATACTTTGCCAGCACCTTTTTCTCCAAATCTTTCTCGGCGTCTTTGATCGCTTTTTTGGTATCGGTTTCTTTATCAAACAGGGCTAGATATTTTTTCAGTACCGCAAGCTCATCGGCATCATCTTTGCTGTTTTTAATTTCCTTGATGCGTTTCTGCACGCTTGCTTTGCTGATCTTGTCGTTATCAATGACTTCGGATAGCAAACCATCCTCGCCACCATGCTCGTCTTTAAGAGAATCCATATCAACGCCAGTCTGTTCGAGCGTAGTGTTTAATTCATCAAGAGCACTCTGTTCTTTTACAAAATAAGTTTTGATAGCCAAAGAGATAGGAATGAGTCGTCCCTCAAGTCCGACAAGCCCCTCAACATCTTTCTTTTTGCCTTTATTTTCCTTTTGTAAGCGGATGATTTCATTGCCGGATTTCCAGCCGTCTACGGTGATGATGTGCGTATCATCCTGCATTACTTCGTCCCAGTAATTCATGAGGTGCTGGTAGATGTCGTATTTATCAACGAGCTGGAGATTTGCACAAACAGAAAGCAGATCGTCGGCTATCTTTTGGACGATGGCCTTTGGATGATTGGTGCTTCCGATAGCTTTGAGAAAAGCAGTTGAGGCGGTTTGCCATTTGCCGAATGTAGCAAGCACTTGTTTTCGGAAAACATCAAACTCCGGATGCGAGAGTATGGTCTTTTTAATCTCGTCGTGCGCGATCACGACTTCGCTGTATCCTTTTCGTCCGTTTGCTTTGAAAAGAGAGTGTTTGAGTGTTGGGCAGATATCCCAATAAGCGGAGAGTGCCGTAATATCAGCGTCCGGAATACCGCCTTTTAGATGCGCTTCAATATCCTGAATGTCTTCCGGCTCTTGCGTATCGATGTATCGGGGGAGATTGAGGTTATATTCGTTTTTCTTTATTTCGTCATTGCCGACAAAGCGAGAATATTTTGGTATTTCCAATTTGCCACTCCATGTATCAATGACCTTGCGGTTGTCTTGCTCACGCAAACGGTTTTTATTGCCGTCTTTTACAAAACCCTTAGAGGCATCAATCATAAAGATGCCTTTACGATCGCTGGCTCCGGCTTTATCCAAAACAATAATGCAGGCAGGAATGCCCGTGCCATAAAACAGGTTTGCCGGAAGTCCGATGACGCCTTTGATGTAACCACGCTCAATAATATTCTTACGGATTTCTCCTTCAGCATTACCACGGAACAAAACACCATGGGGCAAAATAACCGCACCGGTCCCATTGCTTTTGAGAGACTTCAAGATATGCAAAAGAAAAGCATAGTCACCGCTCTTTTGGGGAGGAATGCCAAAGCCATCAAAGCGGCCGAACTGATCGTGTTCCGGATCAAAGCCATTACGCCATGACTTATAAGAAAAAGGAGGATTGGCTACGACATAGTCAAAAGTCTTGAGTGCGCCATTGTCTGTAAAAAGCGGAGTGGAAAGTGTGCTCTGGCCTTTCTTGATAACAGCGGTGGACTTATCGTGAAGCCACATGTTAAGAACAGCGAGTCCGGCCGTGGCATTGTCCAGCTCCTGCCCGTAGATAGAAATTCCTTTTGGTGCTTCGTCCGCAACTTTCAAAAGAAGTGAGCCACTACCGCAGGTCGGATCGTAAACGGTCTGCATCATACCAGCCGCTTTATTGGCATCAATGACTTTGGCCATGATGCGAGAAACTTCGGCCGGAGTATAAAACTGGCCTTTGCTCTTACCGGACTCGACAGCGAAGTGCTTCATCAGATACTCGTAGGCATCACCTAAGAGATCGTCGCCCTCGGCGCGATTCTTGCTAAAGTCCAGATCAGGGTTTTCAAAGATAGCGATCAAGTTGGAGAGCCTATCCTGCATATCTTTACCTTTGCCGAGCTTGTCCTCGTCATTGAAATCAACCGCATCAATAACTCCATGCAGACCGTTCGCTTCAGCTAAAGTGCTCAAAACTTTATTGATACCTTCACCGATATCAGTCTTGCCTTTGAGCTTGATAAGATCGGCAAAGCCACCACCGGCCGGAACATCGACGAGTTGGTTTGCCTTACCGGCATATTTATCCGAGACATAGCGCACGAACAAAAGCACCAGCACATAGTCCTTGTATTGCGATGCGTCCATACCACCACGAAGTTCGTCGCATCCTTGCCAGATAGAGCTATAAAGTTGTGATTTTTTGATTGCCATAGATTTTATTTTTCGTCTCCGGGCTTATACTCAAAATTCTCGCTGATCTTCCAAACACCTTTCTCTCTGAAAGCTGGAATGTTCTGTCGACGCGCCGCGTTCGTTATGGCCGAAGCAGACTTAGCGTGGCTTTTCGTATATTCGGAAAGACGAATGACTTTGTCGCCCTTGAGATAAGTGATGCGCTTATGGAGTGACTCCATCAGACCGAGGTAGACGACCTTTTCAAGCGTCTTAGTATTTTTGTCGTCACGGTAGTCACCAAAGGACTTATAGTATTCTTTTTTCTCACGGTCCCGAATGATAATAATCGGGAAACCGAGACGCTGAAGCTGATATGAGATCAGCACGCGACCAATACGGCCGTTACCATCGCAGAATGGATGGGTAGTTTCAAAGTCCAAGTGGAACTTAGCGATCTTGTCTAAAAAATAAGCAGACATATCGCTTGTGTATTCGGTGAGGGTAGATGCAATCAATTTCTCCACTTGTTCCGGAGCTGGAGCGACATGTGTGCCTACACGAACATATTCGCCCGGGCCACGAAAACGACCGGCGATCTTGTCATCAATACCGCCGATAAGCATTTGATGCAAAAGTAATATAAGCTCTCGGTTTACTTCCGTCTCTTTCGATTTGTTGCGGATGTACTCGATGACTCGAGCGAGATTTTTTGCCTCATAAACTTCACGCAAGGAAACGTCTCGAGCGACCTCCATATCCAAAAGAATCTTCTCGGTCTCCTTGAGAGTAAGCGTCGAGTTCTCAATAGCGTTGGAGTTGTAGACACTTTCCGGCACTTCGGCTTCATCGATCATGACCAAAAGAGAGTCCTTACCTTTGCGGAGGACATCATACTGGGCTTTGAGAGCCTGAATCCGATCTTTGATTGGTTTTGTTATAGCCATAGGTTTAAATAATGCTTATAGGGACAGTATAGTCTATTTATCTCTAAAAGTCAATCTTTAGTGAATGGAGACCATAAACAGCCCTGTATTCACTAGATAATATACCTTATTTTCAGAAAAGCAAGCATTTCCTAGGCGTTTCCGAAATAGTACACTTTTGTATCATTACGGAAACGCATACTGGAAGTGAGCTTTAACCTAACCTCCAGTTCACAGATTGGTTTTTGTCCACCGCACTTAACTATGGCGAAATAGGCAAAAGTGATAAAATAAATCTAACAGTTAAATAAACGCCTCAAGGGGCATCCTGAAAGGTATTCCGAGTTCAAGGGCTCGCGATCCGCTATCACGTTTTGTGGTAACAGATCGCGAGCTTTTTGTTTAACTGATAATGATTATGAAAATGACAAAGGTCTCAATTGAGACGAATTACAAATTTAATATTGTTGCAACGAAAGACGCGGTCCGAAATGCTTTTGATAATGCCGGACTGATATTAGCTTTGAGAGAAACGACGGGAGTCATAAGAACGTTGTGCGATGAATTGGTACAAGCTCGGCAGGAATATAAAAACTATGTAGCCAAGACGGAAAACATTTTATCGAGCATCAAAGAGTATCGGAAGCAGGATGATGACGAGAGGAAAAAGATCGCCAAGGATGTAGTGGAGTATTGGTTCGACAAAGTAAGCAGACCAATGCATCCTCTTAAAAACAAAACGGTGGTGTATTTTTCAGTCGATAGCGAACTCTATTGCGAACCGAAAACGCCCGAAAACTGCTATCGCTTCGAAGCAAACAGTGGCCGGTCCAAATTGATCCAAACATTAATCGCACATAAAACCTATGTGCCGACACAAACGCTTATCGAGATTACGGGCTTGGCCAATCAAAAGTCGATTGAGAGTGCAGTATACGAAATGAAAAAGATAATACATGAGAAGCTCAACATCTCCGATTTTATAGATGGTTATCAAGACTCCGGATATCGGATCAGTCCCAGCATTATTTTGAAAAAAGACTAAAACTCGCAAGACCCTGTTAAGACCCTTGTTCATAACTTTTAATCAGACGGCACAAAATAGCCGTCTTTTTTGTTTTCTAAATTCGCCGAAAGAGGGTGTTAAGAGGGCCTGCCTGATTGCTATAAAGAATATGTGTGAGAGTAGAAAGTTAATGACAATGAAAATGCCAAAATATGGAAAACAATTACTACAAAACCGCCGACCTGGCATTGGTCGCGGTGCTTTTATTATTTATTCCTGATTCTCTTGAGGTCGTGGATCGGGGAAATCCGCACAAGGTGCTCTTCTGCTTCGGCAAGAGCCCTGACTTGGATTCTCTGGTGAAGCGATATTGGAGCCGCGAGCTTCAAGTCGAGCCTCAAGCGTTCTTCAACGAGGTCAAACAGGTCAAGGTACGGATTTATGCCGAGAACTAAGACCTGTGAAAATAAAACCGGAAACGCTGGAGAAGCTCCGCGTGATTCTCAAAAAAGACTTCGGGCAGGAAGTGAATGATCAAGACCTGCACGACATCGCATTCAATCTCGTAAGTTATTACGATGCTTTGTCGCGATTCTACATCGAGGACATCACGAGTGGTCGAACGCTCTTAGAGCCATATGACAATGTACCCAAGCGACAAGAAGTATAAGGTCCGAGATTACCGCGAAGCCCCGTTTGCCTATCAAGACAAACCGGCTTTGCGGTTTATGCGTCAGCAATGGCTCGATAAGAAAGTGAGTGACGATGCATATCGCAATCTGCGCAACGTGTACTGTGCTTTGACCGAGATCGCTTCAAACAAAGCGAGTCAGACCATAGAAGCATCAAACCGAACGCTTCGGCTTTACTGTGGCCTGAAAGATTGGCGAACGATTAAGAAGTGTTTGGACAAGCTCGAAGAGTGGGCTTTTGTCGCGATCACTAAAATCCGAGGCGAAGATGCCAAGTTCAAACCCCGAAGCATCACTTTGCTATCCATCCTACATCTGAAGCAGGACGGTGGCCGATCAACACGAAATGCCGGACGGCATGACACGCACACTGCATCCGACGGCGATGATATAGAAGCTAAGGGTTTAAAAGAAATTAAAGAAAATTATAAAGAAGTTAACGGCCAAAACCAGATCAAGAAAATAAACGAGATGAAAGCGAGTCTCGTGGCCAAGATGTCGTTCTCGTCGAATCGACATAAACGTAACTACTAACTAACACACCTATGACCAATCATAAAAAGAAAACAGAAATTGAAATCGCTGATGAGATCATCCGAAAGAATATGCCAAAAGCGGCAGAAGTTCTGGTCTCACTTCTGGAAAGCAAAGACAAGGTGGTAAGAGCGCATGCGGCCGCCTACATCGTCGAATGGGTAACTGGCAGACCACTCCTCATCATCCCAATTGAGAGCAAGAAAAGACTCTACTAAACACAACTTTTTATGGCCAAGCTGAAACACATAACCAAATACCATGAACGTGCGCTCGAGCTGAAATATAAAGGCTATTCCTACCAAAACATCGCCGAGGATATCAATCATCGATTCGAAAAAAGTAGAAAAGCCATTTTTACCGAGCAAACGATTAAGGATTGGTTCAAGCAATCAGGAACACTACAGGAAACCTACCGGCTCTACGCGCAAGAATTGGATCTCATCCATCAGGAAACCGTAGACATTGTCCGGAAAGCCGGTGTGCGTGTTCGTGAGCAA
>Ga0209212_1004415_pt1 | contig 17420 bp, 15 predicted proteins | sample RifGroC2_FD_183996 | JGI IMG/M metagenome (GOLD analysis project Ga0209212, IMG submission 183996) | Groundwater microbial communities from Rifle, Colorado, USA - Groundwater C2 (SPAdes) (version 2) | ecosystem: Environmental > Aquatic > Deep subsurface > Groundwater | place: Rifle, Colorado...
ATCGGTGAAACCTGCGCCGGTGCGCGGTCTTTACGAAGTGGCCATCGAGCAGCAGGGGCAGGTCGGGCTCGCCTATCTCGACTACGGCAAGAAGCACATCATCGCCGGGCAGGCGTACGACATCGCCTCCAAACAGCCGGTCGGCTCGCCGCCTGCGGCAGCGAAGCGTCAGGAACGGGTCGACCCCGCCAACCTGAAGACCGAGCAGTCGCTTCTGCTTGGCAACCCGAAGGGGAAGAAGAAACTGTTCGTCTTCACCGATCCCGAATGCCCCTTCTGCGCCAAGATGCATCACGAGCTGAAGAAACTGGTCGCCCTGGAGCCGGATCTTGCCGTCTTCATCAAGCTCTACCCGCTCAAGATGCACCCCAAGGCCTACGACAAGGCGCGCGTGATCCTGGGGGAGAAGTCGCTCAAGCTTTTGGAGCTATCTTTCGCCGGCGGGGCGCTCCCCGCGCCCAAGGCCAAGGACGCCAAGAAGCCGGTGGACGACACCATGCGTTTTGCCGAATCGGTCGGTATCCTGTCGACGCCGACCCTGGTGCTGCCGGACGGCCGCATCGTGCCGGGGTTCCGGGACGCCAAGGCGATCCAGGAACTGCTACGCTAGCAACGAGCTTTCGCTCATGAAAACGGGAGAGATGCCGATATGATATTGGGCCTGCGCAGCATCACCTTACTCGGATTCCTGCTGCTGGCGTTTTCCGGCGGCGCCTTTGCTGAAGGGATCTCGCGCGAGCAGGGGGATGCCATCATCAACGAGCTGCGGCAGATCAGGCAGCTGCTCGGCAAGCAGCAAAGAGCCGAAGCGGCTCCTGCAGCACCGGCGCCCCAGGAAAGGGTGCGCCTGAAGCTTGGCAACGACTATTCCCTGGGCCAGGGTGATGCGCCTTTGGTGATGGTGGAATACACCGACTATCAGTGCCCGTATTGCAACAGGTTCTACACCGGCGCCTTTCCGGAGTTGAAGAAGCAGTACATAGATACCGGCAAGATGCGCTTCATCACCCGCGACTTCCCGCTCGACTTCCATCCCCATGCCATGAAGGCGGCGCAGGCGAGCCGCTGTGCCGGCGAGCAGGGGAAGTTCTGGCAGATGAAAGACGCCCTGATGACCAACTCGTCGCAGCTGAACCCCGAGCTGATCGCCGTCCTGGCCAGGGACCGCGGGCTCGACATGGCCAAGTTCAACGGATGCATGGATGGCGGCAAAGTAGCGGCTGGCATCAAGGAAGGCATTGCCCAGGCTACCGCGATCGGTATCACCGGGACCCCGTCCTTTGTCATCGGCCGGGTTTCGGAAGGTTATCTCGACGGCTTCCTGGTGGTCGGGGCCCAGCCGTTTGCCAACTTCGACGCCCTGGCGAAAAAGCTCCTCCTGGAAAAAAAGTAGCGCTCTTCAAATCGTGAGGTGTTCGGTGGAAAACCTGAAAAAGTTCCTGTTAGTTACCGTTTCCTGCCTGGCGCTGATGCCCGCTTTGCTGCCGTCGGCGTCGTACGCCGATCCGGGCTCCGAGTACTGCGTCACTCCCGCCTTCGTGAGCGGGAACATCCCGCCCAACCTGCTGCTCATGATCGACAACTCGGCCAGTATGTACGACCTGGCCTACGTCGACCGCGGCAAGAAGCACTGCTCCGGGTCGGCCACCGCGTGCTTCAGCGATGCCGATTGCACCAGCCCGCAGACCTGCAGCGTCTTCGACCGCCAGCCGTTTTACTGCTACGACCAGACCTTCCAGAGCAGCAGTGACTACTACGGCTACTTCGAGAAGGAGAAGTTCTACTACTACCGGATAGCGACCGACGACTTCGCCCCGGCCGCGGGCGCCACCTTGGCCGCGGTCACCGCCGCCGCCCCCTCCACCTGCGGCACGGGCGCCGGCAACACCACCAAGACCTTCCCAGGCAACATGTGCGTCGAATACACCCCGGCTAAGACCCTGGTCAGTTTCGTCGCCAAGGGGAACTACCTGAACTGGCTCACCGCCTCCAAGTTCGACACGGAAAAGCAGATCCTGACCGGCGGCAAGTTCGACGGCAGCGCCATGATCCCCGAGTCGCGCGGCTGCGTCGGACAGGGCTTCGTCAAGGACGCCAACACGGCTGATTTCGTCAACTTTTCCGATAGTGACGGTGTCGACCCTAACGTCTCCCTGAAAATAACCTTTACCGTTGCCGGTCCGTCCAACCTCTACAACCCGACCGCCCCGTCAACCGGCGGCCAGACCTATATTAACCTCTTCGCGGGCAATGAATTCGATTACGGTGCCTGTCAGGAGGCGATCAAAGACCTTGCCACCGGCAGCAATGCCGAAATTAAACAATCTGTGGACGACTGTCTCCAGAGCACGGCAACTGCCGACGGTTACTGCGGTAACGTTCCGGTAGCCTTGCGTCCGACTTCGTCATTGGATGACCTGGGTGCCTGCTCCGCCAACTCCGATTGCTACCTCTTGAAAACCAGCTCGCCCCCACCCTATGTCTGCCAAAAAAACGTGAGCCAGACCTGCAGCGGCACCGCTGACACCTCCTGCGACATACCGGCACGGAACTCCTGCTCTCTGGATCCGGGTTATGCCTGCACGGCAACTTCGGAGTGCACTGTCACTGTCGCGGCGGTCTCCGGCACCTGCAGCACCAGCAGGAGCAAGTACAGCCCGACGCCCGGGGGGAGCTGGAGTCTCCCCGTTACGACCTGCACCACCGATGCAGAGTGCGACTTTACCCACGGCTCCACCAGCTTTACCGCCTTGGCAGGTGCTTGCGTCGGCAGCGTCCCCGCTTCGACGATCGACAAGGGGACCTGTGTCATGACCGCGGCTACCGATTTCGGCCCCTGCACCGCCAACTATGTCGGGGACTGCGTGGTTTCCGCTGAGGCGGCGGCCGTGAAGACCAAGGTCGGTTTCCAGCAGTCGATGCAGGAGTGCTGGACCATCCGGGGCGAGACCCACACCGCCGCCGACAACTACGGCTTTCCCAACATGAACACGGTGAAGAACCAGTGCCCGGACATCTACGCCTCGTACAAGACCTGCCACAACAACCACCTCAAGCAGTGCAGCGTCAACACGGACTGCGCCGCCGACGGTACGGTAACCTGTGACAGCGGCCCGGACGCCATCGCAGCGGGAAACCCGGCCCTGCTCTGCGGCAGCAACTACACGGGGCAGTTTTTCGAGAAGAACGCCAGCGGCAACTGGGTGATGAAGGCTGCCGCCACCGACCTGCAACTGGCCGAGGCGCAGTACCGCTTCTGCGGGGACATGGCGGCCCCGAGCGTCACCGACCCGACCGACTCGCCGTCCGATACCACGGTCACGGACAACCTCCCGGCCATCATCAGCGGCCTGGGGGTCGAGGCCCAGCTCGGCACCCCGATCCGCACCATGCGGGCCAAGATCGCTGCCGGTGCCTGTGCGGCGGACAGCGACTGCGGCGCCGACTTCAGCTGCAGCGGCGCGGTCTGCACACCGATCGGGCTGATCCAGCAGTTCGCCGGCAAGATGAGGATCGGCGCGATGAGCTTCAACCCGTACGGTTCCGCTTCCGAGACGGCGCTTGCCGGGGTGAAGATTCCCAAGGTCTGCAAAAGCGGCGGCGTTGCCGTGGTACCGGCCCAGTCATGTACCCAGGACATCGACTGCGGTACCGGCAAGACCTGCGGCGACACGGTCGCCCATAGCACCAACCTGGACGGCGGGCGGATCGACTACCCGGTCGGCAAGGGGGTGTGCGCCACCATGACCACCACTCCCTGCACCTCGGACGCCCAGTGCTCCGGGATGGGGGTCACCTGCACGAACACCGGATTTTGCGGCACGCTCAGTTCGACCGTCTGCACCACCGCGCTCACCTGTTCCGGCGCCGCCACCAGCCGGGCCTGCATCCGCAATAGCGCCGGCGAACACACGACCGCGGAATCGCTGGTGAAGAGCATCGACTCCATCCCAGCCAACGCCTGGACCCCGCTCGCCGAGACCTTCTACAACGCGCTCGGCTACTTCGCGGCGATCCCCCAAGCCGACAGCAGCTTCAAAAGCCGCGTCGCAGGGGCCGCGGCCGGCGTCACCGGCCTGCGCCTGAACGCCCTGAACACCACGAGCACGACCTTCACCAGCTTCGCCGCCGCCCCGGTCGACTTCAACGAGGCGCTGAACCCGTCCGAGTACCGCTGCCAGCAGAACTACCTGCTGATGATCAGCGACGGCAGCTCGACGGCGGACCGCAACCCGGACGTCAGTGCGCTCGCCACGCTCTACGCCGCACAGTCAGGCGCCACTGCCGGCAACTGCGCAGTTGCCGCGGGCGAGGTGGACCACGGCGGCACCTCGAACCTCCCAATCCTCTCCTGGATCGGCAAGCGGCAGAACCTCGCCTCCTTCAGCACCAGCGCGGCCACCCCGCTGCACTGCTCGTCGCACACCTCCACGGTCTGCGCCGCGGACGCCGACTGCCCGGTGGGGGAGAGCTGCACCAACGCCATCTACCCGCGCGATTTCTTCACCACCTACGTCGTGTTCAACGGGGCAGATACCGGCAGCGCCGGCGTCTGCTCCGCCGCGACCCTGCTCGGCAAGACCGCTTCCAACGGCGGCACCACGCTGCAGCAGGCGAGCGACCCGGCGGCGCTGCGCACCGCGCTGACCGGGATCTTCCAGAACATAGCGGCCAAGGCGGCGTCCGGGACGGCGGCCTCGATCCTCAGCAACAGCGAGGGGAGCGGGGCCAACATCCTGCAGGCGGTCTTCTTCCCGAAAAAGGTCTTCGCCAACCAGACCAACGTCAACTGGATCGGCGAGATGCAGAACCTTTGGTACTTCGTCGATCCTCTCATCAACCGCAGCACCATCAGGGAGGACAGCAACTCCGACAGGATCCTCAACCTGATCAGCGACAACGTGGTCAGCTTCCGTTTCGACAGCAGCGATAACACCACCTATGCCTATCTCTCGACCGATACCAACGGAGACGGCCTGGGCGACACTGTCGAGGTGAAGAAGGACAGCGACCTGGTGAAAAGCGTCTGGCGCGCCGGCAAGCAGCTTTGGTCGCGCGACCTCAGCGCCCGGCCGCGCAAAATCAAGACCACCCTGAACGGCACCTCCTTGATCGACCTTTCCTCGGCCACCTTCCCCGGCGAACTGGGGGTCAACAACGCGGCGACCCTGGCGCCTTACCTGAACCTGGCCGCCGCCGACGCGCCGAAGCTGATCAACTACGTGCACGGCGTCGATCAGGCGGGGTTGCGGTCGCGCACCGTTTCCATCAAGGATCCGGCCACCAACGTGGTGACCTCCAACGTCTGGCGCCTGGGCGACATCATATCGTCCACCCCCCGGATCCAGTCGACCGCGAAACTGAACGGCTACAGCTTGCTCCCCCCCAGCGGCTACACCGACACCTCCTACAGCTCGTTCATCGCGTCAAATGAGTACAAAACCCGCGGCATGGTGTACGTCGGCGCCAACGACGGCATGATCCACGCCTTCAAGCTCGGCCTTCTGGACGTCACCGCGAGCGGCTACAAAAAGGCGCAGCTGAGCGGGACCGGGCTGGGCGAGGAGGAGTGGGCCTTCGTGCCGAAACACGCGCTGCCGTACCTCAAGTACTACAGCGATCCCGATTACAACCACATCTACTACGTGGACGGTTCGACGGTGCTCTTGGACGCCAGCATCGGCGTCATAGGCGGCTGCACGGCGGGGACCTACGACCAGTGCGTGAAGCAGGTGTCGGTGGTGGACGGCAGCAACCAGATCGATACGGCGAAAAACACCTGGATGAGCGTTCTGATCGGCGGCATGGGGCTGGGAGGCGCATCGACCAACAGCTGCGCCTCGGGTGCCAACTGCGTGCAGACGCCGCTGGCCGACCCCGCCGACGCCACCAAGGGGTTCGGTTATTCGTCATATTTCGCGCTCAACGTCACCAACCCGACCCAGCCGTCCCTGCTTTGGGAGTTCAACAACCCCGCACTCGGCTACGCCAGCACCGGGCCGGCCATCGTCAGGGTCGGCGAGCGCGACAAGAACGGGCGCTGGTATGCCGTCTTCGGCTCCGGCCCCACCGGCCCGATAGATACCGTCGCGAACCAGTTCCTGGGACGCTCGAACCAGACCCTCAAGTTCTTCGTGGTCGACCTGCGCAGCGGCGCGCTGGTAAGAACCATCGACACCGGCATTGCCGAGGCCTTCGCAGGCTCCATGGTCGGGGGCGCCATCGACGCAGACCGCTGGAATCCCGACACCACGGGGAACTACCAGGACGACGCCATCTACGTCGGCTTCACCAAGAAGTCGGCCGGCGGCACCTGGACCGACGGCGGGGTGATCAGGATCGTCACCAAGGAAACCTCCACCGTGACCGACTGGACCTGGAGCAAGGTGGTCGATGACACGGGGCCGGTGACTACCGCGATCTCCAGGCTGCAGGACAGGAAGAACAAGAACCTCTGGCTCTATTTCGGCACCGGCCGGTACTTCAACAGGTCGGGTAGCACCATCGACGACTTCGACAGCCAGCGCCACATCTACGGCATCAAGGACCCGTGCTACAACACCGATGCCCACCCCGGCAACATGCTGGACAAGACCTGCAGCGCGACGGTCAGCGCCGGGATCACCGACCAGTCCGACACCGTCTCTGCGACCGTCGGTGCCGGCGGTTGGAAGATCGATCTCGACCTGGCCGCTTCGGGCTACGGCGCGGAGCGGGTCGTCACCGACGCGGTCGCCCTCACGAACGGCACCGTTTTCCTCACCTCTTTTCAGCCGACCGCCGATCCCTGCGGTTTCGGGGGGAACTCCTTCCTCTGGGCGCTCGACTACAAAACAGGCGGACGGCCGCAGGATACGGCGCTGGCCGGCAAGGCGCTGATACAGCTCTCCACCGGCGAGTTCAAGGAAGTGAACCTCTCCGAGGCGTTCGGCGCGGGGGCGGCGCGGCTCATGCGGCGCACCAGCGTCCCGATGACCGGGAAGCCGCCGGCAGACGCCTTCCCGATCGTCAGCAAGAGCGGCAACAAACCGGTGAAGCGTATTCTGCATATCCAGGAACGGTGACCTATGCAAGAGCGCGGATTCACACTTGTGGAGCTGATAATCGTCGTCGCCATCATGGCGGTGCTGGTCAGCGTCGGCAGTCTCGAGTACAACAAGATGGAGAAAAAGGCGAACGTCGAGCGGGAGGTGGTCACGATCTACACCAGCCTCAGCGACGTGCGGCTGCAGGCGCTCTACACCAAGACGCCGCGCACGGTCACCCTCATAGGGAGCCAGCTCAAAATCTACTCGACCGATGACACCACCCTGGCGCCGGCGTCGACGATCGCCCTGTCATACCCGGTGGTGATGAGCACGGGCGACAACCGGGTTGTCTTCGACGGCTCCGGCATGATGAACGAAGCCGACCGGTCCATCTGCGTCGAGTTGCCCGGCGCCGCCGAAAGCCCCGGCAATACGGACAGCGTTGTGGTCTCCGCTGCCCGGGTCCACATGGGAAAAAGAGAATCGGGAGGAGCCTGTGTCCCAGATGACATTAATCAAAAATAACCGTGGATTCACGATGGTCGAGGTAATGGTTGCAGCGCTGATCATGATGGTCGGCATGTTCGGACTGCTGGAAACGATCAACGTAAGCCTGCAACACAACGTGAAGAACGAACTGCGCAGCCAGGCGTCCCGCTTCGGGGAGAAGTACATGGCCGATCTGCGGCTCATGCCTTTCGAATCGATTACCCCTACCTTCCCGGTGCTCCACGCCTCGGCCAAGGTCAGGGGGACGACTAAAGATTTCGTGGTCGAGAGGGGCTCGCAGGTGCTTGCCACGGACAGTACCCTGGCTGCTACCTCCAAACAGCTCACGGTCGTCGTCAAGTATTGCTTCCGCAACGTGACCACGCAAAACAGGGTGATCTCGATGGTGGCAAGGCCATGACTGGAGCGTCCGAGCAGAGAGCCGGCAAGGATTATCTCATGACACTAAAGGACAACCGCGGTTACACCCTCGCCGAAATGATCATTGCGATGGGGATTTTTGTCATCGTCATGGTGGCGGCCGGCGAAGCATTCAAGACGGTGCTGCATCAGGGGGGACAGCAGTCCAGATTGGCGGAGACCCAGATCGGGAACATCGTCGGGCTGGAACTGCTCAGGTCGGATCTGCAGAATGCCGGCTACGGCCTCCCCTGGGCCTTCCGGAGCGCCCCCCTGACATCCGCATACACCGAGATAACCGCCGACGACAGCAACATGCCGATATCGGCAACCTTCTGGGAGGCGGGGAAAAGCCCCAGGACCTTCAATGACGCCACCGGAGGCGTGCCGCGCGCGGTGCAAAGCGGCAACACCACCTTCAACTTGAGCGACGGTGTCGGATCGAAGTACCTGGTGGTCAAGTCGCTCGCCGCGGCGCCGGGCGGCACGCAGAAAAAATGGGTCACCGTCACCTATAGTGACACGGCAAGACAGCAGTCGGACTGGGGTGCCGGGCAGCGCGCTTTCGCGGCGGACTCCGTAGAGCGCGTCATCGTGATGAGGGGCGCCTTCAACGAGGGCGTTCCGACCCGGGAACTGCAGGTGATCGACGGCGTTTTTGCGGTCCCCTTCAAGGAGTACACCACGCTGACCTTGCCCCATTCCTCGGGGGACGTTTTCCAGGTTTACGGGGTGGAACCCTCGGTCGACCCGAGGATGCCTTTCAACCGTGCCGACTACTACGTGAGCAGACCGGCCAGCATTTCTCCTGCCTGCGCTCCCGGCACCGGGGTGCTGTACAAGGCAGTCGCCAACCAGACCACCGGGTACAAGGAGATGCCGCTGCTTGATTGCGTTGCGGACATGCAGGTGGTCTATGGCCTCGGCCCGGTGGGAAGCCCGAACGTCAACCTGCACCAGACGACCGTGCCGCTCCCCGCGAACCCGGCGGATGCCGCCAAGGCGATCCGGGAGCAGGTAAAAGAGATCAGGCTCTACATCCTGGCCCACGAAGGGAGAAAGGACCGCACCTTCAGCTACCCGAGCCAGCAGGTCGAGGTCGGCGAGGATTTCGGGGGCGGATTGCAGGGCAGGATGTTCAACTTGGAGACCTTGATCGGTACTGACTGGCGGAATTACCGGTGGAAGGTGTACACCATCGTGGCAAGGCCGAAGAATACCTAGAGAACCGGACGGTACTGTATGAAAACTATGCGCAATGAAGACGGGATCGCACTGGTTACAGCCCTGATGTTCACCCTCATCTCCCTAGCAATTGTGATGGCGCTTTTGCAGATGGTTTTGCTGGGGACCAAGATGTCCGGCAGCCAGAAGAACTACAAGAACTCCCTCGAGGCGTCTTATGGCGGTACCGAAATGATCACCAGGGAATTCATTCCCAGGCTCTTTGGCAACTATTCCGCCGGCATAGGTCCGCTGATGGCAGCGTTCGGCGGCACAGGGCTGGGCAAGATCAACCTGGTGGTGAACGATGCGAGCCTGGAGACAAAGCTGACACTGCCGACCTCGAGCTGGGGCACCCTTTCGAAGACGCTCGACCCGACGGACGTTCCAGACCTGCAGTTCAACCTGAAATCGAGCGACTCGGGGACCAACTACAAGGTGTACGCCAAGATCGTGGACACCGTGCCGGGCAATTCCGACACCACCGGGGTCGACTATCTCGATACCGGCGCCGGGGTGGCCGGCATCGGCGCCGGTATCTCGCCCAAGCACAACCCCGCTCTGTTCAGCATCGAGGTGCAGGGCGAGCGCTCGACCAACGCCAAGGAGAAGGCGCTGCTCTCCGTGCTGTACGCCTATTAGGTTCGACCCCGCCTAAGCTGATCCGCCTCAGTCCGTACTCCTCGAAACTCCCTCCCCCTGCCGGGAGGGAGTTTTTTCGTCTCACCACCACACCCTTTGCCAGCAGAGCGCCGCCGGTCGTCCCGCCTTTGCCGTCAGTGCTGCCGGAAATGCCGCCCGCCGCTTTATATTTCTATCTTCGATGCTAAGATTGGAAAGTTGTAATTTTTTCCGACGGTCCCGGGACTTGTGCTAGCGGCACCGGCCGCAACTCCAACTTTACAGGGGTGTTCCCTATGCAGGCGCGTGGCTTCTCGCTGATCGAAATGATTGTGGTGATGGCGATCGTCTCGGTCCTGCTCGCCATCGGCACCCTCCGGTTTAATGACTATTTGAAGCAGTACCGGACGGAGGGCCAGACCAGGCTCCTTTACTCGGAGCTGCTGAGGGCAAGGGTCAACGCCATTTACCGGAGAAAGGCCATCCGGGTGAAGCTTTACCCCGGCCGCTTCGAGGTATATTCGTCGCAGCAGGACGATACGCGCGGGGCCAAGCCGCTGCAGACGCATGCTCTACGATACCCGGTCACATGTAGCGCAACAATGGATCCGGTGCAGGGGTACCGGATCGATTTCGAGGCGAACGGGCAGACCTTTGATGAGTGCTCCATCTGCCTGGATCCAAGCGCCGGCTCCGGGGCCGTGGACAGCCTCAAGGTTGCTCGTACCCGGATGAGCATCGGCAAAAAGGACAAGGGCGATGAATGCATGCCTGACAACATCACCGTCAAATAGCGGCGGCTTCACCCTGGTCGAGATGCTGATGGCGATGCTCATCATGACGGTCGGCCTCCTGGGGCTCTTGCAGTCGGTGAACGTCGCCTACCAGCAGAGCCTCAGGAACAGGGTCCGCGAAGAGGCGGTGCTGGTTGCCGAGGGGCAGATGAACGACTGGCGCAGGGTCCCGTTCCAGGAGATCAGCTCCGATAGCTTCAGCGTCGAGAAGACGGTCGCCGGGGTGCCGACCAGGTTCGCGGTCAGGAGGGAGGTGCAGGAAATGGGGAACTCCGCCAAGAATACCAAGCGGCTGAAGGTGGCTGTGCAGTGGAGTGTAAGGGGTGAGACGACCAGCCACGAGATCTACACCATGAGAAACAGGTGAAGGCGGCAGGGATGAAGGACCAGGCGGACGGCTACACCGTGGTGGAACTGATCGTCGCCACGCTGATCTTTTCGGTGGTGATGTCGATCATCAGCGCCTCCTTCAGCAGGATCGTCCGCAGCTCCTCGCAGCTGGTGAAAGCCGCTGAAACCGATATCGGCGGTCTGATCGGGCTGGAGCTGTTGCGCTGCGATCTCGAACTGGCAGGGTTCGGGCTCCCCTGGTCCGTGCCGGATGCGAGCTACAGCGAGGCCGGGCACGGCGTGCTGATCAAGGGGTGCCAGGACGGCTGCCCCGCGGCCGATCCCTATCTCTTTAACGACATCCCGCCCGTCGAGGCGCCCAGGGCGTACCGGGTCGGCAACAACGCCGGCTACAACGGCTCGGACTATCTGGTACTCAAGGGGAGCGCAATCGGGATGAACTCCGTTTCCCGAAGCTGGAGCTACCTGAATTACAGCTCCGGCGGGGTCGTGGTGAAGCCGTCCCGTGGCGAGGGGGAACTGAAGCCCGGCAGCGGCGACCGGGTCATCGTGGTGAAGAGCGGCGTCACTGCCGGGTCGGCTACCAAGGAACTGCTGGTCGAGCCGTCAGGCAAGAGTTTCACCCTGAAATTCAACGAGCCGCTCCCCAAGGAGTTCGTCCCGAGGGACAGGGGGGACAGCTATCTGGTCTACGGTGTCGCCCCGGACGACAGCGGTCATCCGCTGAGCTTCCCCTTCAACAGGGCCGACTACTACATAAGCAGGGGGGAAAGCGTCTCCTCTGTCTGCGCGCCGCACACGGGTGTGCTCTACAAGACCACGCTGAACCACGGGGGGGCGCACACCTACTACCCGATCCTCGATTGCGCCGCCGACCTGCAGGTGGTCCAGTACCTGGACACCAACGGGGACGGCAAGGTCGACTACAAGACCGAGGTGCTGGACGAGGTGGTGCTCAGCGCGGCAGCGCAGCGTGAGCAGTTAAGGGAGATCCGGATCTACATACTGGCACAGCAGGGGAAGATAGACCGCAGCTACAGCTATCCGGTCGCGGACCAGGAGCGGGCAATCGTCGTTGGTGATGCCACCTGGGAGCCCTCCCTCGGCGTCACCTTCGGCAGGGTCTGGAGCGCTGCCGATCTCCTGGCCGCCTTCGGCAAGGAGTGGCGCAACTACCGCTGGAAGGTGTACACCGTTGTCGTTCAGCCTAAAAACCTGTAGCAGGGGAGGGGGCGTATGGGAATCCTTCGCTGTCAGGGGGGAGCGGCGCTGATCACCGCACTGATGTTGACCATGCTCTCGCTGGTGATCGCCCTGGCCCTGCTCTCCATGGTAAGCACCGGCACCCAGGTATCGGCGAGCCAAAAGCGCTACCGGAGTTCGCTCACCGCGGCGCAGGGGGGGGTGGAGCTTCTGACGCGCGAGATCATGCCGAGGCTCTTTCAGGGGGAGAGCTACAGCACCCTGGAGAACGACTACTCCCTGATCGATCTGAAACTCCCTAAAAACGACTGCCTGCAGCAGAAACTGGACCAGGCCACCGCGAAATGGAGCAAATGCGACGCGGCCCAGGCCTCGGCCGACCCGGCCCGGGCCCCCGACCTCTCCTTGAGGCTCAGGGGGGTGTCGCAGGAGAACGGTTTCAGCGTCACCGGCAAGATCGTCGACACGGTGCCGGGGAACTCGGACCGAAGCGGCAGCGAGCTGCTGGACCAGGGCGATTCGGTAACGGCCAGGGACGAGGTGATCCACCCGCAGCACGTGCCGGCGATGTACAACCTCGCCGTGCAGGGGGTGAGGGAGGAGGGGGGGGGACGCGAAAAGGCGCGGCTCTCGGTGCTGTACGCTTACTGAAGTTTTGCGCTGTCGTTGCCACCGGGCCGGTCCGTGATCGGCCTGGCGCCGCCTGCCGGCGGGTTGCTGCAAATTGCAACCCGCCTTTTTTATTGGTATCATCTCCCAGTCCAATTCCATATTTGTGCTACAGGGTCAGTGACAGTCTACATCTGGTGTCAAGATGGCTCCAAAGTCACCATTTGTAGTATAAAAACATATAACTATAGATAATTTAAATTAATAGCTTGACTTTTCTTACGTCTGATGCAAATCTCTGGCAAAATTCGTTATCACTGTTAGCCGGTGCCCATTATGATCATGAACAGCGTCAGAAAATTGCGGGAAGAGCGACTGATGAGCAAGGCCGAGCTTGCGCGTTTGGCCGGGGTGTCGCCCATCACCATAGACCGGGTCGAGCGGGGTGAGGATTGCAGGATGGAGACCAAGCGCAAGGTCCTGCTTGCACTGGGGTTTTCCCTCTCCGACAAACAGAAGGTATTTCAGGATTAACCGGGAATAGGACCACGCGATGCTTTTCTCCAAGAAGAAGGACATAGTAGGGGTCGACATAGGGTCGAGCGCGGTGAAGCTCGTGCAGCTGCGCGAACTCAAGGGGGGGCACCAACTCGTCAACATCGGCATCCTGCCGCTGCCCGCCGAGGCGATCGTCGACAACACCCTGATGGACAGCTCCTCCATCGTCGAGACCGTGAAGCAACTGCTAGGCAGCCTCGGCATCAAGGCGAAAGATGCGGCCTGCTCCATCTCCGGAAACTCGGTCATCATCAGGAAGATCTCGCTCCCCGTGATGCCGGTCGAGGAACTTGAGGACCAGATCCACTGGGAGGCAGAGCAGTACATCCCCTTCGACATCAACGACGTCAACGTCGATTTCCAGATCCTGTCGCCCGACGAGATGGACCCGGCCAAGATGAACGTCCTGCTGGTCGCCAGCAAGAAGGACATCATCAATGACTACCTCTCCGTCTTCGCCGAGGCGGGGCTCAGGCTGGTGGTGGTGGATGTCGACTCCTTCGCCGTGCAAAACGCCTACGAAGCGAACTACCTGCCGGAACCCGACGAGGTGGTCGCCCTGGTCAACATCGGCGCCAGCATTTTCAACCTGAACATCGTGAGGGACGGCGTCTCCCTGTTCACCAGGGACGTGCAGATGGGTGGCAACCTCTATACGGAGGAGATCCAGAAGCAGTACGGCATCAACAGCGAGCAGGCCGAACAGAAGAAGCTGACCGCCGCCGGTTCCGACGACCCGAGGCTCAAGGAGACCCTGCAGCGGGTCAACGAGACCATCGCGCTGGAGATGCGCCGGTCGCTCGACTTCTACAACTCCACGGCGGGCGAGGGGCGCATCACCAAGGTGTTCCTCTCCGGCGGCGGCGCGAAGACGGCGATGCTGATGGAGGCCGTGCAGCAGAGGCTCGCGCTCCCCGTGGAGATTCTCAACCCCCTGCTGCGGGTCGTCGTGAACGAAAAGGAGTTTGATCGCAAATACCTTGACGAGATCGCCCCGGTGATGACGGTAGCGGTAGGGCTTGCGACGAGGAGGCTCGGGGACAAATGATAAAGATAAATCTCCTCCCCTTACGGGCATCCAAAAAAAAGGAAACCATCCGGCAGCAGGTCTCGATCCTGGTGATCTCGGTGATCGGCTTCCTGGTGGTCGGCCTGAGCGTCTACGGCCTGCTGCGCACCAAGATCAGCAACATCAAGACCGAGATCGCCAGTTCGGAGACCGAACTCGTTTCGCTCAAGGCGAAAATCGGCACCATCGACAACATCAAGAAGCTGCAGGCCGACGTGAAAAAGAAGCTCGATGTCCTGAACCAGCTGCGCCGCGGCAAGAGCGGACCGGCGGCACGGCTCGCCGCGCTCTCCGACTCCGTACCGGACAAGCTCTGGCTCACCAAGTACGCCGAGAGCGCGGGGAGCGTCGCCGTGTCCGGGTACGCCCTGAGCGAGGAGCTGATCGCCTACTTCATGAAGAGCCTGCAGGGCTCCGGCGCCTTCCGCAACGTGGAACTGGTGGTCTCCGAGCAGGCCGAGATCGGCGGCGTGAAGGCGAAGCGTTTCGACCTGGTGTTCCAGATCGCGGAGCAAAAGCCGTAGCAAAGACGGCCGGCCCGGGCCCCGGGCGCAGAGCCGGCGCGAAAGAGGCGCACAAACCAAACTTGCTGGAGCAGAGGCATGGCCATGGATCCACAGATAGAAAAGTTACTGAAGCTCCCGACCAGGCAGAAGGTTGCGCTGCTGATTCTTGTGCTGATCGTCGAGGGTGCCGCCATGTTCTACGGGTTGTACCGTCCCCGCATGAAGGAGAAGGCCGAGGTGCAGGCCAAGCTTGAGGAGCTGCAAAAGCAGATCCAGGAAAACCGGCGCATCGCCAACAACCTCCCCCGCTACAAGGCCGAGTACGAGCAGCTCAAGAAGGACCTGGACGCCGCGCTTACCGAGCTGCCGAACCAGAAGGAGATCCCGTCGCTTCTGACCAGCATCTCCAGTGTCGGCAAGGGGGCGGGGCTCGACTTCCTGCTGTTCAGGCCCAAGCCCGAGCTCCCGAAGGACTTTTACGCCGAGGTGCCGGTCGACATCGCGGTCTCGGGCTCCTTTTACAACGTGGCGGACTTCTTCGTCGCGGTCGGTAAGCTGCCGCGCATCGTGAACATAAACAACGTGAACTTCTCGGATATAAAAAGTGCCGGCGGACGCACCACCGTCAGGGTGAACTGCCTGGCCACCACCTTCCGTTTCCTGGACCAAAAAGAGACCAAGGATGAAAAGAAACCGAAATAGCACCCAGTTAGCCGGGTTTTTGCTGCTCTTGGCGCTCGCCGCCGGCTGCTCCAAGAAGGAAGAGACCCCTGCGCCGGCCGGGCCTGCCAAGCCGCAGCCGGCAGCGCCGGTGGTGCAGCCCGCGCCCCCGGTGCAAAAGCAGCTCTCCTCGGCGGTCAAGGCCGGAACGCAGCTCGATTTCAGCAAGAGGACCGACCCGTTCAAGCCGTACGCCGCCACCGTGGCGGCCCCCGTCGTGACCGGGGAGCAGCCGATCGGCCGCCCCACCGGCGATCTGCTGCCGATCCAGAGCTTCGAGGTGTCCAAGTTCAAGGTGGCCGGCATCATCGCCGGTCTCCAGGAGAACAGGGCGCTGCTGATCGATCCCAACGGCAAGGGGTACGTGGTGCAGGTCGGTATGCAGATAGGCAGCAACGGCGGCCGTATCACGAGGATCACCGCCTCGTCGGTCGAGGTCGTCGAGCGTTTCAAGGAGAGCAGCGGTCGTATCAAGAGTAAAACGATCGTGCTTACGCTGGCCAAGAAAAGGTAAGGAGCGTTTCAGATGACAATGTCCCAGAGCAGAATTCTTTGTCATGCCATGGCACTCATCGTTTTGTTGACGGTTTCTGCCGGTTGCGTCAAGAGGATGTCCGCCGCAAACGAGCCTGCTCAGGCAGAGGCCGCCGCCATTGCGACACTTCGCTCCGTGACGGTGTCGGCCGATGCCTCCAGCGTCGAGCTGGCAAGCGATAAGCCGTTCACCTACACCTCGTACAAGGCCGGCGAGCCTGCGAAGATCATCGTCGACGTCTCGCAGACCGAGCCGGGACTGGTAGCGACGCCGATCGAGGTGAACAGGGGGAGCATCCGGCGCATCGACATCGCGCGTCAGCCGATCGGGGGGAGTGTCCTGACCCGGGTGGAGATCCTGCTCGCCAGGGATGCCGATTTTTCCGTGGCCACCGATCCCTCGGACAAGACCAAGCTCTTGATCACGCTCCCCCACGCCGAGGCCGAGGCGAAGACGGAGCCGCTGGAACCGAAAGAGGCGCCGCTTGCCGAGGCGAGAATCGAGGAGAAGACCCTGAGCGCCGAGGTCGCGCCGGCCGCGGTTGCCGCCGAGCCGAAGCCGGCCGATCAGCAACCGATGCTTGAATCAGCGGCAAAGGCAGAATCCGCTCCCCAGGCGGCTCCGGCCGAAGCCCAGGCACCCCCGGCTGCTCCGGCAGCTCCGGCAGCTCCGGCAGCTCCGGCAGCTCCGGCCGAAGCCGAGGCAGCGCCGGCCGCGCCGCAAAAAGCCGCAGAGGGGAACCCGGCAGGCGCGGGACGCCGGCTGAATGCCATCATGACCGTGAACGACGGGGTTGAGCTCTCGATCCAGGGGGGCGTGCAGACCTTCAACTCCTTCAAGCTGACCAAGCCGGACCGGATTGTCCTCGACATCTTCAACATGAAAAACGCGCTGCCGCAAAACGTGGTGCCGATCGGCGCCTTCGGCGTGGCTAATGCCCGCGTCGGTTCGACCCCGGATAAGGTGCGTGTCGTCCTCGATGCCGTCGGCGAGACACTTCCCCCCTTCGACGTCGTGAAGACCGATCTCGGGGTGAAGATCAGGCTGAAGAGAGCGGCGCCCGGCACCGCCGCCGCACAGCGCCCCGCGGCGGCACCGGCTGCGCCGGCTCCCGCACCTGCTCCGGCACCGGCTGCCTTAGCTGTTCCGGCTCCGGTTCCGGCTCCGGTTCCGGCTCCTGCAGCGGCACCGGCTCCGGCAAGGGAGCGTGCCGTCCCGGCGCCGGCCAAGGTGAAGACCGAAGTCCCACCCGCGCGCCATACCAAGGGTGCCCTGGAAGCGCTCGACTTCAAG
>Ga0209212_1004417_pt1 | contig 17416 bp, 19 predicted proteins | sample RifGroC2_FD_183996 | JGI IMG/M metagenome (GOLD analysis project Ga0209212, IMG submission 183996) | Groundwater microbial communities from Rifle, Colorado, USA - Groundwater C2 (SPAdes) (version 2) | ecosystem: Environmental > Aquatic > Deep subsurface > Groundwater | place: Rifle, Colorado...
GCAGCAGCAACGTAAGCTTTACCAGCGGCAGCAGCAGCTATAAGTCAGCCGGCTTGAACGTTACGGTAGGCAGTACCAGCGTCAGCTCATCAGCCTATGCCCAGGGTTTGATGTCAAAGATAGACAATGCTATCGCAGACGTATCAGAGGCATTGAGCTACGTAGGTTCTGTAACGAACAGGTTAACCTATCAGGAGACAAGCTTGACTGTGGCGAAGACAAATACTGAGGCAGCCAGGAGCCGTATTGAGGATGCAGATATGGCATACGAGCAATTGCAGGCTACAAAACTGCAGATATTGCAGCAAACGGCCAGCGCAATGCTTTCTCAGGCAAATACAGGACCTCAGTCGATACTTACTCTCTTTAGATAAAAGAGGTTTCATGCTGGGGATGGGTAATAAAACCCATCCCCAGTTTTTGTTGTAAGTCTGTAGTTTGCTTCATCAAACCTTACAGGTTACTATTTTATCAGTGTTTATCCGTGTTAATCTGTGGTTAATTTGGCACGCTTTTTATTCCGGAGAATCACAAACATGGCCTCAGTCACGTCCGCATACAACTCAAGCTCCAGCCTTAACTCACTAATTAACCAATACATGGCGCTGGAACAAAGACCGCTGACGTCACTAAATACCAAGAAGACCAGCCTTAACGGCAGTCTCAACATTTACACTGATTTAAATACAAAACTTTCTGATCTCTTGAGCGTAGCGAAAGATTTAGCCAGCACCAGCACAACTTCTATATATAACTCAAGGACCAGTAGTTCTGGCGATGAAACCAAAATAACTGTATCTGCAGGCGCCAATGCGGCAACAGGCACATATCAGATTCGCGTTAAACAATTAGCCACGGGATCTACCGCTCAAAGCACAGCGAAATTAAATACCAAATATTCTACCACAAGCACCTCAAAGGTAGCCCCAGGCACAGGGGTAATTGATGTGTCAAAGAGTTTCTCCAGTGCAGGGTTCGCAAGCACTCCTGACGGGACAGTAACCATCAATAGCCAGCCTTTTACTTTATCCAGTTACAGCACGGTGCAGGCATTCATGGATGCGGTTAACGGTGACGTTACTGCAAATGCAAATATCTATTATAACAGCACCGAAGATAAGTTTTATATCGAACAAAAGAGCACATCTACAAACCTCGTTATATCAGAAACCCCGGATACATCAGGTAACGGATTTTTTACACAGGCAAAGATAACAACCGGTACGTATACCACTAATAATACAGGAATTCAGAGTAACGTACTATTGTACAATGCCAATTTCGATACAACGCTGTTAAGTACTGATTCCGGCAGCTTCAAGATTAATGGCATAACGGTCACGTGGGATGCAGACACGGATTCATTAGACAGCGTTATTTCCAGGATAAATAGTTCTACGGCTAACGTGACTGCTTACTATGATAATTCCCTGGATAAGATGGTTATTAAATCTAAAGGCACGGGAAGCACAGACAAAATTTATATCGAGGATACGTCCGGGTTTTTAAACACCAGATTAAAACTCACGCTTGGATACTCAAACCCCGGAACAAATGCGCTTTTCACTATAAATAGCGCCGATTCGAATGACGAAATAAGCAAAAGCGCTAACACCTTTACAATAAACGGCGCTACCTACACCCTTAAAAATACGAATGTCACAAACTACACAGATACCACCTACACAACGATAACCGTCAAACAGGACACGAGCGCCATTCAATCAAAGATTACCGGTTTCCTCGATAAATTTAATTCTACAATAGAATACATCAAAAATAAATCCAGTGTCGATACGAGTACAAAGACACGGGGACCTCTTGCAGGAAATGCAACCTTTACCTCTTTAAGAAGCCGGTTATTGGAAAAACTATCGGGGCAGGTAACCGGACTTACCGCGGGAAACCCCGATTACCTTAATGAGATTGGAATTACCTTTAATAGTAGTTTAAAGGCCAGTTTATCCGACACGTCCAAATTTACTAGCGCCATGACTTCCAATTCCAAGTCCGTTGAAGACCTGTTCAATTCTACAAACGGTATTGCAAATAAAATACAGACACTTCTAACACCTTTTGTAGAAAGCACGTCTTCCAGCAGAGGCTCCATCATTTATGAAACAAAAACTACTATCAGTAAACAAATAACTGACATCAATACCCGGATCACCCGTATGGAAGAACGTTTAAAAATAAAGGAAAATCAGTATCGCCAGCAGTTATACAAAATGCAGGATATGTTAAACAATCTTGTACTTCAAGGCAGCCAGATTACATCTCTTATAAGTTCTTAATTTAGCAATAATTATTTTGAGCCAGTAAAATAATAAATTTTTTAGCTGTAAATATGCCCATGATTACTGATAAAAAAAATGATATTGAACATTTAACGGAAGTTCTTATCGCACAGATGAAGTATCATGAAGAACTTCTCCAGTGTACCTGTGAGCTGAAAGAAATGCTTACAGAGAATTGCGATAACGACCTAATGGATAAAATAATTCATGAAAGGGGGTTATTAATTGACAGGATAACGTCATCGAAAAAATATTATGATTCTATTAAAGAAAATATCAACTTTGCCGATAATAATGTAGGAAACTCATACACAGAAACACTGTTACAACAAATTAGACACGTATTAAATACCACGGTTACTCTTGATGCAGAAAACATTTCTTTAGTTAAAGAGTACATGAAAGATATCACGCTTAATCTGGAGAAGATTCAGGAAAATAGGCATTTCATAAATGATCTAAAAAAACATAACAGTAACCAGCCGCTATTTGTGGACGTTTGCGGATAGGGTAGAGACAGGTTTCAAACCTGTCTGTACAGACTATAAAATTTTTATTTTATAAGCATTTTCAAAAAAAAGGAGTAAGAAATCTATGATTGCCACAAAAAAAATAAGCAATACATATCTGGAGCAAGAAATTATGACATTAAACCCTGTTCAACTTCTCATCAAGGCTTATGATGCAGGGATTACTGCTTGTAATCGGAGAGACGAATCTAAAGCCAGCGCAGTTCTTGCGGAGTTAATCGACTCGCTCAATTTTGATTATGCAGAAATTGCCAACTCTTTATTTAGATTGTACGATTACTGCATACGTGAGATCAAACGTGGTAATTTTGATATTACCTTAAAGATCTTAAAAGAATTACGAGAAACATGGGTTCAGGTACAAGACAATGTTCAGACAGAAGCATTACAAACCAGCAGCCTGTAATGTCCGTTCCCCGTCTTCACGGGGACAAGGTTTGATCCATTGACAACTATTTTACAATTTAACCGTGTAATGAATAACGAATATCGAACAAGGAATTTCGAATTATGAAGTTTTCTTATCCTTCGACATTCATTATTCCTTGTTCGATACTTGTCCTCGTGAAAACGGGGATGTGAATTTAAGTTAAACACGGGCAAACTTGTAGAGACGACCCGGCGGGTCGTCTGTACTGTCCGTGTCTCCCCCAAAACCCGCATAAATAAAATGAAAATTCCTATACAATGAACATACAATTCTTCTCATCTCAATAATCTCCGTCTCCAGGGCATTACCTGTATTTCCTCATATTATCTCGAAGCACATAAAAAAAAGTAACAGTTCACCCCCTCCCCTAACCCCTCCCACCAGGGGCGGGGAATACGCATTGTCCCCTTCCCCGTTTTCACGAGGACAAGTGTATTCCTCCCCCTTGACTTCGTCGTGAGCTCAGTCGAACGATGGGGGAGGTTTAGGTGGGGGTGAACTGTTACAAAAAAAATGACCGTTTCACAGTCGTGAAACGGTCATTTTGAATCAACCAGTGTGTCAAATATAAGTTTATTAATTTATTTATTGAACAAACTCAATATTGCCTGGGGTCCTACATTTGCCTGAGAAAGCATTGCGCTGGCCGTCTGCTGCAATATCTGCAGTTTTGTAGCCTGCAATTGCTCGTATGCCATGTCTGCATCCTCAATACGACTCCTGGCTGACTCAGTATTCGTCTTCGCCACCGTTAAGCTTGTCTCCTGATAAGTCAACCTGTTCGTTACCGTACCAATATAGCTCAAAGCCTCCGATACGTCCTCAATAGCAGTATCTATCTTTGACATCAAACCCTGTGCATAGACTGAGCTGCTTACCGTTGTGCTGCCTACCGTAACATTCAAGCCGGCTGCCTTAAAGCTGGTGTTGCCGCCACTAAAGCTAACGTTGCTGCTGCTCAGCAGGTTAAAGACCAGGGTATCATTTGTAGCGCTTGAACCTGCGCCGATTTGGAAATTAAAGGTTGAATTAGAACCTTTCTTAAATATGGTATTGCTGTTCCACGTAGCTTGTTCTACTTCGAGGTCTATCTGGGCATTTAATTTCTGAAGTTCTGCCTTTATGGCATTACGTTCTGATGATCCTAGTGAGTCGTCGGCTGCCTGGATAGTCTTTGTTTTCATCTGTGTCAGGATGTCCACAATGTTGTTCAGGTTACCTTCAGCAACCGCCAACAGGTTTTTGGCCGATCCGATGTTGTTTAATGCCTGACCAAGACCTTCCGCACGGGCATTAAACTTTTTGGCGATGGAGTAACCAGCCGCATCGTCGCCCGCGGTATTGATCCTTTTGCCTGTGGCCAACCTCAATTGAGCCACGGACAGCCGATTACTAACATCATTCAACGACTTCAGTGCATTTAACGCATTAATATTTGTATTAATTCTTGTACTCATTTTAAACCTCCTTGTTAAGAATTTTTAAATTTTCCATAATTCCCTTTCCCCGCTTCCACGAGGACAAGATTATGGTTATTCTTTATTTACCTTGCAAGCGCTACTTCCCTATGCTTGTCTTCAACGGATTCTTCACCGGCGCTAACCTGTAAAAAATCAATAAACTTTTTTAATATCTCTTTATCAAAGCTCCCCTCCATTCCCTTTACCATATTCTGTAAAACGTTAAAAGCAGAGTTCAAGCCGTTTCCTGTAATCCTGGACATCCGTATTTCAAATTCGTCCAAAATACGGGTTATTCGGCTATAATAGTGAATTTCCTCGCCTTTCAAACTCTCAGGGTAGCCCTTCCCGTCATATCGTTCGTGATGTTGTTTTGCAATGAGACAAGCATCCCTGCCTAAATTGCCGCTGTTAGACAGAAGAATAAAACCCAAATCGGTGTGTTTTCTCATCTGTTCTCTTTCTTCCTTCGTCAACTCTTCCATATCCTTTTTCATCATATAATGGTCTGTCTTCGCTTTGCCAATATCGTGCAGAAGCAACCCGGTGCCTAAGGTCAAAAGATCATTAGCAGGCATTTCAAGATAATATCCAAATAGCAACCCTAATATGGCTGTATTTACCGAATGCCTAAGGACGTTCCCATCGTATGTCAACATTTCCATCAGATGTGAATAAACTTCTTTATCTTTCAGCATAAAATCAAGCGCAACCGTAGTCCAATCCCTTGCCCTTTCAACGGTAATACCAATGCTCAAGTCTTTCAAAGCATCTGTCATCATATTTATTGCAACTTCATGGACAATATGGATCCTCTCATGCAACGTAGCCGTTTCATCGCGAACAACCTGCTCAAGATTTGTTTCCATGTACCGCAAGTATTGTACATTGCCGTTCTTTGCAACGTAAATCTTATTGATATTTTTCTTTACAAAGGATTCTTTCCGTTCGTCATCAAACAGTTTATTACCCTTGCAGTACAATAAATATTTATTTTCATCATTCACTACGGTTTGTAAATACAGATCACATCCTGCAAAGGCGCCTGTTTTTATACTCCTTAATGTAACAGGCAGATACGTATTATTTTTATCATGATATGTAGAAGTAAAGTGGTCTAGTTTGCTAGGATTTTTCAACCTCTCATACAAATCCGTATTCCTGATAGCGATAGCTACGTATGCTGCAATCGTTTCCAGGAATCGTACGTCATTATCCGTATAACCATCTCCTGACTTTTTACTATTTACGCTTATTACACCAACAACCCTGCCCCTTGCCTTTATGGGAACACAGAGTACCGTTTTCCCAAGATACCACTGAAATTGTTGTTTATTAAAACGCAGATCTTTTTCAATGTCATCGATAACCAGCGACTTCCCGCATTTCACAACCCACCCGATGGCTCCATCCCCCACCTTAAATACCGTATCATTCGCCACGTGGCTGGGCAGACCTTTTGCGGCCTTTAACTGGACTTCATCCCCGTTGACTAACACAATAATCCCCGACAAACTGCCAGTCCCGCAGACAGTAATATTATTGACGAGCGGAAATACCCGATCCAGATCAAGCACCGAAGTTAAAGCATATCCGATTTCTTTGAGATTTAGTTCCTTCAGACTGTCATAAGACTCATCCATTAATTTATCAGTACTACGCGGATGGTGTAACAGATAATATAATTTAGCGAGGCATCTGATATCGTTTAGCGTATCCTGAACTATTTTCAGGTCTTCTCTAACTGTTTGAGTCAACAGATTTGTTGTCATAGCAATTGCCCTCCGGAATTAATGGCGAACACGAAAGTTATTAAAAATCTTTATCTGAGATTTGCCTTCATAAATGAGTGACAAGTTATTCCGTTTAAGTCCCCCTTAAAAAAGGGGGATTCAGGGGGTTGTGTTTTTTCTGGGCTATCCCCGTTTTCACGAGGACAAGTTTACAACCCCCTAGCCCCCTTTTCTAAGGGGGATTCTCTATGCCATACATCGTATAGCCCACTTAAATAAAATGAAAATTCCTATACAATTAAATCCTGAATCTTGTATCTTGTTTTTTAATAAGCAATACAAGTGCCAAATTATTTCCCAAACAACTTCCTGATAAATATAATATTAACTACTGATACCCAAATGTTTTATATCTTACAAAACTACAACCATAGCTGCATTGATATGGTCTAATAATTAAACAGCCGCTTACCAGTGTGTAAATATTTCCTATACAGACATAGGAAATTTCTTCTTATCTTTCTGATACTGCCTTTCACCACCTGAACCAAGAAACAGGATGAAATCCTTGAAATATTTCTCGTCAAAGTGCCCTTTCATTTCTTCATTCATAATCTTCAATGCCGCAAATGGCTTTCTCGCATCGGAATAAGACCTTTGTGTTGTCAGGGCATCATACACATCTATTATGCCTGCGATTTTACCGTATTTGTGGATCGCATCTCCCTTTAATCCGTTTGGATAGCCTTTCCCGTTATGCTTTTCATGATGCTGCATGATGGGAAAAAAACTTGCGCTGTCAACACCACCTGTTTGTTTTAGAATATCGGCGCCTAACTCTACATGCATTTTAATCCTTGCAAACTCCTCATCGTTCAGTCTTTCCTTTTTATTAATTATCGCAGGGTCAATCTGTGTTTTCCCCACATCGTGTAACAACAACCCGGTTCCAAAGACATGCATCTCGCCACCGTAGATACCTAAATATTTTGCAAATAACAGTCCCAATACCGATACATTTACTGAGTGTGTATATGTGTAGTAATCATAGGAAATTATACCCATCATACCTGAAAAGGAACCTTTGCTCCTGATAATAAAGTTGATGGTGTTTGACACCCAAGTCTTCGATCGTTCCACCTGTTCACCGGAACGCGGGTCTTCAAAAACATCTTCCATAATGTTTTTAGCTACATCGTAAACTATATAAGCCTTTTCTTTAACATCCACCCTACCATCGTTAATAATGTGCTTTAGGCTCGATTCAACATATTTTAAATATATCTTTTTATCTTCTTTGCGTACAAATAAGTTTTTTACCTGGTGTTTTTGCAAATCATCAATTTTGTCTGATTTAACAACATTCGTTCCACTACAATATAATACATATCGAATCTCTTTATTTATGTGGTTTTGTAAATAAAGGTCGCACCCCACGATAGTGTCGACCCGAATTGCATTTAATGTTACTGGTATATATTCCACTGATCCACTCATTTTTATCTACACCTCTATGTCAATTATTTTTCCACATCGATTTTCTTCAGGGTGTGTCTCATCTGACTTTTTATGCCCGATTTCTCGTATATCATCGACAGGTTCCTGCCCATTACATGAAATTGGTATCTTGCAAACCTTATCCTCTTTCTTGCCATCCTTTTTCTTCCGCTTATCAAAGTTAGAATGTCCACCTGACTTCCTGTCGTCATCGGTCTTTTTAATAGACGAGCATCTAAAAAGAGGCTCTTCACGAATACGTTCAATATTATCCGACATATATTCACCTGCATAATATTAATTAGAAAGTCCCCTCTTGGGAGGGGATTTAGGGGTGGGTAAGTCGGTAACTTCGTGAGATATTCACTGAGATTTCACGACCCTTGTCCTCGTGAAAACGGGGAAAGGAACCCACCCCTAACCCCTCCCAAGAGGGGAATAATCCATGCCACCCTGTGACCCGCATAAATAAAATGAAAATTCCTACACATTAAATTAGGTTGGGTTTTAAAAGACAAAAACCCAACGACTATTCTTTACCCACCCCTCAATCCCCTCCCAAGAGGGGACTTCTCAAATTCCCCTCTTGAGAGGGGCTAGGGGTGTGTTATTTATTACACAACAAAAAAAGATTGAATTTCCTGAACATTAAATTAGGCCTTTGGCGACTTCTTCAATGTAGCGCGAACTTCAGTTCGCTTACATCCTGCTATGCGAACTGAAGTTCGCGCTACAACTGCAACTTTGAAATTACTGAACATAAAGGCTTTAACAGGCATTTACTGAAACCCTGCTCATTCTTGCCCGAAGTAAAAATAACGCCCGATGGTGAAGCTGGGATACCCTTGATTCTGAAATGCCTATCAATTGACTGATTTCCTTCAGCATTAAATCTTCATAATAATACATTGTTATTACCAGCCTTTCCCGTTTTGGTAATCCTGAAATGGCATTGGCTAACAAGGTTTTTTCTTCCTGCGTTTCCAAATCATTTAACGGGTCGTTAAACTTTGTATCCTTAATTTGTTGATTTCTGTCCTCTCTTGAATTGTCCTCAGATTTTTGATTATACTCTTCCAGAGAAAGGAATGTGCCAAAACTAATTTCTGCCAATAATTTATCCCACTCCGCAGGATTTATTTTCAGTACTGCTGCAATCTCATCCGATCGGGGCGGCCTGTTTAACTTCTGTTCCAATGAAATGTATGTATCTCTAACCATTGTTGCCTTATCCCGCACAGAACGCGGCAACCAGTCCTGGGATCTTAAGTAATCTAAAATTGCGCCCCGAATACGAGAAATAGCGTACGTGCCAAATTTTGTTTCCTTCTTTGAGTCGTACTTTTCCGCTGCCTCTATCAATCCCAAAATGCCGTACTCTATAAGATCATCTTTGTCTACGAAAGGAGGTAAATAAACCATAATCTTACCTACTACGTATTTAACCAATGAAAGGAACTCTATAATCAACTTATCACGCCTCATTAAATCTCCCCGTGTATAGCTCGATTTTACTTTAGTCGTCGTACCCATTTTCATTTCCCCTTAAATAAATACCATAGTACAGACAGGTTTGAAACCTGTCTCTACAGTTTATTATTTTGCCCCATAGTCTTGCCCTCGTGAAGACGGGGGTTTGTCAGTTTTAGGAGATACAGATTTTTGCGTTCGACCAATTCCACCGGGTGGAACTGTTTTTGCCACACTTACAATATATTTGACGAATAAACTACATAAGATTCCCACAATAATCGTTATTACTACACTTCTGATGGCCAGCATAGGTATGGATACGTTGGACATCAGTCCCAAAAAACAAGACGAAAAGAACACGATTACGATAATATATATACGTCCTCTGGCTAATAGTTCCTCCATCAATCAAATCTCCGTTTCAGCATATTGAGTAACTTAATTTTAATAAATAACATATAACAAGAAATGAAAAATGTTTAAGTGCTTTTTTACTTTTTAATTACTCATTTCTTGTTATATGTTATTCATTTCTTTTGTAGTCAAAAATAACGCCTGCTGAGCAGTAACGTAATTCGTAAATTTTTGCTAAAGATGTCAAAATATTTTTATTAAGTTCCTATAATGAACGTTGTAAATAAATTATTCCGTTTAAGTCCCCCTTAACAAAGGGGGATTCAGGGGGTTGTGTTCTTTCTGGACTATTTTACAACCCCCTAGCCCCCTTTTCTAAGGGGGATTCTCTATGCCATACATCGTATAACCCGCTTAAATAAAATGAAAATTCCTATACAATTAAATTAGGCTGGTCGTGTTTCATTTGCAATTCTTCTAAAATAACCTTCAACTCCCAACGTTTGTGTTCCGTCATCACTGTTTAAAAATGAAGCAACCATATTATTAAGGCAGCTGGTTGCCGTCGTATTGGGATATTCCTTTACAAAAGTTCTCTGAAGCCTTGCAGCAATTGGGATATTAGGATCCTGTAACAAATATCCTAAGTATTGCACGTTTATATTCAAAAACCGATGCGTTACTGATGCAATTTTTTTCATCGTCAACTCGGCTTCTTCTCTGCTGTTCGAGAGATTCACAAGTAGTTTTATATTTAAATCTTTTTTCTTTCTGGAAAGGGCTTTAATCATGGCATAAGCATCTGTTATCGCCGTGGGTTCCGGCGTTGTTATGAGCAATATTTCATTCGATGCAAGAACAAAACTCAACACATTAGATGATATACCTGCACCGGTATCTACAATAACGATATCCAGTTCTTCATCCAGGTCACAGAATCCTTTAAAAAGCGCCTCCTTTTGCTTTTCGCTTAAACTGGTAAGTTCTTCAATACCCGAACTTGCGGGGACAAATTTTATTCCATCAGGGCCCTGCATAATAATATCTTTAATTTGTTTACGACCCTCAATAACGTCCTGTAGTGTATATTCAGGGCGAAGACCGAGTAAAATATCAACGTTTGCAAGCCCCAGGTCTAAATCTATCAATAAAACCCTTTTTTTATACCTTCGGAAAATCATTGCTAAATTTGCCGCAATGTTTGTCTTCCCCACACCACCCTTGCCACTGGTAACTGCAATTGTCCTTACCTTAGAAAATCCTGTGGTTGTTTTCTGTTTATCCCCCACGTCGTTTAATACCTCCTCAACCCTCGCGTATACCATTTATTCCTTCCCCACCAGGAAATTTTTACACACAGTTAAATGCATTCATACTATAAGTATCACAATACTTCTCCCGGCAATTACACTTCCACAATAGTACAGACGACCCGCCGGGTCGTCTCTACAACTTCACGATTCCCAACGATTCAATCCTAACACCAGGTGTTATCTCTTTATATGACAATACTGGCACCTGAGGCAATGCATTTTCTATGAGACGGCGAATATGACTTCTCACATTAGAGGATGTAAGAAGAACTGCCTCATAGCCGGACGATAACGAACCTTTTACAATCTCTACTAACTTATCTATCAATTTTTGTGCCATATTCGGCTCCAAAGCAAGTAAGTATCCTCTCTCCGTCTTATGAATTGCATTAGCAATAGCCTGCTCCAGTTGGGGATCAAGAGAGATGACTCCTATCTTACCTTCTGCATTCTGATACCTTTGGCAAATCATCCTGGAAATCTTTTGCCTTACATATTCCGTTATTACCTCAGAATCCTTCGTCACCGGTGCATAGTCCGCAATGGTCTCAAGTATGGTTGCCATATCACGAATGGGTACTTGCTCTTTTAATAAATTCTTAAGCACTTCTTGTATACTCGCGAGAGGCATTATACCGGGAGCCAATTCCTCAACGACTGTCGGTGATTCTTTCTTCAAATTTTCAACAAGCTTTTGCACGTCTTCACGACAAAGAATCTCATAGGCATGATTCTTTATAATTTCTGTAAGATGTGTAATCATCACCGACACGGGATCAACAATCGTATATCCTGACGCCTCGGCATCCTCTTTTATTGCGCCAGATATCCATTGGGCGGGCAGACCATATGCAGGATCAGACGTCTTTATTCCTTCGATTAGTTTGGTAGTTGTACCTGAATCAATAGCGAGATAACAATCAGTAAACAATTCTCCTTTTGCAACTTCCTGCCCCCTTATTTTGATCACGTATTGATTTGCTCCTAATTGCAAATTATCTCTCACCCGAATGGGGGGTACCATAATCCCCATATCTCTTGCCATTTGCCGCCGCAGTGCATTGATTCTTTCCAGAATGCCCCCATTTTTTTGAGGATCAACCAATGGCACTAATCTGTATCCAACCTCAATCCCCATACGATCCACGTGAAGCAGCTTTTCAACAGGTTCTTCAGATTGCGATTCTTGCCCGATTTTTTTTACCTCTTTTTCCGTCGCTTCTTCAATGAGTATTTTTTTGCCCGATCTCCTGAGGATTACGAACAGCACACCAAAAAAGCCCGCAAGAATCATGAAAGGTAATTTGGGCAAACCTGGAACTATACTAAACACCCCAAGGATTCCCGCTGCAAATGCTACTGCTTTGGGTTGAGAAAACATCTGACCTGACAAATCATTGCCCAGATTCTCACTGGAAGATGTTTTTGTAATAATAACGGCTGAAGCAGTTGCGATAATAAAGGATGGAATTTGCGACACGAGACCATCGCCCACCGTTAAAATAGTGTAATGTTGCAACGCCTCAGATACGGGCATGCCCTGGCGCATACCCATAACAATTCCACCCACAATATTAATTAACACGATAACAATACCCGCGATCGCATCTCCGCTTACAAACTTACTCGCGCCGTCCATAGCCCCATGGAACTCAGCCTCCCTGGAAATCAATTCCCTCCGGCTTCTTGCTTGTTCCTCTGTAAGAAGTCCGGCGTTTAAGTCCGCATCAATGCTCATTTGTTTACCGGGCATAGCATCAAGCGTAAACCTGGCCGCCACCTCTGATATTCTCGTAGCGCCCTTGGTTATGACAATAAATTGAATAATAACAATCACCAAAAATACCACCATCCCAACAACAATATTTCCACCAATAACAAACTCACCAAATGACGCAATCACTTCCCCTCCGTATCCATGTAATAATATCTGCCGTGTGGATGCAACATTAAGCGACAGACGGAAGAGCGTCAAAAACAACAATATGGAAGGAAACGTGGATAAGTCCAGAGGTCCTTTTGCGTGGAGAGTAACCAACAGTAAAAGAAGGGTAGCTGAAATGTTCACGGTAATAAGCATGTCGAGCAAAAACGGCGGTACCGGTATAATAAGTACGACGAATATGCCTATCACCCCTATGGCTAACGCCATCTCGCCCTGTGATAACAACCAGCCCAAAGGCGTCTTTGCCATAGAATTTTTTTTATTTGTTGCCATATTTAAATGCTTAATTTAATGTTAAGGAATTTCAAAGTTTTTGGTAGGAGCCAACTCCTGTTGGCGACCGGGCACACCACGCTGTTGTGAATTGCCGGTCGCCGTCAGGAGACGGCTCCTACCTGCACGTTTTAAGTTGCCGAAGGCCTGATTCATATTCTTTTCTGCTCTTTCTTTAGTTGATATACATACGACAATACCTTCGCGACGGCATAGTACAATTTTTGTGGTATTTCTTTTCCTATTTCAACCGTTTTATAAAGTGTTTGCGCAAGTGGTTTGTCTTCTACTAACGGTATATTGTGCTTCTTTGCAATGTCTTTGATGCGCATTGCAAGCAGGTCGGCGCCTTTTGCAACTACCGTGGGCGCCTTCATTGCCGTATTTTCATATTTTAACGCAACTGCGTAGTGTGTAGGATTGGTTACCACAACATCAGCCGCAGGGACTGCTGCCATCATGCGTTTCATAGCCATTTGGCGTTGTACAGACCGGATCTTTCCTTTGATTAACGGGTCGCCCTCTGTCTCTTTTCCCTCGTCTTTCACTTCTTGTTTTGTCATACGCAGGCCTCGCTTATACTGCCACTTTTGATAAAAGAAATCCAGAACTGCCAGAATCAGCAATGCCGCTGCTATGCGTAAACTGAGTGTATACATCGATTTCGCCAGCATTCCTAATATTTGTGCAGGGCTAAGGTCAAAGGCATGCATGAGGTGGTTAAATTCCTTCTTGATTATTAAAAAAGCCAGCCCTCCAACCACAAGGAGTTTTAACACCGAAAAGAACAATTTTACAAGTGACTTTGTTGAAAACAGCTTTTTTGCCCCAGCCACGAGATTGAGTTTATTAATATCAAACGTTAAAGCCTCAAAACTAAATATAAAGCCTGTTTGGTAATAAGATATGGCCAATCCGATGAGCAGTAATCCGCCAAGAATAGGCAAAAGTATCTTCGCCAACCCGTAGATATGATTTATAAATATATCTATTGTAGTACTTTGGTTCAAATCCTTGAGCGATAGATTCTCAAGGGTTAGCTTCATAATGTTATTCAGACCATTATAGGTAATTACACCAAGAACGTACAGGAGCACTATGCCCGCCAATAAGGCAACCGCATTATTAAGGTCGGGACTAAATGCAACATTTCCCTTATTACGCGCTTTACTTATACGCCTGCCGGTAGGTTGTTCAGTTTTTTCTGCGTCAGAACTAAATGCCATTTTTCCAACCTTACATAGTTGATAATAAGGATATCATGCCTTTTTCGAAATGAAACATATACGATTTCATTATATTGATTACAAACGGAACCGACACAATAAGTATAAAAAAGCCTATCAATATTTTTATGGGAAAAGCGACTACAAACACATTGATCTCCTGTGCAACCTTCGTCATCAACCCTAACGCTACTACGGACAATAACAAAACCAGTAATGCGGGAGCAGATATCTTAATGCCCATCAAAAAAAGAGATTTAAAGATAGCAAGCACCTTCATAAGTGTTATGGTAGTGTAGTTAAAACTTCCGAGTGGAATCATTGCGAAACTTTGCGCAGTTGTTTTAATAAACCAATGATGCCCGTTAATTAAAAGAAAGATTAAAATGGCAATCATATTATAAAATACTGAAATAATTGATTCTTCTTCTTCCGTCTGAGACGAAGGGTCGACAACCATGGCAGTGTCAAGCCCCATTTGGTTGCTTATTAAATTACCCGCCATATTAAAGGCCGCAAAAATCATTGAAGCTGCAAACCCAACTACAGCGCCAATCGCTATCTCTTTGAGAACAATAAAGGCGTACGAAATAATATCAGAAGGCAATAGGGACTCATTTTTGTTTACGGTTGGGTATAAAATGAATGTAAACATCAAGGCAATGGCGATTCGTACAGGCATAGGAATGTGGGCATTGCCGAAGACGGGGGCAAAAAGAAGCATTCCTCCAACGCGAAAAAACACAGCCATAAAGAACGGCAAGTCATTTACAAAACTTATAAGATATTCCATATAAACTTTTATTGACAGTATCTTGTTAGATTTCCTAATAAATTTACTGTATAGGAGGTCATCATGCGCAGCATCCACGGCAAACAAAACAAAAACACCCCTAGAACTCCAAACACTTTTGGCAAAAAAGTAATTGTTTGTTCATGGATACTTGAGACTGCCTGAAATATGCCTATCACCAAACCAACTACCATTGCAACTAACAGCATGGGCGCCATAAGGAAAAACGTTGTTTGTAATAAGTCTTTGCCGATTGTGATAACTGCTTCTGTTGTCATTGCCAACTCCCTTAGTAATTTTTCATGCCACACTTGAAATCAAAGACTGAATAATTAATTGCCAGCCGTCCACCAGAACAAAAAGGATTAATTTAAATGGCATTGAAATCATAACAGGAGGAAGCATGAACATCCCCATAGCTGTTAGCACACAAGCCACCACCATATCAATCACTAGAAATGGAAGAAACAAAAGAAAACCCATTTGAAATGAAGTCTTGAGTTCACTCGTGATAAAGGCTGGAATTAATATGTGCATAGGAACGTCTTTCGCCGACTTCGGTCTCTCCATCTTTGCAATATTTACAAATAAGGCAATATCTTTCTCGCGGGTTTGCCTAAGCATAAATTTTTGGAATGGCACAATGCCTCTTGTTAGCGCCTCATTCTGTGTGATCTCTTCTTTTAGATAAGGTTGGAGCGCTTCAGAATTGACCTGCTTCCATACGGGCGCCATCACAAAAAACGTTAGGAAGAGTGAAATACCAATGAGTATCTGATTGGGCGGAAGCGTTTGAAACGATAATGCCTTTCGCACAAAGGAAAGCACAATAATGATTCTCGTAAAGGAGGTCATAGTCAATAACAGCCCCGGTAATAAAGAAAGCGCTGTCAAGAAGAGCACTATCTTTAATGTACTGGCTACCTCTTTAGGCTTTCCCATATTATTGATACTCATTGTCAGGTTCAGCGGACCTGTCGATTCGCCGGCAGCTTCAGCGATACCCATACAGCCAAACGTTATCGCCATTCCACAAACAGCCAAAATAAATAACCCTTTTTTCATATTATCCTTGCGCTACATTGAAAGATCATGTTCGTTCTGTATAGGTACGTTTAAAGAACTTCATAAATTCACTCCCTTGAGATTCCGTATCGATTGATTCTACAATCTCTTTTTCTGTTATTTCCGCAAGCGATTGAATACGTTCATTAGTAGCGCCCACCAGTAGCAATTTCCCGGGTATTTTAATTAAATGAATATGCTTCTTTGAACCCAAAGACGCCGTATCAACGATATGGACGTACCGCTTTTTTCTATTCATACTCGTTTTAATTCCTAATTTCCTGCGTAAGAAAAATACGGTAACAACTATAATTACAATTACGATCCCTGTTGATTCCAGCACCTTAGTAATCTTCGAGAAATTAAAAGGTGAAACAACTCCTATACCATCGAATTCTGTTGCAACGCTGCCTGGTTTTTCAGCCTTCTGCGCCGGTACAATATCACAATACGCATTGTTACAGACAAATAGCAGTAAAAGCAAAAATACTATCAAACACTTGTTTTTCATCTCATTTTCTCCAAAAAACTTTTTTTATTTTAAGCAAACAATGTGCCTCGTCACTTCTATTTGCTACAAGATAATTTTGTTTGCGTCTGTTCAGGAGATAAGTATATACACTTAAGGCATATACAATTGAACTATTTTGAATATTCCTTAACTGTCTATACGTTATTTAAGTTTCTTGATTTTTATGGAATTTTGGAGGGCTATTTATCGTAGGCTTTTTGTACTTTTCGTGGAAATATTAAACGATCATTGTGCTTGGGAGGACCTTTGGACAAATGTATTATTTTGGGTTTGAATTTACGGCGCTAAATCGGGTCTAACTATATTTTACTATTTGAGGAGTTGGCTGCACGAATGAAATTCACACAGAGAAGATTTTGCAAATGATTCTGCTGAATGTATTATCCAAGATTTTTAACCAATTCTTCTGAACCGCATATATTGGTAATTTTCACTCCAAAATTTTCATCCACAACCACAACCTCCCCCTGTGCCAGCAGTTTCCCCCGAACGAGC
>Ga0209212_1004418_pt1 | contig 17416 bp, 17 predicted proteins | sample RifGroC2_FD_183996 | JGI IMG/M metagenome (GOLD analysis project Ga0209212, IMG submission 183996) | Groundwater microbial communities from Rifle, Colorado, USA - Groundwater C2 (SPAdes) (version 2) | ecosystem: Environmental > Aquatic > Deep subsurface > Groundwater | place: Rifle, Colorado...
GCCCTGTGGAGCTCGGACTTTCCTCCCGTCCCTTCCATTCGTAAGAACAGGCAGGACCGACGACCACCTCGTCTGCTTAATCTTCAGTTGATCCTTCACTACCATCCTCAAGGTATAAAATCCGACCGCAGCTGTGACAAAAGGTAATGTCTTTGCCTGACATAAGCTGGTTGAGAGTTTGTGCCGTTACGGACATAAAACAGCCCTGACATACCTGATTAATAACGCTGACTATAGCTACTGCATCCTTATGGCTGACAAGCCTATTGTAATGTTGTAAGGCATCCTGATCGACCCTGGATGCATAGTTGCTGCGTTTTTCCTTGAGTTCGGCGATTTCTGTTTCCATTGCTTGTACGTCAGTTTCTACCTGTTTTTGAACTTCCTTCAGTTGTGACTCTTCTTGTGCAATTACTTTTTCAAAGGATTTGTGCCTTTGCTGCATTTCCTCATAGGTTGTCATCATGCGCAAAATTTCATCTTCCAGGACGGACTTGTCTGCTTCCTTTCCTCCAATTTCAGTTTTCAATGCACTGTATTCCTTGTTGGTCTTGACTTGATTCATCTGTTGTCGAAATTTATTAATCTCTGTCTCTATGCTTTTCAGATCGAGTTCCTTACTGTTGATATTTCTCTGGAATGTCTTTGTCTCTTCACTAATTTTTGACAATTCCGCTTTTTTTTGTTGAATCTGACTTTGTTTTTTTTGAACGTCATAACCTCTGTAGAGTTTGTCGCCTTCCAGTCTTTTCAACTTTGTGTCTATGGACTGTAACCGCCGAAGTGCCTCTATCCGTTCGTTCATTCATTCCTCTTTCCAGATAATTTTACGTGCAGTAGAGACAGGTTTGAAACCTGTCTCTATCCATCACTCTCCGCCAATTCCGTCCAGGAATCCTTCGAGTTTTCGACTTCTAATCGGGTGTTGTAATTTCCGCACCGCCTTTGCCTCAATCTGTCGAACCCTTTCCCGTGTGACCTTAAATATCTTGCCTACCTCTTCAAGCGTGTATGTGTATCCATCGCCGATGCCGTATCGAAGTTTAATGATTTCTCTTTCTCGATAGGTTAACGTTTCCAGTACATTCTCAATCTTGTCTTTCAGCATTTCCTGGGTTGCGGCTGACACGGGGGATTCTGCCTTTTCATCCTCAATAAAATCGCCGAAGGAACTGTCCTCGCTTTCACCAACAGGCCGATCCAGCGATATTTGATGCCGGGATATCTTGAGCACGCGCCGTGCCTCTCCGACGGTGATCTTTACCTCTTTTGCAATCTCCTCAATGGTCGGTTCGCGGCCTTTTTCCTGCAGCAGTTTCTTCGAGACGTTTCGTATCTTGCTCATGGTTTCAATCATGTGTACGGGAATACGTATCGTTCTTGCCTGATCGGCAATTGAACGGGTAATTGCCTGGCGTATCCACCACGTAGCATAGGTACTGAATTTGTACCCCCTCCGGTACTCGTATTTGTCCACTGCGCGCATAAGTCCTGTATTACCTTCTTGAATTAGATCCAGGAAACTTAAACCACGGTTCCTGTATTTTTTGGCAATACTTACCACGAGTCTTAGATTTGCCCCGGAAAGTTTTCTTTTGGCGCCCTCATGTTCCCGGTAAATATTTTCAATAGATTCAACACGTCGTTTCAGTCTCTGAGAAGATTCCAGAACCATACCTTCCAGCTTTTCGTATTGAGATTCCAGTTCTTTATAACGACCATTTGACCTGGAACGCGGCTTGCATTCCATGGTCTGTGTTTCCAGTTCTTCCATTTCATGAACGATTTCCTGGAGTTTCTTCATCAGAGGCTGTATTCGTTTTGTGCGGATATTTATTTCCTCAAGCAGGTCGATGCCTTTTCGCCTTCTGTTCCTGATTACTCGAAGAAGTTTTATTCTTTCTTTTTCAGAAGTCTGTTTTCGTTTGGCTCGAAGATAATCGTCTTTGTTTTTCTGAAGTATTGTTTTTAGGATTTTAGAACTTCTGGGGAACTGTTCTAAAATTTCGTCCTTGCAATTATCGACCATTGCATTAACCTTCAGGGTACGGTCAAACGAAAGCTCCCCGTTATTCACATCCTCCAATATCCTTAAACAGGTCGCCAGCGAGAGGTCGGAATGCAATACCTTCTTTAAAAATCGCTTTCTCGTAATTTCGATCTTTTTTGCGAGCATGATTTCTTCATCTCGTGTAAGCAGGGGGATTTCGCCCATTTGGGTGAGATACATGCGAACAGGATCGTCTATCTTTTCTGTAATTGTCGGAACTTCGCCGAATTCCAAATCGACTTCTGTAAAAACTGGCGCTTCTTCTGCATCAGCAACATCGCGGCTCTCAATTTCTGTTTCATCAATGAGGTCTATTCCCAGCTCATCCAGCATCATCAGGATGTCATCAATCTTTTCTGGAGAAATATCCGCATCATCGGGCAACATATCATTCAGTTCTTCGTACGTTAAGTAACCTTTTTCTTTGCCCTTTTGTACGAGATGCTTAATTTTTTGATTCAAATTATCCATTTAAAGATAGACCTCCTTGATAAGTTATATAAATGGAGATAATCAATATGCGTTTTTTTGTCTAGATTTATCATACGGTTGACAGCGTAAAACAAGACCTAAGTCTTATTTTTCAAAGCATGGATGTTTCTGCTTTTTCTATGAAATTCGCCCAATAAGGTAACAATATCTTCCTCGCTACTATTAACCTTGACGGTCTCTAACGTTTCTTTCTTTGTTTGGTGCATTTCCTTTTTGCTATTTCGTCTCTTTAAAAAATGAATACACAAGTCTAGCCTATTGCCATGATCGGTAATATTTTGAAACTCCTCTGCTGTTACAATGTCCATGAGAATTTTATTGAGTCGGGCGTCATCCAATATATGTAACACGTCTTCGCCTTTTACAACATTATTTTTATGGTATAATTCAACTATCTTCCCGGCTATCTGCTGAAAATCCATATTGGTAAATTCTTCCAGGCATATCTCTTCTAATACCTTTGGTATAAGTATATTGGATGATAACATCAAATACAAGAGTTCTCGCTCCATCTTTGAAGAAGCATCCAATCGTTGCCCGACAGGTTGTTTTTTATCTGTGGTAAAAGGTTGTTTATTAAATCTTTTTAGCTGCGACCGCAGTGTTACCTCATCAATGGACATCTCTTCGGAAATCCATTTAACGAGTAAATTACGTTTGATAACATCAGGCATTTTCATGGCTGTCGAAAGAACGTCGCTGATGGCATTTGCCTTGCCATGAATGGTTGAAATGTCCCATTTGGAGGCAGCCATTTCGATCTTAAAACTGAAAAAATCTTTGGCGCTATTGACGCATGCCAAAAAACTCTCTGCGCCTTCTGCTACGAGAAAGTCACAGGGGTCAAAGTCTTTAGGCAGTTGAGCAATTTTTACATCAAATTCTTCTTCAATAAAAATGTCCAGGTTTCTATCAGAAGATTTCTGGCCTGCAATATCCGAATCAAGCAGGAGTATTACCTGATTACAGTATTGTCTTAATTGCCTCAGGTGCTGTTTTGATATAGACGTTCCCATTACAGCCACTGACCAATCGATTCCATGCTGATGTGCCATGATTACATCTGTATAACCCTCCATGAGTATTACTCTATGCTGCTTCAGAAGGACATTTTTTGCGATGTCGATACCGTAAAGGACATTGCTCTTGTTAAAGAGAACGGTTTCCGGTGAATTTAAATATTTTGGAAGTGAGTCATCTAAAGACCTGCCCCCAAAACCAACGACTTGTTTCCTTGCGTCTAGTATTGGAAACATCAGCCTGTTCCGGAAGCGGTCATAATATCCATTTCCTTCCTTTTTTGGGATAATCAACCCCGCTTTTTCTAATAGTTCAGTTGGAATGTTGCGTTCTTTGCATGTTTTTAATAACGCATCCCAGCTATTGGGGGCGTAACCAAGACAGAAGTTTTTGATGGATTGATCGTTTATCTGCCGTTTTTGTAAGTAATCTCTTGCAACTTTTCCATATTCGCTGTTAAGGAGGATACTATGATAAAATTTTGCAGCAAAATTGGTTATATTTACCAAATGGGTCTTTTCTGCAGTCGAAAAAGATGTCCTTTTATTATTTTGTAAATGAGAAAGATCAATATGTGACTTGGAAGCTGCCAGCTTTACTGCTTCCACAAAATCCACACCTTCCTGTTTCATGATAAATTGAAATACCGTTCCACCTTCGCCGCAGCCAAAGCACTTAAAAAGTTTTTTCTCTGGATTTACGGTAAATGAGGGTGTTTTTTCAGAATGGAAAGGACACAAGCCCAGGAAATTTCTACCGCTTTGTTTTAGGTGGACATGCTCTGATATGATTTGAATAATATCCGATGCTTGCTGTATTTCTGCAATCTTTTCTTGTGGTATAAAGTTTACCATTAATTGGGAAGATGAATGTTTAAAATAATATTTTAAACACTCAAATTATATCATTAAAATAAATAATGTCAATGAATTGGGAAATAAATTATTTATTTTTATTGAATCTTTTATAAAGAAGACAAGTGGCGTGTGGCGGGTGACGTTTTACTCGTCACTCGTCATTCGACACACGTCACTACTTCCAAAAACTTACACAAACTTGTCCTCATAAAACATGTCCTCGCAAAAGCGGGGAATGGGGAAAAGAAGTTTTTATAGGGTAATACTATAAACTATTTGTTGATTCTTATGTTGATGCCTTTTTTTGTCAGATACTCTTTTACTTCCTGGATAGAGATTTCTCTATAATGAAAAATAGAGGCAGCCAGGGCTGCATCAACCTTTCCCTTCGTAAAGACATCGAAAAAATGTTCCAATTTACCGGCCCCGCCAGAGGCTATAATGGGAATGTTCACTGCCTCTGATATGGTTCTGTTCAACTCGATGTCAAAGCCGTCCTTGGTGCCGTCGCAATCCATGCTTGTTAGTAATATTTCACCGGCGCCCTTTGCTTCAACATCCTTTGCCCATGTGACAGCATCCAGCCCGGTAGGCGTTCGGCCGCCGTGAATATAAACTTCCCACTTTGCATTGGCAGTATTGCCTTTTGCTTTTTTTACGTCAATAGCGACTACGATACACTGACTGCCAAAACGTCTGGACGCCTTTGTGACAAATTCTGGATCTTTGACAGCGGCTGTATTGATGGAAACTTTATCGGCACCGGCGTTTAACAATCGGCGAATATCATCGATATTCCGAATGCCTCCACCAACAGTCAACGGCATAAAAACCTGTTCGGCGGTTTTTTTAACGACATCGAGAATAATGTCTCTATTTTCGTAAGATGCTGTAATATCGAGAAAGGTTAACTCGTCGGCGCCTTCTTTGTCATACAAAGCCGCTATTTCAACGGGATCTCCTGCGTCTTTTAAATTCAAGAAATTCGTTCCTTTAACGACACGGCCATCTTTTACATCAAGGCAAGGTATAATTCTTTTGGCAAGCATGGTAAATTTAATAAATCTACATCAGGAAAATTATTGAAATAAGAACGAAGGAATAATATCAATCAGGATAAAAAATACACAGGCAGGCAAAAGAAGTTTAAAAATCCTTTTCCGGACTGCTGGCCTTAGCATAAAGTTTTTTGGGTATGCGTCCGGAAAGAGATGCAAGTCGGCCTGATTCACACGCCAGTTTCATGGCCCTTGCCATGCGTACCGGGTCTTTTGCAAGGGCGATTCCGGTATTCAGCAGCACTCCTTCACAGCCAAGCTCCATCGCTATGGTTACGTCTGATGCAGTGCCAACACCGGCATCCACGATAATAGGGACCTTTGCCGATTCCAGGATAATCCGTATGTTGTTTTTATTTAAAATACCCTGACCCGAACCAATCGGCGCTCCGGCCGGCATGACACAGGTTGCGCCTGCATCTTCTAATTTTTTTGCGATGATAGGATCATCGGAGGTATACACGAGCACGGTGAAACCTTCTTTTACCAGGACTGTCGTTGCTTTCAGTGTTTCAACAGGGTCGGGCAAGAGTGTTTTTTCATCACCGAGCACCTCCAGCTTGATCATGTCAGACATGCCGGCTTCCCGTGCGAGGCGGGCTACCCGAATGGCCTCATCGGCAGAATAACATCCCGCCGTATTGGGCAGAATTTTGTATTTTTTTGTGTCAATGTAATCTAACAAGGATTCCGATTCGTTGATTTTCACCCTTCGGACAGCAACGGTGACCACTTCTGTGCCGCTTGCCTCTAACGCTTCCGCCATTACTTCCATAGAAGGATATTTTCCCGTACCAACAAAAAGTCGGGAAGTAAATTCATACTTCCCGATCTTGAGTTTCTTGTCTTCGAGTTCTTTTTCGATTCTATCCGCCACCAACAAAAGTTACTACCTCCAATATATCCGCATCTTTAAGCATACGGTTAGAAAGTTCTTTCCTGGGAACAATCTGTAAATTCAATTCTACTGCTGCACGGTTCTTGTCAATCTTGTATATATCAAGCAATTTTTCTATGGTCGTTCCTTCTGAACATTCTTTCGGTTCGCCATTTAAAATGACTTTCATAATTTATTTTTTATTTACAACAGCTCATTGTGGCAACGGGTTTTTTAGACCTTACATAGTCGTCTATTGATTTTGCCGCCTTTTTCCCGGCGCCCATGGCCAGAATGACGGTTGCAGCGCCAGTCACAATATCCCCACCGGCAAAGACACCTTCCTTGTTGGTTTTACAGGTCTCTAAATCTGCTACAATATTGCCCCACTTATTTATCTGTAAATCAGGTGTTGTAGATGGGATTAAAGGATTTGGGCCGTTACCAATGGACATAATTATACATTCCACATTGAGCACGAATTCTGAGCCTTTTACTGGAATAGGACGTCTTCTGCCTGACTCGTCAGGTTCACCTAACTCCATTTTCACACACTCAAGCCCGCTGACCCAGCCTTTTTCATCACCTAAAATCTTTATGGGATTCGTCAGGAATTTAAACTGCAACCCTTCTTCTTCTCCGTGATGGATTTCGTCAACCCTGGCGGGCATTTCATCTCTTGAACGACGATAAACGACATATACATTTTCGGCGCCCAGGCGTAGTGCGGTTCGTGCCGAATCCATAGCCACGTTTCCTGCGCCAATTACTGCCACATTCTTCCGCATTGCTATTGGCGTTGCGTATTTTGTGTTGTAAGCCTTCATCAGATTGACCCGTGTGAGGTATTCGTTTGCCGAGTATACGCCATTCAGGTTTTCACCTGGGATTGCCATAAACATGGGCAATCCTGCGCCTGTACCGACAAAAACGGCGTCAAAACCGTTTTGTAATAATTCGTCAACAGTTTGTGATTTTCCAACGACGGCATTAACTTCGATTTTTACTCCTAATTTCCGAAGATATTCTACCTCTGATTCTACAATGGCCTTTGGCAGCCTGAATTCAGGAATTCCATAAACCAATACACCGCCAGCCTTGTGCAGCGCCTCGAATATGGTGACGTCATGCCCTATCTTTATGAGTTCACCTGCACAGGCAAGTCCGGCTGGACCTCCCCCGACAATTGCTACCCTGTAACCTGTTTTTTCTGGTGGCTTCGGTACGGTCACTGCATTATGGGTTCTTTCATAATCGGCGACAAAACGTTCCAGGTTTCCTATTGCCACGGGTTTGAATTTTTTACCTACGATGCAGACCTTTTCGCATTGATCTTCCTGCGGGCATACACGGCCGCAAACAGCCGGCAGGGCATTTTTCTCTTTGATCTTACGCGCCGCAGCAAGAAAATCTCCTTCTGCAATCAGTTTGATAAATCCAGGAATGTCGATACTTACAGGGCAGCCTTCGCAACAGAGGGGTTTCTTGCACTGCAGGCATCGTAATGCCTCCTGACGAGCCATTTCCGGTGTATATCCACAAGGCACTTCTTCAAAATTCTTTATCCTGTTGGCGGGTTCTTGCTCCGGCATCTTTTGACGTGGAATAGCGCCCATTTTCTTTGCGCCTGCCTTTTCAGTTCCTGTTGTGGAACCGGAAAGACCTTCTGCTAATTGATCGATAACCGCATGCCCTTCAGCGGCATGCATGGAAACTGCTGGTTTATGTACCATCCCTGCACGGTCTTCAGGTGGTTTCCAGCAGGCACTATCCTTTCCTACACTTTGTAAACTTGGATCTTTGCCGTTGCTTGCGTACGTTTTCAGGCGTTGCACCAAATTATCATAGTCAACCAGATGACCGTCAAACTCAGGGCCGTCCACGCAAACAAACTTGGGTTTACTGTCTATCGAGACCCTGCAGCCGCCGCACATGCCTGTTCCATCCACCATGATCGGATTGAGGCTCACGATCGTCTTTAGATTATAAGGTTTTGTAAGTCTGCTGACAGCAGCCATCAAGGGGACAGGTCCTACTGCGAATACGATATCAATTTTTGTCCCTTTGTTAATTAAATCCTGTAATATCTGGGTTGGAAATCCCTTTGTGCCTTTTGAGCCGTCGTCAGTGGCAATCATGAACTCGCTGCTGCATGCCTGCATTTCTTTTTCACAAATCAGGAGGTCTTTGTTTCTCCCACTGATAATTGATATTACATGGTTGCCTGCAGCATGGAGCGCCTGAGCAATTGGCATTACCAGTGCTATCCCCAGTCCTCCACCAACACAAACAGCCGTTCCATAATTTTCGATATGTGTGGGATGTCCTAACGGCCCCACAACATCTAAAATATAATCACCGACATTTAAGCCGGATAACTGGCGTGTCGTATTTCCCACGACCTGGAAAATAATGGTAATCGTTCCATGTTTACTGTCAGAGCCGGCTATCGTTAAGGGTATTCTTTCACCGGGTTCATCTATACGGAGCATAACGAATTGGCCTGGTTTTCTTTTATTGGCAATCTTGGGCGCGTCAATCTTCATTAAAAAAGTAGATTCTGCAATCTTCGACTTTTCAATAATTTTAAACATATCTCCCCCACCCCTTATTGAAACATTAATGCAAGAATTAATTAAGTACATTGGTAAAAAGAAATCATAATTTAACAAAATAATGGTAACTTATCCACAAAAAAAATGCAAGGGAAAAGAAGGTTTGACAAAGGGTCTGATTCTGCATATAATCCTCATTCTTTCAGCATAAAATGGTGATACAGGTTAGGAGTATTTATAAGTGATAGAAACAACCGCAAAGATACATATCAACGAGATCATTGACATTGTAAAACGTTATGAACGTTTTCTCATTACTACACATGTGCGGGCTGATGGTGATGCTATCGGGTCTGAAGTAGCGTTATATCATGCGCTCAGGGGAATGGGAAAGTCGGTCAGCATTGCCAATGATTCTCCGATTCCACAGATTTATAAGTTCATCATTCCGGGTACGGGGATATACGTCCATCCCGAACTTCCAAAAGAGTGCGCAGAGGTTGTTTTTACCCTGGATTGTCCCACCCTTGATCGGCTAGGTAAGACGCAAGGAATCATCCCCAAAGATGCCGTAATCATAAATATAGACCACCATATTTCCAACGAACATTTTGGAAAGATCAACTGGGTGTCAGAGGAAATGTGTGCCACTGGTGAGATTATCCTGCATCTGCTGAAAGGATGGGATATCGATATTACCCCCGACATGGCGACCGCTTTGTATGTAGCTATCGTGACCGACACAGGCCGGTTTACGCATTCCAATACGACACCTGAAGCGCTTAGAATAGCTGCGTTTCTGATCGAACGTGGAGCGCGGCATGTTGAGATTTCCAAGCATGTTTATAATACGAACCCTTACAATCTGGTTAAATTAAATGCCCTGGCGCTCAATACCGTTAATCTTCACGCAGGCAATAGAATTGCTACTATATGGCTTACCAGGAAAATGCTGGGGGAGACAGGCATAAATCCTATCGATGCACAGGAATTTGCAGACATTCCGATATCGATCGATGGAGTTGTTGTTGGCGTATTACTCCGGGAAATGACCGAACCCAACTGGATCAAGATAAGTCTGCGGAGTCGCAATGGTTTTAATGTGAACAACATTGCCAACAAGTTTGGTGGCGGTGGCCACAAATATGCAGCCGGTTGCGAAATACAGGGTACAATTACAGAAGTACAACAACGGATTCTTGACGAGTTGGAAAAGGCGCTATTGCTAAAGAAGTAAGATGTTAGGGATTGACAATAAATAACATGAACAACTTCATGTTGCTGTGCCATCATGGCTAAAGCCCAAGCATGACGTGTACCCACCAACCCCAGCCTTAAGGCTGGGGTTAGTGACGGTCTTATCGTTCGACTGAGCTCACGACGAAGTCTGGATTGGGCTTTAGCCCTGACAGTGCCTGTGCTGAGCCTGTCGAAGTGCCTGATCTTCAAAGTGTCGGACAACAAACTTGTTCAGATTATTTATTGTCAATCCCTTAGCTTAATCTAAGAATTATGCAGACAAAAAATTTGGATGAAATAAAAAAAGAGTTGAACCAGGATTGATCTTGAAAAGAGGTTTGGTGTTGATACAATTACCCTCTCTAAATCGAATAAGGTAACAAGCCGCCCTTTACCAATACCAAATGCTGTTCCACAAATCAAACCTATAGAGGCTTCTGTTGTAATAAAACCTATCAAGGAACAAATCTCTGTGTCAGGGGCAGGGACAATCGTTTGTCCACCCAATGATTCAACAAAAATATCTGGTGACCAAACCTTCATGAGTGAGAAAGAACGAAAGACCAAACTACTGGAAGAAATAAAGAATGAAATGCTCGCCTGTCACAAATGTCCTTTGGGTAAGACGCGAACCAATCTGGTCTTTGGCGTTGGCGATCCGATGGCAAAGCTCATGTTTGTGGGGGAAGCGCCAGGACGGGACGAAGATCTTCAGGGCGAGCCATTTGTCGGCAGGGCAGGCCAGTTACTCACAAAAATCATTGAGGCTATCGGTATGAAACGCAGCAATGTGTACATTGCCAATGTCCTGAAGTGCCGTCCGCCGGGAAACCGCAATCCCCTTCCGGAGGAAATCGTCCAATGCATGCCCTATCTCATCAAACAAATTGAGTTAATCCAGCCAAAGGTCTTCTGTGCCTTAGGTACCTTTGCCGCTCAAACCCTGCTCAATACAAAAGCTCCCGTTGGCACGTTACGGGGGAAATTCCACGAGTATAATGGGATACCCATGATGGTTACCTATCATCCCGCCTATCTCCTGAGAAACCCCAACGACAAGGTAAAGGTCTGGGATGATATGAAGAAGGTACGGGATTTTTTGGGTGAATTATCGGAGAAAGACCCTAAAAATATACAGAACTAAACATGTTGACTTGCATATTCAAAAGGTCTAAAATAACGAACATTACCGAAGCAAGCCTTCCTTAAATTTAATCCTTTAATGTAGAAGAAATCGTAGGCAAAAAAATTACCGCAGATGAATGGAATTGCTTATAAAAATTAAACTATAGTGAGTATATAGTAAGGGATCTAATGAATTTGCCTAATGCAGATCAGGCACAAGTGGATCGTAAGAAAATTACGGAATACTTGTTGTGTACCTTACATCCAGATGGCAGTAATAAAGCGGCCTTTTTTTCTCAAATTGGTTTCACATTAGAATATTGGAAAATATTAGCAGAATCTTTGCGCAAACATGGGGCAACTTGTAATGTTACAAAAGTGGTTGAATCTGAATACGGCACGCGTTATAGTGTGGATGGATTTTTAGAAACACCAGATAGCCGCAACCCATATGTAAGAACTGTTTGGATAATAGAAAAACAGTCTACAACACCAAGATTGATTACTGCACACCCAAAATAGGAGGAAACCATGATAAAAGAGCATGATCGAATTGTCTTGTTGAAAGACTTACCGGAGGATGGTTTACAGTCTGGTGATGTCGGTACGGTTGTTCATATTTATCCTCGAGGTGAAGCATTTGAAGTCGAATTTATGACACTTGACGGTGGAACAGTTGCTGTTGTAACTTTACTTTCATCTCAAATACGAGCAGTTAGTAAAAGGGACATCACCCATGTTAGAGAACTTTCCGTTTCTTGATAATAAAGAATCTGATTCAATAGCAAGAATAAAGACTCGTCTCTATGCTATTCCTTTCATAGGAAAAAGAAAGGAGGATAAATCATGAATTCGACAAATAATAAAGTTAAAGAAAAAAATAAGCTTTTTAATTGGGGAATGTTTATAACTCTTCTTGTAAACACTATGTTGGGTGTTGGAGGATGGTATGCTGTAAATCGTCTTAATAAATCTAGGGATATTGAAAATAAAAAGCGTGAGATAAAGATTGAGTATTTAATTAAAGCTTACAGAAGTATACAAGAATGTTCTGGATATCCAATAAGGGACTTAACACAAGCATCAGAAAAAGATATAAAAAGAACAGAAGATTTAGAACAAGCCATGAGAGATATTCAGCTTTTTGGGAGTGTTTATCAAGTAAGAGAAGCCAGAGAAGTTTGTAAAAAAGCTGAACCAACTATGAATGATTCAGGTTTAAGAAAATTTGAATGGGAAGCTAATGAATTACTGTTAGATATACGCAGAGAATTAAGGAAAGAGCTTCTTCTGGAAGAGATAGATCCTAAGGAGGACAAACAAGAAGGTATAAGAAAAATTAGATGGAGTAAGATAATGGAGGATTTTCTCGCTACGAAAAAAAATCAGATCCCTTAAAAAAGATAAAAGGGTCACACCTTCATTTATTAATTATCAGAATCCTTTTATGCTTTCAAGTTTACATAACCATGAGTTTTTCGATTTCTTTATCGTTAAAGAAATAAAGACATTAGCCAAACTTTCTGCGAAAGTTGGGCTAGGGAAGCTATCCTTTTGAGAAGATACTTTATAACTCAATATACCATACCAGGAATTTCTTGACAAAGGCATATTATTAATACATACTAATACATATATTAATGCATATTTTGTTAGGAGGCAAGTTCATGAGAACAACAATAAACATAGATGACGAGTTGCTTGATAAGGCAGCGAAGTTGACCGGTATTGAGGAAAAAACATCGCTGGTGAGACTTGGTCTCGAAGCGCTTGTCGCGAGGGAAAGCGCCAGGAGGCTTGCTAAACTGGGGAGCACTGAAAGGAAATTAGAGATGATACCCCGCAGAAGAGCAGCAGGCACGTAAGATGGTTCTTGTTGACACTTCAGTATGGGTAGTACATTTGCGGAATGGAAATATTGGGCTTGAAACACTGCTCAATGAGGGACACGTTGTCTGTCATCCGTTCATCGTTGGTGAACTCGCTTGCGGTAATCTCAAAAACAGGGTTGAAATACTTTCTCTTCTGCAGGCGCTTCCTATGGCAATCCATGTAGAACATGAAGAAGTGATGAAATTCATAGAAGATCATACGCTTATGGGGAAAGGGTTAGGGTATATAGACGTTCATTTGATTGCCTCGGCTATATTAACTGAGATTCCGCTATGGACAGTTGACAAGAAACTCAACGAGATTTCTTTAAAACTGGGGATAGGGTATTGAATCGTGGTGGTTTAACAAGTACAACTGGTAATCGTGAAGAGCAATCCTTAATAATCATCATGATAAGTTTCGTGAGATGGATTAAGCATAAGCAAATCCACCATTTTTCTTGTCTGCCCTTTTTGGATCGTTTTTCTCTGCGTTCTCTGCGCCCGCTGCGGTGAACTATTACGCTTGTTTTTTATATGTTATCAAAAAAACTTTTAAAAAAACCAGGCACCTCGGCTTCAAAGGTTAGTTCTTTGCCGCTGCGTGGATGTTTAAACGTTAGATAGTGTGAATGAAGGGCCAAACGGCTCTTCGGCTCGCCTTTTTTACCATATTTATCATCACCAACGAGCGGATGTCCCTTCTCAGAGAGATGAACCCGTATCTGGTTTTTTTTGCCCGTTAACAATTCGATTTCAAGTAAACTAAATTTTTTTGCTTCTTTTATGACTTTATAACGGGTTTTTGCTAATTCACCTTTTCTCGAATCCTTGACTGAAGAAACTTCATAATCCTCGTTTTCAGCTAAATACGAAGTGATTGTCCCGCATTTTTCCGTTAATATTCCATGAACCACTGCTACATATATTTTCTTAACACTTTTCCATTGCAGTTTAAGATTTTCTTTGGCTTCAAAACTCTTGGCAAACACAAGCACACCAGAAGTGTCACGATCCAAACGATGCACAACAAAAAGTTCTTTTTTCGATTTAAAGCTGCCCTTGCGTATATAGGTGGTTAAAATGTGATGAGCAGTTTTTTCTTTTTCATACGTTGCTTTCACCGTCAATAAGCCGGCGCTCTTGTCAATAACAATAATATCACTGTCTTCATAGAGAATAGTTAAGCCCTTGGGTCTATGTCTATAAGGTATCGGCTTCATTTTGTTCATGGTACGAATATAAACGGGATAGCGGAATGTGTCAATGAAAATTAGATATTCGGAGTTAAGTATGACTAAGCATCGTATTGCACCCGTACACCCTGGGATATATCTGAAAGAATTACTCGATGAATTAAAAATATCACAATACCGGCTCGCACAGGATTTGGGCGTACCCGCTATGAGGATCAATCATGTGGTACATGGTAAACGTCCCGTAACTGCAGAGCTTGCCTTGCGTTTAGGGCGCTATTTTGGTCAAAGCCCTCGCTATTGGATGAACTTGCAAAGTCGGTATGATATGGATATTGCTGAAGATTTCTTATCCGAACAGGTAGCACGTGAAGTACGCCCATTGACGGCAGCCTTGTAACCCCAAAGGTCGGAAACGGGGTCTTAAAATATTACAATTAATTTCCGATTCAGATTGTGTGTTTGTGTGTTTGCTATGTGGATTATTTTTCAAAAAGAGGGGCTGTTGTGGTCTGGGATGTGCCGCCTATAGCGTACAGGTGGGTGTCGTTTGAGCCGATGTAAACGGTGCCATCAGGTCCTATGGCAGGGGATGATTCGATTTCGCCCTTGGTTTGAAATGACCACTTTAGGCTGCCGTCTGCATTGATAGCATAGAGTTTCCCGTCACTTGAACCAATATAAACAGTCCCTTCGGCATCGATGGCAGGGGACGATTCCACCCAGGTGTTAGTTTTGAAACTCCATTTGAGTTTGCAATCAGGAGAAACGGCATATACAAAGCCGTTGTATGAACCAAAAATAATCGTTCCATCCTTTACGATAGCAGGGGTACCGTGAACTGCCTTTCCGGTATTCACATACCATTTGACATTGCCATCAGGTTTTATGGCGACAACCCTGCCGCTGTCTGTGCCCACATATACGGTTCCATCGGAACCGATTGAAGGGGAAGAAAAGGATGGATATACACCCGTGCCGACCCTCTTTACCCACTTTTCCATTCCATCTGGAGATAATGCATGCATAGCCCCGCTTGTCTCAAAGAGGTAAACGGTGCCGTCAGTCCATAGCGTTGGTGATGCCGTTATATTGCTCTTGGCAGTAAATTTCCATTGCAATTTACCGTCAAGGGTAAGGACATAGAGGGTGTTATCGTCAGATCCAAAGTAAAGGGTGTCAGCCGTAATTGCTGCAGAGGAAAGGATGACGCCATTTGCTGTGAATGTCCACTTAGGCTTTCCGTCCGGGGTGATTGCGTACATCTTTTTGTCCTTGGAGCCGACGTAGATTGTTCCATCGTCTCCAATAGCAGGCGAGGCGGTTATTTCTCCGCCCACCTGAAAAGCCCATTTTGTAGTGCCATCCGGGTTAATAGCATACAGCCTGCCGTCAATGGAACCAACATAGACAGTACCGTCCAATCCAACGGCTGGAGAAGAGGTGATACGGGTGTCGATCTTAAAGGCCCATTTTAAATTATTGGTTTGTGGCCCTTTGTATTCGCTCTGGCCTGTATGCTGGATATCTCCGCGAAACATTTGCCAGGGGATTCTGGGGGTTTCTGCCTGTACTGATTTGAATTGAAGAAGAGCTGAAATTATAATAAAGATAAATGTAATTAAGCTGTTGGTTTTATAGGGAGTATTTTTCATGCTTTTTTGTGCTAAAATTTTTTGAAATTTATCATTCCTTCGTCCGTATGTGGCTGGGAGAAGCATTTGGTTGAAACTCCAATTTCAAAATTATAATAATATAAACAAGTGATGTCAATTAAAGAATATTTCAAAAGTTCCAGTGGGGTGGAAGTGATAAAGAAAATATGCTTTATTTAAGAATGATGTGGCAATATAATCTCTGATAAAAGGTTGAGAAACTTATGGAGCATATTTAGAAATGGTTAAAGAAAGCGGCAGGATAAAGGGTTTTGTTAGTTTTTTTAAGAGTATTAAGGTTAAGCTTATTTGCTACTTCATACTCATGACGACAATTCCTATCCTTATTGTAAGCAGTACAGCGTACAACAGCGGAAAGAAGGCATTAAACGAAAGAGTGGTTGAAAAGCTTACTTCCATTGCGGATTTAAAAAAAACACAGCTTAGTACGTGGTTACAGGAGCGAATTGTTGACATTGGTGTTCTTTCAACCAATAAATCTTTAGAAATATCTTTTTCAAACTTGCTTTACCTGCGGAAGGCATTTCATACGATTGGGAGGATGAAAGAATCGGAGATTGGTAAAGTTTATTATAAAAGACTTTCGGAATATTTAGGGGAGCTCAAGGGGAAGTTTATCTATTGTGATGAAATATCCATTCTGGACGTAGAAAACGGTGAAATTGCAATATCTACCAATGAATCAAATATCGGGTTAGTAGATTTTGATTACAAGTATTACCTCAGTGTTTTAGAAAATCAGGGAATTCCCTTTAAAGATATTCACTATTCGGATTATACAAAACAAATTGGAATGACCATCTTCGGCACGATGAAGAGAACAGACCCGATTACTATGGAGGAAACAGAGGTCGTTAATGGTATCGTACTCATTCGCGTGAATACGAAAGATTCTATTGAACAGTTGATCCAGGACTGGCCGAATAGGGGAGAAACAGGCGAGACCTTGTTGGTGCGGCGGGAGGGAGACAAGTTAATGTTCCTTAACAATACGCGGCATCTCTCTGGTACTGCGTTAAAAATGAGTATTGCCGCGAAGTTACTTGTACCCGAATCTTTTATGTTAGATGCGGTGGAAGAAGGTATTATAAAGGCATTTGACTATCGGGGAGTGGATGTTCTCCTGGCCTTTCGGTACATACCGCAGTTGAAGTGGGGTCTAATTGTAAAACAGGATACTTCCGAGGCATTCATGCCCATCATGGAATTAAAAAATCAGGTTATTACCCTTGCGATAGTGAGTGTGGTGATTATCGTAATTATCGTTTTTATTCTCGCGCACGGAATTACACACCCCATTCTTCAGTTAGTTCAGGGGGCTAATGCTATTGGGAAAGGAATACTTGGGCATCGTATTTTAATTAAATCACGGGATGAAGTGGGTATACTCGCATCAGAGT
>Ga0209212_1004419_pt1 | contig 17414 bp, 15 predicted proteins | sample RifGroC2_FD_183996 | JGI IMG/M metagenome (GOLD analysis project Ga0209212, IMG submission 183996) | Groundwater microbial communities from Rifle, Colorado, USA - Groundwater C2 (SPAdes) (version 2) | ecosystem: Environmental > Aquatic > Deep subsurface > Groundwater | place: Rifle, Colorado...
GGAGTCGCGCTGGCGTAACTTCTAAAATGCCTGTTGGCGAACCGGGTGGACCAGACTCAGAAATGTTTTGGGATTTTGATCCAAAAGGCGAACTGCAGATCCATGAAAAATCTGACTGGAAAGATGCGCCATGTCACCCAGCTTGCGATTGCGGTCGTTTTGTAGAAATAGGCAACAATGTTTTCATGCAATATGTAAAAACTAAAAATGGATTTGAACCTTTAAAAAATAAAAATATTGATTTCGGCGGAGGACTCGAGCGCATGGTCGCGGCTATGAATGACGATTCTGATATTTTTAATATCGATGCTTTTGCTAAAGCCAAAGAAAAACTTGAGAAGCTTAGCGGGAAAAAGTATGGAGAAAATAAAGACGAGATCCAAGCTTTCCGTGTAATTCTTGATCACTTGCGTGCTGCAACTTTTTTGATCGCTGATGGTGCTGTGCCCTCAAATAAAGATCAAGGATATTTTACGCGTCGTTTGATACGCCGTTCAATTCGTTACGCTAACAAACTCGGAATTAGTAATAAGTTTTGCGCTGATCTTGCTGATACTTACATTGAAGTATATAAAGATGTTTATACGTATTTTTCAACTTCAAGAGATAAAATAGTTGAGGAATTGAATGCAGAAGAAGATAAATTTTCAGCTACTCTCGAGAACGGATTAAAAGTTCTTAAGGCAAATGTGGCTTCATGGGAAAAGAATTTTAAAAACATAAAGTTTAATGGCGGTTTTTCATTTTTATTGTATGAAAGCTATGGATTTCCTCCTGAAATGACTCTCGAGGAACTGTTAAAATATCCTGAAGTAGCAAAACAATTGGATGTTGAAGAATATTGGGCAGAATTTCGTAATAATTTAAAACAACATCAGGACTTATCTCGTGCAGGCGCTGAACAAAAATTCAAAGGTGGTTTAGCCGATACTTCCGAAACAACGGCTCGATTACATACTGCTACTCATCTCCTTCAAGCCGCTTTGAGAAAAGTTCTCGGGATTCATGTCGAGCAACGCGGTAGCAATATAACTGCTGAAAGACTGCGATTTGATTTTACCCACGGAGAAAAAATGACTGACGAACAAAAAAAACAAGTTGAGGATTTAGTTAATGAATGGATACAAAAAGATTTTGAAGTGAAATGCGAGGAACTCCCATACGCGGAAGCTAAAACAAAAAATGTCATGGGACTTTTTGAGAATAAATATGGCGATCTCGTTAAGGTTTATACCATCGGTGATGTCTCTGGAGAAATTTGCGGAGGTCCGCACGCGAATAGAACTGGCGAACTAGGAAAGTTTAAAATTTCTAAAGAAGAGGCGAGTTCTTCTGGCGTTCGACGAATAAAAGCTGTTTTGGAATAATCTACTGTAGGGGTTCAAAATTTTGAACCCCTACAATCTTCGGTTCACTTGTCACTCTGAGTTTACCGAAGAGGACAAGGGAATTATGCAACATATGTCAAAAAAAATCCTAGTCATCAACTCCAACCCAGCTAAAGAATCTTTTGGCCGAGCATTAGCTGAGGCATATGCGGCTGGAGCCAAAGAAGCCGGCGCTGAAGTCCAACTTTTGCATTTAATTGATCTTAAGTTCGATCCTATTCTTTGGGGCGGAGATAAAAGCACTCAGGAAATGGAACCAGATTTAATTAAAGCACAGGAATTGATCAAATGGACCGATCATCTCGTCATTGTTGTTCCTGTTTGGTGGGCGAACGTACCTGCTTTGTTGAAAGGATTTATTGATCGTGTTTTTACGGTCGGCTGGGCCTATAAATTCACTGGACCTAACAAATGGGCTAAATATTTAACTAAAAAAACTTCATATTTCATTATTACAACAGGTGGGCCGGCTTTGTACTATAGATTTTTATTGCGAAATCCAATTGCGAAATTTTTAGGTCGTGATGTTTTGGGCTTTTGCGGATTTGGTAAGTATGGCTCAACTATCATCGGCGGATTAGTCGATGCAACACCAGGAAAGTGCAAAGAAAAATTAAAAAAAATAAAAAATTTAGGACGTAAACAAACTTAAATGCAAACTCAAATAAGTGAAAATCTAAAAGCGCACAACCGTCTAGCATTTGCCTACGAATCGCGCCATCCGGAAATTTATAATAAGATTGAACAGAACCGTCTGCATGATTCATTGCAAATGGCTGTGAGTGCGATTCAAACTGATGGTTTTGAAAAGAAAGCCCTAGACTTTGGTTGCGGTGCAGGTAATTTAACTCAACATCTTTTGGATTTAGGTTTAAATGTAGTCGCGGCTGATCTTTCGGATATTTTTTTAAAATTGGTAAAAAATAAATTTAACCATGCCGCAAAATTGCAAACAGCAAAACTAAATGGTGAGGACTTGGGCAATTTTGCGGACAACTCATTCGACTTCATCGCCACATATTCTGTGCTGCATCATGTCCCAGACTATTTAACTGTTGTGGATGAATTCGTGCGCGTAATCAAACCTGGTGGTATAATTTATATTGATCATGAAGTGAATGAAAATTATTGGTCGCAAAGCGAAGAATTGAAAGAACTTTATAAGTTTAAACAAAATCCAAAAGTGCTTTTTCGTATTTTTAAATTAAGAACCTGGATTAACAAATTTAGAGCTTTAATGAATCCACGTTTTCAGGAAGAAGGCGATATCCATGTTTGGGCTGATGATCATATTGAATGGTCCAAGATCGAAGAGATAGTCACGTCCAAAGGTTGCGAGATTGTAAGCAAAAGTGATTATTTGAGTTTTGATAAACGTTATCCCACAGAAGTTTGGCAGCAGCAGAAAAATAATCTGACAGATATGAGTTGTTTAATTGCCAGAAAATTTAAATAATAAAATATAGTCTATGTACGAAGATGCAGTGAATCCAGACTTGTACTCATCAGCCGTGACAGTCAACGGTGTTGGCACTGGCGGTTTGATGGCAATTTTGGGCTTTATGTGGCTAATTGTGTTGGTGCTCTATGTTTATCAGGCTCTGTGCTGGCTCTACATCGCTAAAAGAACCAACACGCCCAATGGTTGGTTTGCCTTTATTCCGATTTTGAACATTATTATTATGTTGCAAATCGCTAAGCGACCTTTGTGGTGGATTATTTTGTACTTTATTCCAATTGTAAACATTGTCATCGCAATTATGATTTTGGTGGATGTAGTCAAAGTTTTAAAACGTCCAACTTGGTGGGTGATTATGCAATTTATTCCAATTGTCAATTTAGTTTTCATGGGTTTAATGGCTTGGGGCAAAACAGGAACCTCAAACTCAAATCCAACAGTTATTCCTCCAACAGCAACGGCTTAAATAGTTTTCAAGAAATTTTCTTACTCAGGGTAGGAAAATTTCTTTTTTCCGTCAAAAATGTTACAATATCTATGAACTTATGGATATAACCATTCCACTTATAGTCGGCTCAGCCGTTGTAGACTCAATTAATCCCTGCGCCTTTGCAGTGCTTATTTTTTTAATTCTTTATTTGATCACTGTCAAAAATAAAAAGAAAATGCTGCAAATAGGTTTAGTTTATATCTTCGTTGTTTTTTTGGTCTATTTAGCTGCCGGGCTTGGCCTCCTGACATTTATCCAAAGCTTCACTCTAACCAAGTTTTTCTATTATTTTACAGCTGTACTTTCAATCGTATTGGGTTTAATCAACTTGAAAGATTATTTTTGGTATGGCAAAGGAATCAGTTTGGCTATTCCAGCATCTCAAAAAGAACGCTTAAATAAATATATTAAGAAAGCCACGCTGCCAGCCGCTATCGTTCTTGGAGTTTTAGTGGCCTTTTTTGAACTGCCTTGCACCGGCGGAGTTTATTTGGCAATCATCTCATTACTCGCGAGCCGCGAAACTTGGATGGTGGCCTTTGGTTATTTATTCTTTTATAACATAATTTTTGTTGCCCCATTGTTAATTATCTTATTAGTCGCCTATAAAGGGTTGTCGCCGGAAAAGATTGAAAAATGGCGCCAAGCACAAAAGAAAACCATGCGTCTGGCAATCGGTTTAGTTCTAATTGCGTTGGGGGTTTTAATGTTGGCGATCTAATTGTAAAATAAGTGTTTTTTTGCTATACTGACTAAGTTATTATGTCAAAAGTAATACACAATTTAATAGCTACTTATGTTAATGCCTCAACCGAGCCAATTGCTTCGGGTGAAAGAGTTAAGGTAAATCAAGTCGTCGGTAAGGCGGCTTTTATTTACGAAAAAATTCGCAATGCTGTTGATTATAACGAAGAACATTTAATCCGCAAAAATGCGATTTATCGCATCATGAAGCGTAAGCTTTTGTTTGAGAAAGTTATTTTTGAGAATTATTTATTAGAATCGCACCATATCGATAATATCGCCATGCAACTTTTGCAAGAATTGATGCGTGGTAAATATATTACTGGTGAGGTCACTCAAGGCTTAGTAACAAAAGTCGATGATGTGATTCGCAAGTACAATGTTTTAACTTCCAGGATAAAAGATATTGAAGGCAAATTAGATAAGAAGACTAGAAAGTTTTTGTTTGAAATTGCAGCGGTTGAAATAGAGAATATCATTAAGCCAGATACCAAGGAAAAAGCTTTGATCCGCGCCATGTTCTCGGTTATGAATCCGCGTTTGAAGATGCCGAGCACCATGGACGATGAAAAGGAAAAGGAATTGCAACTCTACGTTGCCTGCCATCGTATTTTGTTTAAATGGGATGAATCCATGATCAATTATTTACTTTTGACTCTATATTATCCAGATTGGAAAGAGGCAGATGATGCTTTGATTCTAAAACTAGCTAATAATAGTGGCAAGATAATTGACGAATTCCAAAAACAGAAAATGCATCCCTGGTCCAGACGAATGAATTCAATATTGCAACCAAAGGCTATTGTCTTTTGGATAATTCAAGATTTACTCGAAGAACATAAAAATAGATCCGAAGAAGTTTTTTCTGATCCAGAATTATTGGAAGCTGAAATTAAAAAAGCTTGTCAAAAAAGATATAAGGGTATCAGCGAAAAGCTACGACGTGGCGTGGTGCGTAGTATTGTCTATGTTTTTTTCACGAAAATGTTATTAGCAATTGCCTTAGAATTCCCAATGGACATTTTTATCAGCGGTTCCATCAATTACTTTACAGCCATGATCAATATCGGATTCCCTCCGGTGCTCATGACTATCGTCGCAATTATGATTCGGTTGCCAAAGAAAGATAATACAGAGCAGATTATGAAGGAAATTAAAATGATAACATTGAAAGACGGCGACCCCAAAATGTATCCACTCAAAGATCCTAAACGCCGACGCGGTGTATTTAGATATTCATTCAATATTATTTTTACAGCTACGTTTATTTTTTCTCTTATGGTTATTTTTTGGGGTTTGAACAAATTATATTTTAACTTTTTTAGTAGTTTAATTTTCGTTCTCTTTTTGACTTTAGTTAGTTTCTTCGGCGTCAGAATTCGCCGACCAGTTAATGATATTATGGCTGTCGAACGCAAAGACAGTTTGCTGGGTTCACTTCTTGATTTTATAACCTTGCCTTTCGTTAGTATCGGCAGATGGTTATCAGTTAAGTTTACTAAATTTAATTTTTTGGCATTCTTCCTGGATTTTATCATCGAAGCTCCATTCAAGTTGTTAGTTGAAATTTTTGAAGATCTATTCAGTTTTTATAAAGAAAAGAAAGAGGACATGATGCAGGAGTAATTTCACTTCAGATAAAACAACTCTAATTTAATGGAGCTGTTTTTTATTATTATAAGGTTGTAATCACAACTAATTGACTCAAATAATTCGTAACATCAGATTGGAAATTTTATTCGTAAAACAAAAAATACTGGCCACCGTGATGAACGATGGCCAGTTGGGAACTAGAGGCTTTGCAGGAACTCGAGAGCGACGGCCGCGAAGCGTTCGATGTCCGCCTGGTTGTTGGCGTAGCCGAACGAAGCGCGGATGGCGCCGATAGCGATGTCGCCGGAGAATTCGCGCAAGGCGTCGATGGTGATGGCATTCGGAAGGATGGCCGAGTTGTAGAACTTCTCATAGTTATCGATCGAATAGCCGAAGACTTTTTCGTTGACGCCTGGGTTGCAGAAGCAGCCTGTGCGGACGAACACGCCACGCTCGTTGGCGAATTGTTCGAAGAGCCAGGCGTCCACGATCTTGGCATTGTTGCAGACGCTGAATGTCACGATGTTGTTGCCGCGGGCGCTGTGGAGCTTGATGTGCTTGTCACCCACGCGTATGTCGGCCAGTCGCTGATAGAGGGAGGTCGCCAGTCCGGTGACGTGGGTTTCAATATCACCGAGGCTATCCAAGAACTGCAGACCGGGAATCACAGCCGGGATGTTGGCGAAGTTCACCGTACCGTCCTCGAAGCGAGCGTAGCCCAGAGCTTCCTGGGCGTGGAAGTCCTTCATCACCGAGACGAGCAAGATGCTCCCGCCCGCGAACCAGCGTTTGTGGAGGTGCTGGTAGGCGGACTTCTTGATGATGAGACAGCCGACACCCGTGGGATAGCCAAAGAGCTTGTAGAACGAAATCGGGACGAAGTCTGGCTTCATCACGCTCAGGTCCAGTCGCTTGCTCGAGCTGTACGCGGCCGCGTCGAGAAGGACAGTCCAACCGAGTTCCTGCGCCAGGCTCACCCACTTAAGGTCATGGAGGGTGCCGGCGTAGTTGCTCTTGGCCGGGTAGGCAAAGAGCTTGTGCCCGGTGGAGCGCGGGTAGCGCAGCATGCGCTCCAACGCTTCCGCATCGAGGGTCAGGTCATCGTTGATCGGAGCGTAGCACACGATCGCACCATCGCGACGGGCGTCCTCACGGAGTCCGTTCACGGTGTTGTGGTTGTCGGCAGTGAGCAAGTACTCGCCACCGTTCCACAGGAAATGCTGCAGGATGCGAATGGCCGCACTGGTGCCGCTGGTCCAGATGACCTCATATTCGTTGGGGTCAGCATGGAAGTAGGCAAGGACAGCGGCTCGGGCAGTCATGACGCCATTCATGGCATTGGCGCTCGGCATATGGTGCGAGTGCGGGTTGCCGAGGAGCGTTCTTTTCAGATGCTCGGCCCAGCCGTTGATGAGACTGACGGGGGGGAGTGCGGCGCTGGTCCAGTCTGCGTAGACCTGGCCCGGCTGCAGTTGCGGGAACTGCGTTCTTCGGAGTTCGGAGAAAAGATTCGTTGACATGGTCGTTACCTCTCGTGTGTCGGTTGATTTCAAATGACTTCAGAACACCCTTTAATGTCAATTAATAAGTGGCAATAAAGGGTATTCTGGAGTATAAGCAAATAATATTATAACAATATACAATAGTATAAAGTATTCTTTTTGTCAAGACAAGAAAGTTTCTATTTGTTTTGTTCTAAATTTGAACAAATTTGACATATTCTGTCAAAATGGTATATTGAAAGCATGAAACAAATCCAGACAAATAATCGTAATAATAACTGCAAGCAAACGCTGGCTGGATAATTAATATTACAAAAAAATTATTTAGAAGCCGGCGTTCGCCGGCTTTTTGATATATATTGCTTTAATTGATTGAGGGTCTGTTTTCGCAGCTTTACGTTGCGGGACTTGTCCCGAAGTCATGCGAAGCATGTACTTCGGGATAGTTAAAAGGTATAACATCGCACTGTTAATGCGAAGTTCCAGGTTCGAGTCCTGGTCCCGGAGCCAAGAATTTCGGTGAAAGCGACCCGTTTGGGTCCTGGACTTATATAGAAACAAACGAGGTTGTACTCGTTTGTTTTAATTTATTATCAATAACTTATGTCTATTATCGTTTCCAAAAACGGCAAAAGTGCGGTTCGTGTTGATGCATCGCATTTTGATTCCGAAGATTTTTTACAGCAATATATTTACGAAAATCCCGACAGTATTCCGCTGTATGAAATCAAAGAAGATATTCGTCTTTTGATTCTATCTCGTGAATTCTCAACTGGCAGTGGTCCTATCGATGCTATCGGCATAGATAAAGACGGCGAAATATATTTAGTGGAAACGAAACTCTACAAGAATCCTGATAAACGATTAGTCGTTGCTCAAGTTTTGGATTATGGTGCTTCACTGTGGCGATCTAGTTTAGATTTCAATGATTTTATTTCTCGTTTGGATAATAATGTTAGAAAACAATTCAATTTATCCCTGCATCAGAAGTTAGAACAATTTTTCTCATTATCCGAGGAAGAGCTTCCGTCGTTAATGGCTCGAATGCAATCTAATCTGAAGAGTGGCAGTTTCAATTTTGTGGTATTAATGGACAAATTGCACACCCAACTAAAAGATTTAATAATTTTTATCAATGAGAATAGTCGTTTCACCGTTTACGCTGTTGAGCTGGAATACTACAAACACAACGAATTTGAAATTTTGATCCCTAAATTATTTGGTACTGAGGTTAAAAAAGATATTTCCGTATCTTCGGCTGGAAGTGTTCGCAATAAGTGGAATGAAAATAGTTTGGTCGAAGTTGCACAACAAAAATTAGCCCCGATGACTTTGGACGATTTATGAAGATTTATGACTTCGCTAAAGAAAATGCTACAGCCATAAATTACGGCACGGGTGCGTATCCAAATTTTAGCCCTATATTTGCCACTGTCAGCGATCGCTCGTTGTTTACTCTCGCTCTTGATGCCAAAACTAGACTAAGCTTCAACTTTGAGTGGGTGTTTGAGAGTAATGATCCTAAGTCAGATTTGTTTGCAAGGGAACTAAATGAGGTTGGATTCAAATTACCTGATAATTACAAGGAAATACGGCCGAGTGTGGCGATTGATGAGTGGAGAGAAAAGACGAATGATTTTATAGGTGGAATAAGAGAAATTCTGTAAAAAATATCACACAAAAACACCGTTTAAATTCGGTGTTTTTTGATTGACTATATTAGTCCAAAGAGGTAAAATTTATCTGTAAAAATTAGCAAGTCAATGGAGATTAGCTAGGATTAAATACATGGAAGACACAACAGCACCTAAATCCATTGGAGTAAATACTCTGCCACCCGTATACCTTACGCCAGAACAGGAGAATTTATGTAAACGATTAGATGAATGGCATAAGCAGGGTGGTTTATACAACAAACCTTCGGACATGTTTCGAGGTGCTGTTTTTGCTGTAAGAGATGAATGTGGAAATAATCCAGATTTTATTTCACAATCAGCAAACTCCTTAAGAGAAATCCTTTACCCTTTTCAAAGCTGGACTGTTAAAAAAGTAGTAGCTAAGAAAGTAATTGCTTTAAGAAATTTTGGATCTGTAACTGTTGACGAAAAATTTTATAATAGCAAAGTAGAACCATTATGGAAACAGCTTAACGATATAGCTCATCACGGAGTCGATCCACAATGGGATAAAAATTTTGATTTTTCCACATTTAGTAAAGTTGCATTTCAAAAAATTCTAGCAGATTTTGAAAAAGTTATGAATGAAGCGTTAACAAGACAACTTGATGTTCATCAAATGATTGACGAAGTTTTGATCGCTAGGCCTCAATTGACCAGTGATGTCGTAGATAAAAATAATTAATATGAACAACCAGCATCCAATACAACCAAATCTAGAAAAGATTCGAGAACTTATCGGCTTAAATTTTGACGCACGTCAATATTTTTTCACTAAAGTCGATGAAAATTGGCTTGAATGGCTTTGGAGTAATGGTTTGTTAGATATAATTAAACAAAAAGCTGAGGATCCAACACGATATGGCTATCAGACACCAGAATTGAATTATCTTGCGAGAATAGTTGATAGAAAGCCGAAGGAAATTGTAGATATTATGATTTCCGTCCCTATATCAAAGGATAATTTTAATCCCGAAGTTGTAGATCAATTTTTAAGAATTTGTAGTTCTTTGCCAGCAGAAGAAGTTAAAAGGATGGTTCGAAAAATTATGGACGATGGATGGGTAAGACTAATGAGTATTTTTAACCATTACGGTTTTGATTATGAAAAAATATTTAAAACACTTGCTACGGCTAAAGACCATGAAAATATCTTAATCCTAGCTGAAGCAGTACTTTCTGTAAAAAGCAAAGAAGAGTTCAATCAAACTTCCCCTGGCCGTTTATCGGAAAACCCCTTCTATTTTAACGACATTTCTTATACAAAAGTTTTTGAGTATCTAGTCGCTATTGATGAACAATATCTTGAAAAGGCGTTAGAACTTGCAACGAAAGTAATAACAAAAATTTTATGTTTGGGCGATCAAGCTAATAAAGACGATGTATTCCTAACGCAAGAGACATTTTATCTTTTTGATGTCGATTTTTTTTCTTTGGAGCTAAATAAATCGGGTCATCATTCAGATCGTGAACACGTCAAAGAATTAGCTGCAACAATTAAAATACTCACGGAGAGGTTACTTGAAGACAGCTGTGAAAAACAGGAATTTGTAGATGATATTTATAAAAAATACATTCAAACTTTACCAGACAGCAGATCAATGTGGCGGTTGCGATTATTTGTTTTGAGCTTATGTCCGAATGCTTTTCGTTCAGAACTAAAACAATCTTTCTCAAAATTATTTGAGGTAATGGAATCTGGTAAGCATTATTATGAAATTGAATCTGGCACGGAATATAAAAAAACCCTCAAACACAGCTTCGGGATCCTTGATTCTGATTATCAACGTGAATATATATCAAATATCTTTAGGTATTTTGGGCAAGCTCGTAAAGACAAAAGCGAAGAACAATTGTATAGGCGTGATGGTTGGCAGATTCTTTCGAGTATTTGTGATTATTTAACTGAAAAAGAAAAAGAAAATTGTGAAAAGGTATTTAGTAAAAAATGTGATTCTTCCTTCGAGCCAGAGCCATCAATTGGTAACATGCGTAGTGGCTTTGTTAAACCTAGAGCCCCTATCTCCCAAGATGAATTTGGGGGGCTTACTATTAATGACATTGCCCAAAAATTAAGAAATGAATGGAAACCTGAATTTTTACAAAAACAAAATACTGATGATGACTTTTTAAATCCATTAAATGCAGAAGGCGCTGGGGAACAGTTGCGTGCTGACGTCGCTAAACGACTACCGTATTATGTTCAGAATTCTGACTTATTTTTTGAGAGAGATATACTTGATGAACATTATACCTATTCGTTTTTTAGGGGCATCCAAGAGGCCATACGTCTAGATAAAGGGAAAGCCACAGATATTCAATGGGGAAAATTGTTAGATGTTTTTATCGCCGTTAAGAATTCGAGCATCACTAAAGTTTTTGACTCCAAAACTAGAGAGCGAGAAAGGTTTGATTATTGGCTCTCAAACTGGACTGGCGTGCATTCTACAATGACTGATGTTCTGCAGGAATTGTTAAATGAAAATGAAGGGAAAATAATTATAGATTTCTCAAAATATCGTAGTCAGCTCTTCGAAATCATCAATTATCTTTTGACATATCCTGATCCAAGGCCACAGGACGAGGAGTTGGAAACTGCAACAATGAAGACTCATTCGCCTGGTGATAAAGAAGAATATTATGTTACTGATCCGTTTTCAATGGCAATTAATACAGTGCGTGGTCGCGCGTTTCAGTTGTTTGTATCCTTTGTTTATCAGGACGGAAAACAATTCAAAAAAGAAGATAATATTAAAATTACTGAAGATGTTAAAAAAATATACGAGGAAATTCTGAGGAAAGAAAATACCCGTGCCTTGATGTTTATGTTTGGGCACTATCTATCCTCTTTTTATCTCCGTGATAAAGATTGGATGCACGGACTTTTAGCACAGATATTTTCAGAAGACGAAACAAAAAAATATCTTTATCTTGCTGCATGGGAGGGGTATCTCGCTAATAATCTTTATGAAGAAATATATTTTGACCCATTATTTCAAAGGTTATATGAACGTGGCTTAGCTTTAACTAGCAATGAAGACCCGAAACGTAAATACTTCAAAGATCCGGACGAAGGAATAGCCATTCACATAGCGCTAGCATTCCTCGTTTATCATAAAAGATTTGGATTTGATCACTTACTCTTCAAAAAGTTTTGGGAGCAGGACATTGAACGACAAAGTGCATTTATTAGTTTTATTGGAAGGATGTTTATTTCTGGTGAAAACACTCAGGTCAATGAACAGTTAAAGAAAGATTCGGAAAGTAAAGAAAGACTGATAAAGTTGTGGGAGTGGTTGCTTGAAAATTATGACAATCCTAAATTATTCGCTGAATTTGGATTTTGGGTAAATCTTGAAAAAGGAATTTTCGCGCCAGATTGGCTGGCTAAACAATTAAGAGCGACATTAAAAAAAAGTAACGGAATTTTAGAATGGGACTATGCCCTTACTAAATCTATCAATGAATTAGCAAGAGTAGCGCCAGAAGATACACTTGAAATTATACGTCTATACTTACTTGAAGGTGGTATACGGAGCGGTAAAATTCGTATGCCGTTTATGTACGAAGAGGAGTGGTCTGGTGCACTTAAAACCATTTACGAGCGTGCTAACACAAAAGACAACACTTATAAATTGATTGACGATTTGATTCGTGAAGGGGGGAGTATTTTTTGGAAATTAGAAGAAATTATAAAATAAACTGGACACAATACTGTAATGCTATAAGCGTCCCATGTGTCCTGTCCCACGTTGAAAACCTCTTATTTTAGCTCCGACCCGTCCCCGTCATGGGACACTCAATTCGACCCCTGAAAAAGCCCTAACATATACAGTTATTAATAGTTCTCAACCGACGTGGGGAGCCAGGTACCATTCGCTACGCTCAGGTACCTGGTAAACCAAATTGTTACTGCCATTCAGGTACGTGTTTACTCAGAACTCGAGGAACGAGCCTGCCTGCCGGCAGGTAGGTAGTTCTGAGGTAAACCACAATGTAAAATATTTTTCAAATAGACCGGGACTCGAACAGGGGTATGATTGAGTTGTTAATGATATTAAGTGTGAGCAAAAATTGAATTTGAGGAGTTTGTAGAAAATAATACATATTCAGGTCAAGCTACGTATCGTCGGGTACGTGGTTTTTGTTTTCGCCTAGAAATGACATCAAGTGCAATGTGGATATATAATATTAATTATATGGATTTGGAGCAGTTTAAAAAGAAAACAACAATGCAAGAACTTAAGATTGATTTAGCCACATTGAACAAATGTGTTGTATTTTTGGATTTTGGGAATATAAATTATTGGTATAAAAATGATGATAGGGATGAGAATAATGCTATATTCCCAAGTAAATTTAAATTGTCAATTGATATAGAGAAGTTATGTGTTTTCGCTAAATATTTTGCTGATGAGGTTAGATTCTATTACGGACATGATCCGAACAACAAAGCGTCACTTAAGTTTTTGGGCAAGGCGAAATACGTGTTTGGAGACAGGAAGGTTTTCACTAAAGAAATCCAGCAGATTAGACATTATCTGAGAATCTCAGAGTTTAATTCAAATACTCGGTTAGTTAAAGAAGATTCAAAGGGTGTTTTTATATGTTTACCTAAATGTAATTTTGATGTGGAAATAACCATTGATGCAGTACGATTGATGAATAAGTATGACACAATCATTTTTTTCTCAAGTGATGCTGATTTTGTCTGTTTGCTTCAGTATTTGAAAGAAGGTGGGAAGAAGATTGTTTTGGTTAAGTCTGGGCATGTTTCACATAAACTTATTTGTGTTGCGGACTTAGTTATAAATGCTCAAAATATTAAAAAGTATATTGCTTGTAAAAAAGCAAAAATCTAGCACTAAAGCTAGATTTGCGAATCGTTTTCCCGTATTCACGGGCAGAGTAGTCCTTGCGGATTACATTTTTATCGTAGCACATGCTTAATTATGAATCAAATCTAGGTGATTTTCAATGATGTTTTTTATAAAAGCCAAATTTAAAGCCAAAAGGACCCCTTGCGAGGCCCCTAAGCTATTAAGTTATCGTAGCTATTATCAGCTAACATGTTTATCGTAGCATTATCTTCAAAAACGATCAAATCTAGGTGATTTTCAATAATATTTTTTAACTTTAATTTAACACCCGGACTCCATGTGGAACCCGGGCTTTTTTTCGTTCTAGAACTCGATAGTCCGATACCCGGACTGGTTGCTCATGCGCATCGCCCAGCGGTTGTTGAACGGGGCAATGATGAGCGTGGACCGAAGCTTGCTGGGGTTCGGCATCCGCAAGAGCATGCTGGTGTCGATGAAGAACTTCCCGCCAAACTCGCGGAAGATGCTGTAATTGGGCGGGGTCGACATCAGGACGCCTTCCTTGGTCCACGGGCGGTCTTGGAAAACCTCGTAGAGAACCAGCGCAGGTTGGCTGTTGTCTTCTTGGCTGCGGGCGAAGCGCACAAAGGGCAGCCAGTGTATCCACTCTCCGATCTTTTCTCCGTTGGCGAGTATGAACCCAACCGGAGTTGAGCTCGGCTGCAACGAAGACAGATAGAGCACTCGCGACGGTCCGCCGGGCTTACCGTAGTGCAGGCAGGCTTCCATCCGAGCTTCGTCCATCAGCCCACTGTCCAGGAAGTTTTCTCTATACCCGACTTTGCCGGCGTCTCCGAGGAAGGTCGTGAACCGCTGCATGCTGGTGAACTCTCGGCTGTTCATGCCGAGGAAAATGAGCGGACTTCCGTGTTCACAAACACACTCGAGGTTCATGAGATTGGGTTGATCATCAGACAGCTTGATCACGCGGTTTCCGGCGGAACACGAGACCATCATTTCTTGCGTGATGTAGTTGACGATCACCGCAAAGATGGGCAGACCGCGTCGAACGCAGCTAATGGCCGAAGTCGCGCCAGAGATAGCTGCTGGGCCGCTGAACTGGCTTTCCCACTTTGCCTTGGTCGTTGGGTCGGCAAAGATGTCTCCGATCCTGCTTTCTCGTGGATACTCCATCAAGAACGCTTTGAGCTGGTTGGAACGGTCGGTGGGGTCGCTAATGAAGACGGTTCTGAGGGTCTGCGGATCGTTCGGCAGGAAGGTGTCGTTGAAGCTTACACCCCTTCGGCCGATTTCTTCGGTGATCACCACTGCGCCGCTGTCGTAACGGCTCAGTTCTTCGCAGATGGTGATCTCGGGACCAGCGTCCATGCCGAGCGTGTCCTTCTTTCCGTAGGCGGCAATTTTTCGAAGCGCATCCTCCACAGTGGAATTGTTGAAGTCGAAGTAGGCCTTGAGGAGCGCCGCAATGGCGGCGTTCATGTGGGATTTCTCTACGCCTTGCATTTTTCACCTTCCTTCTGAGGGCTGCTTATCTATTTATAATGCTAGTCTCTTAGTTCTAAAAGTCAACAAAAATACTGTGTGCAAGGATTTCATTATTTTATGGTAAAATGTCTTTATGCTTAACTTTTCAAAACAAGCCAAAAGGGCTATTGATCTCATTCTCAACACTACTGAGAATGTTTTTGTTACCGGTAAAGCGGGAACTGGCAAATCAACTCTTTTGGAACATATAAGACTTACGGCCGAGCGCCGCATAATCGTTTTGGCACCAACCGGTATCTCGGCCGTGAATGTTAATGGTGAAACTATTCACTCCTTTTTTACACTCAAACCTGGTTTTGAAAAAGATGAAGCCATGCACATGGTCATGAATAAAAAGAAACAAGATAAATTTAGACGTCTCAAAACAATTGCTATTGATGAAATATCTATGGTGCGTGCAGATTTATTAGACGCGATCGATATAGTTTTAAAGCGAAGTCGAAAAAACGAAAAACCTTTTGGCGGCGTGCAAATGGTTTTCTTTGGCGATCTCTATCAACTTCCTCCAGTGATAACTTCATCGGACAGTCAAAAATTTTATTCTGAATACGAATCACCCTATTTTTTTGACGCGACCATCTTTCGTGGACAAAGCAATATGTTTTCTGAAGGTTTTAAAATAAGGTTGATTGAACTGAACGAGATCTACCGTCAAAAAGATCTTGAGTTTATTGAACTATTAAATGCAGTCCGTGACAATTCCATAACTTTTGATCAAATCAAACAACTAAATGCGCGTTATCAACCTAATTTTGTACCAACGGATGACGAGAAGTACATCCATTTGATGACTACGAATTTAAGTGCCAACGAAATTAATGAAAAAAAACTTAAGCAAATAAATGAAGATGAACGCATTTTTGTGGCCGATAAAACCGGAACCTTGGCTAAAAATCTTTTCCCGAATGATTTAGCAGTGACATTGCGGGCTGGTGCTCAAATTATGTTCATTTGTAATGATGCTGAACGTCGTTGGGTTAATGGAACCATTGGAAAGATTTTGGAAATTTTTGATAGAACAAATCCCGAGACCGGGAATATCGACGCAGTTGTTAAAATAGAAAAGGTTGATGGCAAGATTGTGGAAGTCAGAAAACATACTTGGGAAATATCAAAATATGTTTATGTCGGTGGGGAATTTGTCAGAAAGAATTTGGGAACCTTTAAACAAATTCCAATCAAACTGGCTTGGGCAATAACTATTCATAAAAGTCAGGGCAAAACATTTGATAAAGTTATTATTGATTTAGGCCATGGCAGTTTTGCTCACGGACAAACTTATGTGGCACTTAGTCGTTGCTCTTCGTTCGACGGCTTAGTTCTAAAAAGGCCTTTAAGGAAATCAGATATTATCATGGACAATCGTGTGCATTCCTTTGCTTCGGCTAGCGAGATCTCGTAATTAAATATTTTGCAAAAAAATATCCCCCGGAACCTGTGGTCCTCGGGGGATTTTGCTCAGTGCACGGTGAATCTCGGACAGGCGGTGAGTATGAAGGGCTTGCTGCCGTCTTTCAGGTGGTAGTAAGCGTGTATTACTTCCAAACTGAAGCTGGTATGTTCCGTCTTCTCAAAGGGGTCGTCTCGACGCAGGCTGATGGCCAGACTGGTGGCTACTCCGATGAAATACACATCACGGTAAGACGTTTCGGCTTGCAGGTACGTGCATACTTGGTCGATGGCTGCGTAGTCCAAGGCCAAGTCTTGGTTGTTGGTCTGGAAGGCCTGCTTCCAAGCTTTCTCGTACTTTTTCTGGGCGACGCGCGGGGCGAGCCAGAACAGAAAAGCGGAGATGGCCGCCGGTACGAGCAGGACGATCATGAACGACCACCACGATCCGGGCCAGGTACCGAGGCTTGGAAGAATTCCAAAGATCGCGACCAGGGGGAAAAAGATTGCTGCGACATTGATCCAGAAAATCCCATCAGGTTCTTCCGGATACGACTGCTTCAGGGGCGTCGGCTCGCTGAAGTACGCTCTGTCCATTGGAACCTCCTCGTATATGTGCACTTGAGTGTGCAACACCGCATTATAACATCATTGCTAAGGCTTGTCAATGGTTCGTTCTAGCTCATAAAAACTGTTACCGAAAACCTAGTGGATAGCTCATAAATGGGTTACCGTAGTCGTATATGACTATGGAAACAAGAAATAACATCTTTAGAGAGTACCTAGG
>Ga0209212_1004420_pt1 | contig 17414 bp, 21 predicted proteins | sample RifGroC2_FD_183996 | JGI IMG/M metagenome (GOLD analysis project Ga0209212, IMG submission 183996) | Groundwater microbial communities from Rifle, Colorado, USA - Groundwater C2 (SPAdes) (version 2) | ecosystem: Environmental > Aquatic > Deep subsurface > Groundwater | place: Rifle, Colorado...
ACTTAATGTTAATCCCGGCAAATATCATAAGATGCAGGACGATGAAAAAAGGGATAACAACCTGTAGCGCTTAGGATTCACTGTACTGAGATTTGAAAACAGATTCGTATTCCGGGATCCTGAATAATTGAAAAGTGAGATAAGGAACGTTTTAAATAAAAGAAATGAATCGACCAAAATGACAAATCAACCACCCCGGCCGGGAAATGAGCTTTGTAAACATCAGATAATCAGGCATCCCGGCCACCCCTCCTTTAAAAGGAGGGGAAACTTCTCCGCTGCTCCGCTGGCGCGGATTTAGCGAAGCGCAATCCGTGCCAAAAAGTATAAAACAATATCTCCGTGTCTCTCCGTGCCCTCCGTGTGGTAAACTCCTCACCCGACGCCCGACGCCCGACGCCTCAATACTCATAAGTTTATTTGTAGTTCCGGTAAAGTTTCATACATTTGTACTTTAAAATATCATGATAAAATAAAACAATACTTTAAAATATTATGTATTTAAGGAAGCAGAATTTCGATGGTCTGGGGAAGGAAAGCACCTTTTTGTGGGGAGCCAGGCAGACAGGTAAAAGCACATTACTTAAGAAACTCTACCCTGATTCCATGTATTTCGATCTGCTGTTATCATCAGAATATGATCGATTTATAAGAAGTCCGGCATTATTAAAGGAAATAATTGAAGCCGGCAATCTGACAGGCCCTGTAATACTGGATGAAATTCAAAGGATCCCATCCTTGCTTAATGATATTCAATGGCTGATTGTCAATAGAAATGTTCAGTTTATATTGTGTGGGTCGAGTCCCCGGAAAATTTTGCGATCAGGAGGCAATCTATTAGGTGGCAGAGCTCTGCGGCATGAACTATATCCGCTTACTTCAGCTGAAATACCTGACTTCAATCTGGTAAGAGCTCTCAACAGCGGGTTATTACCGCGCCATTATATTTCTGATAATCCTGATAAAATATTGTCCTCTTATATCGGGAGTTATCTGCACGATGAGATCCAGGCAGAGGCCAGGATCAGGAATATTTTCTCATTCTCCAGGTTTCTTGAAGCAGCAGCATTCTCAAACGGGGAGATGGTGAATTATTCTAATATAGCTTCTGAATGTGGTGTAAGCTCTCCTACAGTAAAAGAGTATTTTCAGATACTTGAGGATACTATGACAGGCAGGTTTTTGCAATCGTATCAGAAAAGGCCAAAACGCAGGGTAATTCATGCCCCGAAGTTCTATTTTTTTGATGTCGGGATAGCAAATATTTTGTTGAAACGAGGTCGTATAGAGCAGGGTAGTGAGACATTCGGAAAGGCATTTGAACATTTTATTTATCAGGAGTTATACGCTCACAGTCAATATTCAAATCATAAATATCCTATAAATTACTGGCGTACGGCATCTCAGATTGAGGTTGATTTTATTCTAGGTGATAATGAAGTGGCAATTGAGGTTAAGTCTACCAATATGGCAACCCTTCGGCATCTTAAAGGGCTAAAAAGCTTTGCTGAAGAATATAAAGTGAAGAAATCAATTATTGTAAGTACTGATCCATATCCAAGAAAGGTAGATAATATAATGATCCTGCCATGGAAGGAGTTCCTGGAAAGGCTATGGGCCGGGGAGATTATAAAATAACGGCGTAACGGCGCAAGGGGAAGAGGGGGAGATGGGGAGAAGAGGAGAAGGGGAGAAGGGGAGATGAGATTGAGAAGGAGTTAGTTGATATTGCAATAAAAAGGTTTTCTGAAAATCTTGAGAAGCTGAGAAAGATAGCGCCGGTAAGGACGATCTGCATGCACGGGAGTCCGATGAGCAGGTGGGATAGCCGGTTGTTGTGGAAGTATTATGATTATCGTGATTTTGGGATAACCGGAGAACCGTATTTTGATGTTGACTTCGATAAAGTATTCTACCTCACCGATACCGGCCGTCGCTGGGATGGGGACTCCTTTAATATCCGGGATAAATCCATTAACCGCAAAGATCTCAAAGCAGACGCAAGGCACGTAAAGTGAACAAACCGATCACCGATCACCGAATACCTTTTTATCAGTAATCATAATGTGTAAAAAAATCATCAATCGTTCCAATAAATGTGTTATATTTACATATTAATGAACGTGTAAATGATAAAAAATTACATAAAATGGAACGTAAGATTGATAAGCTACTTATAACCTGGAAAGAATCCCGGTCTCGTCTTCCATTGATTCTTCAGGGAGCCAGACAGGTTGGAAAGACATTTACACTTTTGCAATTTGGCAAGACTAACTACCAGAATGTAGCATATTTCAATTTCGAAAATAACCCGGAACTGAATATGATATTTGCCAAAGATATTTCGCCTGCACAACTATTACCACAACTGATGCTTTTATCTAATCAAACTATTTTCGAAGAGAATACCCTGGTAATTTTCGATGAAATTCAAGCTTGTGAAAGGGCTCTCACCTCTTTAAAATATTTTGCGGAATTAGCTCCCGGATACCATGTGGTTGCGGCAGGAAGCCTTTTGGGTGTTGCTGTTAACCGAAAGCAATACTCTTTTCCGGTAGGTAAAGTTCAGATTCAACAACTTTATCCAATGGATTTTGAAGAGTTTTTATGGGCCATGGGAAATAAGAAAGGTGTGGCAATCATTCTCGACTGTTTTGAAAACAATTCAGAATGTGCTTTACACACACACTTTCTGGAGTTATTTAAACTTAATCTCGGTCTTGGGGGAATGCCTCAGGTTGTGAGTGAGTATGTTAAAAACAGCGATTTTAATTTTGTTGTTTCTACTCAAAAAAACATTCTTAATTCTTATGTGGCTGATATGGCTAAATACGCCAGTCCAATGGAAACTTTAAGAATTATGGCTGCCTTTAATAGCATCCCTTCACAGTTGACAAAGCAGAATCATAAGTTTCAATACAATTTGATTAAATCAGGTGCAAGAGCTAAAGCGTATGAAGCACCACTTGATTGGCTGAAAGCTTCCGGCATTATACAGAAAGTTGAAAAATGCCATACCCCAATGCTACCTATAGTCGCTTATTCAGTTCCTGATTTTTTCAAGGTATATATGTCAGATACGGGTTTGCTTTGTTCAAAATCCGGATTAAACAGTCAAAGTCTTTTACTTCAGCCCCTTCAATTAGAAGGGATAAAAGGAGCCTTGGCCGAGAACTATGTGGCATCAGCATTGCAGGTCAATGGTTACACTCCATATTACTGGGAATCTGAAGGTAAAGCTGAAATTGATTTTATTATTCAGGACAAACAGGGAGAAATAACTCCTGTTGAAGTAAAATCTTCAGAAAATGTTCGTGCCAAAAGTCTTTCTCATTATATCCAAAAGTATAAACCTAAAAAGGCATACAAAGTTTCAGCTAAAAATTTTGGCCATGAGAATAATCTCATTTCAATACCACTTTATGCAACATTTTGTATATGAGAAGTAATCGGTGATCGGTAATCGGTAATCGGTAATTTACGAGTAATCATGTACCAGAAGGCATGCAAATGTGAGGGATAAAAAAAGGCCTGTATATGTTTGTGGGTTGAGCAAAAAAGGTCTAAATTTGCATGTATGGATGAAATAAAACGACATATGCAGATTCCTGAAACTTCATTTTTCCTCTTTGGTCCAAGGGGAACAGGTAAGTCTACATTCGTAAAGAGCCTGATTGGTAAAGATACCTTATATATAGATTTTCTTGATCCTGAAACGTTCAGGGCATATTCTGCCTTTCCTGAAACACTTTTGAAAACTATTGACGCCTTAAGCCCGAAACAGGTTATTATTGATGAAGTACAGAAAGTACCATCCATTCTTGACGTTGTCCATAAAAGTATGGAGGAGAAGAAAATAAGATTCATCCTTACCGGCTCCGGGGCACGCAAGCTTAAAAGGGAGGGTGCCGACCTGCTGGGAGGAAGGGCAGTTTATTGCAGGATGCATGCATTCACAGCAGGAGAACTTATGTCTTCTTTTTCTCTTGACAAATCATTACAAACCGGGCTTATACCAGTTGTTGACAGGAGTAAGGATCCGGCAAGGACTCTTTCATCCTATGTGGATATTTACCTTCGTGAGGAGATTCAGGCTGAAGGTCTGGTAAGAAACCTGGGCACCTTTACCCGTTTTCTCGAGATTATCAGTTTTTCGCACGGGGCAGTTCTTAATGTCAGCAACCTTGCAAGGGAGTGTCAGCTGGGAAGAGGAATGGTCACCGGATATATTGACATTCTTGAGGACCTGTTGCTTGCTTACCGTCTTCCGGTATTTGCTAAAAGAGCTAAAAGAGAAACGGCGTCCCATCCTAAATTCTTTTTATTTGATAACGGATTATACCGACGGTTGAGACTAAGAGGCCCGCTTGATATTGAGTCTGAAATATCAGGACCTGCACTTGAAGGGCTTGTAGGACAGCACCTGAGAGCATATTCTGACTTTGCTCTTCCCGGGGCAATGCTGTATTACTGGCGTACACTTGCAGGTAATGAGGTTGACTTTGTACTTTATGGAGGGAAGACTTTTAAAGCTGTGGAAGTTAAGAACACAAAAGTTATAAGACCGAAGGATTATAATGGTCTGGTATCTTTTGGTGATGATTACCCCGAAGCCGGTCTTATTCTTTTATACATGGGAACAGTACCCATGAAAAACAGAAATATTTTTGTGTTACCTGTTGAGATGTTTCTGAGGGAGCCTGGAAGGTATTTGGAGTGAGTAAAAGAGATAAAGCAGAAGGTTGCACAAAGGCTGAAGGCTGATGGCGGCAGGCAGAAGGAAGAACATAAAAAACATTTAGAAAAAGAGAGGGAACGGATTGTTCCCTTTTTTATTAACTTTAGGATGGAATAAGATTGTCTAACAAAAATAATAGGATTAATGAGCATAATTCCGGTAAAGTATCTTCAACTAAAAAGAGGATTCCTTTTGCCTGTTGAAGTAAATCAGAATTATATGGTGAATAACATTATTCACTATATTTGCATGTTAAGTCCAGATATTATGGACATATATTGCAAAAAATGATACCAATTGAGAAGGTACGCAGCCAGATTGAGGGTGAAGTTTTCGACTACACTCAACTTATGGTTGCTCTTTCACGTTACCGCAAGCCAAGGGATACGGTTTCTACTCTATTAAGGCGAGGGCATATTATCAGGGTAAGGAAGGGGCTTTACGTATTTGGTCCGATGTGGCGAAGAACTTCTCTTGCTCTGGAGCCGGTAGCTAATTTAGTGTATGGACCCTCTGTTGTAAGCCTTGATTATGCTCTTTCCTGGTATGGCCTTATACCTGAACGTGTTTCAACAATCACGTCAATTGCCACAGGTCGCTCACGGTCGTTCCTTACCCCGGTGGGACATTTTTCTTATACTCAACTTTCGGGGATCCGCTTTTCAGTCGGCCTCCGTCAAAATAGTAGTCCGGGTGGTAATTTCCTTATTGTTGATCCGCTGAAGGCACTTTCCGATAAGATATGGACAGACAGCCGTTTTAAGCCAACATCAACGGCTTCTTACGCCGATTATCTTTTCAGTGATCTCAGGATTGATGAAGATGTTCTTGCCCCGCTCATTGTTTCTGATAGAATTGCGGTTATTGAGCAGGCCTATGATACTCGCAAGGTGCGGTGGCTTATGGAATATTTGCAAAAACGTTTTGGAGGAGCTTTATGAAAAACCTCATGAGAAGCATGCTACCTGATCCTGTCCCAAAGACCGTCAATGGAATGGTAAATGCTGTGCGTGAAATAATACAATCGCTTGCATTGCTTGGACTTTGGCGGGCTAAATTTTTTGAACACGCTGCCTTTTATGGAGGAACATCACTTCGAATCCTGTATGGCTTAGACAGGTTCTCGGAGGATCTTGATTTTTCCTTATTGAAACCATCAGTGGATTTCAACTTTTCAGTATATGCCACAGCTCTGCAAAATGAGCTGGAAGCTTTTGGATTTGAGGTAACTTTTGAGGTCAGGCACAAAACTGCAGATTCGGCTATCGAATCAGCATTTCTGAAGGGTAATACTTACAATCATCTTATAGCTATTAAAGCACCTGAACAAATCCTTGCCGGAGTAAACCGGCAATCGATACTGAAGGTTAAACTGGAGGTTGATACTTATCCTCCTCAAGGTTTTAATACTGAGATGAAGTATGTGTTCTCGCCAATTCAATTTGCTGTTCGTACATACACTTTGCCATCGCTTTTTGCCGGAAAGGTTCATGCCCTGTTGTTTCGCAAATGGAAGAGCAGGATCAAGGGTCGCGACTGGTACGATTTTGCATGGTATTTATCGTATTATCCGCTGCTCAATCTCGCTCACCTTGAGGAGCGGATGCGTCAGTCAGGGCATTACACGGCAACAGAACCTTTATCGCGAACAAGCTTAATGGAATATCTAAGTCTTGCCATTGATAGTGTAAATATTGAGGAGGCAAGAAAAGAAGTTATCCCGTTTGTTGCTGATGTACGTTCACTGAAAATATGGAGCAAGGAGTTCTTCAGGGCTGCTGCCGAAAGAATAGTAGTGGAATGATTTGACGGCACGACGGGATGACAGTATGATGGTATAAAGGCACAAGGCACACAAGGAGCAAAGCGATGCAGTTCCGCGAAGCGGAAGATGAGAGGGGAAATAAAAAATATTTAGTATTTTTGCCATTAATTAATATTATAAACGTGATATTATTCACAAAAATAATATTTAAAGTGTGAATTAATGGAAATAAAAAGGAATATTTTAAAGCAATTAGTTGAGTGGAAGGATAAGCCTGCTCGTAAACCATTGATTCTACAGGGAGTCAGACAGGTCGGCAAGACATGGATACTGAAGTATTTTGGCAGCAGGTATTTTGAAAATGTTGCTTATTTTAACTTTGACAAACAAAAAGAAATAGGGCAATTCTTCAGTACAACAAAAGATCCCAAAAGGATTCTCGATAATTTGTCGCTGGTGCACGGAAAAGCTATATTACCAAAAAAAACCCTGTTAATATTCGATGAAATACAGGAGTGTAATGATGCTCTGAATGCATTGAAATATTTTTATGAAGAGTTACCTGAATATTTTGTAACCTGTGCCGGATCATTACTGGGTGTTGCACTAAGCCGGGGCGCTTCCTTTCCTGTGGGGAAAGTGGATTTTATGCGGATTTATCCTGTCACGTTTTCTGAGTTTCTTGCAGAGGCGGCACCGGATTTGTTCAGTTATCTCGGACAGGTAGATAAGGTGGAACCTCTTCCTGATATATTTTTTAATCCATTATGTGAGAAACTGAAGATGTATTATATCTCAGGAGGTATGCCTGAAGCTGTGACGACATTGCTTGAAGACAGAGATATGTCAGGTACTCAGGAGGTTTTGCAAAACATACTGAATGCATACCTGCTTGATTTTTCAAAACATGTTGAAAATAAAGATATTCCGAAAATAAATTATATATGGTCCTCATTACCTTCACAACTTGCCAGGGAGAACAAAAAGTTTTTGTATCAGTCGGTCAGGCCGGGTGCGAGAGCAAGAGAATATGAAGATGCATTGTTATGGCTCATTAATGCCGGACTGGCAATACGGATCAGTTGTTGCACAAAACCGTTTATGCCATTACCGGCATACGACGACCTCACGGCATTTAAGATTTATCTTCCTGATGCAGGGTTACTTCGTCGGTTGTCATTACTTGATCCTGTTGCAATTACTGAAGGGAACCGACTCTTTACCGAATTCAAAGGCTCATTGACAGAGAATTTTATTTTATCCGGCCTCTTGCCACAATTTGAAGGGACCCCGCATTATTGGAGATCAGGCAACAAAGCGGAGGTTGATTTCCTGATTGAGTATAAGAACAGTATTATTCCGGTTGAAGTGAAGTCTGATGAAAACATAAGAAGCAAAAGTCTTGCCTTTTATCGGAAAGAGTACCATCCGGCGGTCAGCCTCCGGTTTTCACTTCGCAACCTTAAATATAATGAAGGAGTGATCAATATTCCTTTATTTATGGTTGACTACACAAGGAAAATACTTGAATTTGATTAATCATGTGAAATTGGAACTCAAAACGGTGCAAAGAGTGAGAGGTGAGAGATGAGAGGTAATCGGTAATCAGTAATCGGTAATCAGTGATCGGTAATCAGAAAGAAAATCATTATTAAAATGTCGAATAATGGTTACGGGATATCGTAGTAAAGCAGAATTATCGATTTATCTCACCGAATATCGAAGCGAAGTGTAGATCCCGATTTATCGGAACTGAAAACCGAAAACCGAATACTGAATACTGAAAACCGAATACCGAATACCTTCTTATCGGTAATCTGTAAGTCAGTAATCAGTAAGTCAGTAATCAGTGATCAAATTTACCGAATACTGAATACCGAATACCGAATACAATTTAATTGCATTATTAAACTTGATTAAAGATGGTATATGTAAGAAGCTTCAGAGACCTTGAGGTATACAAACTTGCAAGAGAAGTCTCAAAAGAGATATATATCTTAAGTAAGGCATTTCCTGCAGATGAAAGATTTTCATTAACAGATCAGATAAGACGATCTTCCATGTCTGTTGGTGCTCAGATTGCTGAGGCATGGGGAAAGAGGAGATATGAGAATCATTTTATTTCCAAATTAACAGATGCCGATTCGGAACAGCTTGAAACCCAGCATTGGGTTGAACTTTCAGAAGAATGTGGCTATATAAATTCTGAAAAATCACAAATATTATTACAAAAGTGCGAATCAATTGGTAAGATGCTTCAATCAATGATTGACAAATCCTCAACATTTTGTATGTGAAACCTACCGAATACCGAATACCGAATACCGAATACCTTCTTATCGGTAACAAGTAATCATGTAGTGAGGGTTCTGGTGTTACAATCTGATGTATTTGCTAAGTATATTGAGTAAATTGTAATATATGATAGAAAGAGTTCAATTACAGGAAATTACGAAAAGAACATTAGAGCCACGAAAGTTTATTCAGGTGCTCATGGGGCCCCGTCAGGTTGGAAAAACAACTATGGCCGCTCAAATGTTGAAAAAAGTAAGAATTCCTTAAATTTTTGAATCATCTTGAACAGCTGGTTAATACCAGGCATGGAGAAATACGCTGCATATATTATAAGAAAGCGCTCATCGAGTCCCAGATTTCAGGTTCATAATAATGCACTTTTAAGTGCACAAATGGATGAATATTTCAGCGAGATTATGCAAAATTATGCAGAGTGGGGGCATGTCATCGAATCTTCGTTGGGAGCTCATCTGATCAATCATTCGATATCACAGAATTATTCGGTTTATTACTGGAGAGAAAGAAATGTGGAGGTTGATTTTATTTTAGAAAGACGTGGTAAGATTATTGCCGTTGAGATTAAAAGTAATGATTCAGAAAATAGAAAGGGTCTGGAAGTATTTAAAAATAAATATAACCCACATAAAATTTACCTCATAAGCAACAGAGGTCTGTCATGGCAGGAATTTTTAAAAATCAATCCCATAGAGTTATTTTAGTGCTACTCAGGAGGGCAGAAGACGAAAGGCACTACGGCACAACGGCACAGCGGTGCAATGGCGTAACGGCGTAACGGCTCAAAAAGGGGGCTAATTTAGTGCAGGAATAGAGCCCCCTTCAGGGGGCGGCCATTCGACGAAAGGAGAATGGCGGGGGCTGATGGGTGTTAGTAGTAACAAAATTAATCAAACAGAGAGGCCCGTTGAAAGACGGGCTTTCCTTTTTCTTTACTATCTCACTCCTCACCCCTGTGTCTCTCAGTGTAAGTTCTTAAAATCTGCTGGAAAATAATTCACAGTATTATATTACAAATGCGTAAAACATCGTATATTTACATCCGGAATAAATCGCAACGAAAAAAATCGCAATCAGATGGAAACAAATCCTTTTAAGTTCGGGACAGTGGTTGATGGTTCATTCTTTGCTGACCGGGAGGATGAAATCTCGAAAATAGCATCATTTATTAAGGGGGAGAATCACCTGATACTTATCAGTCCGCGAAGGTTTGGTAAAACAAGTCTTATAAGGAAGGTTATTAATGAATCGGCGCGGAAGTATATTTATCTGGATTTACAGCTGATTATTTCACCTGATGACTTTGCTTCGCAGCTTCTGAAACGGATATACCGGATATTCCCTGTGCAGAAGCTAAAAGGATTTATTAAATCATTCAGGCTTATCCCGTCCGTTATATTAAATCCGGTTACAGGAGAAACAGAAATTTCCTTTAAGCCGGGTTCAGGTGATCTGGCACCTCTTGAAGATGTTCTTAACCTGGCTGAAAAGCTTGGCAAAGAGGACAATAAGATTATAATGGTACTGGATGAGTTTCAGGATATCTTCAGGATACATGCCGGTATGGACAGGTTGCTCAGATCTGTCATGCAGAATCATAATAATGTCAACTACATTTTCATGGGGAGCAGCGAATCGATGATAAGAAATATTTTCGAAAAAAAGAGCTCTCCATTTTACCGTTTTGGATCCCTGATGACTCTGGAAAAAATCCCCGGAAATAAATTTACTCTCTTTCTTGAAGAGAAGTTTAAAAGTAAAACAAGCCGGTATTCTGAACTTACAAAAATTATTCTGGCGGTCACAGATTCTCATCCGTTTTACACGCAGCAATTTGCATTTACAGTTTGGGAGCTTCTGGAACGTTATGGCTATAAAGAAGACATTACAGCCATTGCAGCAGATGAAATTGTACAGAGTCATGATAACGACTTTGAGCGCTTATGGAATAGTCTGAACCGGACAGATATGGCAATATTGACCGGCATGGCCTACAGCAATATATCGCCATTATCGGATGAGTTCTCCGGCCTTTACGGTACCGGGGCATCAAGTACGGTATTCAGCGCGCTCAAACGTTTGGCAGGCAAAGGGATCCTTATCAAGGAGAGATCGGGTTACATAATGGACGATCCGTTCTTTAAAAGATGGATAATAGCCAGGAGGAAAATATAAGGGGCGCAAGGCACAAGGGCGCAAGGTACAAGGCACAAGGGCGCAGGGCGCAAGGCACAAGGCACAAGGGCGCAGCGGCGTAACGGCTCAAAAAGGGCGCTAATTTAGTGCAGGAATAGAGCCCCCTTCAGGGGGCAGCCATTCGACGAAAGGAGAATGGCGGGGGCTGATGGGTGTTAGCAGTAGCATATAAATATTACAATAAGGCCCGTTGAAAGACGGACTTTCTCACACCTCACCACTCACTCCTCATTCTCCCCAGTCCCCCAGTCTCCCCATCCCTTCTTCCCGACGCCTGACTCCTTCTACATCTGCGCCAATCAGCGTGATCTGCGGGAAAACAGAATAATAGACAAATTTTAGGTGTAAAAAAAAGTAAAAAGCCGGAAAATATTTAAAGCATTGATATTCAATTATAAAGATTTTAAATAATTTAGAATCAATCTAAATTAGATTTTCCATGAAAAATATTCAAAAAATTAGTGTCACAAAACTGCCCTGAGTGACATGTACTAATGAATAGTCAGTTTTACTTAAAACATTACGGTTATGCATTTCTACAATCAATTGAGGCGGATTGAAAGGATTGATAGCCTCATTCGTTTGCAGGCAACAGGAACTCCACATGAGTTCGCGGCCAGGTTAAATATATCACCAAGCCAGCTGTATCAGACAATCAAATTCATGAAAGAGGAGCTTGAAGCTCCGGTATATTATTCAAGGGATTTGAATAGTTACTGCTATCATGGCTATGCAAGGTTTGTTTGTACATATGTCTGAGAGAATTTTAACAACACACCCATTTTTTTATTCACTCCAAAAAAACCGGAGTGAGGTATATTAATTTGCATCTGTCAGCAATATTAAAATAAGGTACTGGTTAAGCACAATAATAAAATTTATCTGGGTTTGGTTCTGCAAATTTTTTTATAACAATATTAATATATAACATGTTTTGAACCTGTTATGGAATTGATTCCATCAAATTTAGCAGAGTATACTCTTGAGAGTTATATTATCAGGATCTCTTCCAGAAGCAAAATTATATACTGGATAATAATTCTCATAATAGCTGGCGGTATTGCTGTTTTACCTTTTATTTATGTTGATGTATCAGTCCAGACGAGGGGCTATTTTCAATCTGAAATTGAGAAACAGAAGATCTTTGCTCCTTTCCAGGGAAAAATAACCTATACCAATATACGGAATGGCAGTAAAATTAATAAAGGAGATACTCTGCTCGTAATTGATTCGGAATCAATAAAAGCCCAAAGAAGATCTATTAGAAAAAGAATACTTGAGAATGAATCCTCAATTTCAGATCTGGATCAACTAAAACTTATTGAAAATCCCGAAATGATTCTGGCGGAATCATCATTTAGAACTGACAGGTACTTCATCGAATACACAAATATGCTTAGATTAAGGTCAATTAAGTATCAGACATACCAGCGGATCAAAACAGAACATGACAGAAATTCAATTCTTCATGAGAAGGAACTTATACCTGAATCAGAATTTGAGAAAAGTCTCTTTAATTCCAGATTAGAGGAAGAAAACCTGAAGCAAATTTTAGTCCATCATAAGACTATTTGGCATGCCGATCTGATGCAAAGAAGGAATGATGCTAATTCACTTCAGGCAGAACTTGAGAGTTGTGATGAGGAATTGAATAACAGGGTGTTGGTAGCTCCTGTGAACGGAGAAATTATTCAAAGTGTTGATATACAAAAAGGGACTCTGGTGGGATTAAACCAGATGATAGCTGAGCTTTCGCCTGAAGGGGATCTTGTTGTTCAATGTTTTGTAAATCCCGCGGATATCGGGCTTGTAAAAACTGATCAGAATGTGAGAATAATGGTAGATGCTCTTCATCATAATGAATGGGGACTTCTTGATGCAAAAATCATTGAAATATCTGACGATATGATTATTGACGAATCTTCTAATGCCTATTTCAGGGTCAGATGCAAACCCGAAAAAACTTTTCTGAGTTTGAAAAACGGTGTAAATGCTGACCTGAAAAAGGGTATGAGCCTTAATGCGCGGATCATTGTTACACGCCGGTCGCTTTTTAATCTATTGTTTGATAAAGCAGATAAATGGTTTAACCCATACATAAAGAAAGAAGTTTGATTCCTTATGAATATCAGGGTAAAACAACGGGATATTACTGATTGCGGAGCTGCCTGCCTGGCATCGGTGACTGCATTCTATAATGTCAGACTGCCTGTTTCACGAATCAGACAATTTGCTGGTACAGATAAGAAGGGAACTAATATTCTGGGATTGATTGAAGCAGCAGCGAAAATGGGTTTCCTTGCAAAGGGTGTCAGAGGTGATTGGGAAAGTCTGTTTAAAATCCCCAAACCAGCTATAGCACATGTCATTGTTAATAAGGTTCTTTTGCATTATGTAGTCATAGTCAGGACCACGGACAGGTTTATTGAAGTGATGGACCCTGCAGATGGGGAATTGCATAAGAGATTTCATGAGGATTTTAAAAAGGAGTGGACGGGAGTGCTGGTCTTGATTGCTCCCGGAGAGAAGTTTACTGTTAAAAATGAAAAGGTATCAATCTCGAAACGTCTGTGGCAGCTTGTTAAACCAAGTCGTTATATTCTGATACAGTCGCTTTCGGGAGCAGCAATATTTTCCGTTCTGGGTCTGGCAACCTCTTTGTATGTTGGAAAACTGGTCGATCATGTTATCCCAGGAGGTAATATGAATCTTCTTAACCTACTGGGGATTGCGATGGTGGTTATAATTCTTTTCAGGCTTGTTCTGAGCTTGTTTCAATATCTTTTTGTACTTAAGACGGGGCAGAGAATCGATGCGTCTCTGATACTGGGTTATTACCACCATCTGTTAAGACTACCTCAATCATTCTTCGATAATATGAGAACCGGGGAGATAATATCCAGGATTGGAGATGCGGTCAAGATCAGGGTTTTCATTAATGATGTATCGATTAACCTTGTTCTGAACATATTTATACTGATTGTATCTTTTATCCTGATGTTTACCTTTTTCTGGAAGCTGGCCTTGTTAATGCTGATTGTTGTTCCTTTCTATTTTGGTATATACTGGATCTATAACAGGCTTAACAAAAAGGTGCAAAGAAAAGTTATGGAGCGTGGAGCTGATCTGGAAGCACAGCTTGTTGAATCACTCAATGCTGCAGCAACAATAAAAAGATTCAGTCTGGAAGATTATTCGAATTTCAAAACCGAGACAAGGTTTGTTGCACTTCTTGGGACGATATATAAGTCAGGACTGAATTCAATATTTTCATCAGCTTCATCTGCGTTTGTAACACAGATAATAATTCTTGTATTATTATGGGCAGGTACAGGATTTGTATTAAAAACCGAGATCACGCCCGGAGAACTTTTATCATTCTATGCGGTGGTGGGATACTTTACAGCTCCTGTCACAAGCATTATCGGATTTAACAGATCGCTTCAGGATGCCAGGATCGCTGCCGACAGGTTGTTTGAGATATTTGATCTTGAGATTGAAGATGAGACAGACAAGATTGAGTTGCAACCCGATATGGTTGGTGATATAACATTTGAGAATGTCAAATTCAGGTATGGCACCAGGGTGGATGTATTTGATTCACTCAACCTGAAAATAAACAAGGGAGAAATAACTGCCATTGTTGGAGAAAGCGGATCAGGAAAAACCACACTTGTATCTCTTCTTCAGAACATATACCCTTTGCAAAGCGGTCATATCAGGATCGGACAATATGATATTACCCATTATACAAGCAGATCACTGAGGAGAATTGTTTCGGTTGTTCCTCAGAGAATCGACCTGTTTGCCGGCAGTGTGACAGAGAATATTGCAGTAGGAGAGATAACTCCTGATATGAACAATGTGCTGGCGGTCTGCGAAAAACTGGGGATGACTGGTTTTATTGAGAATCTGCCCAACGGCATCAGGACCTATATCGGAGAGAATGGAGCAAATCTTTCCGGAGGTCAGAAACAGCGAATTGCAATAGCGAGAGCCCTTTATCGCAATCCGGAAGTTCTTATTCTTGATGAGGCTACCTCTTCTCTTGATTCTTTTGCAGAATTCTTTGTAAGGAACACCATAAAAATGATGAGAGAAATGAACAAAACAGTAATAGTCATAGCTCATCGTCTTTCAACCATCAATCTGGCTGACAGAATTATTGTGCTCGATAAAGGTGCAGTAGCGCAGGAAGGGACTTTTGCAGAATTATCTGTCATAGAAGGTAATTTCAGGCAGATGTGGATTCATCAGAATATTGAGGTACAGGAAACAATTAAAAACTAAATTAGATTTTGTTATGAAAGTTTTTACGCAACTCGAACGAATAAGCAGGCTGGGCAAGCTTATAGAACAGAAAAGGACAGGTACTCCTAATGAATTTGCAGACAGGTTGGGTGTAAGCCGGACAAGTCTGTATGAACTTATTGATGAACTTAAATCCAAGGGAGCACCAATAGTCTATTCCAAATCAGCAAAGACCTTTTATTTAAATGAGCCTTTTGAGATTTCCGTAAGCTGTATAATAAGACCAATAACAGTTGAGGAGGAAAAAAATTACTCCGGAGGTAATTATTTTTCCAGAATCCTTTTTTTCCGGACGCTGCACTCCGATCTTAGCATGGTAACGTTACCATGCTAAAACCCCTGGCATGAAAAAGAAAAGGGGCGGAATTTTCAGCGAGTGTTGAAATTATTATGTTGAGAAATAATAAACTAATCTTGATTATTATGAAAGAGATAGAAAAGGATGAGTTAATTACAATTAATGGTGGATATTACTGGTGGTATCTTCCAGGAGTGATTATTGGTGGATTAGTGCTGGAACTAATTACTGAAGGCTTTCAAAAGTGTGCTTCAGATTTTAAAGAAGGATTTGAAAGTACACATAAATAGCAAATTACATGAAAACTGAATTAGGAAATTTGGGATTAATAGAATTATCTATTAATGAAACAAAACAAGTAAAAGGAGGAGGTCCAACATTTAGATGGTTGGGAGAAGTAGCAGGTTATGTTGCAACAGCTGTTGACTTTGTAAATTATGCTCCACTTTATTGTACTATGGGGGTAGCAAATACTTATCTTTATTATCAGAATTTAGTTAATACTGCATTGCACATTTAAACTAGGTTCTGATTATTTACAAAAAACTTTCATAAATTAAAAATAAATAAACCCCCAACGTAAATGGCTTCAATTTGATTAACAAATTTAAAATATTCGAGTTTTGATTAGTCAAAACTCGAATATTAATTTAATTTTAGGAATATAAGATTTATTATGAAGATCTTAAATTATGGGCTATTGTAACTAATACATTTGATTTCTTAAGCTCTAAAAAATGATATAATTAAGAACATTATAATATTTTGGCGTATTGAATAGAAGATTAACAGTAAGTACAAGGGAATTTATGCTTAATAAAACAAGATAACTATTTTAAATAAATTATATTGATATTATTATGGCATTGATATTTATTATTTCAGGATTATTTTTATTTGCTTTTTTCCCATTTTATTTCAGAAATAAATGGAGCAGGAATAAATCAATTGCATTGTTACCTAGCTACTTTATTATAATAGGTATTATGATTTTGTTGGGATGCGCAATTGCCCCTGTTATTATTAATGTAAATGATATTCCAATCCGTAGTGAGTTGCGGAATTTCTTTATAATAATTGGCTTATTACTTATAAGCTTTTCTAAAGAGAAAACTGAAAATGAAAGTTTAAATTGGAAGAGATTACTTTCATTTTTTGTTTCTTTTATGTCAGTTAGTTTTGTTTATCAGGTATTCATGATTTTTGATTTTCTAAATGTTAGAGAATTATCCGGTTCTCAAGTGCCTATTCTGATTTTAGTTACATATTTATTCGTTTTTCATTTTAACAAAAAAACATCAGACAAAATGTGAATCAATTATGAGAAATAAGGTGGCATTGAAAACACTTCAGTACTATTTTACTGACTTTATCCTTTCAATAAGAATGACTACCGGCAATTAGGAACATAATCTACTAAATCGCTTGAAGATTAATTTATCTGTATTGTTACTGACAATCATATTAATAATTAATCTAATCTGGTTATGATTTGCAAATAGAATCAAGATTATATCATTACTAATTCTAAAGCCTTCAATATTCAAATTGTGTTAAAATGATCTAAGATCTCAATAACATAACCTCTCCCTCGCTGCACCCGCTCCCTCGTGCTAAGAGGTCCTGGTAAATAATCCGAACCGGGAGCTGATTCAGGGATGCCCCGGGGTAATACCCGGGGCTATTATAACCACTAATGCAGTTGAGACAGAAGGGTTCTTTGAGATAATATATGTTGTTGATTATAAGGGATTATCAGTTACCGTTGGCTTTAGCCAACGGATAGGCGATCCTCT
>Ga0209212_1004421_pt1 | contig 17411 bp, 13 predicted proteins | sample RifGroC2_FD_183996 | JGI IMG/M metagenome (GOLD analysis project Ga0209212, IMG submission 183996) | Groundwater microbial communities from Rifle, Colorado, USA - Groundwater C2 (SPAdes) (version 2) | ecosystem: Environmental > Aquatic > Deep subsurface > Groundwater | place: Rifle, Colorado...
ATTTCGCGGCGCAGGAGGATAATAAAAAAATCCCGGCGGCTGTCAGCCCTGATTTAAATGAAGTCATGGCCTGGTAAATCCCGTTAGTGGTGTGTGTCACGTCGGGCATAGTATAGCGGAGACCCCGCGGCTAATCCACTAAAGTTATTTTTAACATTCTTTGTTCTGTCGATGGCAGCGCTTTTGAAGGAGCAGCGGGGCCACGCCGGATTTTCTGCCGGGTGACGCGTGGCGGTTCCTTCAGCGGCAGTGTCGCCGGAGGCCTGCGGGCCGATCGGCGCTTCAGCTTCGTCGCTGGCTGCCGCTTCGACTACTCCGTGTTCCGTCTTGCGAGGTCCTGTTGGGTTTTGGATATCTGGACCTCGGGGGGGCCGGTAAGCGCTATTCTCGGAGTTCTTGGGAGTTCTGTTTTTGGTTTTGTAGTGTGGCGACAGGGGCCCGCTTTTCGCAATCCTTTTTGCCGTCCGGATGGTTTAGATGAAGGGGAACCTGGTAAAAAAAGCGCATAACGCGGAAAATATTAATTAAAAATTAAGTGGAATCCCTGTCCTCCAAAAAGTACTCTTAATGGCTGAATAATAAGCCGCAGTGGAGTGTTACAAATGGGGACGGGAAGGTCAAAGATATTATTTGCTTCGACATTAGTCTTTCTTTTGCTCCCTGCCGGCCGTGCCTGGGCCAAGGACGCGCCTCTTTCGCGTGACGCGAAAGCCTGGAAAGCCATTCAGAAGCGGGCCCAGGGCAATATATCCGGCGAGGCGAACATTAAGATGCTGGGGGATTTCATCCGCGCGTATCCCCAAAGCGGGTTTGCTCCAGATGCCCGGTTCATTATCGCCGAAATGCTTTTCGCCAAAACGCAGTATAGGGAGGCGTCGCCGCAGTACGATCTCCTGGTGAAACAGAGGAACCCGGTATATCAGGACGACGCCCTGCTTCGTCTGGGGGAAATACATTACAACAACGGCGATATCCCGGCCGCGAGGGGGTACTGGAAGAAGATAATCTCCAGGGTTCTCGGCAGGACTGTGCTTTCCGCTGAGACACTTTACGGTCTGGTGCTTTGCGACCTGCGGGAAAACGACTATCTGTCGGCAAGCCAGAAGCTGGAACACCTGGAGCGGCAGTTCCCGGCTTATACGAATCTGGCCAAAGCCAGGGAACTGACCGCCGTCATCCATTTTCAGAAAAAAAACTACCATAAAACCGTAGAGGCGGTCGAAGATATAAACACCCCGACAGCGACTTTTTATCGCGGGCTGAGCTATTACCATCTTAAGCAGTACCTTGAAGCGGCGCAGGCTTTTGAGAAGCTTTTCGCGCTGGCCGGCGGAACCTACTCCGAGATTGGCGGCTATTTCAAGGCGGAAAGTTTCCGCATGGCCGGGAACAGCCCGCTGGCGGCGCGGTCATATTCCGCCTTTATCCGCAGGTGCCCCTCCAGCCGTCTGGTCCCGTACGCGCAGGTACAGCTGGCGAAGGCGGTCTTTAATCTGAAGAACAACAAGAAGGCAATGCAGATACTCGCCTCCGTCACGGCAATGCCCGGGCTGGCCGGTGAGATAGCGGCTTACGCCCGGTATCTTGAAGCGTCTATATTTTCGGCCGAAGGCAATCACCAGGCGGCTATCGCTTCGCTCGATTCCGCGCTCAAGTTTGTGAACAAGGCTGAAAACCCGGATATTTTCGGCAACATATACGTGGCCAAGGGCTATTACCTGCTTAAAAATGGCGATCTTAAAGGCGCGTCGGACGTGATGAACCACCTTGTGCAGGAGATGCCCTATCACCCGCTCGGCCCTGCTGCCTGCCTGATATTGGGCAATGCCGCCTATATGCGCGGGGACTGGAGCGCGGCCCTGACCTCGTACGAGACGGCCCTGCTTAAATACAAGTATACGGAACTTTCCGATGTCGCGTTAGCCATGCTTCTAAAGACCTATTACAAGGCCGGCAGGTTCCAGGAGCTTGTCACCAACGCCAACCGTATAATGAAGCTGATCGTGTCGGAATTCCCCGCCCAGAATGCCGCCTGGCGAACGTATGCGTATTTCCTGCTGGCTGAGGCCTATTACAATATAAAGCAGTACCCCGAGGCTTCCATGTACTATCGGAAAGCTATGCAGAATTATAAGTGGCTTCCCAGCGCGCAGTTCTGCCTTGCCTGGTCGCGCTATCATGAGGAGAACTATCCTGAAGCTATCGCCCTGGCCCGGACGGTGATGGCTTCCGGAGAGAATTCCCCGGAAGAGAAATCCAGCGCGGCTTTCCTTATAGGCGCCAGCTTATTCAACCAGAAACAATATGGGGGCGCTATAGAGGCCTTCCGCCGGCTGCGGAAAAGGTTTCCCGGCGACAAAAACGTCCCGGAGAGTTATTTCCAGGAAGGCATGGCTTTAAAACAGTCCCGCTATTTCAAGGACGCCCTTATCGCCTGGTCCAGGCTGATAACACTGTTCCCGGACAATGTTCTGGCGCAAGAGGGCATGTTGCAGATGGGCAGGCTTTATTTCCAGGGAAGAAGCTACGAAAAGGCCGTAAAGGCCTTCTCCGCTTTCGCCGAGAAATGGCCCGCCTCCGAGTTCTCCGCGGAGGCGAACTGGCTCATGGCCCAGTCCTACTACAACGCCAAGAACTACGACGAGGCTATAACGGGTTATGAAGGGTTCCTCAGGAAATTCCCGAAAGACTACCGGGCCGAGGACGGAAAAAACCAGCTGATGCAGTCATATTATAACCGGGCGATGTTTAAAAAAGAGCCCGAGCTGCTGTCCCAGTTCGTTAAAATGTATCCAAAATCCGATCTGGCCGCGGAAGCCCAGTATCAGCTTGGCTACGGCGCCTATGTGAGAAAAGACTGGGTTTCGACGGTTAAAGAGCTTCGCGCGCTTTTGCTTAACTATCCGGGAACCGCGCAGGCCCCGATGGCCCTGCTGGCGGTGGGTCACTCCGAGGAGTACCTGAAAAGACTGGACGCCGCGGTCGAGGAGTACGAGAGTCTCCTGTCCCTTTTCCCGTCCACCCAGTACGCGATAGACGGCGCGATGCGGCTCGGCGCTATTTATTTCAGCCGGGAGAAATACAAGGACGCCGCCAGGAAGTTTCAGTTTTTGGCGGACCACACCCACACCCCCGAAGTCCGCGCGGACGCCGTGTATAATATGGCCGTCTGCCACAAACGCTCGCAGAGCTATGTGGACGCGCTCGCCGCCTACGAAATGCTGGTGAAAGACTACCCCGGGGATGAACGGCAGCTTGACGCTCTTCTCGAGATAGCGGATATCCATGCGGCGGAGGAGGAGCATCAGAAGACCGTGGACGCCTATAACCGCGTTCTGGCCAGCAAGAATAAGAAGCTGACATCTCTTCTGAGCATGGATGTATGCGTGAAGATCGGTGATATCTTCATCAAATACCTTAACAACAAGGACAAAGCCGTAGTGGCCTATAGCCAGCTTATCCCGATGAAGCCGGAAAAATATGACTCCAGGCTGGTCGGCCTGGCCCAATTGGCCGCGATATATGAGGAACGGGGGGACTGGAAAAAGGCCCTTGCTGTCTATGGCGGGATAAGCAAGAGCGGCGGACGTAACGACTGGGTGGGCAGCGCGGCGGCGAGGCTTAAGGAAATAAAAGAATATCTCCGCGCCAGCGGCGCCCGGCAGGTACGGCGGACGACCGATGAGGAGGAGCCGAAAGACGCGGCGGACGCCGCTGAAATAGCGCGGAAGCCGCCGGCGGAGAAAGAAGCCGCAAAAGACGCCGCAGCGTTCCCGGCCGACATCTCGAGCGGGGAGAAGTCTCCCGGAGTGGTACTGGGCGGCGAAGCCGACGGTAAAATATAGTTTTGCGGATCTTAGATAAAATTTAAGGAGGAGTAAATATGGAATTGGGTCTTGGAAATGCGGCGTTCACCACTTTTCACTCGTCATTTATATTAGGGGTTTTGTTGCTAGCCTCCCTGGTATGCCTGGCGTTCATTATAGAGCGGTGGCGCTATTTCCGGAAAATAGAGGTGGATCCCGAGAAAGTCCTTTCAAAGCTCCGCGGCACGATCGCTTCCGGCAGAAAAGAAGAGGTGCTGGCCATACTGGGCGATGTGGACGGCAACCCCATATTATCCCTGATACAGGTGGCGGTATTGAACGCACATCTTCCCAAAGAGCATCTCTCCGAGATACTGCGGGCCTTTCAACTGCGGCAGCGCGCCCTGATAGAGAAATCCATAGGCATATTGGGCACGCTCGGCAATATTGCTCCCTTCTTAGGGCTGCTTGGCACCGTGCTCGGCATTATCCAGGCGTTCCGCGATCTGGCCAGCCCCCAGGCGCAGGCTAACGGGGCCAGCGTGGTCGCCACCGGCATAGCTGAAGCGCTTATCGCCACGGCCGCCGGGCTTTTTGTGGCCATCCCCGCCGTTGTTTTTTACAACTATTTCCTTAAGCGGGTTAAGCATTTTGTCACTGAGATGGAAGCCGTCGGTATAGAAATGCTGGTGCTTTTGTCGCTGAGGAGGCAGGGGGATGCGGGCTGATCATTCGCCGGACGAACCGATCACGTCGATAAACATCACGCCGCTGGTGGACGTGTCTTTGGTGCTCGTTATTGTTTTTATGATCACGATGCCTTTCCTGGTGGAAAAAAGCATGAAAATAAAACCGTCCGAGACGAAAGTGGTTCAGGTTAGTCCGGCCAGCGAGCCGATACTGGTGGAAGTCTCCGGAAAAGGCGTCTCGGTGGAGGGGCGGAGCGTGAAGCTGGACGAGCTGGCCGGCACGCTTAAAAAGATCAGGGTCGAGAGGAACGTCTCCGCCGTTTCCATATCGGCCGGCGAAAATGTTCTCCACGGCGAGGTCATAAAGGTTCTTGACGAGGTTATGGTTTCCGGCACGCAGGAAGTGAATCTTCTGGACCCGGAGGGAAAAAGTGTCAGTCTCTGATCTTCCCGAAGACAGTATCATCGCCGAAATCAACATGACGCCTCTGGTGGACGTTTCGCTGGTACTTGTTATTATCTTCATGGTGATAGCTCCTTTTTTCTCAAATCTACTCAAGCAGCTGGTCCTGCCGGCCGCCGCAAGCGTCTCCCTTAACGACCAGAATTCCATGAAGATCTCCATATTTACGGACGGTACCCTGGCTGTTAATGCCAATGTCGTCGACGAGAGCGAAATGGGCGGGGCTATCCTTAATGAAATAGGCAGGACAAGATCCCCTTGGGTGATAGTGCGCGCGGACAGCAAGGTCCGGCACGGACGCGTGATGGAAATAGTCAGGCTGGCGAAGAGATCCGGAGTTGAGAGGGTCGCTTTTGCGATTACGCCTAAAGCCGCCGGAGGCGTACAATGAGCGCCTCCGCGCAGCTTTATGTTAGTCCGTTCCCAAAGGAGCCCACCCGCATAGGAAGGCCTTTTGCGGTATCGGCTGCGGCGCACTTCCTGTTATTGATGCTTCTGGTGGTTACGGCCGGACAGTTGTCCGATCAGCCCCTGCCGTCGATTAAGGTAATGGAGATAAATGTGGTGGGCAAGGAGGACCTGACGCTGGAAGGCCCCGGCGCAGATTTCGCGCTCGGTCCGCTGCCCGACAGGGAGATTTCTGCGCAGCCCGCCAGGGATGCCGGCAAGGTCGTCAGCGGTAACACTCCGAAACTTTCAAGATCCATGCATACCAGGGCCGCCCTGGTTCCCGCCGAAGTCCCCGTACTTAAAGCCAGGGGGCCGCTGTTCGCGGCCAGGGGCGGTCTCGCCTCTTCCGGGGCAGGGCGCGAGAAGATATACGTGGCCGCCAGGACGATGAAAGCCGCTTATGAAAGCGAGAGCAAGGGCGGCGGGGGAGAAGGGCTGGTGGGCGTTTCAGGCGCCGCCATCGACCTCGGCTCCAGGAGGGGGGCCGGCGGTTCCGGAGGCGCGGAGAATTTCCTGAGCGGCGGGGAGGGCGCTGTGAACGGCGGCAATACCCTTTCGCGCCGCGGCGCGCCGATCCTTTCCGGTTACGGCGCCAGCAACGACCAGGTGCTCCAGTCCGCCAGGAAGCGACCGGTAGAGCTGTCTGCCCCTTCCGACGACTTTTTCTCCATTTCTGGTCCTTTGCGCGGCCGCAGGATCCTGAAGATACGCCTTCCCAGGTATCCGCGCTGGGCGGAGGAGCAGGGAGTTGAGGCCCAAGTGGCCGTACGCATAACGGTGACCGCGGCCGGAAAGGTAAAACCGGACATGGTCATAGAGCAGACCTCCGGTTTTCCGGAATTCGACAAGGTAGTGATGGACGCTGTAAGGCGGATTCAGTTCGTCCCTCTTCCCTTCGAGGCCGGAAACCGTGAAGAATGGGGCGTGACCAGTTTTAATTTCAGGCTTAAAAAAAGGAGCGCATAGCCCTATGGGGAATATTTCAGAAAATCCAGGCCGCGGCGGTTTCAGGGCCGCGGCCGTGTGTGCCGGCGTGTTCCTTATCCCCGCTATGCTGTCCGCCGCCGCAACAAACCCGGGACAGTCCGGAGACCTTAAGAACGTGGTGATAGAAGGCGTGCCGCGCATCCAGATGCGCGGCGATAAACTGCCGAGCGCCGCCGACATGGACCCCAGGCAGTGCGTCGAGGATTTTCTTTCCGCATACATGTCGGAGAATAATCCCCTCGACAAGCTGGCGATAACCCTTCCTTTGTACCTGCCTTCCAGTCTTGCCTCGGACGTGGTTCTGTCTCCCTGGCGCGGGCGCCTTGTGGAGGGGCCGGTGCTGTCGCTTTCGATAAAGAGCCCGCCGAAGGTGAAAGTGGCGCAATGGAGGCTTGTGATAGCCGATGACCGCGGGAAGGTTTTTCGCACGTTAAAAGGCAGGAATTCCATTCCTGACACTATAATCTGGGATGGTTTGAGCGACTCCGGAAGCGACCTGAAGGTGGGCCATCCCTACGCGTATTCCCTTTCGGTGCTGGACGCGATGGACGTCCCCACGTATCTTTTCGGAAAAAGCGTAACGGTCAACGGTTTTGTCCGCCGCAGGCGCGGCCGGCTCGCTCTTTACATGAGTACGGAGAACCTGTTCACGAAAGGCCCGGCTTTTTCGCCGCAGGGACAGATGTTCATAAGGGAGTCCCAGGACTTGTTGCGCAAAGTGACGGGCTGGAAAATAACGGCCAATGTATATGGCGACGACCAGGATCTGGCTCAGCGGGAGGCCGACATCATTAAGGATTTTCTGGAGGAAGGCCTTCACCTTCCCAAGGGCACAATAGCCGCCAAAGGGCAGCTTGCGGACAAGAGCTTTTACCATAGGACGGAGATCCTGGCGGTTAAATCATGATGGGAAAAATATTATCTTTCGCTTATGCCTTCCTGATCCTGATCAGCGCCGCGGTTCCAGGCCGCGGCGCCCCCGACAGTTTTGCCATAACCCCGGCTGCCCAGGGAACGTTCGGCGGCTGGCCACAGAACGGGGCGCATCCCTATACTCTTTTAACGGGCAACTGTTATAACCTGACCGTGGAGGCGCTTAAATCCGACGGAACGAGGGACATTTCTTATAACGGCCCCGTTTTGCTGGAGCAGTTCGCCCTGAATTCCGGTGGCAGCGCCGCCGCGCCGGTAGTGGGCATATCCCAGGCCGGCAATATAGGAACCTCCGGCATGCTTGGCCTGTCCTCTGCGACAGTCGCGCTGACTGATGGCGTTTACACTTTCGGGGCGGGAAATAATTTAAGCACTCAGCTTTGCTTTTATGCGGCGTCAAGGGCGCCCAACGACTATGAAAGTATTTCTGCCGTGGGTGATTTTAAATTGAAGGCCAGCACGCCCCCGGTTGCCCTTTCCGGTATAAGCTCCGGCTATATAGTCTGGCATAACAGTTCTCAGCAGATGCTGCTTATCCCTCCCATACAGGGCCATGTACCGGGCTCTGTGTACGGCTCCACCGGCACTGTCGCGGCCCAGAGGCTGGGTTCGCCCTTCCGCCTCACCGCCAAGCTCACCGATGCCTACTGGAACAGGATATTGAAGGACAGCCGCACCGGGGATACCCTTCGCTTTACCGCCTCCAATTCCTACGTGGGGTTGAATCCGGTACAGGTAGCCATGACGGACGGCATGGCGGATACGGTGGCCACCGTGGCCGATCAGAGCGTGTGTAATTCGACTGTAACTATAACGGTAGAGGATATCACGGCTAACACGAACAATGGCTTTATCCGCTCCGACGCCGTGGATATATATATAAGCACCTGCACCGGCGGCGATTTTCCACCGATACAGAACGAGGGTTATTTCCAGCTCAGCGTCCCGGCCGCCATTACGGCAGGTTCAAGTTTTTCAATGGATGTCATCGCGAAGAACGTGACCATCGGGGATACGTCCGGGGATGTCCAGTATAAAGGCCAACTGGTCCCGCTTGTCGCGCTGGCGCCCGGGATCTATGATTTCGCTTCGGGTACCCTCGGCGTTCCGACTTTCGATTTTAACGCCATCGATCACGCCGCCGATCCCGGCGACTTCATCAATACCCTGGTCAACCAGACATATAACAGGTCCGGTATCATCTGGGTAGAGCTTCTGGCCTCAAAACCGGACGCTCTGGCCGGTGCCAGCGCTATAGCCGGGCCCATACAGGTTTTCCCTGGAGCGGCGTCGGGCATATCCGTTGCGGCAGCCCCGGTCGTCATCGGCCCGCTGTCGTTTTCTGCTATTACCGTGTCTGTGGTTGACGTTTTTGGTAACGGCATTCCCGGCAGGACCCTGTACGTGCAGATGGTGGAGGGGACGCAGAGCCGCCTCGGCCTGGGGGGGGTTCAGGATACTTTTTTCCGCGTGCTGACCGACGCGTCCGGCAGGGCGGCGCTAAACCTCAACAGCGGCCAGATATCCGAAAAAGTCAGGTTGAGGATTTATGCCCCGCCGGCGGACGCCCTCCCGGACGTTTATCTGAACCTGGTCGTTTCACTTCTGGGGAACTCCGGCCTGGCCGCTTATCCGAGCCCGGTGTTGATAACCAGGCGTCCCCTAAACATCGAGTATAAATTGGATGAAGACAGCGAGGTCAAGGCTATAATAACCGATCCATTCGGACACGAGGTCTGGCGGAAGACTTACACTTCGGGTTCTGCGGGAGGCCAGGCCGGGTTTAATGTAGTGCAGTGGGACGGTAAAGCCGGTTCCGGTGAAAAAGTCGCGGCGGGAGTTTACGGGCTGCACCTGGAAATATCGGCCAGAGGTCAGACAAGAAAATTGAAAACAAGGTTCGGGGTCAGTAAATGACGGGCCGCGGCCGCGTTGGAAAAACAGCATGCTTTCAGAAAAGATCCCGGAATGCGGGGATGATGAAAACTGGATTTAGCATGCCGGCGGTACTTTTGGCGGTCGGTTCTTTACTGTTACTGTGCACGGTTTCCCAGGCCGTTCCCCAGGATGCCGGTTTGCCGGGGGCTTATCTGGGTTTCGCCGGCGGGGCCCGAGCCGGCGCTATGGGGCGCTCGTTCGTTGCCGTGGCCGACGGCGCCGACTGCGTTGTCTGGAACCCTGCCGGGCTGGGCTATCTGCGCCCCAATACGGTCAGCCTTACGCATGCGGGTACGGTGGAGCAAACCAGCCTCGACACGCTCCTTTACGCGCAGCCTTTATTCCTTCGTGGCGGGTTCGGCCTCGGTTACGTGCGCATGGATTCCGGATCTTTGCCGCTGACGGACGAACTGAACAGGCGAATGGGTTCTTTCAACGACCTTCAGCAGACATATCTGCTTTCCTACGGCATGCCCGTGTACTCGGCCCGTTCGGCCGGGAGGTTTCTCCAGACCGTGTCGGCTGGCGCCACTTTTAAATTCTCGAAGCAGGACCTTTACGATACAAGGGCAAGTGGCTGGGGCATGGACTTGGGCGTGCTTGCAAAGTTCAGGCGCAACATCACCGCCGGTATAAAATTGCAGAACGCGGTGGCGCCGAGGTTGAAATACGAAACTTCGACCGACATATTCCAGCGGCTTCTGACGGTCGGCGTCGCCGTCGGCTTCCTAAAAAACAATCTCTCGGTGGCTTCGGACCTTGAAAAGGCTATAGGAGTGGAACAGCGGCTCAGGTGGAGCCTGGGCGTCGAGGGAATAATGTGGAATGTCATAAAGCTGCGCGGCGGGTTCGACCTGAAAAACAAGGAGTTTGCTTTTGGTTTTGGTTACGTTTTCGGCCGTCACGAAATAGCATATGCCGCGAGTACCAACGATATGGGCCTTTCTCATAACCTCGGCCTTGTCTATTCTTTCGGCGGGTTTCCAGTGACTATACAGGCCAACCCGCAGTCTTTTTCGCCGGTCGGGCTTAGGAAAAGCACTACTTTCGGCATAATGGTGAAAAATTCTCAGCGCCTCTATGGATGGACGCTGGATATTAAGAACCAGGATGGTGTGGTGGTCAGGGTGTTCCGCGGGAGCGGAACCCCGCCTCCCGAGTTATCCTGGGACGGATCAACACAGAAAGGCCTTATGGTGGCGGCCGGGAATTACATCTATACCCTGCAGGTGACCGATGCGGAAGGCAAGAAAGAAATGACCATGCCGCAGGTGGTGCGCATTGAATACGGCACGCCTCTCGATATGCTTGAGATGCGGACGCGCTAGCATGGCGCTACACGCTGCACTGAGGTCAGAAAAACAGGAAAGAATGAAAGAACATTTCTTAAGGCGGTTACTTTCAGCCGCCCTGGTCTTTTTTGCCGTTCTCTCGCTCTCCGGGGGCTCCCCCCTGTCTGCCGGGCGGATAGAACGAGGCATCTCCTACCTTAGGGCGGGGGATGATAAGAGAGCCCTTGATACTTTTTCAGAGGTTTGGGCCTCTGGTGAAGGTGAAGACCGTAAGCTGGCTATGTTCTATCTCGATCTTGTGGTCGTTGGGGGCAAGGACAATATCCCGTCAGTAGAAGAGGCCAGGGCCGCGATCAGGCTTAAAGCGGAAAGCGAACTCCGGGATGCGTTTACAGCAAGCGAAGATTATTCCGGTGTAAAACCCGCGGCAGTCATATACCATACTCAGCAGGCGCGATATATAGACGAGGAAATATCCGGGCGTTATGGCGGCGTCGAAGAGCCTTCACCGGAACCCTCCGTATATAAATCCGGCAAGCCCGCAGCCAACCCAAAGGTTTATGCTCAAAAAGCGGCGGGGCCGTCCCGCGTTAACTCAACGGCGGCTGGTTCTGTGGTACCGGCGGCCGCCGGCTCTCCCCGCGAGAACGCTAAAAAACAGGGTGGCGGCCCGGATCTTACAGCCGCCAGACGGTTTGCGGGCTCTTCCCGCGGCAAGGCTAAAAAGCGTATTAAGGCTGCGTCCCTGTCCGCTTCGGCTTTGCCGCGCGACAAGACTTATAAACCGGAAAATGAGGGCTTTTCTCATCCTTCTTCACGGCCTTATGTGGAAACGGTTGTCGCCGGCGGCAATGACGGCGGCTGGGGTAAAGTGGTGGCTGTGGCTTCGGTGGACCGCGGGAGCGGGAAGCCAACAGGGCGGCCTGTCGATATTCCGGTGTCAGAACCTTTAGATACGGCCGCGATTAAGGTTGAAGTTTCCGACGGTGAGCCTGCCGGGCAGGTTTACGGCTTTTACGGCATTGAGTCTTCCAGAGTGGCGGTCGCGGCTGCTTCCCCGGGTGAAGAGACCTCGGACGCCGATATAAAGACGGCCAGGCTTGAAAGAAAGAAAAAGACGTTTGTGGTAGAGGATGCTTATACCATTGAGAACGAACCCCCGGATGAATTTGTATCGGAAGTATGCTTTAAAATAAACGAGCTTGAACTGGCCGGGGACGCGATGCCGGCGGTTGCCGCCGCGGCCGAACAACTTCCCAGGGGCGCTTCTCTGACTGTGCGCGGCCTGTCTTCGCCCTATGAAAAGAACGCCGAAAGCCTGTCAATGATCAGGGCCAAACTTATTGAGCGCCTTTTAAAAAAGAAATTCGACGTTCCTTCCGCTAAGATGAACGTAGAGTGGGGGGTAGGCGTAAACCAAGACGACCGGAAGGTTCTTCTGCTGGTAAGGGGATGAACCGGGGGGGCTTTGTGTTTCTTCCCCCGGGTCCTCGATTTTGTGACAGGTTCGTTTCTTCATCCTGCTGTTTAAAGTGTTCCATACTTTTAAAATACAGCTTAAAATCGGCCTGAAACCGGTCCGGTCTTTTTCAGCTATTACATGATACGCAATAATGGATTCTCTACAATGTGGAGGTGGTATGCGCGGACGGCCTGTGCCGTTTGATGCAAAAATTAAGAAAATCTTTAGTGGCGGTTTCGCAAAGCGCGAGTTAAGATATAGGTGTATATTACCAGGTATTAAATTCCGCGCTCCTCCGGCGGCCGTTGAAGATGAGTAATGGTTCCGTTCTCTCTCAGGCAGCGGTGACACTTATGAAAATATTGCTCCTTATCCTTATGACCGCAAACACGGGCGTATTATGGGGAACGGAGGTTTCCACTGCGGCCGTTTCACCGCGCCTGGCCGGTATCATCCGGGACTTCCCGGAAATAGGGTTTGTGCTGGATGGCAAAAGCCGGAGCGTGGCATGCGTGGAACCTCGCCGTCAGCTCAATCCGTGCCAGTTGCAGAGTCTGGAGACTTTCGCCGCCAGGCTGCGCCCGGGCAAGACAAGGCTGGATCAGGTGCTTGCGCTGGCGAAGCTGCTTGGCAAAGCCCCGGAGTCTCCCCGGTTTCTGGCGGAATATTCCACAAGCACGCCGCAAGGCCTGCCGGCTTTGAACATGCGCGGTTTTTCGCGCCTTGGCAAGGAATTGCTGGCGGCTTCCTCCTGCGACAAACAACCGGTCGCAATGGATGTTTCCGCGGCGCGGCTCAAGGCCGGCGCCGCCGCTTTGCCTCCGCCGGCGGATCTCCAGTCTGCCGTTAAGAACCCGGACGCTTTTTTCTCCGGCAAAGGCGCTAACACCGCCGCCTTTGCCGGGCCCGGCGCTAGCCGCCAGGAAACGGCCGTGTCTCGTTCCGCGGTCGGGTCCGGAGGAACGGTAAAGGAGGCGGGAGGCAAACCGGCAGCCATTCGCGCCCTGCCGGCACTAACGGCCGGTAAGAAACTAACGGTTCCGCCTCCGCTTCCTTCGCTGCCCCCGATCCAAATGCCTACAGGCTACGAATCCGATAAATTCCTGAAAAATCTTGTCAATGTGCGGGCTGCCCGGGCCTACTGGGCGCAGCGTAATACACCGGTGGTTTCGGCGGTCATGGGCGCTTTCGCCGGCATGATCCAGTTCGCGCAGGATGACGCCGCTGCTATGGGTTATTACGGTATTACCTCAAAACAGGGAGTCAAAGCCGCCGCGGATTTTTCGTTCAACGCTTTTTCAATGCTGATGACCGTCCCCTCGGTTTCCAGGGGGGTCACGCAGGGGATCGCGAGCGTTGCAGCTAAAACAGCCACAGGCACGACCAAAGTGCTTGGGAATTATAAGCTGGTGGCGCGGTTCCATGCCGTTCCCGGATTACCTTATACGAACGCCGAACCGATCTGGATAGGCATTGAAAAAGTCGCCCAGGGCTCCTCGCACGCCGAGGGAATAGTGCACCTGGGCGTTTCCATGTCACAGGGCGGCGCGCATATCGGCCTGAATTTTCTGGGTGAAACACACATCTACATGTCGCACGTATACATAAAGGCGCTCAATATCGAGGTGCCGAGCATTCTCATCAAGTTCGCCGCCCAGGGGCTGTCTCAGGACAAACAGCCTAAAAATTCCGGGCCCCTGCCGGATAAACAGTGAGTTCAGTTGACCATTAAGGATTACACTATGTCAAATAAGACCAGAAAGTTTACAGGGAAGAAAGTGCTGATTCTGAACTGCGACGGGGTTGTGGCGCTGTCTTTGGCTGAAATGATCAGAAACCTGGGTTGCGAGCATAAAACAGCGGCGACCTGCCAGGAGGCGGTGGCTCTATGCGCCGAGGCGGAAAGAGCGGGGAAACCTTTTAGTATTGTGCTTCTGGACGCCTCCACGCTTGAGGGGAATGCCTGCGCAACCGCCCAGAAATTGCGCGCGCTTGACCGCAATATCAAGCTTGTGTTCTCTCCGGGAGGGGCGGGCGGATTGTCCCTTTCGGAATGGCAAAAGGGCGGTTTCAGCGTGACTCTGCCGTATCCCGTTAGTGTAGTGGAGCTGGCCCGGGTATTGGCGTAGCTGTGCTTACCGGGAAAACAGGGGAGTGTGTCTCCAGGTGAAAAAGATACTGATAATAGAGGACGACTGGAATTTCCAGTCGTTGATGACGGTTTTTCTCTGCGAGAACGGCTTTGAAGTGGAGGGCGCCGACAGCGGCAAAGACGGCATTAAAAAAGCTCTTTGTTCGCGCCCGGACCTGATCCTTATGGATTATAATCTCGGCGATATGAACGGACATGATGCCGCTTTCTGGCTCGAGTACATGAAAGGAACCCGCATTATCCCGGTTGTGCTGCTTTCCGCAATGGGGGGGGACTCCGACCTTGCCGCCAGTTTCAGAAAACATGCCGTATGCCGGGGTGTTCTGTCCAAAACACAGCCGCTTAATGAAATACTCCAGGAAGTCCGCTCCGTTCTTGGAATGTGAGCCGGGACACGGGCGCCGCGATGTTCTCGTGTTCTTGCCCTGTTAAAAAACATGTTTCCCGAATTATCCGCGCTAAAACGCGGGCATAAACCGGCAAAGAGGAATTTCTCCCGTCTTCCCCATATTATTCTATGGCTGAAAAAGGCATATCCGTTAATATTTCCAGGCAGCTCGGGGAGATGCTCGTCTCCTCCGGCCTGCTCACCGCGGCCCATCTCGGCGAAGCGCTGGAGCTGCAGCGCTCCGGCGGCGGCAAGCTCGGCCAGCTCCTGGTGCACAAGAAATTCATAGAGGAGCGCACGCTGCTGGAATTTCTCGGCAGGCAGTTCGGGATAGAGTTCGCGGACTTGCGCAATATGGAGCTAAAGGAAGACCTGATCAGGATCATCCCGGAAAATATAGCCAGGCGCTACGGCCTCATAGTGGTTGAAAAAAAAGAAAACAAGCTGAAGGTCGCGATGGAGGACCCGCTTAATATAGCCGTCCTTGACGACCTCAAGATGATGACCGGCTTAGATATCAGGCCGGTCTTCGGCTCAGAAGCCGATATAGCCACGGCCCTGGACAAGAATTACGGCGCAAAGACCCCGAAAGAGGCGCTGGATGAAATTATTAGAAGGACCGCAGGCGGAAGCACCGAAGTTGTGCTTGTCGAGGAAGATTCCTTCAAAGGCGCGGGGGAAGACCTGAGCTCTCTTGCCGAGAAGGGGGAGGCGGCGCCGATAGTGCAGATGGTGAACCTTATCATCTCCTCCGCCATCAAGGCGCACGCCTCGGACATCCACATCGAGCCCTCTTACAAGGAAACCAAGGTGCGCTTCCGCATAGACGGCGTGCTGCACGCCCAGCCCTCGCCGCCAAAAAAATTCCATAACGCCATAATAAGCCGGTTGAAGATCATGGCGACGCTCGACATTTCCGAGCGCCGCATGCCGCAGGACGGCCGCACCAAGCTCAAGATAGAGGGCCGCGAGATAGACCTGCGCGTTTCCATCCTGCCCTGCGGCCCGGGGGAAAAGGTGGTCATGCGCATCCTGGATTCCTCCGGCCTGAAACTCAGGCTTGAGGACCTCGGCATGGAGCCGGAGAACCTGGCTATTTTCTCCAAATGCCTCAAGGCCCCTCACGGGATAAACCTGGTAACAGGCCCTACCGGTTCCGGCAAGTCCACCACCCTTTATTCCGCCCTGGCCGCGCTTAACGCGCCCGAAGTGAACATAGTCACCATCGAGGACCCCATAGAATACCACCTGGAAGGGATAAACCAGGTAATGGTAAATACCGACGTGGGCCTAACCTTCGCCTCGGGCCTGCGCTCCTTCCTGCGCCAGGACCCGGACGTGATAATGGTGGGGGAGATCCGGGATTTAGAGACTATGGGTATAGCCATCAACGCCGCCATGACCGGCCACCTCGTTTTTTCCACCCTGCACACCAACGACGCCCCCGGAGCTATAGCCCGCATCGGCATGATGGGCATAGAGCCTTTCCTCACTTCCTCCACCCTGCTGATGGTGGTGGCCCAGCGCCTGGTGCGCGGCATCTGCAGGAATTGCAGGGAAACCTACGAGGTTAAACCGGAGCTGATGGCCGGTCTCGGGGTGCCTAAATCTATCCTTGATGCTAATATTAAAAACGGCAAAGTACTTCTATCCAGGGGCAGGGGCTGCGATATCTGCGCCAAGACCGGCTACAAGGGCCGCATGGGCATACATGAAATACTTGAAATTAACGATGTAATCAGGGGCCTTATCATAGAGAAGGCGCACGTTTCCAGGATAAAAGAGGCCGGTCGCAAGAACGGGATGATCACCCTCAGGGAATCGGCGCTGCGCAAGCTTTTTATCGGGGCGACCACGGTGGAAGAAGTCATACGTGTGACGGGGTCGGACGTGGACTGACGGTGCGCACACGCGCAGGCGGGTGGTAATTTATAATAAAATGTGCGTAGGGGGCGGTATGCACCATAATCCATCCAAAGCGAACGAAGCGTTGTATTTATTTAAATTCACGACCTACGCGTGGTTTATCGCATTGGCCTGGAGCGTCTTATTAGGAATGCTCCTGGCTATAGGTATCGGACAAGTGCGGCGGCAGACATTCGAGCAGGCGAAGTCGGAAGCGAGGGGCGCGTATAATAAGGACATCGCCTATCGCAAATGGGCGGCTATACATGGCGGTGTTTACGCGCCTGTCACTGAAATAACCCGCCCCAGCCCCTACCTTAAGAATATCCCGGAGCGCGATATCTCGACGCCGTCCGGCCGCCGCCTGACGCTGCTGAACCCGTCCTATATGACCCGCCAGGTGCATGAAATGACGGCGGAGATTTACGGACCGCGGGGCCACATCACCAGCCTCAAACCCATCCGGCCGGAGAACAGGGCCGACGCCTGGGAAACTGCCGCACTGCAAAGCTTCGAACGGGGCGAAACCGAATATGTTGAAGAGGCCGCCATAGACGGAAGGCCGTTTTTGCGCTTAATGAACTCCATGATCACGGAGAAGGGCTGCCTGAAATGTCACGACGCGCAGGGGTACAAGGAGGGCGATATCCGCGGCGGGATCAGCATCTCCATCCCGCTCGCTCCCTATCTGGCAATGACGCGCGCCAATGTTATATATCTGATATCCAGCTATGGTTTCGTCTGGGCGCTGGGCCTGCTGGCGCTCGGCTTTGGCGCGCAGCGTCTGCGGCACCGCATGGGCGAGAGGGACCAGGCCAAGCGATCACTGCTGGAAAGCGAGTTGATCTTCAGTGAATTCATGGAGCACAGCCCCGTCTATGTCTTCGTTGCAGACGAGAACATCAGGGCCCTGCGCCTGAGCCGCAATTATGAGGCAATGAGAGGA
>Ga0209212_1004422_pt1 | contig 17410 bp, 19 predicted proteins | sample RifGroC2_FD_183996 | JGI IMG/M metagenome (GOLD analysis project Ga0209212, IMG submission 183996) | Groundwater microbial communities from Rifle, Colorado, USA - Groundwater C2 (SPAdes) (version 2) | ecosystem: Environmental > Aquatic > Deep subsurface > Groundwater | place: Rifle, Colorado...
CGCGCGGGCTTGAGGCCCAGGAAATCCTCGTAGGCCCGGCGGGCCTCCTGCGCCGGGATGGCGAAGCCCATGCCGGCGAAGGCGCCCGACGGGGAGAAGATGGCCGAGTTGATGCCTATGATCTCGCCCTTGATATTGAGCAGCGGGCCGCCGGAATTGCCCTGGTTGATGGCCGCGTCGGTCTGCAGCAGCCGCGCGTAGCGCCTGCCCTGTATGCGCATGGAGACGTCCGCCGCCGAGACTATGCCCGAGGTCATGGTCTGCCTGAAGCCGAACGGGTAGCCCACGGCTATGGCCCAGTCGCCCACCCGGGCCGGCTCGGCCGCGAAGGCCAGCGCCGGAAAGACGTCCTTGGACTTTATCTTGAGCACGGCCAGGTCTATGCGCTGGTCGCTGGCCGCCAGTTCGGCCATGTAGGTCTTCTCCCTGCCGCGGGCGTCGAGCAGTATCACCTGTATGCGGTCGGCCCCGCTGACCACGTGCTCGTTGGTCAGCACGTAGCCCTTCGGGTCCACTATCACGCCCGAGCCTATGCCGCCGGTGTCGTAGCGGTAATATTTTTCCACCGGCACCATGTGGCCGAAATAGAATTCCGGCTCTATCACGCGCTCCACTTCCTCGCGCAGCACGCGGATGCTGACCACGGCCGGCCTGGCGGCGTCGGCCACCGCGTTGAAGGAGCGCTGCACGCCCAGCGCGTCGCCCTGGGCGCGCGCGGGCGCGGCCGTCAGCGCGGCGGCCAGGCAGACGCAGATAGATATAGTCTTCATATTTACCTCCCTACGGGCGGCCCGGGAACCGGGCGGCCCTGTCTTTATTTTACAAAAAAGGGCCGCCCGGCCATTGACACACCGCAGGCCTTGCATTAGACTATAGCCATGAGAAATTTCCGTTTATGGGCGCCGCTGCTGGCCCTCCTGCTGGCCCTGCCGGCCGGCCGGGCGCTGACGGCGGGCGAGCTGGAGTCGGAGTCGGCCGGTTCGGCCGAACTCTTCGACGGCACCGGGCGTTATACCGGCACCGCCGCGCAGGCAGGGGCTTCCGCCGAGGGCAAAGCGCAGCTGCTGGCCGCGCTCAAGACCAGGGTGGCCGTGAACGGCAGCCCGGAACAGACCGCCGCGCTGGACCGGCTGCTCGCGCGCGTGCTCGACAGCCCCACCGGCAGGGAACTGGCCGTGAAGTTCATACAGGAGGACGCCCGCGCCTCGCTTTCCTTCGAGGACATCCCCGGCACGCAGGTCCTCGAGATCAACGGCCGCAAAACCTTCCAGACCAGCGGCGGCCACGCCCACACCACCTACGATCCCCCCGCGGTGCACCTCAACAGCGCCTACATGCAGGCCAAGCAGGAAGACGCGCCCGGCACCCTGGCCCACGAGCTGTTCGGCCACGTGCTCGAGCGCAAGCGCGCCGAGGGCTACGGCGTGCAGGATTCCTACATCTACCATCAGAACGAGGAGGCCAACGCCGGCCTGATCGGCTGGACCGTGCACGCCGAGCTGGGCAACAGGATAGACAACGGCTGGGCCTGGATCTACATGGCCAACCCGGCGGACTACCACCGCCGCCTGAAGAGCAACATGGCCTATTACGCCGGCACGCTCAGCACCGAGGAAATGCAGGATCCGCTGCCCGCCTACCAGACGCGCCTGCGCAGCGCCGAAGGCCTGCTGCTGCGCCTGCCGGTGAAGAAGGAGCAGAACGAGAACTGGCTGAAGATCATAGACCACCTGGTGGCGGCGCATAAGCGGGCGGCGGAGGGCTTCCGCACGCTCAAAGAAAAGATCAACGCCGCCATCGCCGGCGTGGCCTCCGACGAGATCCGGCTCAAGGACATACAGACCTACCTCAAGCAGCTCATAGCCCGCTGCGCCGGCGAGGCCGGCACGGCCTGGCAGCGGCAGCTGGAGCGGGATTCCGAGAACGCCTATTTCGCCGAGCAGCGGCGCGTGATGGAGGAGCGGGAGAAGGTGCTGGCCGGCCTGATGCTGGGCAAGACCTGGGACACCGAGCAGCCTCCGGAGAGGCCGGGCCAGGTGACCTGGCCCCAGCTGGAAGAGATGTGGCAGCAGGACCAGGACTCCTCCTGCGGGTGGCGCGTATGAAAAAACTACTATTGATACCCCTGCTGCTGTCGCTGGCCGCCGGCCCCGCGCCGGCCAAGGACAAACCTATGGAGAAGACAGCGGAGAAGATCTCCGATTTCGCCTCGTTCAAGGCGCCGGAAGGCTGGACGCGGCGGGACTATGTCGAGCAGGGCGACCCGCAGACTCGCCTGGAGAAAGGCCTGCACGCCATCACGGTGCGGCTGGCCGGCGGGCCCGGCTCGCGCTACAAGAACGCCTCTGAATTCCTGGGCGGCTTCGAGGCCCGCTCCATGGGCGGCAAGCCGGCCGAAAAGCTGTCCAACGCCGTCATCTCCGGTTCGCGGGCCCTGGTCTACCGGCGCAAGGTGCCGCTGGATTTGCCGCCGCCCGATGAGAGCGGCCCCGCCGAGATGGGCACGGAGCAGTTCTGCCTGGTGCCCGCCGGCAAGCGCTTCTTTGTCCTCACCTACTCCTACGGCGATTCCATCCCCGACCCGGCCTACGACGGGGAGAAAGCCTGGCGCGCCTTCCTCAAGGACTTCAAGGCGAAGAAGCGCTGAACGCCTGGCAACAAAAAAGCCGCCGGACAGCCGGCGGCTTTTTTTATTTCCCGGGCGGGTTTACTTCATTTCCTTGCGGATATGATCCCAGGCCTTTTTCATCTCGGCGGTCAGGCGCTTGAGCTCGGCGGCGCTGACCTTCTCCAGCTTGCCGTAGCGCTCGGCGACGTCGTCCACGATCTTCTCGTAGTCGTCCTTGTCGAGCTTCTTGACCTTCTCCACCTTCTCCAGGACCTCGCCCTTCATCTTGAGCGTCCAGCCCTTTATGGCCTCGCGGTTCTTGGCGCCGCGCTTGCCGGTGAGAAAATAAGTGCCTATCGCGGCCAGAGCCGCTATGCCTATCCCGGTACCTATAGCTTTCTTTTTGTCCATATTACCCCTCCAGTAGTGAATTAAATCGCTAACGAATACTACCAAATCGGCGGCCGGCCCGCAACGCCCGCCTAGGGCGGGGGCAGGCGGTCTTCGAGGGCTTTCACCCGGGCTTCCAACTCGGCCAGGCGCCGCTCGGTCTCGGCCAGCCTGTCGGGGCCGGCGGGGGCGGCGGCCGCCGGGGCGGGAGCCTCGGCGGCGGCGGGGGCCGCGCCGGAGAAAAGGTGGAAATAGCGGAGTTCCTTCTGGCCGGGCTGCCGGGGCTGGCGGCCTACCATGGGCTCGGCGGCTGCGCACAGCTGCTGCAGCAGGGCCTCCACTTCCGCCGTGCCGGTGAACTCGCAGAAGCGCTCGGAGCGGGTCTTGATCTCGCCGGGGGTCTGCGGCCCGCGCAGCAGCAGCACCGTCACCAGGCCGGCCACCTTGGGATCGTCGGAACCCAGCAGGCGGCCGATGTCGTGGCGGAACTTGGGCACGCGCTCGCCGGGGATCTGCTGGCGCTCCACCAGCCCCTTCTCCACCAGCGACTGCACGGCCCGCCCCAGCGCGTCGGCGTCGAGCGCCATCACGGGCTCGCGGCTGCTCTTCTGGTTGCAGGCGTTGAGCAGCGAATTGAAAGTGAGCGGGTACTGCTCTTTGGTGGTCAGCGACTTCTCCACCAGCGAACCCATTACCCGCGCCTCTGCGGCGTCCAGCGTCGTTATCATGTTTCCCCCTATTTCATCAGCAGCAGGCTTAGCGACATCACCATCATGCCGCCTATCAGGCCCAGCAGGCTGTCATGCCCCTTGCCGTAGGCGCGGCTGGTGGGCAGCAGCTCGTCGAGGCTGATATAGACCATAATGCCGGCCACGCCGGCGAACAGCGCCCCGGTGACCTGAGGCGGCACCACCCCGCCGTCGCCGAGGAAGAAGAGGATGGCCAGCCAGGCCAGGCCGGCGCCAACGGGCTCGGCCAGGCCGCTGAGAAAGGAATACAGGAAGGCCTTGCGCCGGTCGCCGGTGGCGTAGAAGATGGGCACGGAGACGCTGACCCCCTCGGGAATATTGTGCAGCGCCACCGCCACGGCTATGGCCACGCCCAGGCCGGGGTCCTGCAGGGCCGCCAGGAAGGTGGCCAGGCCCTCGGGCAGATTGTGAATGCCGATGGCCAGCGCGGTGAACAGGCCCATGCGCAGCAGTTTGCCCTGCCGCACATGCTCGTGCGCGCCGGGCACGCCCTGCTTCACGGCGGCGTGACATTCGGCCGCGGTTGGCACGTGCGCCTTAGGGTCGTGCAGCGGGGCTTCCTCGGCCTCGCTATGCGTCTCGTGCGGGTTCTCGTGGGACGGGATCAGATTGTCTATCCCCGCTATGAGGAAGATGCCGCCGAAGAAGGAGCCGGCGTTGACCCAGTGGCCCAGCGGCTCGCCGTAGGCGGCCACCAGCGCGCCGGTGCCCTTGTAGAAGATCTCGACGAAAGAGACATACAGCATCACGCCGGCCGAGAAGCCGGTGGAGACGGACAGGAACCTGTAATTGGTGCGCTTGGCGGCGAAGGCGATCAGGCTGCCTATGCCGGTAGCCATGCCCGCGAACAGCGTCAGGCCCAGCGCGTATATGACGTTCTGCGTATCCACGTAAAGATTCTACACTTTTTCCGGCGGCTTCGGCGGCCAGCCGGAATGAAAGACCCCGGGCCGGCCCGGGGTCTTTCGCGGAATGAGCGGCGCTTATTCCACGCCCAGCAGCTCCACGTCGAAATGCAGCACCGAGTCCGGGGGTATCACGGAGCCAGCGCCCCGCTTGCCGTAGCCAAGTTCGGAAGGGATGATCAGCTTGCGCTTGCCGCCTATGCGCATGCCGGCCACGCCCTCGTCCCAGCCCTTTATCACGTGCCCCGCGCCCAACTGGAAGGTGAACGGCTCGTCGCGGTCCACCGAGCTGTCGAATTTCTTGCCGTTGGGGAAGGTGCCGGTGTAATGCACCGTGACTTCCTTGCCGCTTACGGCCGCGGGTCCTTCCCCGACTTCCACGTCTATATATTTAAGCCCGGATTTGAGGGTGATCTCTTCAGCCATGTTAAATCTCCTTATCTAACGTTCCGCCTATGATACCAAAATCACGACCGCCGGCTCACCGGGGCGGCTTGGCGGCCAGGCGCGCGTCGTAAGCGTCCACGCTGTAGACGCTCTCGAGGGGCAGCCGGGGCGGGCGCCCGTCCTCCATGGCGGCCTGCTGCGGCGTAAGGGCGCTCTTGTCCTCGCTCTTTTTGCCGACATTGACCAGCGTTATCACCATATTGCCTTCGGGTATGCCCAGGGCAAGCCGCACGGCCGCGTTGTCGAAGCCGGCTATGGGGTGGGCCACCAGGCCCAGCTCGGTGGCGCGCAGCTGCAGCGCCCCCACGGCCTGGCCCAGGTCGAACAGGTAATATTCCCGTTCTTTGATGACGCAGTCGTGATCTTTTGCGGCGAAAGCGGCTATGATCAGCGAAGCGCGCTTTACCCAGTCGTTGTTCTTGCTCAGGCAGGCGTGCACCCGGGCCAGCGCCTCCGGCGAGCGCACGAAAACTAATTTCCAGGGCTGGTTGTTGAAGCAGGACGGCATCAGCCGCGCGGCCTCCGCCAGTTCCGCCATCAGCCCGTCGCTGATCTCCGCCGGGCCCAGCGCCCGGTAAGCCCGCCTTTTTTCTATAGCTTCCTTGACGTCCATGTTTCCCCCTAATCGCCGGCGGATACCGGCATATTTTTTTTAAGCTCGTAAAGCAGCAGCGCCGCTCCGGCCACGGCCGCGGCCCCGCCGGCCTGCAGCAGAAAGGCGGCGGATTCGCCGGTTGAGGCCGCGTACTCTTCCCAGTTCTGGTCGGCCAGGCGCTCCAGGCCGTCGCCGAAGAAGCAGGGCAGGCCGGCAGAGGCCGGGTCCCGCTCCAGGCGCAGTATCTCGGCCAGCAGGTCGGGGTGCAGGTTCGCCCCGGCGTGCCGCAGGAATTTCACCAGGTCGCCTATCGGCCGGGGCGTCCCCAGCGCGCTCACGGTCTCGCCCTGCAGGATCACCCGCTCTACGCGGCGCCGGTCCGGCGAGTCGTCGAAGGTCACGTCGGGTTTGGCCAGGTCCAGCGCGTCGTAGTTGGGCAGTACCAGCGCGGCGCCGGTGGGGTCGTCCACGAAGAAGGCCCCGTAAAAATTGTCGGAGACGCGGTCCCAGCTGCCGCGTCCGGCGCTGCGGTGGCTGGAGGAATGCTCGTGCCGGTATTCCTCCGTCATTTCATGGTAGAACACGCAGCTCTGCTTCGAAACCGGGGAGTCCATCTGCACGGGGGAGCGCGCCTTGCCGGTGATGAATTGCCGCTCGCGCGGCTTCAGGTCCGAGACGTAGACGCAGGGCAGGGCCCGGATGGCGCCGGCGCGCGCCCGCCGCGCGAAACCGACCGCCAGGCCGATGAGCCCGCCGCAGAAGAGTATCCCGCCGAGAAGCAGACCGTTCATGTTTTATCTCCCTCCGGTATTAAATAATAAATGGCGCGAAAAGCAAAACCCCGCGCCCTTAAGGGTGCAAGAAACGCTGGGGCATCTCTAAGAGTTTTTATGGGGAATTTCAGGCCCGGAGGAGCGGACCGAGCGCAGGGCACGGCGCAGGGCGGGGACGGCTTTCAGGTAACGCAGCGCCAGCGCCAGGCGCGAGCGCAGGCCGGTATTCCAGGAGGAGAGGCCGGCGGCGCGCGGCGCCACCGCCACGCCGAAGCGCTCCACGCGCCAGCCGCGGCGCAGCGCGAGAGCCAGCGAGAAGGCGTCCAGCGAGAAATCGGAGGGCGGGCTGGCGCCGTCCAGCAGGCCGGCCGAGAAGACCACCGGCTGACCGCTCATGTCGCGCAAACGCCCGCCCAGACAGGCCGAGTAGACCAGGCCCAGGATGCCGGTGAAGAACCGGTCGGAAGCGGGCCGCCCCAGGCGGGCGCCCCGCACGTAAGCCGCCGGCCCCAGAGCGCGGGCCAGGTCCAGCGCCTCGAAAACCGCCGCCGCGGGGAACTGCAGGTCCGCGTGGGTCCAGCCGCGGTAAAGGCCGCCGGCCGCAGCCAGGCCGGCCAGTATGCCGCCGCCGTAGCCCCGGTTGGGCTCCACCCGCAGCGAGCGAGCGAAAGGGTATTTGGGCAGTTCGGCCGCCAGCACCGCGGGCGTGGCGTCGGTGGAACCGTTATCCACCAGGATCAGTTCGAAATCCCGCCCGGCGCCGGCCGCGGCGAAAGCCGCCAGCAGGGCCGGCAGGCCGCTCGCCTCGTTATAGCAGGGGACCGCCAGCGAGAGCAGCGGGCTCACCGCGCCCCCCGCAGGCGTTCCAGGTCTTCGGGCGTACCCAGCGGCGTCAGCGTCTCCGCCGTGTCCAGCACGAATTTTCCGCCGGCGGCTATCAGCTCGTTGTACATCGGGGCGATGTAGTACTCGCCGCGCACGGCCTGCCCGGCCGCTATCTGCCGTCTGGCCGCGGCGAAAAAGTCAGAGGCCCGGCTGAAGTGGTACAGCCCGGTCAGCGCGTTCTCCGAGATCTGCTCCTTCTCGGCGGTGCGCGTCACGACGCCGTCGGGGCCGGTCACGGCGAAGCTCCACTTGGGGTCGCGCGCGGCCAGCCTGAAGCAGCCCAGCACGCCGTCGCGCCGCAGCGCCGGGTCGGCCAGGCGGCGCTCCAGCGTGGCGGACGAGAAACCGGTATCTATATTGTAGACGGCCAGCCCCTCTGAACCCGGCGCGGCGCCCTCGGCGGCCAGCGCCGTCTCGGCCTGGCCGCGCGTGGGGGCGTCCAGCAGCACCAGATCCCAGCTCTTGCCGGGCGCCAGCAGGCGCATGCGCCCCTCGATGAATTTTTTCAAGCCATGCTCCGCCTCGTGCGCGGCCAGGGCCACCAGCACCACGCGGCCGGGCAGGCCCAGCGGCAGCGAGGCCAGGGAATGCTCGAACAGCGTGCGGCCGGCGGCCTCCAGCATGTACTTGGGCCTGGTGATGCCGGCTTCGGCGAAGCGCCGCGAGAGCCCGGCCATCGGGATGACGAAATTAACTTTATCCATGGGTCTAAAAACAAAATACATAGTTTGCCGCCCCCGTGGCAACCGCCCCCCGCAAGAATGCTAAAATATCGCAAGCCCCGCCGAGCGGCGCCCCAAGGCAAACATGAAATTTCCCGGAAAAAGAAAAAGCGAGCATTATTTCCCCGTGGCGGAGAAGGTGCGCGAGAGCGCCGATCCTCATTATATCGAAGCGGAGCCCTTCTACCTGGTGGGCATAGACCAGCTGCTGGTGGACATCGAGTGCGCAGTGGACGCGGATTTTCCGGCCGCGCGCGGCCTGAAGAAAGGCGAATCGCAGATTCTCGCCGACGGCGCGGCCGAAGCCATCTACCGCGAGCTGAAAGCCGGCGGGCGCATCACCGGCGAGTACGCCGGCGGTTCGGTGGGCAACACGCTGCACAACTATTCCGTACTCTCCGAGGAGCGCTCGGTGGCGCTGGGCGCGATCAGCCGCAGCATCACGGTGGGCGACTACGCCTTCAAGTACATCCGCAACACCAGCGCCAAGGTGGACCTCTCCTACCTGCAGCCTTCGGATAACGCCATGGGCCGCGCCATGTGTTTCGTCACGCCCGACGGCGAGCGGACTTTCGGCATCAGCAAGGGCTGCATGAACGACCTCTCCCCGGAGTTCATCCCCGGGACCGTGGTACAGAAGGCCTCCGCGCTGCTGATCTCGGCCTACCTGCTGCGCGACGAGAACGACCCGATCTTTAAATCCGCGGTGAAGGCCTGCGAGATCGCGCTGGCCGCCAGGGTGCCGGTGGTGATGACGCTGGGCACGGCCTCGCTGATAGAGTCCAGGAAGGAGTTCTTCCGCGATTTCATAAAGAAGAACGTCACCTGCGTGGCTATGAACGACCAGGAGGCGATGGCGCTGACCGGCACGCGCGACCCGCTGCTGGCCGCCGAGAACGCGCTGGAGCTGGCCGACCTGGTGCTGCTGACGGTGGGCGAGCACGGCCTTTACCTGGCCGGCTGGGTGGACAGGCAGCACGCGCGCCATACCACGCACAAGCTGCACACCAAGTCCATCGTGGACTACAATATGTACGAGTTCAGCCGCCCGATGCGCCGCGAGGACTGCTCCGAGCCGGTGAAGATCTACTCGCACATCAACCCGTTCCTCGGCGGGCCCAAGATCATCAAGAACACCAACGGCGCCGGCGACGGCGCGCTGGCCGCGCTGCTGCACGACATGGGCGCCCGCAAATACCACCAGACCAAGGTGCCGCGCTCCCCCAAGAACACGGTGGAGTCGCTGACCTATTCCTCGCTCTCCCAGAACTGCAAGTACGCCAACCGCGTCAGCTACGAAGTGCTGGCGCAGAACTCGCCGCGGCTGATGCGCGGCCTGCCGGAAAAAGAGGAGAGTCTCCAGGAAGCCTACTGGGACGCCTGACGCCGGCATGAACAGCCCCGCTTTTTCCATCCCGTTCAACGGCGACCTGGCGCTGGCAGGGAGCGCCCTGGCCTCGGGCAAGGTCTCGGAAGTGTATTTCTCCCCCTGGTCCCGCCACCAGCGGGCCGCCAACTATTTCGGCGCCAGCGAAAAAGCGGAGGCGGGCGGCGCCGTATTCAGAAAACTTTATACGCTGAGCCGGAAGCATGGCGCCCGCCTGAACCTCCTGTGCAACTCGCCGGTGATGCGCTTCGGCGAGCTGGATTCTATTTTTAAAAAGATCCGCGCGCTGGGCGTCCCGGACGCCATCACCCTGGCCGACCCGCTGGCCGTACGGCCTTTCAAGGAGGCTTTCCCGGATACCGAGCTGCAGGCCTCCTTCATCATGAATCTGGACAGCCCGGCCAAGATCGCCCGCGCGCTGGCGCTCGGCCTGGGCGCCGTCACCCTGCCGGCCGCGCTGAACCGCGACGGCAGGGCGCTGGAGGAACTGCGGCGGCTCAAGCGCCGCTGGCCCGCCTTCCGGGTTAAGCTGATGGCCAATATGGACTGCTTCGCCGGCTGCCTCTTCGTCCACTCCCATTATACGCACGGCGCGCTGCTGGCCGAGGGCGGAGAGATAGAGGACGAGGAGAACGGCCCCGCCCGCCTGTGCCACATGTCCTACGGCTCTCCGGCCGATTTCATCCGCGTGCCTTTCATCCGGCCGGAGGATACGGCCTTCTACGCCCGCCGCGGCTGGTGCGACGAATTTAAGCTGATCTACCGGGCCTTCCCGTCCTCCGTGCTGCGCCAGGTCTACCGCGCCTATTTCTCCGGCCGTCACGCCGGCAACCTTTTCGAGATAGTGCCCTCCAAGAACGCCGCCTACGAGAATGCCCGCGGCGGCGGCCGCGGCCCGGCGCTCTATTGCGACAACCGCTCCTTCCCGCGGGGCTTCGCCGCCAAAGTCTGCGCCTGCTCCAAAAATTGCGACTCCTGCGGCTACTGCGGCAGGACGGCCGAACGGACCAAATGCCGCGTAAGTTGAAATCCTCCGGAGCCGGCCCGGACTGCCTGTTCCTGCACGCCGGCAAATACGCCGGCGGCTGGCGGGACATACTATTGCTGCCGCTGGGGACGCTTGCGCTGGCGGACAGGCTGAAGCGGCTGGGCTACCGCGCGGAAATACTCGACGCCGCCCTGCTGCCAGACCCGCTGGGCGGGGCCGTGGACGCCGCGGTGAAGCGGCGCCCTCTGCTGCTGGGCGTGACCCTGCACTGGCATCAGCAGGCCGCCGCCGCGGTGCGCCTCTGCGCCGCCCTCAAGCGCCGCCTGCCCGGCACGCCGATCGTGCTGGGCGGCTACACGGCCTCCTGCTTCCCGGAGGAGGCGCTGCGCGCCTCCGGCGCCGACTACCTGGTGAAGGGCGAAGCCGACGCCGCGCTGCCGGCGCTGCTGCGCGCCCTGCGCTCCGGGAAAAGGCCTGGCGCCATCGAGAATCTCTACAGGCAGGAAGGCGGCCGCGTGACCGCCCCGGCCCGCCTGCGGTCCGCGCCGGCTTCCGCCTTCGCGCTCTCCGCCTCCACCGATTATTCGCTGGTCGCCAACCGCACGGACTACCTGCGGGTGGGCGGCGAGACCCGGCGCCGCGCCGCGCGGCTTTTTACCGGCGAGGACCGCCGCGCCACCGCCTATCTGGCCGTGGGGCGCGGCTGCCCCGGCGGCTGCTCCTACTGCGGCGGCGGTGCCGGAGCCCAGCGCCTGCTCAACGCCCGCACGCGCCCGGCCTACAAACCGGTGCCGGCGCTGCTGAAAGAATTGAAAGCCCTCGGCGCGGCCGGCATACGCAGGCTGCATCTTTCCTACGACCCGCCCGGGGCGGCCGCCTTTTACGCCCGCCTGTTCGCGGCGCTGCGCCGCGGCGGGCCCAGGTTCAAGGCCTCCTTCGAATGCTGGCGCCCCCCCTCGGAGGCCTTCGCGGCGGATTTCGCCCGCACCTTCGGCCGGGGCTCCCGGCTGATCCTCTCCCCGGACTCCGGCTCGCGCGCGGTGCGGGCGGCCAACGGCCGCGGCGATTACTCCAACGACAGCCTGGAACGCCTCGTGCGCGCTATCGCCGGCCTGGGCCTCAGGCTGCAGGTCCACTTCACCTCCGGCCTGCCCTTCGAGACCAGCCGCGATTTCGCCGAAACCCTGGAACTGGCGCGCCGCCTGCGCCGGGCCGCCCCCTGCGAGCTCTCGGCAGGGGCCATAGAGATAGAGCCCTGCTCTCCCGTCTGCCTGCGGCCGGAGAAATACGGCGTAACGCTGGCGCGCAGGTCTTTCTCCGATTTCCTGGCCGCCGGGAAGGGCGGCGGGCTCGGCTACAGGACCGCCGCTTTCACGGAGCGGCAGATACTCAAGAATATTTCAGAATTGGAAAAACTCGGGGATTAGGCCGCCGTCCGGCGGCCCATGAACTCTTTAAAGCGGGCATACTCGGCGCGCAGCGCGCGCAGGTCGCCGGGGCTGAACGAACCCGTCTCCGGGTTGCGGTCCAGGCTGCCGGTGGCCAGCACGTTGCGCCGGTAGATCTCCACCACGGGGGCCGTGGCCGGCCGCCTGGCCCACCAGCCGGCCAGCGCGCCGGCCAGGAACAAATGCGGCCTGACCGTCTTCAGCGAGGCGGCCGAACGGAAAAAATCCTTCTTCAGCCCGGGGTCCGCCGCCAGCGCGCGCAGCGCGAAGAACACCTCGCCGGTCAGCGCGGAGAGACGGCGCACCGCGGCCGGCCCCAGCTTGTCGGTACGCGTGACGAAATACGGGTACTCGGGACTAACCTTCACGCCCATCGCCGCGCACTTGCGGTGCAGCTCGGTGCCGGGGATAACGCGCAGGTGGTTCACAGCCACCCCCAGCCCGGTGGAGATGGCCCATTCCAGCGAATCGAAATACCCCTGCTCGTCGTCCCCCGGCAGGAAGCTGATCAGCCCCAGCGCCTTGTTGGCCGACGGGGCGAGCGCTTTGAAATTCTCGATGTTGGCTTTAATGACGGCGGGGTCCGGGATGCGGCGGCAGAGGCGCAGGATGTCCGGCCGGATGGACTGTATGCCCACCTCCACGTCGAACCAGGGGCTGTCGGAAAGGCGCAGCAGCGCGTCCTTGCGCAGGCTGGCCACGTTGACGTAGAAGAACACCCGGAAGCGCCTGCGCTCGGCCGCCCGGCGCAGCAGCGGCAGCACGCGCGCGGCCAGGGCGTCGTTCTCGTACATGTCCGCCACGGTGACGAGCATGCTGCGCAGCCGCGGGGCGCGCGCGAGCACGTACTCCAGCTCTTTCTTTATCCGGTTATATGAAAAATATCTCAGCGGGCTTTCGTTGATGGCGCAGTAGGAGCACTTGTTCGCGCAGCCCCGCGACATCACCAGTTCCACGGACGCCGCGGACCGGAGGTCGAAAACACCGCTGAGATACGGAGAAGGAAGCTTGTCTAAACTCTCCGGCATTACCGCGCCGCGAGCACCTTGCCGGCGGCGGACAGGGGCATGATGTTGAAGCCGCGCAGGTCGCCGGTGCCGTTCAGATAATATTCCAGCAGGCGCTCCACCGGCTTCTCGGGCTCGCCGTGCACCAGGTAATCTATGGCGCCGCTCTTCTCGGCGGCTTCCACCTGCATCCGGTTGCGGGGGTTCTCGCCGCAGATCACCACGGGCAGTTCGGCGTTCCAGGCCTTGAGCTGCACGCAGAGGGTCAGCATGGATTCCGTGTTCCAGTCCTCGTGCGGGGTGAAGGTCACCATGTCGGGGCGGGCGGCCTTGATGGTCTCGAGCAGGCCGTCGAAAGAGCCCGGCTTTGGCGGGAAGACCATCGGCATCGCGACGCGGTCCTTCACGGTGGAGGCCTTCTCTATATAAGCCTTGAGATAGCCGACCCAGACCGGCAGCTTGCCCGGATCCCCGGTGCCCACGGCGACTACGGTATATTTGTTGTTAGTCATTTCACCCTCCTGAAAAACCTTTCTCCCATATTACTAAATTAAACCGCATTTGTGACAACCGCGCGGCCGGCCCTGAAAGACAGCACTTTCAGCAGGCAGCGGTCCCGCAGCCGCACCGGCCGCGTCCGCAGCAGTTCCACCGGAGCGCTGAAAGCCGGGCTGTCCGTCACCAACGTCTGAAAGTCGTTGCCGTCCACCTTTACGCCGCGGGCCCGCAGCCGCAGGATGTATTCGCAGAATTCCATGCCGAACTCCCTGCCCAGCCAGCGCGGGTCCACCGCCCGCTCGGTGCCCACTATCACCGCCTTCACCCCGAGCCTGGCGCATTCCACCACGGCGTCCGGCACGTCCAGGGCCGCCGCCGGCGTCTCCACGCGCAGGCCCAGCCCGGCGCCCACCCGGCGGAAATCGGCCGCGCCGCCGGCGTCGTCGAGGTCGGAGGCGCCGGAGACCAGAAAATCGAAGCCCTTGCGGCCGGCGGCGCGGGCCAGCAGCCGCAGCGCCCCGGCCAGGCCGGCCTCTTTGGGCGCGAAGCCTGCCGGCGGGCAGACCGCCAGCGGCAGGCCCAGCAGCCGGGCATGGGCCCGCAGCAGCGGCACCTTGCGCAGGTCGTGAAAAAAAGAGGCGTGCCGCGCCCCGCCGTCTATGGTGACCAGGCAGGAGACGGCCGCGCCGGCCCCCATGGCCCGCAGCAGGGCCAGGTGGCCGTCCTTGCCGCCGCTGTAAATGGCGGCGCAGCGCAGGCCGGCCAGGCCGCTCCCGCTCCACGCGCCCTTCAGCTTTTTATCAGTTTTAGCCATACTTCACGGTTGCGCGGGCCGTCGTACTCGCACAGGTAGATGCCCTGCCAGGTACCGAGCTGCAGCCCGCCCTCCTCCACGAACACCGTCAGCGAGGGCCCCACCAGCACTGATTTTATGTGAGCCGGAGAATTCCCCTCGGAATGCCTGTAGGCCGACCTTTCCGGCACCGCCAGGTCCAGCGCGTCCACGATATCGCTCTTCACGTCCGGGTCGGCGTTCTCGTTTATCGCCAGGCCGCAGGTGGTGTGAGGCACGAAGAGGTGGCAGACGCCGCCCTCGAGGCCGTGCTCGCGCACCACGCCCTGCACCTCGCGCGTGATGTCCGCCATCTCCGACTTGCCCGAGGTCTTAACCTTGAATTTATGCACCATCGCGCCTCCCCCGTTCTCTCATCGGGCCGCAAACGGCGGCCATTTATATTAGAATATACAAAACTGCGGCGGGCGGGAACATGCAATATAAATACCTGATCAAATTCGAGGACGGGCTGGAGAAGACGGTGGACATAAGGCTGAACCCGGCCACGCTGGACCTGGCCGGGGCCCCGGCCGTGAACCCGCCGGAGTGGACGCGCCTGGGCTTCTGCCAATGCCCGGTCTGCCCCTACTCCGCCGAAGGCCTGCCCCATTGCCCGGTGGCCGTCAACCTCTCCGAGGTGACGCGCATGTTCTCGGACAAGGCCTCCACGATGCCGGTGGACGTGCGCGTGATCTCCGACCAGCGCGAGTACGCCAAACATACCAGCCTGCAGGTGGCGCTCAGCTCCATCATAGGCATCTACATGGTCTCCAGCGGCTGCCGGATGATGGAAATGCTCAAACCGATGGTGCGCCACCACCTGCCTTTCGCCTCGCTGGAGGAGACCGTGTTCCGCTCCGTCTCCTCCTACCTGATGACGCAGTACCTGCGCGCCCGCAAGGGGCTGGAGCCGGACTGGAAGCTGGAAAAGATGACGCTGGCCTATAAGGACATCGAGGTAGTAAACCAGGCAATGACCAACAGGATAAGGAAAGCCTCGGAGAAGGACGCCAACTATAACGCGGTGATCATCCTCGACGCCTTCGCCAAGATGGTGCCGTGGAGCGTGGAGCGGGGCCTGCCGGAAAAAGGCTTTCCGCTCGGCACCTAGGCCTTTTACTTCCTGAGACTTTTATCGCGCAGGCCGACCCGTCCCACCAGCGGCAGTTTCAGCGCCGGCCGCAGCAGGTCCACCCCGAAATTAAACCCCAGTATATTGGCCTCCAGGCCGTCGGAGGCCCCGGCGGTCACGCCGAGCAACCCCAGCAGCGAGACCTGAACGCCGGTGCGCGTCTCGGAGACCGCGGCCACGCCGCCCAGCCAGTCCCGCCCTACCGCGTTGGAGGGCAGTTCCACGCCGATCTCGGGAACACGGCGCAGTATATGGGAAATGAAGGTGTTGCTGTTGGGCCCGGGCCAGGCCCGGTAAACCGAAGGGTAGGGGTAGGAGGCCGCCGCCTCCGCTATGCGCGGGATGGCGCGCTCGGCCCTCTCGCCGCGCAGGTCGAACAGCAGCCGCGGCTTCCGGCCGTACCACTTGCGGTCCGGTATATCCTCCTCTATCACCACGGCGGTGGGCGCCCGCCGCAGCCGCCAGCCCACCAGGTGGTAGACCGTGTAGGCCGGCGCGTCCTTGGGTTTGACAGCTATCCAGGAATGCACGGCGAAGACGCCGCGCCAGCGCACCGTCCTGGCGGCGAAGCCCTGCACCACGGCGCCGCGCTCCGCCTCCGGCGCGGGCGAGAGGCCCGCGCTGCCGCGGTCGGCCTTGCGCCAGTCCTGTCCGTTCAGCGGCCTGGCGTCCAGGGCCGCCGCCGCGAACAAAGCCAGCGCCGCGCAGGCTCCGGCCAGATATAATTTCACGCTTTTCCTCATATATTAGCCGCCTCGCGGCCAAAAAAGTGTAGCAGATTTGGCGGCAAGCCGGGAGCAGGGCCATGAATGCCAGCCATATTACCCCTTGACTTTATACTAGTTTATGCTATATTTATATTAGTTATTCCTAATTTTATCATAACCTGGGGGAACAATGCCGAAACATCCCGAAACCGAACGCGCCTCGCTCAAGAATTTCCTGGAGATACCGTATGACGAACTGGAAGCCCTGAACCTGGAGGCGGCCGCGGCCGCCGAGCGGCTGGGCCAGGCCGAGCTGGAGAAGAAATACTGCGACTACCTGCGCAAGGAAAAACGCCTCAAGGCCGTCACCATCTGCTTCACCGACATCGAAGGCCGCTTCCACATGCTGGACTACGACAAGCAGTTCTTCCTGGAGGCCAACGACAACCTCACCTTCGACGGCTCCTCCATACGCGGCTTCTCCGCGCAGCGCGAGAGCGACCTGCGCCTGGGCGTAGACTGGGGCAGCATAGTCTGGCTGCCGTCCGACGTGTTCGGGCCGGGCAAGGTCATAATTTTCGGCACGGTGCTCAACCGCGACAAGAGCCTCTACGACTCCGATTTCCGCGCGCGCCTCGCCGAGCTGACGCGCGGCTTAAAGAAGGGCGGCGGGCTGACCGCCAACGTGGCGGCCGAAGTGGAGGGCTTCCTGGTAAAAGGGCTCAACGCCGAGCAGTCCTACAGCGAGACGGCCGGCTTCGAACTGATCTCCACCGGCGGCTACTACCACTCGCTGCCGCTGGACCCGCTCAAGAAGTTCATAGACACCGCGGCCGAGGCGCAGCGCGCCATGGGCTTCAAGAACGAGAAGGACCATCCCGAAGTAGCCCCGTCCCAGTTCGAGCTGAACTTCTCGCACGCCCACGCCGTGCGGGCCTGCGATCTGATACAGCTCTACAAGCTGGTCTGCCGGCAGGTGGCGGCCAACATGGGCATGACGGCCACCTTCCTGCCCAAGCCGGTCTCCGGCGTGAACGGCAGCGGCATGCACCTGAACCTCTCCTTCTCCAAGGGCGGCAGGAACATCTTCTTCGACGGCAAAGGGGAGGAGGGCATCTCCAAAGCCGGCTGGGACGCCTGCTCGCGCCTGCTTAACCACGCGCAGGAGCTCTCGCTGGTGCTCAATCCCAGCGTGAACGCCTACCGCCGCCTGGACCCGCATTACGAGGCCCCCAACCAGATCAAGGTCTCGGCGGTGGACCGCGGCGCCATGATACGCATCCCCGCCGGCAACGAACGTTCGGCCCGGCTGGAGATCCGCTCGGTGGCCCCCG
>Ga0209212_1004423_pt1 | contig 17410 bp, 14 predicted proteins | sample RifGroC2_FD_183996 | JGI IMG/M metagenome (GOLD analysis project Ga0209212, IMG submission 183996) | Groundwater microbial communities from Rifle, Colorado, USA - Groundwater C2 (SPAdes) (version 2) | ecosystem: Environmental > Aquatic > Deep subsurface > Groundwater | place: Rifle, Colorado...
GATATAAAAGTGGGATATGAAAAAGCCGCCGCGAAGTCTATTCCGGGAAAAGAAATCGTTAAGGGAGAGCCCTCAAGGGCCAACGAATTTTTAGAGTATTTGAAGAGATTACTGAAAAAAATCCAAAAATAGTCAGCAATCTCTGATTACAACGATTAAAAGGCAGATTACAGAGATTAAAGATAAGGTTATTTTAATGTGGTTAATGGTTTAATCACGGTAATCTTTTATTAATCGCAGTAATCAGGTATAATCCTTAGGATTTATACCTGATGATTATACCAGCGAGGCGCGGATGAACCCCGCCCTTCCTAAAAGAGTAAAAGAGGGACGGTTCTTTATATGGAGTTACCTCTATTTAAGAACCGTCCCTGTTATAGGAAGAGCGGGATGATTAGAAAGGAAGGGCGGGATGAAGAGAAAAGAGAAGTGCCGCAGGCGTCCGGTTATCGCTAACCGTTTCCAGCGTAAGATTTTAAACTTAGTATTTTTTTCAACCGTGGTGCCGATGAGCATAGGGGTGATCTGCCTTTATTATTTAATCTTTAGTGTGGTGGCCGGTGAGATGGGCATACCTGAATCCATCGGTTATACCTTAATTCCTGCCGCGCAAAAGGCCGCGGGCATCGCGATACTAGGGTTTTTGTTTTCGGTGTGTATCCTTTGGGTGTGGGCGCTCAAGGTATCGCATAGGCTGGCCGGGCCTTTAGAAAGATTATGCCAGGAGTTGGACGATCGTATTTGCGGAAAGAAAAAAGGGTATATATATTTTCGCAAAGGCGATTATTTGGCTATCTTAGCCGGAAGAATCAATGGCCTGCTGGGGAAATAGGGGCGAACGGCTGGGCTGGGCAGGCAGAGGCAGATTGTTCCTTAAGATTCTTCGCATAGCTCAGAATCAAGTAAAATCTAAGCCCCGTTAGAGATAGTACACCAAAGGTGTCCGACGGTTGCCTTTGGCAACCTATCTCTAACGGGGTAAACGCCAGAGGCAGATTGTTCCTTAAGATTCTTCGCATAGCTCAGAATCAAGTAAAATCTAGACGCCAGAGGCAGATTGTTCCTTAAGATTCTTCGCATAGCTCAGAATCAAGTAAAATCTAAACGCCAGAGGCAGATTGTTCCTTAAGATTCTTCGCATAGCTCAGAATCAAGTAAAATCTAAACGCCAGAGGCAGATTTTACTTGACATTGTAAGATTTTGCGGTATACTTGAAAATGTAAGTAGTAGGTTGTGGTTACGCGGTAGTAAAATAAAGCAAGGAAAAGAAAGATTGAAGTTTATAGCCGTAAGGAAAAATAAGACAACAAAACCAATCCTTACGGTTTTTTCTTTCTATCCCGCATAACCCGCCGGGGATAGATCCTCCCGGTTTATTGAAGGAAGGATCAAAATATTAAAGGAAAGCGAGGTGTGTACAAGTAAATGCCAAAAGGTAAAGTAAAATGGTTCAGCAATCAAAAGGGTTTCGGTTTCATTACTCCTGATGATAACGGTAAAGATGTGTTCGTGCATCATACCGCGATTAAGGGAGACGGCTATAAGTCTTTAGACGAAGGCCAGGCAGTCGAGTTTGAAATCACTCAGGGTCCTAAGGGCGAACAGGCGATTAATGTATCAAAGCTTTAGTTCAGCTTTAAGATTCTGTTGGTAATCTACTAGAGGAAAACACTCTTTTTCTTGGCCTGTCTGATTTTGTTTATGATGGATTAGGCAGGCTGAGAAAAAGAATAGTAAGGGTGGTTCTTGTGAATAATGAGAGTCACCCTTGCTTCTTAAGGGTTATATTTAAAAAGAAGGGAGGTGAATAATAAATGAAGAAGGTATTTTTGGTATTGGCGGCATTATGTTTTGTTTCTTCCTTAGCCTTTGCTCAAGGGTCTAGCGGCAGTGAAACCGTGATGATCAAGGGAGACATTATTGATAATATGTGTTTAGACGCTCATAAGACTGAGGATTTAACTGCTTTCATAAAGACTCATTCTAAACAGTGCGCTATCACTCCCGCCTGCGAGGCCAGCGGATACGCGATCGTTGCTGAGGGAATAGTGAATAAATTTGATCAAGACAGTAACGCGAAGATTGCTGAATTCCTGAAAAAAGAAGACAGTAAGCTTCAGGTGGCGGTAACCGCTCAAAAGAGCGGTGAAGTTTTAAGTTTAGTTTCGGTAGAGAATCAATAGTAGCTATTGTTAAGATGAAATGGAGGGCGGCTTTCGCGAGCCGCCCTCTTAATTCAGCCGCGGACGGATTTCGGTAAATTTTACGATTAAATATTTTCACAAAAAATTTTATTAAAATACTTGACAAATAATTTATCTATTGTATAATTAAAAATTACCAAAAGGAAACAGGAAAACCTGGAGCCAAATAATTTGGTAAAAATGGTGGAAGAAAAAGCCACAGCAGTTGACAATACCGGATAGATATTGAAGGACGAATAAGCGTCTTTTTTCCCGACAAATTCGGGATCCCGATAATTCGGGAAAAGATAGATAAAAGCGCTCATAGATTTGTCTGAGCGCTTTTTTTGTTTCTTTGGAGAGCTAAAAGATAAATTTTAATCGTTCTTTGAGAATTAAATAGCCAAGCCCACTCGTCCCCCGCAATTGGTGCGGGGACAAAAAGAGCTTTATTTTTCGGAGAGTTTGATCCTGGCTCAGAGTGAACGCTGGCGGCGTGGATTAGGCATGCAAGTCGAGCGATGCTCTAAATAAAAAGGTTGAAGCCGCAAGGCGGATGCCGATTTGCTTAGAATATAGCGGCAAACGGGTGAGTAATACGTGAGTAATCTACCCTTAAGTTGAAGATAGCCTTGCGAAAGCGAGAGTAATATTTGATGTCATCCTGAAGGTTCATTCCTTCAGGAAAAAAGTACCTTTACCGGTACGCTTGAGGATGAGCTCGCGCCCTATCAGCTAGTTGGCGGGGTAACGGCCCACCAAGGCTTTTGACGGGTAGCTGGTCTGAGAGGATGGTCAGCCACACGGGGACTGAGACACTGCCCCGACTCCTACGGGAGGCTGCAGTCGAGGATATTTAGCAATGGGCGAAAGCCTGACTATGCGACGCCGCGTGAGGGATGAAGGCTTTCGGGTCGTAAACCTCTTTCAATGGGGAAGAAACCTTTGCTTTAATAGGCAAAGCTGACGGTACCCAGAGAAGAAGCCACGGCCAACTCCGTGCCAGCAGCCGCGGTAATACGGAGGTGGCAAGCGTTACTCGGATTTATTGGGTGTAAAGGGCAGGTAGGTGGTCTTGTAAGTTGGGAGTGAAATCCCCCGGCTCAACCGGGGAACTGCTTTCAAAACTGCAAGACTTGAGACTAGAAGAGGAGAACGGAATTCCCGGTGTAAGGGTGAAATCTGTAGATATCGGGAGGAACACCAGTAGCGAAGGCGGTTCTCTGGGCTAGTTCTGACACTGAGCTGCGAAAGCTAGGGGAGCAAACAGGATTAGATACCCTGGTAGTCCTAGCCGTAAACTATGAGCACTAGGTGTCGGTTCGTATAGGACCGGTGCCGTAAGATAACTCGTTAAGTGCTCCACCTGAGGACTACGGCCGCAAGGTTAAAACTCAAAGGAATTGACGGGGGTCCGCACAAGCGGTGGAACATGTGGTTCAATTCGACGATACGCGAAGAACCTCACCAAGGCTTGACATACAGGTAGTAGCAAACCGAAAGGGGCGCCAACCGTCAAGTCGGTTGCCTGAACAGGTGTTGCATGGCTGTCGTCAGCTCGTGCCGTGAGGTGTTGGGTTAAGTCCCGCAACGAGCGCAACCATTATCCTTTGTTGCCACTCTTTTTGCCGCAAGGCCGAAAGAAGCACTCTAAGGAGACTGCCCTGGATAACAGGGAGGAAGGCGGTGATGACGTCAAGTCAGTACGGCCCTTATGCCTTGGGCTACACACGTGTTACAATGCCTACTACAAAGCGTTGCCAAACCGCGAGGTGGAGCTAATCGCAAAAAAGTAGGCCCAGTTCAGATTGGAGTCTGCAATTCGACTCCATGAAGACGGAATCGCTAGTAACGGCGGATCAGCTACGCCGCCGTGAATACGTTCCCGGACCTTGTACACACCGCCCGTCAAGCGATGGGAGCTGGGGGTACCCGAAGCCCTATGCAAATAGGTCTAAGGTAAAACCAGTGACTGGCGCTAAGTCGTAACAAGGTAGCCGTATCGGAAGATGCGGCTGGATCACCTCCTTTCTAAAATTTTTTGGCTGTGCCAAAGATATTTTAGGATATTGTTTTAGGTTGATAGTCTAAAGCTATTAACTATTTTTAATCAGACTCACGATAATAAGCTATATCGTTTGGAGCTTGGCTATTTTTTATTTAACGCGAATAGACGCGGAAACTACGGGTTCGTGATTCGTGATTAGTGATTCGTGATTCAAGAACGAACCACGATACACGAACAACGAAATGCGGGCCCATAGCTCAGTTGGTTAGAGCACAGCCCTGATAAGACTGGGGTCAGTGGTTCGAATCCACTTGGGCCCATTAAAACAGAACTAAGAGTTAAGAACTAAGAGCTAAGATTGGAGAAAAAGTAAAAGCTTAGATTTAACTTCTTAATTGATTTAGCATATTCTTAAATCTTAGCTCTTAGTTCTTAGATCTGTTTTTACGGGGCAGTAGCTCAGCTGGGAGAGCGTCTGATTTGCATTCAGAAGGTCGGGAGTTCGAGCCTCCTCTGCTCCATTTAAATTTTTCGACAAGGAAAATTTAAATGGATACTGAGCGAGCGTAGTGCCGCGACAGAGCGGCACAGCGAGTCGAAGCATCTTTCCCTATAAAATATAATACTAATAGTAAAACATACATTTTCTTCGCGGCCAGTCCCGCGATTGGATGTTCTTTGACAACTTAATATAATCAAGTAATAACAAGTAACAAGGAGTCTTTTCGAAAGAGAAGATTCGGGTAACAATTTGCCAAATAGAATTAAAATGGTCAAGCTACGAAGGGTCTATGAGGGCTGACTTGGTTATGCCAGGCGATGAAGGGCGCGGTAAGCGGCGATACTGCTCGGGGGAGCTGCAAACAAGCTTTGATCCCGAGATTTCCGAATGGGGCAACCCATCTTGAGTAATGTCAAGATACTTTAGCCTAAAATTTAAAATAGGGCTAAGGAGCGACACCTAGAGAACTGAAACATCTAAGTATCTAGAGGAATAGAAAACGAAAGTGATTTCCCCAGTAGCGGCGAGCGAAAAGGAAAAAGCCTAAACCCTGCCGCAAGGCAGGGGGTTGTGGGACTTTAATGTGGTAGGTGAGGGAGTAGCTGAAGTGCATGGAAAGGCACGCGATACAGAGTAAAAGCCTCGTATGCGAAATTCCCAAACCGCCTAGAAGTATCCCAAGTACTACGGGACACGTGAAACCCTGTAGGAATCCAGGCCGACCATGGCCTAAGGCTAAATACTCGGCATAAACCGATAGCGCACAAGTACCGTGAGGGAAAGTTGAAAAGAACCCCGGTTAGGGGAGTGAAATAGAACCTAAAATCATAGACCTACAAGCTGTTGAAGGGCTATGCTCCGCTCGTAAGAGCGGAGAATGCCTGACAGCGTACCTTTTGTATAATGGTCCGGCGAGTTGCTGTGTGGTGCAAGCTTAAGCCTTTCATTAATAGTGGATGGCGACGGCGAAGCGAAAGCGAGTTCTAACAGAGCGATTAAGTACCATATAGCAGACCCGAAACTGAGTGATCTACCCATGGCCAGAGTGAGCCTCGACGAAAGTCGGGGGGAGGCTCGAACCCATCGGCGTTGAAAAACCGTGGGATGAGTTGTGGGTTGGAGTGAAAGGCTAAACAAACTCAGAAATTGCTGGTTCTCCTCGAAATAGTTTTAGGACTAGCCTTGTGTTAACTACATAGCGGGGGTAGAGTGCTGAATGGACTAGGGACCTCACCAGGTTACCAAATCCAACCAAACTCCGAATACCGCTATGACTATCACAGGAGTAAGACGGTGGGGGCTAAGCTTCATCGTCAAAAGGGAAACAGCCCAGATCTCCAGCTAAGGTCCCTAAGTATAGGCTAAGTGGTAAAGGATGTGAGATCGCTAAGACAATCAGGATGTTGGCTCAGAGGCAGCCATCATTTAAAGAGTGCGTAACAGCTCACTGGTCGAGCGATTTTGCGCCGAAGATAATCGGGGCTTAAGCCTATTACCGAAGCTGAGAATTTATCCGGAATTCGTTTCGGATATCTGGTAGAGGAGCGTTCTGTCCTACATTGAAGGCGTACCGTAAGGAGCGCTGGAGGAGACAGAAGTGAATATGTCGGAATGAGTAGCGAAAACACCTGCGAGAAACAGGTGCACCGAAAGCCTAAGGTTTCCTGGGGAAGGTTAATCCACCCAGGGTTAGTCGATCCTAAGCTGAGGCTATAAAAGCGTAAGCGATGGAAGTGCCGTTAATATTCGGCAACCGGCTAAATAGCGTTTGAACTAATAAGTGACGCGGAAGGCAGGAGTCGGCCGAGTTTTGGATGTCTCGGTTTTTGTCCCGGGGACGGGATGAAGGGACCCGGAGGTTTCCGAAGGGGAAGTGATTTTATGCCATACTGCCAAGAAAAGCTTATTAGTGAGCTGTTTAGCTGCTCGTACCACAACCCGACACAGGTAGGCTTCCTGAGAATGGTAAGGTGCTCGAGAGAACCCTCGTTAAGGAACTCGGCAATCTAGCCTCGTAACTTCGGGATAAGAGGTACCTCAGATGGTCAGTTCATTAGAATAAAGCTGTCTGAGGTCACAGTAAAGTGGCCCGTGTGACTGTTTAGTAAAAACACAGCACTCTGCGAACTCGAAAGAGGATGTATAGGGTGTGATACCTGCCCGGTGCTGGAAGGTTAACGAGAGCTGTCAGCCCGCCGCAAGGCGAGGTGAAGCGGCGAACCGAAGCCCCAGTAAACGGCGGCTGTAACTATAACAGTCCTAAGGTAGCGAAATTCCTTGTGGGGTAAGTTCCCACGCGCACGAATGGTTTAACAACATGGGCGCTGTCTCGACGAGGGTCTCGGCGAAATTGTAGTGGCGGTGAAGATGCCGTCTACCCGCATCAAGACGAAAAGACCCCAGAACCTTTACTGTAGCCTGGTATTGGATTTTGGTTCAATTTGCGTAGTATAGGTGGGAGGCTTTGAGGCCTTGGTTTTGGCTGAGGCGGAGCCGCAATGTGAAATACCACCCTTGTTGAATTAAGATTCTAACTTCGACCTCTATATCGAGGCGGGAGACAGTTCCAGGCGGGCAGTTTGACTGGGGCGGTTCCCCTCTAAAAAGTAACGAGGGGGTTCCAAGGTTGGCTCACTGCGGTCGGCAATCGCAGGTGGAGTGCAAAAGCATAAGCCAGCTTAACTGCGCCTCCGACAGGAGAAGCAGATACGAAAGTAGGATTTAGTGATCCGGTGGTAGAATATGGGATCGCCATCGCTCAACGGATAATAGGTACTCTGGGGATAACAGGCTGATCGCGCTCGAGAGTTCACATCGACAGCGCGGTTTGGCACCTCGATGTCGGCTCATCGTATCCTGGGGCTGGATAAGGTCCCAAGGGTCCGGCTGTTCGCCGGTTAAAACGGTACGCGAGCTGGGTTTAGAACGTGGATAACACTGCGTTTTTCCGTAGTAATGCGGAAATAGTATTGACTTATATCGGTGGAGCCCGACTTACACATACCGAACGTGTAAAGGGTAATACCGAGGGAAGATTATAGATGGAAGAAACGACCAATGCGTATATTGCCGGTTTTCTTGACGGCGATGGAAGCATAATGTTTCAGCTTATTGAGCGCAAGGGCTACATCTATGGCTACCAGATAAGGGCAAGTGTCTGCTTCTATCAGAAGACTAACCATAAAGACGGTTTAATATGGTTAAAAAAGCAAATTGGTTTCGGGTATATACGAGACCGAAATGACGGTGTAAGCGATTACACGATAGTTGGCTACGATAGAGTAGAAGAAGTCTTGAAATTGGTACAGCCATATGTAGTGTTCAAAGCTGTTCATGCTGAGAAAGCATTAAAGCTTTTAAGTATGATAAGAGAAAACAATAAGCCAACTCCGGAGAAATTCATGAGTTTGGCAAAACTGGTTGATTCTTACGCAAGCCTTAACTATTCAAAAAAGAAAATAAATAACGCGAAAAAAGTAGAAGAATTTTTGAATAGAAAGGGTCTATTAATCCCCGTAACGACTGATTCCTGTAATAAGGATGAGATGGTTCTCAGTTCATAAGAGCCATAATACGTCAACTCCTAGAAATAGGATGGAGATATAGTCTGTGCCACTGGTAACAGTGGAATTAACATGCGTGAGACAGTTCGGTCTCTATCTGATGTGGGTGTAAGGATACTTGAAGAGGAGCTCCCTATAGTACGAGAGGACCTGGGGAGACGGACCTCTAGTGTTTCAGTTGTCCTGCCAAGGGCAGAAGCTGAGTAGCTATGTTCGGAAGGGATAAGCGCTGAAAGCATATAAGCGCCAAGCCCCCCTCAAAAATAGGTATCCCTGTTTTGCAGCAATGCAAGACTGAAGGCTGGCCGGAGACTACGGCCTTGATAGGCGCGAGGTGTAAGATCCGTAAGGATTTAAGCTGACGCGTACTAATAGCCAATCGGCTTGACCATTTTATTATAACGTATAGCGTGCAGCGCTGAACGTATAGGGAAACTATCCGCTTGAGCGTTGCACGCTAAACGCTAAAATATAATATAGGTTTAGTCTGTTCTATAAATGTTGTAAGTGTTGTTCTGCTTGATTATATAAAGTTGTCTTATGATAATTCGGAGCATTCTTACCGGAGGGGCCACACCCGTTCCCATTCCGAACACGGTAGTTAAGACCTCCAGGGCCGATGGTACTTTAGTAGTAATGCTATGGGAGAGTAGGACGGTGCTCCGGCTTGAATAAAAAACCCCCCGATTATTTCGGGGGGTTTTTTTATAGTTCACAGATGACAGAAATTACGTCAAATTACCGAATATTATAATTTTTTATGCCAAAAAAGACCAAGTTTATCCAGCTTAAGAAGATATTCGAAATCCTCCATGGGCCTAAAGGCTGTCTTTGGGACAAAAAGCAGACCCATAAGACGCTTATCCCTTATCTAAAAGAAGAGACTAAGGAATTGGCGCACGCTTTAAGAAGCGGGAATTACTCTCATATAAAAGAAGAATTGGGGGATGTGCTTTTGCAGGTGATGCTTCACGCTCAGATTGCTTCTAAGAGGGGAAGCTTTGACATAGAGGATGTGCTTGACGGATTAATCAAGAAGATAAAACGGCGTCATCCGCATGTGTTTGGGGGAATAAAGGTTACATCGGTGCGGGAAATTAAGGCTAATTGGGAAAAAATAAAGATACGGGAGAAAAAGGAGCAAACAAAAAACCCCGCATCCATCGGGGCTTTTCGCAGGTGATAGGCCTAATTGCTTTCGCTATTATCCGCCTCCTGTTTATCTCTACTATAAGTATACCACATTCTTACAAAATGTCAAGAGCGGATGATAAAAATAAATAATAAACTCATTAAACAGGTGGCGCGCGAGGCTAAAACAGCTCCCCGTAAAAGGATCAATTATAATTTTCATCAAGATTATAATGAGGGCATCCAGCGTATTTTAAACGCGGCAGATACTCAAACCTATGTCCGTCCTCATAAGCACGAGGCTCCGGATAAGACCGAAATATTCATTATTCTCAAAGGAAGGGTTTTGTGCGTGGAGTTTGATGATGCCGGAAAGATTACCGATCACCTTTTTTTAGACGCCGTAAAGGGTAATTTCGGGGTTGAGATTAAGCCCGGGACCTGGCATTCTTTTATCAGTTTAAAGAACGGCTCCTGCGTGTATGAGATAAAGGAGGGGCCGTATGATCCTAAAGTAGATAAGCAATTCGCCCCCTGGTCGCCGGCGGAAGACGACATAAAAGAAGGCCGGCGTTTTAACCGGGAGATTGTTACTCAGTTAAAGAGCAAAACTGTTTCGCGGTAAAAATATTGTTTACAACTTATTGAAAACGGTATATAATTTATTTTAATAATCGGGAAAAACACAAAATAAATGTTTTGTCATTTGGGTTTTGTCATTTGAATTTAACATAGGAGGATTGATGAAAAGAAATTTTTTTCGCGGAACCTTCATTATCGTAAGCGTATTTTTAATTTCCGGATGCAGCCAACAGGCCCAGAAGCCGGCTGATACCGTTATTCCGTCTCAAGAAGGAGCGTTTTCCAATACTACAACTGATTCTGGTTCAGCTCAGCATAAGGATTTGGTAATTGAAACCCAGCCGATTCAGGTTCCGGCGGCACCCTTGGGTGGGCCTGAGGTTAAGCCGCAGGTTGAATACGCTGGCGCTGAGGATCTGGGTGTTTTGCTTGTTAAACCAACCGAGAAAGAGATTCAGCAGGCCCTGAAGAACGCCGGCCTTTACGATGGGGAAGTAGATGGCAAAATCGGCCCCAGAAGTAAAAGGGCCATTGAAGAATTTCAGGCCCAGAATAATTTGAAGGCTGACGGTAAGGTTGGCGCCAAGACCTGGCAGAAACTGAAAGGATATCTTAACGCGGAGCCCATGGCCGCGGAATAAGTAAAATTTTTCAGGTAAGGTAATTTAAGAGGGCCGTGTTTAAAAGGGAGGCATCCTTTAAAGCGCGGCCTTTGTTTTGGGCTGGACAGCCTGAGCTGGCTAATGTATAATCCATTACAGGATGCGTAAAGACATTTTAGGGGATATTCGTTATTTAAAAGGCGTGGGCCTTAAGCGGGCGGCGCTTTTTAATAAGCTGGAAATCAGTTCAATTGAGGGCCTGCTCTATTATTTCCCCCGCCGTTATGAAGATAGGACTGTAATTACCGGTATTGGCAGTCTCGCCCCGGGAGAATATCAGACAGTGAGGGCAAAAATTATTAGAGTCAAAGAGCGCCCTGTTTTCAGGCGGAGAGGTTTTAGGATTTTTGAAGCTGTGGCTGAGGATTCAACCGGAAGGCTGTCCTGTGTCTGGTTTAATCAGCCGTATTTAAAAAACTATATTATGATTGATAGGGAGGTTATGCTTTTTGGCAAGGTCGGCCTTTACGGGAACAGCCCGCAAATGCAGAATCCGGAATATGAAGTTATGAGTTCGCGCTCATCAGACGGGACAGAACCAAACGGCCAATCGAAGGACAGTCTTAATTCCGCCAGGATAATTCCGGTTTATTCCCTAATCGAGGGTTTAAGCCAAAGGATGTTTAGGCGCCTTATAAAAACCTGCCTGGATGAGTATCTGCCCGGCATTATAGATATCCTGCCTTATGACATCAGACAACGTAATCATTTGCTCAACATAGCTTCGGCAGTCCTGAATATGCATTTTCCTCAGGATGCCCTTCGCCAGGAAGAGGCCTATAAGAGGATTATCTTTGAAGAGTGTTTCCTGATGCAGTTAATTTTTGGCCTTAAACGTTATAAGGCGGATAAGATAACAGGGATTGCTCACAGGCTAAATGAGGATTTTTTAAAGAGCTTTGAGGAGGGGTTGTCTTTTAAATTAACTGATTCTCAAAATAAATCCATAACCCAGATAAAAAAAGACATGTCTTCTTCTAAGCCGATGTACCGGCTTCTGGAGGGAGATGTCGGCTGTGGTAAAACCATAGTGGCTTTATATGGCTGTATGATTTCAGTATCCAACGGCGCGCAGGCGGCCTTTATGGCTCCCACTGAAATTCTGGCCCAACAGCACTTTCGGGTTATTAGCCATCAGCTTTCGGCTCTCAGCTGTCAGGGGCGCGCCTGTAAGGCAGGGCTCCTGACCAGCAGTGTGCCGCTTAAGGAAAAACAAAAAATATATAATGAAATAAAAAATGGGACGATAGATATACTTGTGGGAACCCATGCCTTGCTTCAGGAGGAGGTGGAATTTAAGGATTTAAGTTTGGTGGTGATAGATGAACAGCATAAATTCGGAGTATATCAGAGAATGGGCCTGTTGACCAAGGGTCTTAATCCGGATTGTTTGATTATGACCGCGACCCCGATACCGCGCACCTTGGCCTTGACTATTTATTCTGATTTGGACATTTCCACTATTGACGAGCTTCCTTCCGGAAGAATTCCGGTTAAGACTTATCTGGCCGGCGAAGATAGGCGGGGGTGGGTGTATGATTTTATCCGCCAGAGCCTTCAATCCTGCCGCCAGGCTTATATCGTATACCCAATAATTGATGAGTCAGAAAAATTGGAGCTGAAATCAGCCAAGGCGATGTATGAAGACCTGAAGAAAAATATTTTTAGCGATTTTAAGGTAGGGCTTATCCACGGGAAGATGAAACAGAAAGAGCGGGATAAAGTTATGGCCTCTTTTAGAAAGGGCGAGATTGACCTTTTGGTTTCTACCGTGGTGATTGAGGTGGGCATAGACGTGGCTAACGCCTCGGTGATGGTCATCGAGCATGCCGAGAGATTCGGCTTATCCCAATTGCATCAACTGCGCGGCAGGATAGGAAGGGGAACACACCAGTCGCACTGTATCTTGATTAGTGATTCCGTAAGCGGTGAGTCGGGACAGAGGTTAAGGGTGATGGTTGAAGAGTCTGATGGTTTTAAGATTGCCGAGCGGGATTTGGAAATCCGGGGGCCGGGTGAGTTTTTTGGGACGCGCCAGCACGGCATACCGGAACTCAGGGTTAATCCCCTGGAGAATATGGAGTTGCTGCAGGCGGCTAAAAAAGAAGCCGATGCCTTAATCAAAAAGGACCCTCGGCTTGGCCTTAGGCAGAATACGGGATTAGCCGATATCTTAAAGAGAAGATTCCCGGATTGCGAAAAGATAGTTGAGGCAGGATAATAACCGAATGTCAAATAAATTATTGTTAAATGAAACCTTCATGCCCCGCCGTAGGCGTGGCACCGGTAAGCATGAAAATAACCAATCACCAATAATCAATAACCAAATAATTGATTAGTTTCCTATTTTACCATTGATTATTGGGTATTGATTATTTTTTGGTTATTGCATCTTGGTTATTGATGATTTAACATTTTATGCTTTAATGGGGTGGGTATGAATATCTTAACAATAGATACATCCTCAAAATACTTTTATCTGGCAATAGCCGAGGATGATAAAATAAAGGTTAATATTTGCAGGCCTTCAGGAAGGGAATTGAGCCGGATGATAATTCCCCTCATTGAGCGGGCCTTAAAAAAAGCGGGATTATCTCTAAAAGATATTGATTGTTTTGCCTGCGGTTTAGGGCCGGGGTCTTTTACCGGCCTGAGGGTAGGGTTGGCCGTGATTAAAGGGTTCGCCTTTTCTTTAAATAAGCCGGTGGTGGGGATAGTCAGCTTAGATTGTTTAGCCGGCTCTCAGCCGGATTTTCCGGGTTATGTCTGTCCGATTGTGGATGCCCGGCGTTCTTTGGTGTATTCGGCAATTTACCGCGCGAAAGATGGAGTCTTAAAGCGTAAGGGCCGGTATCTGCTGGTGCCCTTAAAAGAGTTATTTGCCAAGCTTAAAGGCCGGGCTGATGTTATCTTCCTGGGCGACGGACTTTCTCTCTACCGCGACGACATTAAGAAGGAATTTGGCTTAAGGGCTAATTTTGCCGATGAGAATTTTTGGTATCCTCGGACGGAAAATCTCTTAAGGTTAGTCAAAGAGAAGATGAAGAATAAAGATTTCGCGGATTTAGATAAACTTGTCCCGTTTTATATGTATCCTAAGGAATGTCAAATAAAGGAAAAAGTAAAAAGTAAAAAGTGAAAAGTTAGGGGTTAGGTGAAGGTATGAAGTATTATCGTCCGACCTGGGCGGAAATAAATTTAAGAAATCTGGATTATAATTTCACAAGAAGCTGGTGGGTCCGAAGGTAAAGATCCTGGTTCCGGTTAAAGCGGATGCCTACGGCCACGGCATAATTGCTATTTCTAAGAGATTGGAGAAATCGGGCGTGGACTATCTGGGGGTGGCCAGTATAGAGGAGGGGATAATCCTGCGCCGTAACGGGATTAAAAGGCCCATTCTTATACTTAGCCTGATTTTCCCTGACGGGGTCCAGGCGTTATTAAAGCATAATTTAATCCCCTCTGTGTGCGCTTGGGAGTTGGCCTTAAAGTTGAACCGGGAAGCCGCCAGAAGAAATCAGAAGGCAGTTATCCATATCAAAGTAGATACCGGGATGCGGCGTATCGGCATAGCCCATCACGGCGCCCGCAAGTTTATCCGCCAGGTCTCGGGGCTTAAGAATATTCTTATTGAAGGGATATTTACTCATTTTCCCTGCGCGGACAATAAGCCGGCTTTTACCCGTGAGCAGATAAGGATGTTTGAGGCCCTGATTCAGCAATTAGAAAAAGAGGGAATTCATATTCCCTTAAAGCATGCTTCTAACAGTTTAGGGGTATTGGATTATCCAGCCGGGCATTTTAATATGGTCAGGCCCGGTTTGATGATTTACGGCTTGTATCCTAAGGAGCGGTTAAAGAGTAAACTAAGGCCGGTTTTAAGCCTCAAGACCAGGGTTTCTTATCTTAAGACGGTGGCTAAGGGTTCAGGTATAAGCTATGGCCACACCTATATCGCCAAAAGAAAAATGAAGATCGCCACCTTGCCCATAGGTTACGGCGACGGCTATCCCCGCAGTCTTTCCAACAAGGCCTTTTGCCTGATTGGCGGGAAAAGGGCGCGGATTGTCGGCCGGGTCTGCATGGATCAGATGATGGCGGATGTAACCCGTATCAGAGGCGTTAAGGCTGGGCAGGAAGTAGTTTTGATCGGCAGGCAAAAGTCCGAATCCGTGAGCGCCGAGGAGCTGGCAAGGCTGGCCGGGACCATTCCCTATGAAATAGCCTGCAGTCTGGGTCAGCGTATTCCCAGGATATATAGGGAGTAGGGACGGTTCTCAGGTGTCGGGACGGTTCCCAAGTGTCGGGACGGTTCTTTCTATGGGGTTACTCCTATTCAAGAACCGTCCCGCTCTTTTTCAAGAACCGTCCCGTCTTTTTACAAGAACCGTCCCTGTTTTTTTTAGCTTAAGCGGACTCTTGAATCATTTTTAACGCGGCGATAGAAAATCCTATCGGCGCGATCCAGGCGGATAAGAAGGGAAAGAGCATCCCGGATTTGCCCAGGGCCAGGCTTATTCCGGTAAGCACGTAGTATAAGAAGCTGATTCCGACGCAGATGCCGAAGGAGCTGAAGATGTTGGCGCGTTTACGAATTTTAAAAGAAAACGGAATCCCGATTAATATCAGTATCAGGCTGGAGAATGACGAGGCGTATCTTTGGTGGAGCTCAACCAGCAGGTTTCTCACCGCTGGTCTTGCCCCGCTTTTCCTGAGCTTCCAGATATAATCTTCAAGCTGGGCTATAGTCATCAACTCCTGATGTTTTTTCTGCTGAAGAAAGTCCTGGGGAGTTTCGGTGATGTCCGTAATCTCTTCCTGACGGTATATGGCGTCATCTGATACTTGGCCCTGGGCGTCAAAATTGAGCCGGTTAAATTCATAAAAAAACCAGAGCTTGTCTTTATAATCGCCTCGCCTGGCGGTTATTTTAGCAATAAGATTCTGCTGATTATCATGCTCAAGTATGGTTATGCCCTCCATGGTGCTGGTTTTACTGTCAAAAGAATTTATGAAGAACAGTCGGTTTTCCAGTCCGTAAAAAGTAAGGTTATGAATCACTTCTTTAGGGCCGCTATTTTTTTCTCCCTCCAGGGTCTTCTTCATTTTGTCGGCGTTTAAACGCGCCGCGGGAATTATTTTTTCATTCGTCGAAAATATCAGAATACTCAAAGATAATCCGATGGCAATGCTGGGGGCGCATATCTGCCAGAGGCTTAAGCCTGATGAGCGCATAGCGACGAGTTCGTTGTCGCGGTTTAGTTTGCCAAAGACGTATATGGTTGAAAGTAAAAGAGCTATTGGCGCGGTCTGGGTGGCAATGATGGGCAGGCTGGCCAGGTAATAGTGATACATAAAAGTGAGCCCCACATGGTGTTTCAGGATGTCGTCCAGCCGGCTTAAGGCGTCGGAGATTATGTACAGGAAGATAAATATAAAGAGGCATCCCAGAAACGCGCTCACCAGGGGTTTTATGATATAACGGTCTAAGATACGCATAATTTAAGCATAAGAAAACTGCCGATAGTCCCAAATATGATATTAGGCATCCACATACTGATAACCGGGGATAGGTATCCTTGCAGGCTTAAGGATTCAAAGCCGATCAAGAGAAGATAATAGGCTATCACGATGAGAAAGGCCAGGCCGAAATTCATGGTTTTCTCCCGGCGGTGGGTGATTACCGCCAGCGGCGCGGCAACGAGCATGAAGATAAAACTGGAGAAGGCCAGGGCAAGTTTCTGGTGTAGGTGGGTGACCAACGGCGCCGTATCAATCGCCTGGGCGGAGTACTCGTGTATTTGTTTTTTTAACTCTTTGATAGTCATGTCTTTAGGTTTTTTCTCCACTTCTCTTTTATCGTCAGGGTTGTCCAGGGTGAGGGTTATGTAGTAGGTCTTAAAATTAAGCTTAAAAAACTCGCCCGGATTATTCGGGTCAGGTTCATCCGAGGTTCCGTTGGTAAGCTTAAGCTTGACGGTCTTTTTCTCGGGGATGGAAACGAATTCGCCTCTTTTGGCTACGATGGTCCGGGTGGGCTTATCTTTTCCCTGCGGTTCGTAGATACGCACATTATTGAGGATGTTGCGTTCTTTGGTCTGCTTGTTGCGCTCAATAGAATAGACAAACAAGACATAATTTTGAAAAGAATCAATAAATGTCCCCGGCTCCAGGGCCGCGGTAGGGTTTTTCAGGCCGATTTCCACCAGGGTTTTACGGCTGGCATAGTGGGCTTTGGGAATAATCCTGTCGTTCATGATTATCAGGAATAGGCTTAAAACCAACCCTGAGACCAAGAGCGGAAAAATAACCTTGAAGATGTTTATCCCGCTTGAGCGGATAGCCAGGATTTCATTATCCGAGGAAAGCCGCCCCAGGGAAAGCAGGGTGGCGCTTAAGACCGCGATAGGAATGGTGTAGGTCAATAAATAGGGTATCAGAAAAAGAAAGAGTTTGGCTACACTGAAGAAATTTACCCCTTTGGTGATAATCAGTTCAATGAGCTGGATTAGATTTCCCAACAGCATAACAAAGATCAGCACCGCCAAAGAAAATATAAACGGCAGGCTGAATTCTTTTAAAAGATAATCGCGTAGTATTTTCATTAGCTTGCCAGCGTAAACACATACACCGCGCTCGCGCGCGCGTTTTTGAGGACCCTGGAGGCTTCGGAAGCGGTGGCCCCGGTGGTTAATACATCATCGAGCAGCAATATGGTTTTTCCTTTTATGGTATCGGGATTTGTTATTCTAAAAGCGCCGGAAATATTCTTCCAGCG
>Ga0209212_1004428_pt1 | contig 17399 bp, 13 predicted proteins | sample RifGroC2_FD_183996 | JGI IMG/M metagenome (GOLD analysis project Ga0209212, IMG submission 183996) | Groundwater microbial communities from Rifle, Colorado, USA - Groundwater C2 (SPAdes) (version 2) | ecosystem: Environmental > Aquatic > Deep subsurface > Groundwater | place: Rifle, Colorado...
GGGCCTCCATGGGCCAGGAAGACGAGGCCGCCGCGCGCCTGGCCACGTTCCGCCCCTATCAGGTGGACCGCGCTCTGCTCGATTGCGCTGCCGAGGACGTGCTGTTCATGCATTGCCTGCCGGCCCACCGCGGCGAGGAGATCAGCCACGACCTGCTCGACGATCCGCGCTCCGTGGCCTGGGATCAGGCCGAGAACCGCCTGCATGTACAGAAGGCGCTGCTGGAGTTTCTCGTCGAGCCGGCCTACCACCACGCATGAAACACGAGCCGCCGCTGCTGCAACTGCGTGACCTGGCCTGCGGCTACGGCGAGCAGAGCATCGTCCAGCACCTCAACCTGCATCTGAACCGCGGCGACATCGGCTGCCTGCTGGGCCCGTCCGGTTGCGGCAAGACCACTACGCTGCGTGCCATCGCCGGCTTCGAGCCGGTGCACCAGGGCGAAATCCACCTGGCGGAGTCGGTCATTTCCCGCTCGGGCTTCACCCTGGCGCCGGAGAAGCGCCGCATCGGCATGGTCTTTCAGGACTACGCGCTGTTTCCCCATCTGACCGTGGCGGAAAACATTGCCTTCGGGATTCGCAAGCAGCCTGACTGCTCGCGAATCGTCTCCGAGATGCTCGAACTGGTGCACCTGGCCGCCCTTGGCAGACGCTATCCGCACGAGCTCTCCGGGGGACAGCAGCAGCGCGTCGCACTGGCCCGCGCCCTGGCGCCCGAGCCTGCACTTTTGCTGCTGGACGAGCCGTTCTCCAACCTCGACGTCGAACTGCGTCGGCGCCTCAGCCATGAGGTGCGCGAGATCCTCAAGGCACGCAACACCAGCGCCATTCTGGTTACCCACGACCAGGAAGAAGCCTTCGCCGTCAGCGATCAGGTCGGCGTGTTCAAGGACGGTCGCCTGGAGCAGTGGGACACCCCGTTCAACCTTTACCACGAACCGCTGACGCCCTTCGTGGCCAGCTTTATCGGCCAGGGCTATTTCATCCGCGGGCAGCTGCTAGACCCGGAAACCGTGCAGACCGAACTCGGTGTGATTCGCGGCAACCGCGCCTACACCTGGCCGGCAGGCAGCTCGGTGGATGTGTTGCTGCGCCCGGATGACATCGTCTACAAGCCGGACAGCCCGCTGCGGGCGCTTATCGTCGGCAAGACCTTCCTCGGCGCGTCGACGCTGTACCGGCTGCAGCTGCCCACCGGCAATCAACTGGTGGCGATCTTCACCAGCCATGCGGACTACCCCACCGGGCAGGAAGTCGGCATCGCCATCGCCGCCGACCATCTGGTGGTATTTCCGGCACAGGGCAGCGTCGCCGCCCATGAAACGCTGCAGCCGACAACAGCGGCGCGCTAACCCTTCTGCCGGCGCTGGCGGAAGAACTCGCTGAGCACCATCCCGCACTCCTCGGCCAGCACACCACCCTCGACCAGCACCCGGTGGTTGAGAAAGCCCTGATCGAAAAACTGGCCGCGACTGACAACCACGCCGGCCTTCGGCTCGGTGGCGCCATAGACGACGCGCTGGATCCGCGAATGCACGATCAGACCGGCGCACATGCTGCACGGCTCCAGCGTGACGTAGAGCGTCACGCCGGGTAGCCGATAGTTCTGCAGCACCTGCGCCGCGTCGCGCACCGCGACCATTTCCGCATGCGCACTGGGGTCGTGTCGGGAGATCGGGCAGTTGAAGCCGCGCCCGATGATCTGTCCATCCTGCACCAGCACAGCGCCGACCGGCACCTCTCCCAACGCAGCGCCCTGCGCCGCCAGCGCCAGGGCTTCGCGCATGAAGCGCTCGTCCTGGCTGCGGTCGATGATCTGCGGCTTCCTCACTGCCCTACTCCTCCCTGTCTCATACCACCTCGATCGCTGCCATCAACCCGGTTTCCATGTGGTCGATGACATGACAGTGAAACATCCAGACACCCGGATTATCAGCGACCAGCGCGATACGGGCCGTCTCGTTCTTGCCCAGCAGGTAGGTATCGGTGAACCACGGATCGATCTTGCGGCGATTGGACGAGATCACCTTGAAGGTCATCCCGTGCAGATGAATCGGATGCTGGTACTGACTGAGGTTGCGCAGCTCGAAGATGTAATGGCCATCCTTTTTCAGCGTCGCAATCGGGCGATCGGCACAGGTCTTGTCGTTGATGTCCCAGGCCTCGCCGTTGATCTGCCAGAAGGTATAGGCGCCGCCCTGTGCGGCGTCTGTCGACAAGGTACCGGCCCACTCGAAGTTGAAGCGCAGCGTTTCCGCGCGCTGCAGATCCGGCTCCGCCACGGGATTGGCCGGCAACGCCGGCGGCCAGTCGCCGGCGACTTCGTCATGCGCCACCGAGCGCAGCGTCGCCAGCCGTAGCGGACCATTGCGCAAGGACAGCTCCGTGCCGGCCTCCGGCACCTTCAGCGCCAGGTCGATACGCATGCCCGGACCGAGCCAGTACTCCTTGCCCAGCGGCATCGGAGCGACCGGATGTCCATCGAGCGCATAGATGCGCGCCTCGCTATCTGGCAGGTTCAGCCGATAGGTCAGGGTGTTGTCGAGATTCAGCAGCCGCAGCCGCACGACCTGCCCGGCCGGCAGATCAAGCGTGGGCGCATGTGTGCCATTCACCGTCGACAGCACGCCCGGCGTGCCGCCACGGGCCGCCTCGCGCGGCACGCTGAATTCGGTGAACGCCCCCTGCTTGTCGACATGCCAGCTTTTCAGGTTGAGCGTGCGCTCGTGCCTGAAACCGCTTGGTTCGCGCTCCTCGACAATCAGCGGACCGACCAGCCCGCGACCCAGCTGCGCGGCACTGCTGGTGTGCGGGTGATACCAGAAGCTGCCGGCATCGTGCAGCTGGAAGCGATAGTCGAAGAACTCGCCGGGCAACACCGGCAACTGCGATACGTAGGGCACGCCATCCATTTCCAGCGGCAGACGAATGCCATGCCAATGGATGGTGGTGGGCTCGGGCAGATTGTTGATGAAGCGCACCCGCAGCCAGTCGCCCTGACGGCCACGCAGCTCCAGGCCAGGCGCTTGCCCGCCATAGGCCCAGGCAGGCGTGACGTGACCGGGCACCAGCTCCACATCCAGCGGGGCGGCAATCAGTTCGTAGTCATGAGTGGTGATGTCGGCCGGGCGACCGAGCCAGTAGCGCACGCCACTGCCGGCCAGACCGACGACACCGAGGCCGGCCAGGCCGGCGAGAAACTGTCTACGGGTAAAGGACATTGCATGGGCTCCAGCCAGTCCGAATTCATGGGCCCATCAGGCTCGACGCGCCTCTCTGCGGAGGCTGCGAATAGCATGAGGGCAGCCTGGGCTGCCCTCATTGCTTCAGATCATTCCCACTCGATGGTGGCCGGCGGCTTGCTCGACACATCGTAGGTCACGCGGGAGATGCCTTCGATTTCGTTGATGATGCGGTTGGACACCTTTTCCAGCAACTCATAAGGCAGGTGCGCCCAACGTGCGGTCATGAAGTCGATGGTTTCCACCGCGCGTAGCGCGACGACCCAGGCGTAGCGGCGGCCGTCGCCGACCACACCGACCGATTTCACCGGCTGGAACACCACGAAGGCCTGGCTGGTCTTGTGGTACCAGTCGAAGTTGCGCAGCTCTTCGATGAAGATGTGATCCGCGCGACGCAGCAGGTCGGCATATTCCTTCTTCACTTCGCCGAGGATGCGCACACCCAGACCCGGGCCCGGGAACGGGTGACGGTAGACCATGTCGTAGGGCAGGCCGAGCTCGAGACCGATCTTGCGCACCTCGTCCTTGAACAGTTCACGCAGCGGCTCGACCAGCTTGAGGTTCATTTCCTCCGGCAGGCCGCCGACGTTGTGGTGCGACTTGATCACATGGGCCTTGCCACTCTTGGCGCCGGCCGACTCGATCACGTCGGGGTAGATGGTGCCCTGGGCGAGGAACTGAATGTTGTCCAGCTTGCTGGCTTCTGCATCGAACACGTCGATAAACGTACGACCGATGATCTTGCGCTTCTTCTCTGGATCGGCCTCGCCCTCGAGGTTACCGAGGAACTGTGCCTCGGCGTCGGCGCGAATCACCTTGACGCCCATGTTCTCGGCGAACATGGCCATCACCTGGTCACCCTCATGCAGGCGCAGCAGGCCGTTGTCGACGAACACGCAGGTCAGCTGGTCGCCGATCGCCTTGTGCAGCAGCGCCGCGACCACCGACGAATCGACACCGCCGGAAAGGCCGAGCAGCACGTTGGCATCACCGACCTGAGCGCGCACCTGGGCGATGGCGTCTTCGACGATGTTGGACGGCGTCCACAGCGCTTCGCAGCCACAGATGTCGAGAATGAAACGGGAAAGGATGCGGCCGCCCTGGCGGGTGTGAGTCACTTCCGGATGGAACTGCACGCCGTAGTAACGGCGGTCGTCGTCACCCATGGCTGCGATCGGGCAGCTCGGCGTGCTGGCGAGGATATGGAAACCTTCCGGCAGCGTGGTCACCTTGTCGCCGTGGCTCATCCAGACGTCGAGGCCGAACACACCGTCGTCATCCATGTGGTCTTCGATGCCGTCGAACAGCTTCGACTTGCCGACCAGATCGACGCGGGCATAGCCGAACTCGCGAACGTCGGAGCCCTGCACCTTGCCACCCAGCTGCTCGGACATGGTCTGCATGCCGTAGCAGATGCCGAACAGCGGCACACCGAGATCGAACACGGCCTGCGGCGCGCGCGGGCTGCCTGCCTCGTGAACCGACTCCGGGCCGCCGGCGAGAATGATGCCGCGTGGCGCGAAGGCACGGATGTCGTCCTCGCTCATGTCCCACGGATGCAGCTCGCAATACACGCCGATCTCGCGCACGCGGCGGGCGATCAGCTGGGTGTACTGGGAACCGAAGTCGAGGATCAGGATGCGGTGGGCGTGAATGTCTTGGTGAGCCATGAGCTTTCCTTCGGAAAGAGCCTGAAGCTGAAAGCCGGAAGCTGGAAGCCGAAGCCAGGATTTCTCCCCGCTCCCGCTGCCAGCTTCCGGCGCCTGTCTAGCTGAGCGGATCAACCCACTCGGTAATTCGGGGCTTCCTTGGTGATCTGCACGTCATGCACGTGCGACTCGGCCATGCCGGCACCGGTGATGCGCACGAACTGCGGCTTGCTACGCATCTCGTCGACGGTGGCGCTGCCGGTATAGCCCATGGAAGCACGCAGGCCGCCCATCAGCTGATGGATGATCGCCGCCAGCGAGCCCTTGTACGGTACGCGGCCTTCGATACCTTCCGGCACCAGCTTCTCGGCACCGGCGGCGGAATCCTGGAAGTAGCGATCCGAGGAGCCCTGCGCCTGGGACATGGCTCCCAGCGAACCCATGCCGCGGTAAGCCTTGTAGGAACGGCCCTGGAACAGCTCGATCTCGCCCGGCGCTTCTTCGGTACCGGCGAACATCGAACCCATCATCACGGCGTTGGCGCCAGCGACGATGGCCTTGGACAGGTCACCGGAGAAGCGGATGCCACCGTCGGCGATCATCGGCACGCCGGTGCCTTCCAGCGCGGCGGAGACGTTGGCGATGGCAGAGATCTGCGGTACGCCGACGCCGGCAACGATACGGGTGGTGCAGATCGAGCCCGGGCCGATACCGACCTTGACCGCGTCGGCGCCGGCCTTGACCAGGTCCAGCGCGGCTTCGGCGGTGGCGATGTTGCCGCCGATCACCTGCACCTGCGGGAAATTCTCCTTCACCCAGCGCACGCGGTCGATCACGCCGCGGGAATGACCGTGAGCGGTGTCGACCACCACCACGTCGACACCGGCAGCGGCCAGCGCTTCGACGCGCTCACCGGTATCGGCGCCGGTACCGACCGCTGCGCCGACGCGCAGACGACCCTGGCTGTCCTTGGAGGCCAGCGGGTAGGTCTTGGCTTTCTCGATGTCGCGGAAGGTCACCAGGCCGCGCAGGTGGAAATTGCCGTCTACCACGAGCATCTTCTCGATGCGGTGCTTGTAGAGCTCGGTCTTGATTTCTTCCAGGGCGGTGCCTTCGAGCACGGTGACCAGCTTGTCCTTGGGCGTCATGATCGCTGCGACGGAGTCGCCGGCATTGGGTGTGAAGCGCAGGTCTCGACCGGTGACGATGCCGACCAGCTCCTTGCCGGACACTACCGGAAAGCCGGAGAAGCCCAGTTCATGCGCCTTGCGCAGCAGCTCGCTGATCTTGGTTTCCGGCGTGACGGTGACCGGATCGTGAACGATGGCGGTCTCGTGACGCTTGACCTTGCGCACCTCGGCAGCCTGCTGCTCGATGCTCATGTTCTTGTGGATGATGCCGATGCCGCCTTCCTGAGCCATGGCAATGGCCAGGCGCGCTTCGGTGACGGTGTCCATGGCCGCGGAAACCAGCGGAATGTTCAGCTCGATTTCGCGGGTCAGACGGGTCTTCAGGCTGACATCCTTCGGCAAAACCTCGGAATATCCCGGGATCAGGAGAACATCATCGAAAGTCAGGGCTTCTTGGCTGATACGCAGCATGGCGGGGGCTCCCAGGCGGGAAAAAGGAAGCGCGGCATTATACCCACGCACCCCTTCACGCTCAATGCGGATGTGAGGCGCGTCGCGCACGGCGAAATGCGCGGCATCGCCGAAATGACCAAGCGGTCACGGCCGATCAATCACCAGCGCCACCTTGAAGCCCAGGCGTTCAGCAAATTCATCGAGAAACGACTGGCGAAGGCCGGCCTCGCCCCAACCATTGAAGATAAAGCCTAGATTGGAAAAGCCGCACGCCGGAATGAACAGGAAGCCGTTGATGTCGTCTTCGAAGCCACATTCCGGACAGGTGAAATTGTCGGTCTGCTTAGGCATCCACTCGTCGAGGCTTTCAAACAACGCCTCGCCAATCTCGCGACGGCATTCGGGGCAGCCTGCCTCCTCGGCGAAATCCCGTGTTGGCGTGTAGATGCAGCGCTTGGTCACCACTTCAAGGCCGTTGATGGCTTCGCCAAAAGGCAAGCGTTCCGGATGCTGCACGACACTGCGCGCGCCGGAAGCGATAGCGTAGCCCATGCCGCCAACACCGCGACCGCAGGTGGTCGGCAGCGCCTCGACGATGCGCCGCTCGGCCAGCCAGCGCAGAATCATCCGCGCCTTGGCTTCGTGCGCTGGGAATGTGGAAATGCGCGGCACGATGATCGCTTGACTGTGGCTCATGGCGGCTCGGAACGGGAGATGAAGAAAGGCCGCGCAGCTTAGCGCCACCCGTTGGCCGGTCAAGGCCCGCTGGACGGAGGCGAAGCAGATTCGGTTTGCGCCTGGCCGCGCCCGGCTTATCATCGCCGCCATGCTCAAAGATCCCTTCCAGCGTCTCAATCTCGATCGCGAAGTGCTGACCGTCAGTCAGCTCAACGGTCGCGCCCGCCTGTTGCTCGAGGACGTGTTCGCCCAGGTCTGGGTCGAAGGCGAGATTTCAAACCTCGCCCGCCCGGCTTCCGGCCACATCTATTTCACGCTCAAGGACAAGAACGCCCAGGTGCGCTGCGCGCTGTTCCGGCAGAACGCGGCGCGGGTTCGCCAGGCCCTGCGCGACGGCCTGGCGGTGCGGGTACGCGGCAAGGTCTCGCTGTTCGAGGGACGCGGCGACTACCAGCTGATTCTCGATACGCTGGAGCCGGCCGGCGACGGCGCTTTGCGCCTGGCATTCGAGGCACTCAAGGAAAAGCTCAGCACCGAAGGTCTGTTCGCTGCCGAACGCAAGGCCGCCCTGCCCGTCCACCCGCGACGCATTGGCATCGTCAGCTCGCCGACCGGCGCGGTGATCCGCGACATCATCTCGGTGTTCAAACGCCGCGCGCCGCAGGTCGGGCTGACGCTGATCCCCACCGCCGTGCAAGGTCGCGAAGCCACCGCGCAGATTGTCCACGCACTGCAACTGGCCGATGCCCAGGGCTTCGATGCGCTGATTCTGGCTCGCGGCGGCGGCTCGCTGGAGGACCTCTGGTGCTTCAACGAAGAAGCGGTGGCGCGCGCGGTGGATGCCTGTGTCACGCCGATTGTCAGCGCCGTGGGCCACGAAACCGATGTCTCGATCGCCGACTTCGTCGCCGACGTCCGCGCGCCAACGCCATCCGCGGCTGCCGAGCTGCTGGCACCCAGCAGCGCCGACCTGCAGCACCGGCTGAGCGGGCTGCAACAGCGTCTGGTGCTGCGCATGCGTGATCGTCTGCACCGTGACGCCATGCGACTGGAAGGCCTGACCCGTCGCCTGCGCCACCCCGGCGAACGGCTGCAGCAGCAGGCCCAGCGCATCGACGACCTCGAGCAGCGCCTGCTGCGCGCCGTCGACCGCCGCCTGTGCAGCGGCCGGGAGAGTCTGGCCCGCCTGGCAACACGCCTGGCCGCGCAACACCCGGGGCGTTCGCTGAATCTGTTGCGGCAGCGACTCGAACACCTCTCCTCGCGTCTGCCGCGAGCGATGCAGGCCAACCTGAAAGGCCGCCGGCAACAGCTACAGGGCCTCGCCCAGACACTTAATGTGGTCAGCCCGCTGGCCACACTCAGCCGCGGCTACAGCATTCTGCTCGACGAGCGCGGCCAGGCGATCCGCAGCGCCAGCCAGACGCAACCTGGCCAGCGCCTCAAGGCCAGGCTCGGCGAGGGCGAATTGGAGGTGCGGGTGGAGGACAATCATCTGGCACCGGTCACGCTGCCGCTGCTCTGACCGGCGGTCGCCAGATGGCCAGCCTTTTCCCCAGCGCAGCTTTACGCGAGGATGGGCCGTTTATTCCAGCGGATCCTTTCATGCCACGCCTTCTCGCCCTGCTGTTGTGCCTCGCCCTTCCCCTTTGCGCCCATGCCGAGGGCTTCATCACCCGTCTGCTGAACAAGCCTGTGCCCGGCGGCGTTGCCGTGATCGAGCTAGGTGACGACGTTAGCGCACCGCAGACTCGCTATCAGGGCAAGCCCACCCTGGTGGTGCGTGAGGATGGCAAACGCTGGATCGCCATCGTCGGCATCCCGCTGTCGGTGAAGCCGGGCGCGCAGAAGCTGGAGATCGATGGTCGACCCCAAACCTTCCAGGTCGAGAGCCGCGACTATCGAGCGCAGCACATCACGCTGAAGAACCAGCGCCAGGTCAATCCGAATCCGGCAGACCTCAAGCGCATCGAGCGCGAACTGGACGAACAGACCCGCGCCTACCGGCAGTTCAGCGCCAACCAGCCAAGCAATCTGTTGTTCGATCGCCCGGTGGACGGCCCGCTGTCGTCGCCGTTCGGCCTGCGCCGCTTCTTCAACGGCGAGGAACGTAACCCGCACTCGGGCCTGGATTTCGCGGCGAAGAGCGGCACTCCGATCAAGGCACCGGCGGCGGGCAAGGTCATACTGACCGGCGACTATTTCTTCAACGGCAAGACAGTCTTCGTCGACCATGGCCAGGGGTTGATCAGCATGTTCTGCCATCTTTCCGAGATCGGTGTGAAAGTCGGCGACCAGCTGGCACGGGGTCAGGTGCTCGGCAAAGTCGGGGCAACCGGGCGTGCCACTGGCCCCCACTTGCACTGGAACGTGAGCCTTAACGACGCGCGAGTCGACCCGGCTATCTTCATCGGCGCGTACAAGCCTTGAACACATCAAGAGGAACGACAGCGATGCGCATCAAAGCGACGGATTCCACCCTGCTGATCATCGACATCCAGGAACGCCTGTTCCCGGTCATCCTCGACAATGAAACCATGGCCGAGCACACCGCCTGGCTGCAGCAGGTGGCCCAGCGAGTCGGCGTACCGGTGCTGCTGACCGAGCAGTACAGCAAGGGGCTCGGCCCAACGATCGCCGCCCTGCGCAATGGCGTGGATGACGCGGCCATTGTCGAGAAGCTGCATTTTTCCGCGGCAGGCGACGGCGAGCTGTTCCAACGCGCTGGTGGCGAACGCCGGCAGTTCATCATCTGCGGCTGCGAGACGCACGTGTGCGTGCTGCAGACGGTGCTGGACCTGCGCGCCCGTGGCAACGAAGTCTTCGTCGTCGAAGAAGGCGTCAGCTCGCGGCGGGCCAGCGACAAGGCGCTGGCCCTGGAGCGCATGCGCCAGGCCGGCGCGGTGATCGTCTCGCGGGAGATGGTTGCCTTCGAATGGATGGAACGCGCCGGCACCGAACTGTTCAAGAGTATCAGCCGCGAATTTATCCGCTGACCCAGCCACACCGACAAGCCGCCGCGGCCAACGCAATTTGCCAAGGCCGCGCCCTCACCTCTCAATGGAGATTCACATGTCTGACGATCTGGCCGGCTGGCTGGACTGGCTCAGAGCCCACCCCGAACTGCAGACGCTGCTCGCCAGTGCCACGCTGATCTTCGCCGCCTGGCTGTCCAACTGGATCGTCAAGCGCATCCTGGTGCGTGGCCTTTACCGTTTACTGCGCCACACCCGCGATGGCGAACTGCAGGATTTCGGCATCATCAAGCGGCTGTCGAACATCGTCCCGGCACTGGTGCTGTCGCTTGGCGTGACGACTGTACCGGGCCTGCCCGAAGCCGCGGTGACCGTGGTGCAGAACGTCTGCGGCGGCTTCATCGTGCTGACCATCGCGCTGGCGCTCGGCGCGGTGCTCGACATCATCAACGTGGTCTACCAGCGCCGACCGGACGCGCGCCTGCACCCGATCAAGGGCTATCTGCAGGTGGTGAAGATCGTCATCTACGCGATCGCCACCATCCTCATCATCGCCACTCTGATCGACCGTTCGCCGCTGATCCTGCTCTCCGGCCTCGGTGCCATGGCGGCGGTGCTGATGCTGATTTTCCAGGACACCCTGCTTTCGCTGGTGGCCAGCGTACAGATCACCTCCAACGACCTGATCCGCGTCGGCGACTGGGTGGAGATGCCGCAGCTCAATGCCGACGGCGACGTGATCGATATCGCGCTGCATACCGTGAAGGTGCAGAACTGGGACAAGACCATCACCAGCATCCCGACAAAGCGCTTTATCTCGGATTCGTTCAAGAACTGGCGCGGCATGCAGGAAAGCGGCGGCCGGCGCATCAAGCGCAGCCTGTATCTGGATCAGCAGAGCGTGCATTTTCTCGATGCCGACGAGCGCAAGCGGCTATATCGCTTTAGCCTGCTGGAGGATTACCTGGTCAACAAGCGCAAGGAGATCGACGAGTGGAACGCAAAGCTCGCCGAGCGTGGGCAGGACCCGGTCAACACCCGCAGGGTGACCAATCTCGGGACCTTCCGCGCCTATGTCGAGCGCTATCTGCGCGCCCACCCCGGCGTGCACCAGAACATGACGCTGATGGTGCGCCAGCTGAGCCCGACTGCGGACGGCCTGCCGCTGGAAATCTACTGCTTCACCAATACGGTGGCGTGGACGCAGTACGAAGCCATCCAGTCGGACATCTTCGACCACCTGCTGGCGATCCTGCCGGAATTCGGTCTGCGGGTATTCCAGCACCCAAGCGGCGGCGATGTACGCGATTGGCGCGATTCACTGCGCCAGCCGGGCGCGCCAGCATTGCAGCAACCGGAAGGACATCCGGCCGAGGAAAGAAGTTAATCGTAGGTTGGCGCTGAGGCACGAAGCCGCTGAAACCGCCTTGAGCGCTGCCCATGCGTCATCCCTGATGCCAGCGCCGCGAACCGCTCCAGCACGCCCCGCGCCTCAGCGCCAACCTACGTCCAGAGCGAGGCGAACCCTCGCTCCTTTACCGCCGTTGTCTCGTTAGAAGCTCATGTCGACCCGCGCCCAGTAGGTGCGGCCCGGTTCATTGACTCGGCTGGTGGGCTCAAGGCCGTAATCGGCGAAGCCCGCACTGCCGGCTAGATTGAGATGCTCGCTGTAGGCCTTGTCCAGCAGGTTGTCGACGCCCGCACTGAGCTTGAAGTTCTTGTTCAGCCGGTAGGCGCCGTTGACCGCCAGCACGCCGAAGCCGGCGCTCTCGTCGAAGTCCTTGCCGACCACCGTGCCCTGGTTCTCTGCAACCCGCCCCTGCGAGGCGACCACGCGCCAGAGGCCACTGGTGCTCCAGTTGTCTCGCTCGTAGGTCAGGCCCAGGCGTCCTTCCAGTGGCGGGATCTGCGGCATGGCACGATCGTCGCTGCGGTTCTTGCCCCAGGCATAGGCCAGGCTCGTATCACCCTTCCAGTTGCTGGTGAAACGGTAGCTGGCGCCCAACTCAGCTCCAGCGATGGTAGCGTCGATGTTGCTGACCTCGGCGCGAAGCATGCCGGGCATTACGCCGGGCACATAGCTGAACAGAATGTAATCCTCGACCAAGCCGGCATAGGCGGAAACCCAGGCCTCCAGCGGCCCCTTGGCGTATTGCAGGCCGACGTCCAGCTGCGTGGTCTTCTCCGGCCGCACCGAGTCGAAGGGTTGCAGCGTGCCCACCGGGCCGGGATTGGAAACGAACAGCTCCCAATAGTCGGGGAAGCGTTCGGCATGGCCGAGGCCGGCATACCAGGTCGCGGGCAGGCTGACGAGCTCCTCCTCATAGCGCAGGAAGCCGCTGTAGAGCGTGTCGCGACGCGTTTCACCGGCAGTAGGGTTGTCCCAGTTGCGGGAAACGATGGGCATGCTCGAAGCGTCATGACTGCGGAAGAACTCGCGCTCGTCGGTCGCTTCGTGCAGGTCCAGGCGCAGGCCGCTGATGAGCTTCTCACGCTCGCTGAGCTGCCAGGTCAGCTCGCCGAAGACGCCGTAGCTGTGCAACATCGCGTCCGGCACCCAGGGCAGTGCGTCGCTTCCCGCAGCGGTGACCATCTGGTTGGCGGCGCCGGCCGGGTTCATGACCTTGCGGTGCTCGCTACGCTGGGCATCGACCCCGGCCTTGAGCTCGACATCCGTCCATTGCCAGGTGCCGACCAGCCGGCCACCCAGCGTACGCCGGTCGACCCGCGACAGCGTCGGGTTGGGCATCATCATCGACGGCACGAAATCGCGCAGGCTGTAGTTGTCCATGATGTGGTCGGCGTAGTTGTAGTAGACCTGCGCCTCCAGCCCGTAGAAGGTCTCGCCGAGATTGGTCTTCTCGAAGCGCAGCCCCAGGCTCTCACGCTGGAACTGGCTGCCGTCCATCCCGCGCCCGGCATAGCGTGCGTAGCCATCGCCGCGGCCGGCGGTCAGCTCGACCAAGGTGTCCGCATCCGGCGTCCAGCCCAGGGCGATGTCGGTGTTCCACTTGTCGTAACGCGATGGCACGGTATCGCCGTTGCCATCGGCGTAATCGTCAGCCTGGGAGCTGTTGGCCATCAGCCGGGCATAGCCCTGACTGTTGCCGGCGGCGGCGTCCAGGTTGCGGTCGAAGCGACCGTTGGAGGCGGTCAGCAAGCTGCCGTTGAGGCGATAATCCGGCTCGCTGAACTGCTCCGGCTCGCGCTCGAAGAGCACGGTGGCGGCCGAGGCACCTGGCCCCCAGAGCACGCTCTGCGGCCCTTTGATGACCGTGAGCTTGTCGAAGGTGTCCGGGCTAATGTACGAGCTCGGCGAATCCATGCGATTCGGGCAGGCGCCGAGCATTTCGCCGCCGTTGGAGAGCAGTTTCAGGCGCGAGCCGAACATGCCGCGGAACACCGGATCGCCGTTGACGCCGCCGTTACGCACGGCGGAAAAGCCGGGAATGGTCTTCAGGTAGTCGGCACCGTCGCTGGCCGGCATCGGCTGACGGGGAATCTTGGGGTCGGTCACCACGGTCAGTGGGGACTGCTGGCCGACGCCGGTAATGACCATCGGCGCCAGTTCAACGGCTTCGGCGTGCTCCGCATGGCCGGCATGCTCAGCCTCCGCGGCCAGTGCGCCACTGGCGAGCATTCCCAGCAGCGCGGCATGGGCGAACTGCCAACGCAGGCGGGATGGTTGAATCAAAAAACGCTCAGACAGGCGCGCTCGCGCCGTACAGCCATGAGTAATGCTGGACATAAGAACTTCCACTTCTGCATGTGATTAGGCCGCAACGAGGCGGCTGGTTGCGGTCAGCAGTGGAGATGCGGTGGGGCGCGGGGATGGCCGCTGCTGCGGCGCAGCGCAGGAGTCTGCGGCTGCTCGGGAAGTGGGTGGAAGTAAGCCGGCGCGTGGCGAGGCAGCACCAGATCGACGGACAGGCTGAGCGGCGGATTGACCGTCAACAGCTCGCAGTAGCCGCAGAGTTCGAGCGCTGCCAGCCAGGCGGGATCGCCCGCACGTGCCTGGCCATGATGACCGTGGGCGGTTGGCTCATGCTCGGCATGGTGATGATGCTGCGCACTGGCCTGGGCGGCCTGGACGGCGGAGAACAACGGGCCGACATGAATCATCAGCATGGCGAACAGGCCAAGCCAGATGCTCATTGTCGAATACCGTTTGCGTGTCACCGGCGTGTCCTTCGTGACATGACCCTATGAAGTGGCTGGATGATCGCACAGCCTTTTCGCCCCGGCCGCTGCGACATGAGGCCGCAACAGAGTCGAGCAATCAATCTTCTCTTTTTACCTGCGAACCAGCACAAATCACCCACAAGGCCTTAATACAGCAATAAACCATCAATTTTCTATCACGACTTGCAAGACCCAACCATGAAGCAATAGCTTTGCACCATAAACCACTGCCCGTACTGGGCAGACAAGTTGCTAGCTCGAGCTTTACCTGGGGAAACACCATGACCATGCTCAATAACCCATCGAAAAAATATCGCGCCTTTCCGGCCATCGACATCCCGGATCGCACCTGGCCATCCAAGTCGATCACCCAGGCACCGATTTGGCTGAGCTCGGATCTGCGCGATGGTAACCAGTCGCTGATCGAGCCGATGGATGCCGCGAAGAAGATGCGTTTCTTCAAGACACTGGTGCAGGTCGGCATCAAGGAAATCGAGGTCGGCTTCCCCTCTGCTTCGCAGACCGACTTCGACTTCGTCCGCGAGCTGATCGAAGGCGGGCACATCCCTGACGACGTCACCATCCAGGTGCTGACCCAGGCGCGCGAAGACTTGATCACCCGCACCTTCGAGTCGCTGAAGGGCGCCAAGCAGGCCATCGTCCACTACTACAACGCCACCGCACCGAGTTTCCGCCGCATCGTCTTCAATCAGGACAAGGCCGGCGTGGTGAACATCGCGGTCAACGCGGCACAGATCATCAAGCGCCTGGCTGCGCAGAACCCGGAAACCGCCTGGCGTTTCGAGTATTCGCCGGAGATCTTCAGTTCCACCGAGCCGGAGTTCGCCGTCGAAGTCTGCAACGCGGTGATCGAGGTGTTCCAGCCGACGCCCGAGCAGAAGCTGATCCTCAACCTGCCGGCCACGGTGGAAGCCGCCACACCCAATATCTACGCCGACCAGATCGAGTGGTTCTGCCGCCACGTCGACCGTCGCGACAGCGTGCTGGTCAGCCTGCACACCCACAACGACCGCGGCACCGGCGTGGCCGCCACCGAGCTGGGCCTGATGGCCGGCGCTGATCGCGTCGAAGGCTGCCTGTTCGGCAATGGCGAGCGCACCGGCAACGTCGACCTGGTCACCGTGGCGCTGAACATGTACACCCAGGGCATCGACCCGCAACTGGACTTCTCCGACATCGACGCCGTGCGCAAGGTGGTCGAGGAATGCAACCAGTTGCCGGTACACCCGCGCCATCCCTATGTCGGTGATCTGGTGCATACCGCGTTCTCCGGCTCGCACCAGGATGCGATCCGCAAGGGCTTTTCCCTGCAGGACCCGGAAGGCGTCTGGGAGGTGCCGTATCTGCCGATCGACCCGGCCGACATCGGCCGCAGCTACGAGGCGGTGATTCGCGTCAACAGCCAGTCCGGCAAGGGCGGCATCACCTTCCTGCTCGAGCAGGAATACGGCATCAGCCTGCCGCGGCGCATGCAGATCGAGTTCAGCCAGGTGGTGCAGAAGGAAACCGACCGCCTGGGCCTGGAGATGAGTGCCAAGCAGATCTACGCGCTGCTGGAAGCCGAGTACCTGCAGGCCACCGCGCCGTACACGCTCAAGGGCCATCGTCTGCAGGAAGAGAACGGCACCAGTGCGGTGGATGTGGAAGTCACGACCGATGGCGAGATCGCTCACTGGCGCGGCATCGGCAAGGGGCCGCTGGAAGCGCTGGTCGCCGCGTTGCCAGTGAAGCTGGAGATCATGGACTACCACGAGCATTCCATCGGCGCCGGCAGCAACGCCAAGGCCGCTGCTTATATCGAGGTACGCCTGGACGGCGAGCGCCCGCTGCACGGTATCGGCATCGACGAAAACATCACCACCGCCAGCATCCGTGCGCTGTTCAGTGCCATGAACCGGGCCTTGCGAGAGGCGCAGGAGCAGGCCGCCTGAGCCCCTGCGGCGAGCCCATCGGGCTCGCCATTCCTGAGCGCTACGCCGGCAAGCTCGTCCCGCCGGCGCCATCACCGATGGCGCCGGCACATTGTTGCGACGCCGCCACGCGTCGCCGGTCGCGCCCGACTGCGGTGAGCGACTGAACTGTTCGCCTCCCAATACCCTCCCAACTCAGCCAGCCAAGCCCCGGCAATTCGGCAGAAACACGTCAGCCATCGGCAGGATTGTGCAAACGCTCCTGTTTCCGGTGCCATTAGGCTTGGCCTCTGCAAATCCCGAACGAACAAAGGAGCCGTCATGAGCAACAGCATCGGTTACGCCGCCCTCGACCCGAGCGCCCCGCTCGCCCCCTACTCGTTTTCGCGCCGCGAAGTTGGGCCTAACGATGTACGGATCGAGATTCTCTTCTGCGGCGTCTGCCATTCGGACCTGCATACCGCACGCAACGAGTGGAACAACACCCTGTATCCCTCCGTGCCCGGCCACGAGATCGTCGGCCGCGTGAGCGCGGTCGGCGCGAACGTCAGCAAGTTCAAGGCGGGCGATATCGCCGGCGTCGGCTGCCTGGTCGACAGCTGCCGCAGCTGCTCCTCCTGTGGCGAGGGGCTGGAGCAGTATTGCGAGAACGGCTTCGTCGGCACCTACAACGGTCCGGCCTTCGGCGGTGGCGAGAACACCCTTGGCGGCTATTCCGACAACATCGTGGTGGACGAAAAGTACGTGCTACGCATCAACCACACCGACAACCTCGCCGCCGTCGCGCCGCTGCTTTGCGCGGGCATCACCACCTATTCGCCGCTGCGCCAGTGGAAGGTCGGCCCGGGGCAGAAGGTCGGTGTAGTTGGCCTCGGCGGTCTTGGCCATATGGCGGTGAAGATCGCCAACGCCATGGGTGCAAAGGTCGTGCTGTTCACCACCTCGCCGGACAAGCGGGAAGATGCGCTGCGCCTCGGCGCGTCGGAAGTGGTGGTGTCGAAGAACAAGGAGGAGATGGCTGCGCACGTCAACAGCTTCGACTTCATTCTCAACACCGTTGCCGCGCCGCACAACCTCGATGCGTTCGTGAATCTGCTCAAGCGCGACGCCACCATGACGCTGGTCGGCGCACCGGCTTCGCCGCACCCGTCGCCCAG
>Ga0209212_1004433_pt1 | contig 17389 bp, 12 predicted proteins | sample RifGroC2_FD_183996 | JGI IMG/M metagenome (GOLD analysis project Ga0209212, IMG submission 183996) | Groundwater microbial communities from Rifle, Colorado, USA - Groundwater C2 (SPAdes) (version 2) | ecosystem: Environmental > Aquatic > Deep subsurface > Groundwater | place: Rifle, Colorado...
GCCGGAATTCCGGAAGTTCATCCAAAAATAATACCCCGTTATGGGCTAAACTTATTTCCCCCGGCTGGGGAATTTGACTTCCGCCGACCATAGCCGCGTCCGAGATGCTATGATGGGGCGCGTAAAAGGGGCGTTTAACAATCAGTCCAACTCCGTTGGGAACCAGGCCCAGGCTGGAATGGATAGTGGTGGTTTCCAGGGCTTCATCTAAGCTGATGTTCGGTAATATTGAGGGAAGCCTTTTGGCCAGCATAGTTTTACCGCTTCCCGGAGGCCCAATCATCAGGACATTGTGGGATCCCGCCGCGGCTATCTCCAGCGCCCTTTTGGCTAAGGCCTGGCCTTTTACCTCTTGAAAATCAAAGGGATAGCCGGAATCAGTAATAACTTCCTGAATATCTATTTTGGTTGGGGACAGGCTATCCTGCTCAGAGAGGAAATGCACTGTTTCTTTTAGATTTTTTACCCCGAAGGCCGAAACTTCCCGGATAATTCCCGCTTCGGCGCAATTTATCCGCGGGAGAACCAATCTCCGGCAGGAATTTTTATCCCGGCGCATAGTGATGGCTATGGGCAGGCTGCCTTTGACCGGACGGATGCTTCCATCCAGAGAAAGTTCTCCTAAAAAGGCAAAATCAGAAAGGCTTTCCGGGTTTATCTGGGAGGATGAGGCCAATATCCCTAAGGCTATGGCCAGGTCAAAGGCCGGGCCGCTTTTAGGAATATCCGCCGGAGCCAGATTTACGGTAATTCTTTCCGCGGGGTATTTAAAGCCGCTATTATTGATGGCGCACTTAATGCGGTCTTTGCTTTCTTTGGTGGCCTGGTCCGGCAACCCGGCAAAGTTTATTGAAGGCAGGCCCTGGCGCACATCCACTTCAATCTCAATCGGATAGGCCTCAATGCCAAGTAAGCCGTAACTTAAGACCTTAGACAGCATATTTTAATCGCTTATGAAAAACCTTGCAAAAGGGATTGAATGCGTTATAATTTAAGTTAACATAAAAATACCGTAGAATCAAGAAGATAAAGATTTTATGCCTAAAAAGACTATATATATAATAGGATGCTTTTTTGTTTTTGGCGGGTTTTTTCTTACCTTGCGCTATATAAATCTCATCCAGGAGAAGAAAAAGATAGAATCTCAGCTTAAGGAAGTAAAGATACAGGTGGGATTTTTAGAAGGTAATCTTAGGCAGGAAACCGAACTGCGCCAAAAGCTGGATGAGGAGAAATCTGTCCTTAGCGATAGCCTTAAAGAGACCAAGGAAGCCAACCTCAATCTTAACGCCAAAAACGCCCAACTCCAGGAACACATTTTTTCTTTAGTCAAAGAAATTGAGTCTATGGAGAGCCATAATTCCAGGGTTAAGGAAGAACTGGCTCAAACCCAGGAGAAATTAGACGCTTTGCTGGGTAAAAATATTGAGCTTGAGGCTCGCTTGAATTCAGTCTCGGAATTAAAAAAGGCGATTGCTGAGCTTAAGCTTAAGCTCAAGACGAATAAGTCCGGATATAATTACAAGCTTAAGCCAATGCGGTTTAAAGAAGAGAAACAGTCTTGGGATGAGGAAGGCATAAACGGCAATTCCGGTTTTATTATTAAGAACGGTGTTCCTACTTACAAAGGCCGGGTAAAAATCGAGGTGAAGCCATTATTATGAGAGAAACATTCATCAATTTTTTTATGAAGAATCATATCCTTTCGGTAACCATTGCGGCCTGGATATTCACTCAAGCCATTAAGGTTACTTTAGGGGTAATCCGGGAGAAAAAATTTAATTTCAGCTGGCTTATCGGGACCGGAGGAATGCCTTCATCCCACTCCGCTGGGGCCACCGCCTTGGCCCTTTCCAGCGGATTGGAATTGGGTTTTTCTTCTCCGGTTTTCGCCCTGGCTTTTGTTTTTGCCATAGTAACTATGTTTGACGCCCAGGGAGTGCGCCGTTCTTCCGGGGAGCAGGCGAAATTATTAAATAAAATCCTGGAAGATATTTATTTTCAGGGCAAAATCAAGAAGGGTAAAGTTAGGGAGCTATTGGGACACACCCCAATTCAGGTTTTAACCGGCTCAGTCATCGGAGCCCTGATTACCATAGCGCTGTATTGATTTGTATGTTTTAGCGGTCTTTATTTTATTGGCAAGAAGGGGAGGTTTTAAGTGAAAAACAGGCTTATATTTATTATCGCGGGCATAATCTTCATCGCGGCTTTGGCGGCGGCAGCGGTTTTTAAGTTTAATCAGCCGAAGAAAGACGCGGCATTAGAAAACGAGGTTCAGTTTAAAACCGAAACCGAAGCTCCGCTTTTGGCTGAGGCAGTGGAATTGGAAAAGAAGTCCGACTTTACGGGCCTAAAATCCGTCTATCAAAAACTGATTAATGATTTTTCCGGAAATAAGAATGTGGGGGCCTGGCAGAATAAATTAGATGAGACCAATATCAGGATTATTCTTTCTTCCCAGGCTGTCCCCGGCTTAAGCCAGGAATATATCATCCAGCCGCTGGATAACCTGACTAAGATATCCAAGCAGTTTAATACCACCGTAGACCTGATAAAGAAAATCAATAACCTTGCTTCGGATAAGATAAACCCGGGGAAAAAGCTTAAAATCTGGACCGGAAAATTCAGCGTCCTGGCGGATAAATCTCAGAATATCCTGATGCTCAAATGTAACGATGAGATAATCAAGACCTACAACGTCTCAACCGGTTTAAATAATGCTACTCCGGTGGGCACTTTTAAAATAACTACCAAGCTGGTTAATCCGGTTTGGTATAAATCTGGGGCAGTGGTTCCTCCGGACTCACCGGAAAATATCCTGGGCACCAGATGGATGGGTTTTGACCTTGAGGGTTACGGTATCCACGGCACCACCTCACCCGAGAGTATCGGCACGCAAGCCACTGCCGGTTGTGTGCGGATGCTGAATAACGAAGTTGAAGAATTATATACCTTTTTGCCCCAGGGCACTGAGGTTACCATCGTTGACTAAACTTCATCTTTTAGCTATAAACCATACACTATCAACTATAAACTAAAAATATGGCTGGTTTAGACTTTGAGCGCCCAATATTAGAACTGGAAAGAAAAATTGAAGAGCTTAGGCATATTACCGCGGATAAAGAGGTAATTAGACGCCTGGAGATAGAGCTGGAGAAAAAGAAGGGTGATACTTACCAGAATCTCACTCCCTGGCAAAAGGTAAAAATTGCCCGGCATCCCAATCGTCCCTATACCATGGATTATATTGGTATGATATTCACCGATTTTTATGAGTTGCACGGCGACAGGCTTTTTGGCGACGATAAGGCCTTAATCGCGGGTTTAGCCAAGCTTGACGGCGATAAGGTTTTGGTCATGGGGCATCAAAAAGGGAGGGATACCAAAGAAAATCTGATGCGCAATTTCGGCTGTGCCCATCCCGAAGGCTATCGTAAGGCCCTGCGCCTGATGCAATTAGCCCAGAAGTTCGGCGTTCCCATAATTACCCTGGTGGATACCCCCGGGGCATATCCCGGAGTCGGAGCGGAAGAAAGAGGCCAGGCCCAGGCCATCGCCTTAAATTTAAGGGAGATGTCGGATATCGCGGTGCCAATTGTAGTGGCGGTGATCGGAGAAGGCGGCTCCGGCGGAGCCCTGGGCATCGGCATAGGCGACCGGGTTTGCGTGATGGAGAATGCTTATTACTCGGTTATCTCGCCCGAAGGCTGCGCGGCTATCCTTTGGAAGGATTCAGCTAAGGCGGAGTTCGCGGCTGAGGCCTTGAAATTAACCGCGCCCGAACTGCTCAAACTGGGGATCATTGATGATATTATTCCCGAGCCGCAAGGCGGAGCCCACCGCGACCCCCAGATATCCGGCAAAAACCTAAAGGCCGCCCTAAAAAAACACCTCCAGGAATTAAAACAAATACCCGCCGATAAACTCATTCTTTTACGCTATCAAAAGTTCCGCAAAATGGGCGCCTTCGTAAATTAAATTAAACCTTTATGTTCCGCTCACCAGGCGGGACACCAATGAGTACGAAAATAGAGTTTGAAGCGTCTGTGTCGTGTAGCGGTGCGATTTATCGCACTAAAGAGGAGATTTTCAAGTGAAAGAACAAGAATTATTATTCTTAGGGTTTCTGCAGGACGGCCCCAAGCACGGCTATCAATTAAAGAAGCTGACGCGGGATATTTCGGTTACCTTTACCGGATTAATAAAAACCGACTCCATATATTATCCTCTTCAGAAGATGCTTAAGAACGGCCTGGTTACCCAGGTATCGGGCAAGGAAGGAAACCGCCCCCTTAAATATACCTATAAAATTACCCAAAAAGGAAAAGACGAGTTTAAGAAACTTTTATTAAGCAATATCCTGACTATTGAAAAACCCTATTTTAGCATAGACTTATCTTTGTATTTCCTGCATCATATCCCCATTCAGCCTAAGAGGCATTATCTTCAGATTAGAATTAAACTGCTTAACCGTTTAAAGAAATCCATCCAGAATTTAAGAGCCAGCCAATCCCTGCCCTCGGCTTCGCCGAGAGGCGAGCCTTCCCCCAATCTCTCCGCCATCTTCGAGCATAACCAGGAACTCCTGGATGCCGAAATAAAATTCATCACCCGCCTGGCGGAAAAGATATAACAATAACTTAACCTTCGCCCTTGACAAACATTTAATTTTATGATATATTTTATGTGGTTAATAGTTAAGATACTTAAATATTATTGAGGTTAAGTATGCCGCACGATACGATTGTCCGGTTTGCCGATGATGTCTCAAGGATGCTCTCGGATGTTATGCGCAAATTTTTGAAGCGCCAGACTAAAGAGATGGTCCAGGGGAATATCTCTTTACCTCAGGTTTTTATCCTGGATGTGTTAAAAGACAGGCCATCAATGCGTATGGGGGAGTTGGCCGGGCATCTGTCGGTAAGTATGGCCGCGGTTACCGGAATCGCGGACAAGCTGGTAAAAAGCGGTTTTGTCCTGCGCGGCAGTGTTCCCGGTGACCGCAGGGTAGTTAACATCAGCATTACCGCTAAGGGAAGAAGGGTCATCCAGCGGCATAACCGCGCCCGGCACAAAGCCATTATGGATATGTTCGGACACTTAAGCGCCGAGGACCGGAAGAAATATCTGGAAATTCTGACCAAGATACATCAGCACCTGAAAAAAGATGCGCGCGGCTAATTATATTATTTTTCTTCTTATATTTTGCGCCTTGCCTTCGGCATTTTGCGCGCGAGAAAAGATTGTCTTAACCCTGGATGAGGCCATAGTTATAGCTTTGCGGGACAACCGGGATATCCTGCTGGATGAAGAAAAATTGTCCCAGGCAAAACATAAAATTGAGGAATCTAAGAGCGCCTTCCTGCCGGAGTTGACCCTGGGCGGGACCGCCGCGGACACCCGGGGTTTATATCGGAAAGATATTGTCAGTTATTCTTTTACCGCCGGGTTAAAGCAGTATGTGTATAAAGGCAAAAAGAGCCTGAATACCCTTAAGGAATCGCGGCATAAAAGAGAGGCCCAGGAGGCGGTTTTAGAGAATACCCGAGCCCAGACAGTATTAAAGGTAAAAGAGGCCTTTTATGCCCTGCTTTTGGCTAAAGATTTTAGCTGGTTGAATAATGAGATTCAGGAAAACCGTCAGAGATACCTGGATTATTTAAAAGAGCGCTACTTAAAAGGCGAACTTCCCGAAAGCGAGGTCAAGAAGGCTGAATACCGGCTGTCTGAAGCCGATTCTCTCTATGAAGCGGCGCGTAATCAGCAAGAGCTGGCCGGGGAATTGCTTAAGGGCATCCTTTATATTGAACAGAATAGCCGTCTTGACATAGAAGGAGATTTTGAGTATCATCCCAGAGAACTAGCGGTTGACGCGGCTATCTTAGAGGCCTTAAGCCAAAGGCAGGAGATCCGGCAATATGAAGCCCAGATGAACGCGGATAAGGCCGGGATAGAAATAGCCAAGGCGGCTAACCGGCCGAGCATCTACGGCTCTTTTGATTATACCAGCCGTTCTACCACCTCGCTTAGTTTTTCCCCGGGCAAGGGCTGGCAGGATTATAATGTCGTGGGCTGGACAATGAGCTGGCCGATATTTGATGGCTGGCTGACCAAGGCCAAGGTGGAGCAGGCTATCAGCAGTCTAAAGCAGGATGAAATCCTCAAGGATAAATTAAAGACCGGAATTGTGGTAGAGGTAAAAGACGCCTATCTGGCTTTAAAAAGCGCTATTGCCCGGCTGGCGCCTACGCGAATGGATATAGATGTGTATCAGGATAATCTAAAGACCATAGAGGCTAAATATCAAGAGGGCATAGCCAGTGAGCTGGATTTAAAGGATGCCCGCTTGAGCCTGGCGGTTTCCGACTTTAATCATAAAGAGGCCTTGTATGACTGCCTGGTCTCTAAGGCCAGATTAGATAGGGCAACGGGGACGAATAAGAAAGAAGGTGCGGGGTGAAGATAAAAAAAGCGGTTATTTTCTTAATCATCGCCCATATCGTGGGCATATTTTTCTTAAAGCGGATATTCTTCTCTAAGCCTGAGAATAAGGAACCTCATCCTAAAGGCAGGGGCATAGCGGCAATCGAGGCTGTTACCGTGCGCGCGGTTTTGCTAAAGAGAGAGGATTTAAACCTGGTTTTTTCTTATGTGGGTAATATTAAGGCCAGGGATGAGGCCAAGGTTTATTCCAAGGTCAACGGAAAATTGGATAGTTATACTTTAAGTGAAGGCGACAGAGTGGAAAAGGATGAGACTCTGGCCTTGGTGGAAAGAGATGAAACCGGATTAAAATATGAATTAGCCAAGGTCAGCTCTCCTATATATGGGGTAGTGGGAAAGGTTTTCTTAGATAAAGGAGAAAATATTCTGGCCCAGTCTACACCGGTGGCTCTGGTGGTGGATATGCGGGAGGCGGTAGTAAGAATAGATATCCCGGAGCAGGATATCCCCTATGTGAGTAAAGGGTGTCCGGCTGCGCTTAAGCTGGATAGCTATCCGGAAGAGGTTTTTGAGGGCGAGGTTTCTAAAGTAAGCGAGGTCTTAGATGCCGCCACCCGTACTCTGAATATTGAAATAACCATAGCTAATCCGGATAATAAATTAAAATCCGGAATGTTTAGCCGGATAGATATTTTGGCTGGAAAACGCCAAGGGGTCCTGGCCCTGCCCCAGGATGCCTTATCCAAGGAAGACAGCAGTTATTATGCCTTTGTGGTGGAAGGCGATAAGGCCAGGAAGGTTAAGGTGAAAGTGGGAATCTCCAATGATAAGGTGGAGATAGTTGAGGGATTAGAGGAGAATCAAAAGGTGATCGTCTTTGGCCAACAGGGCTTGAGAGACGGGGCCTTGGTGAAGGTTATAGAATAAAGCAGGAAAGTAGGAAAGTAAAAGATGCGTCTGCCAGAATTTGGAGTCCGATTCCCGGTTACCAATATAATGATATTCCTGGCCATCCTGGTCCTGGGGGTGGTTTCTCTAAACAAATTACCTATTGATCTGATGCCGGAGATTGAGCCGCCGGTAATCTCGGTAATTACAGTCTATGAGGGAGCCTCTGCCGAGGATGTGGAGACCAAGGTTACCGAGATTATAGAGAATGATTTATCCATCATCTCTAATTTAGACAAGCTTACCTCCCGCAGTCAGGAAGGCCTGTCTTTAGTCAGCTGCCGTTTTAAATGGGGGGTGAACCTGGATGAGGCCTCTAACGATATCCGGGACCGCCTGGAATTTTCCAAAAAAACTCTCCCCGAGGAGATAGAAACTCCGATTGTCTTTAAATTTAATACCTCAAGCCTTCCGGTCCTGTTTATGGGGATAAGCTCCTCTAAAGAATATTATCCCCAGCTGTATCACCTGGTAGATAAGCAGATCAGCGACTATCTTAAAAGGATACCCGGGGTGGGGGCGGTGCAGATATACGGCGGCCTGGAGCGCCAGATTAATGTGGAGCTGGATAAGGCTAAGCTCCAGGGGTATAACCTTTCGGTGGAAAGGATTGCTAAACGGCTTAGAGAGGAAAACATCACCCTGCCTGCCGGAAACCTGAAAAGCGGATATCTGGATTACACCCTGCGCCTTCCCGGGGAATTCAGCTCGCCGGAGGAAATAAAGAATATTATTCTATTCTCTGACGGACAAAAGACAGTCTACCTTAAGGATGTGGCTAAGGTGGAAGACTCTTTTAAGGAAGAGACAATGATCGTCCGCGCTAACGGAGAGACCGGAATGATGCTGATGGTCCAGAAGCGCTCCGGAGCCAATACCGTGGAGGTGGCTAAAAAGATCCGGGAAAAAATCAAGGATTTAACCGGCAAGCTCCCTCCCGGCATTAAGTTCTCCGTTCTTTTAGACAGCTCCGAACATATCGCTCAGTCCATCAATGACCTTAGCCAGACTATTTACTGGGGAGGAGTCTTTGTCATCCTGGTGGTCTTTTTGTTCCTGCGCCAGTTAAGGCCCAGCCTGATTATCGCCTTTACCATTCCTTTTTCCCTGATCATTGCCTTTATCTTTATGTATTTCCTGGGCTACACCATCAATATTATGACCCTTTCCAGCCTTGCCATTGCCATCGGGATGGTGGTGGATAACGCTATCGTGGTTACGGATAATGTCTTTCGCTGGCGGGAAAAAGGACTGCCTATTAAGGAAGCCGCGGTAAAGGGCGCCTCCGAAGTGGGGATGGCTATTTCCGCCTCTACCTTTACCACGGTAATCGTCTTTCTACCGATGGCTTTTTTGAGCGGGATAACCGGGATAATGTTTAAACAACTGGCAATAATAGTAACGATTACCCTCTTGGCCTCTTTGTTTACCGCCCTTACCTTCAGCCCGATGCTTTGCTCTAAAATATTAGTCAGGCCGGCATCCCAGGTCAAGTTTATGGAAGGGTGGGAAAGTTTATATTCCCGTTTCTTAAACTGGGCCCTGGGAAATAAAAAGAAGGTTATCCTGAGCGCCTTGGCGCTGTTTATATTCAGCCTAATGCTTATCCCAAAAATCGGCAGTGAATTTATTCCCGAAGAAGACACCGGAGACCTGAATCTGCAGGTAGAGCTTCCGGTAGGGACCAGGGTGGAGGAGACTCAGAAGATTGCCCAGCAGGTAGAAGCCATCATTGAAAAAGATGTCCCGGAGACCCAGACATTATTTTACCGGGCCGGGGTTTCCGGGGCCGCCCGTTTTAGCGCCGGCTTCGGCTACCGGATGGGCTCTAATGTTATTAACCTGGGGATTAAGCTTCGCCCGCTTGCCCAGCGCCAGCGTTCGGTAAAAGAGATTGCTGAGGACCTCCGGCCCAAGATCTCCGGGCTCCTGGGGGTAAAGCGCATAGGCATCCGGGCCGGAAGCCCTTTTTCCCGGATCCTTTTTGGCGGAGGCAAGGCTATTTCAGTGGAGATATTCGGACATGACCTGGAGGCAACCAATTCTTTGGCCAACGAATTAAAAGCCGAATTCTCCAAGATAAAGGGGGTGGTGGATATCAGCACCTCCCGGGATTTTGGCCGGCCGGAACTGCGGGTGGAGGTAGACAGGCTTAAGGCCTCATCATTGGGGGTAAGTATGGATAATATCGCCCAGACCTTAAGGACATATTTTTACGGAAAGGCAGTAACTAAATACCGCGAGTCCGGAGACGAGTATGACATATTCCTGCGCTTAAAAGAAGATGACCGCAAGAGTATGAAAGACATCTTGAATATTCCGCTTACCGCGGATTCCGGAAGGATAATCAGCTTAAGCAATATTGCCAGAGTGGTCCAGCAGAGCGGCCCCATTGAGATTGAGAGACAGAATCAGGAAAGAGTGGTTAAGGTGGAGGCCAATACCTTTCGCCGGGCCCTGGGGGATATTGCCAAGGATATCCGCGGGGTGGTTGACGGCCTGAATGTTCCGGAAGGCATGATGGTGAATTTAGGCGGGGATATTGAGGAACAGCAAAAGGCCTTTAAGGAATTAATCCTGCTTTTTATCCTGGGCGGCTTATTGGTGTATATGGTGATGGCGGCCCAATTTGAGTCTTTGCTTGATCCCTTTATCGTGATGTTTTCCGTGCCTTTTGCCTGGACCGGGGTGGCCTTCGGGCTTTTATTTACCGGGGTAAGTTTAAGCGTGCTGGCTTTTTTGGGGCTGGTGATGCTGGCCGGGATTGTGGTCAACAACGCCATAGTTCTGGTGGACTATATTAATATCCTGCGCCGCGAGGGTATGCCCTTACAGGAGGCGGTGATTAGCGGCGGGGCCAAGCGCCTGCGCCCGGTGTTGATGACTACTATCACCACCCTTTTTGGGATGCTTCCTTTAGCCCTAAGTAAAGGCGAAGGCTCCGAACTCTGGCGGCCCTTAGGGATAAGTATGCTGGGTGGTCTTTCCCTGTCTACCTTTATTACCTTGGTTTTGGTGCCGGTGATTTACTCCGGTTTTAAGAAGAAAAAGGTTAAGGCCAAGGTTGAGGTTGAGTAATTCTCAATTTTAACTCAAAGTATATAAAGGCATTAGAAGCCTCGCAAATTTTTTAAAAAATACGACATTTCTATTTTGGCTTGACATTTTTTAAAAAAAAACTTGACAAGAAAATTTTGTGTGATATACTTCTTTTAGTTATTTAAAATTAATTTACAATCCGAATATTTCTGTTTGGGTTTGGAGAGACCCAGGCGGAGTTAGCATCTGAGTAAATTCAATCGGGATTGAGCCACGGTAAAAAATGGTCAATCCCGATTTGTTTTTTGTAGGGTATAGATTAGTCTATAGAGTTCATAGAGTTTATTGAGTTCATCGAGTTAATTTAGATTAACTCAAGCAACTCGATAAACTCGAGTAACCCAAGTAACCAGAATCCAGGAGGTAACCAGAAATGTTTAAGAAACTCATCTCTTTAGCCTTAACCCTAAGCTTCGGACTCCAGCAACCGTCTTTGCCTACACCGCTACCCTTAACCTCTCTGGCTATCTCAACCAGGGCCCTAATCTATCAGTCTCGGATAGATTCCGCCCGATCAATTTGAGATACTTCTCCTATCAGCCTAAAACCAATGACTTCAAGATCCTCTTAGACAAGGGAGATACCAAGGATATAGCCGATACCAACCTCAAGAGCTCAGCCACTATACTCTTAGACTACTTCAAGATCGGCCTAAGCTTACCTAATGATAAGTTCTGGGTCAACCTCAGGCCGGACTCTCAGGATGAGATAATAGATGATGAATTAGCCAAGACCGACTTAGGCAAGGTAATGTTAGAAGCTGACCTGAAGCTTAAACAAGACACCGCCTTATTTACCTCACCCCAAACCCCCCAGGGCAAGGAATACTGGAATAAGCTCTACCAAAGAGCCGGAGAGCTCTTCGGCACCGAAAACATCACCATCCCCACCTTAACTAGGCCCTGGATAGTCCCGGGTGAGATCATCTTGAGAGAATCCTCGGATAACAACTCCAAGGCCTCCCAAGGTGCCTACATCTACAAGGCTAACCTTAAGGTTATGTTGGAAGAAGACTACCTTAAAAATAGTAACCAGAAACCAGTAACCAGTAACCAGATATATTCTTTCAATGATCCGCGCTTAAAAGAACTGAACCTTTACTCTACCCAGCTAATTAGAGAGCTAATCTTACCTAAGCTTACCCAAAAGGTCAATTCCTCCAAAGACTATGCCAATCTTAGACAGGTCTACTTTTCTCTTATATTAGCCAGGTGGTTTAAAGAGACGTATAAGGGACGGTTCTCAGGAGGTAATAGTTTACTCGAGAGAACCGTCCCTATGACTAAGCTCATTGATTCCGGGGACTTAACCAACCTTACCTCTAAAGAAGCCTGGGACAAGTCCACCTACTTCAATGCCTACCAGAAATCATTTAAAGAAGGCGAATACAACCTTTCCGAACCCGTCTACACCCCTACCGGACAGGTAATCCGCAGGTATATGAGCGGGGGAATGCTCACAATGCCTACCGCGGAGCAGATAAAGAACACGTTCAAGATAGAAGGAGACCCAACCTCCTCAGCGGCTGAGGCCAATGATAAGGTTCTTTTCTTAAACGGCGAGAAGGTCCGGAAGACAGGCGCTATACAGGATAATAGACAAATAGAAAAGACCGCCGCTTCCGCGATAGAAGCCACAGCAGAAAAAGCAAATTTCACCCAATCCCTCACAGGGATCATCAGGATAACCCCTAATAATATTATTATTTTAGATGAGGCTCGTTTTAAATCCGAAGGCGCTGAGATTTTAGCCAAGGCCGCGGCTGTAGCCGCTAATCCTGATGTAAAGGCCTCAGCCCGGAGGATTTTACAAGAAATAGGTTTAAAACGCGGGATTATTCCTGCTTCCATTGATAATCTCTATAAGAAAATGGCTAAAAAAGACAGCACCCTAAAGAAGTTTACCGTGCCGGCTTTTAACATCCGGACCTTGACCTTAGAATCTATGCGCAGGATCTTCCGTGAGGCCGCGAAAATAGACGCGGGAGCCATTATTCTTGAGCTTGCCCTTTCCGAGAAAGGATACACGGCTCAGCCTCCGGCGGAATATTGGGCCATAGCTAATGCCGCGGCCATAATGGAAGATTACCAGGGCCATATCTTTTTACAGGCCGACCATTATCAGAAGAACGCGGAGAAGTTCGTTAAGAACAGGGATGAAGTAAGAGAAAAGAGCTTTAAAGAGATAAAAGAAGCCATCGAAGGCGGTTATTTCGGTATTGACAGCGACAATTCCACAATTGTGCCCAGCAAGGAAGTCATCGAAGACCTTGAAGGGGAGGCATCTAAAGCTACGGATAAAGCCGAGGAAGCAAAAAAGAAGTTAGAAACTCAAAAGAAGCTTTTAGAGTATGCCGATGAGATCTTCGCGAGCTGGTCAAAAGCGATCGGCGTAGAGGATGCCGTAACCACCACCGCAAATACCCTTACAATGTATAACCAGCAGGGGTATTATGCCCGGATTATAAGCGAATGTGACCAAAAGTTGTCTGCAGAGACCAAGGCCGATAAGAAAGCCGGATTAATAAAGCTCCGGGAAACCATGGAAAGATTTACCCAAAGAATAAAAGAGGATACTCTCGGTTTAGCAAAAGAAATCGTCCGTGACCAGATTATTAATGCCCAGGAAACCGCTATGGATACCCTCCAGGTTAGGGCCCTTGAGCCTGAAGGTATTACGGTAACCGTAGGCGGAGAGATCGGAGAGGTAGGCAAAAAGAACAGCGAGCCCGGGGAATTCACCGCCTTCACTGAGCTTTATAACAAAATGTTAGGATTTATGACGACAAAAATCGCTCAAGGAAAAGAAGACGAGATTCTTCAGATTGTAGGTTCGCCAAAGGGAGTCTGGAGCAAAGAAGCGCTATATAATCTGAGGACCAAATATAATCAGTATCAGACCGCCCCGGGCCTGCGCAAGATAGCCATTCAGACCGGCACCGGACACGGTGTAGGCGGGCAGATTGATTTTAAGGCAATGCAGGCCTTGGCGCAATTGGGCCGGGAATACGGAGTCTTGGTGGTCCAGCACGGAGCCTCCACGCTTCCGGAGAGTGAATTCAGCAAAATTATGGAGAACGGCGCCGGCGAAGTCCATTTGGCCACCGATTATATGACCGTGGTCTTAAGGGATCTAAAAGCAAATCATCAGGATATCTATCAAACCATCCTGAAAGACGCCATGGAAAAGACAAAAAAATCAGAAGATGAGTTATGGAAAAAAGCCGCTGAATTCCGCAATTCCCTTACCCTGATTAAAGAATCAACCTATAATCTGTCTAAGTCAAGCCAGGAAAGGATCGGAGACCAGCTGGCAATAAAATTCTCCAACACCATGAAAAGCCTGGGGGTTGAGAATACCAGAAACTTAGTCAAGGATATTGTCCCGGCGCTTACCCCGGCTTTACCTGCCCGGCCTTCAGGCATGCTGGAGATGTTTATCGCGTCCTCGGCGGTGGAATTAAAAAGCGATAGCAAGAGCTCCGGCTCGCCGGCAACAATAATGGTGCTGGCTAATAACTTATCGCTTCTGGAAGGGGCGCAGACAAGAGGGTATAATGTCTCTCATGCCATTTTAGATGAATACAACGGTGGTATTTTGAACCATTCTGAGGCCAGGTTTAATCTTGAGGTGAAAACAGAAAATGCGTTAAAAAGTATATTCAGTGAGAGTCATAATTTTAAAAATGGAGTTTTGGCTCTTGCTTCTGCAGAGGAAACGGCATGGAAGCAAACATTGAAAACTGAAGGCATATCAGACGCGGAATACGCTGAATATTTTAGTTTTGAAAAGGATGAATATCTTAGCAAGCCGCATATAGGGGTTACGGATAAGGCTCGCCATACAGTAAATAGGATAATTAATCTTCAGTTAAAGAAAGTCATTGCTTCTACAAGAGGGGACAAAGGGTATAAGAATGTGCGGCAGGTTGTCCTTTGCGTGGGTGAGACCTTGGCTCAGCGTGAGCCAGCACGAAAAAATATTATCCTTGACGAAGATGTCGTTAATGCTCTTCTTCAAGAAGGTAGGATCAATGCTGTTATTGAAGAGGATATAAAGGATATTTTAAAAGGCATAACAAAAGAAGATGTCCGAGATATTGGTTTGCGAATTGCCTATGAGCCACGCTGGGCAATCGGCACAGGTAAAACTCCCACGACTAATGAGATTCAAAGAATGCATAGATTTATTAAATATACTCTGAGCCGGGGAAACGTATTAGGCATAGAGCTTGATGTTGATTATGGCGGAAGTTTAAAATCCAAGAATGCCAAGGAGATATTATCTTTACCTGACGTAGACGGCGGGCTTATTGGCGGCGCTGCCAAAACTGTTGGTGAAATTGAACCGATTATAAAGGAAGCGATTATTCAGGGGGAGAAGAAGGGGAAAATCCTCAATATCGGGATGAACTGGAAGGCAGAGACTGAGGGCACTGGATTAGCTTCCTTGAAAAGTTTTGTGGAATTTTTCAAGGATCCAGGTCTTGATCTGTCAAAAGTAACCATAGCAATAGGGACTCCTCAGGTTGGAACTGTGAAATCAGTAATATCCAGTTCTGCCATTATAGCTACGGAAAAAACCGCAGTTTCTGGCCAGACTATTCCCCTGGGCGGTATTGACTTCCGCTCAATGAATATGCTCATCCAACCCCAGGGAAGTTTTGCTTCCTCAAGCTTGGACTTTAGCCTCCCGGCCTTAAGCCGCGCCGAGATAGAGTCTTTTGACCTGGATAAGGAGCTAAGTGCCATTCAAAAGATGGCCTCATCCGGAATAGCCCCTTCCGATGAAAGGCTAAAAGAATACTTAGCGGTCTGCTTTGCCAGGGAAAGAACCGGACTGGAGATAGATTCACTCAAGCTCTGCCTCCTGGATATCTTTGAGCGCCAGCAGTTTGAAGCCAAGGAAACCCCCAATGGCTACAAAGAGGTCTTAGTCATTGCCGATACCCGGGGCTATGTCTTAAAAGAGGGCAGATTAGCGGCGAGTGGGCAGAGATCATACAGTTTAAATTAGTTAAGAGAAAATGAATCTTATCCCTTTTAAAGGTGTATATCCGAGGGTGAGTAAAGGTGAAGAGCGGGGAGGGTCAGAAAAAGTTTATCCGCGCTGGCCAGATTGAGGGTATTGGCCTCTTCCATATAAACCGGAATAAGCGAATCATTGGTAAGCATCCCGAAACGTTGGCGGTAAATCTGACTTTTGATTAGAATATCCGCCGGCGGAGGAATTATCCGGATGTTCCAACTAAGGATATTGGTAATCTGAGCGTAATATACGGATAATTTTTTCACCAAGTCGGGATTTTTCTGAAGATGAGAAGCGGACTGCCGCGGTTTCACCAGGGTTAATTTCACCGCTTCTATGGCCATCAGACGATGGCATACCTCCATCAGCACGGTGGTGGCGGTAAAAGCGGTAATTTTTCTTTGAGCGCAGTTTTTCAAGAATTCTTTACATTCTTCAGAAGCGCCGGCAAAGTGGTAAATGAATATGTTCGCGTCTATAAAGACCGCTTCACCTGCTGGTATTTCAGTTAGTTTCATCAAGGTCTTCTTCTAATACGGATTTTAAGTCAGGTTTTGAGATTTTTAAGGCCCCAAAACTGGCCTCTATGGTAGAAAAAGAAAGGGAAGGCTCGGGTTTTTCTTGGAGATACCTGGAAAGTGCTTCGGTGAAGAGATGGCTTAAACTGGTATGCTGGGCCAAGGCCTTTTGTTTAGCCATCTTTAGAAGGTTTTCATCTAAAATAGTTCCGACTTTTTTTTGCATGGATTATCACCTCTATTTAAAAAATACCATAGATAAATTAGTTTGTCAAGAAACTTTTCTATATTTCAAGAAATGTGTTGTCAGGAGAGAAAAACTTAATCTTTTTTCTCTAATTAACTTATAATTTTTTATCTAACCAAACAAATCCCGTTGCTCCGCCTATGGCGGAGTCAGTCAGGACGTGACTGACGGGACAAGCAGGAGGTAACCCCAATGTTTAGAAGAATCATCTCTTTAACCGTATCTTTAGGTCTCTTACTTCAACAGACCGTCTTTGCCTACACCACAAGCCTTAACCTCTCCGGCTATCTCAACCAGGGCCCTAATCTAACAGTCTCAGACAAATTCCGCCCCATCAACCTAAGATACTTCTCCTATCAACCTAAAACCAACGACTTCCAGATCCTCTTAGACAAAGGAGACTACCAAGAACCCTCCCTGCACCTACGAGGTGCAGGAGGGGTGGATGTGCTTAAGCGAGAGGCTGGTATACTCTTAGACTACTTTAAGATTGGCTTAAGCTTACCTAATGATAAGTTCTGGGTCAACTTAAGGCCGGATTCAGAAGATCAGATAATAGATGAGGAATTAGCTAAGACTGACCTGGGCAAGGTAATGTTAGAAGCTGACCTCAAGCTTAAACAAGACACCGCCTTATTTACCTCACCCCAAACCCCCCAGGGCAAGGAATATTGGAACAAGCTCTATCAGAAAGCCGGAGAGCTCTTCGGCACGGAAAACATCACTATCCCCACCTTAACTAGGCCCTGGATAGTCCCGGGAGAGATTATCTTGAGAGAATCTTCGGATAACAACTCTAAGACCTCCCAAGGTGCCTATATCTACAAAGCTAACCTCAAGGTCCTGCTGGAAGAAGACTACCTGACCAGTAGTGGCGGTTCGCGAACCGCCCCTACCTCTGACCCGCGATTAAAAGAACTCAACCAATACTCTACCCAGTTAATTAGAGAGCTGATTCTTCCCAAGCTTACCCAGAAGGTCAACTCCTCTAAGGACTACGCTAATCTTAGGCAGGTCTACTTCTCTCTTATCTTAGCCAGATGGTTCAAAGAGACGTATAAGGGACGGTTCTCGGGAGGTAATAGTTTACTCGAGAGAACCG
>Ga0209212_1004436_pt1 | contig 17387 bp, 19 predicted proteins | sample RifGroC2_FD_183996 | JGI IMG/M metagenome (GOLD analysis project Ga0209212, IMG submission 183996) | Groundwater microbial communities from Rifle, Colorado, USA - Groundwater C2 (SPAdes) (version 2) | ecosystem: Environmental > Aquatic > Deep subsurface > Groundwater | place: Rifle, Colorado...
AATATCATCTTCTAGAAAAACGTACAAGGATACTTATTTCGTACAAAACACTTCTCTTGCGCTTTTGGATTTATCCTACGCCGACGCAATTATAAACCAAAACAGACGAGTGACTATGACCATAAATATAGCAAGAAACAGAATAGAAAAAGCGAAAGGCCAGCATACAGTGACAGGAAAATTATTAAATCAGAAAATTTCAAAAAAATTGGCAATTAAAGCCAACGCAATTTCGTATCAACTAGGAGAAGAAATCCTGGACAAGGCGGATAATTATTTCAAAAACGGCTATTTCTACTATTCCACTTCCTTTTCAGACCTGGCAGATACATATTTCAAAGAAACAGTAACTAATTAAATCAGTAAAATATAAAAGTGAATATTAAAATTCTTCATCATAAATCAAAAGCGGTAAACCAATTTGAAGTTTCGGAATGGAAAGAAATAGACCGGAAACATTACGGCCGGGAAATATCGGAAAAAGAGTGGAAAGCGATAAGATATTTATTGATAGTTAAAGATGCTGAACAAATTATCGGAGAACTGGATTTTACGTATCTTGCGGGTGTATCTATTATTGAAGCGTTAATAATTGCAAAAAACTTCAGAGGTCACGGCATCGGAAAAATGCTTATGCAAAAAACCCTGGATTTATCTCATAAACTTGGCGCGCACAAAATCTGTGTAGATACGGGGAAAAAATGGGAATCAGTGAAATTCTATGAAGCTTTGGGATTTAAACAAACCGCCGAAATACCCCGTCATCACTTCAAAGAAGATTTTGTCCAAATGACCAAATACTTGACGAGGTCCGACCTCGTAGAGAACTCAGTATAAGCCTATAACCATATGATGTTTTTAATAATATCGTTTACAGTCGCTTCCAATTCTGATTTTTCTCCTATGGAGGTTACGGAAATTGTGGATACAAATCCATTATGTAAAAAAACAGCCGTCCATTCGTTTCCATTCACCTTTTTTTCAAAAAGCACTCCACTTCTCCTGTCTATCTTCACACTTTTTTCTGTATAAAGATCAGGTTTGAGTCGTCTCATCCGAATGGCAGATGCATCGTCAAAGCTGTTTATATCCTGTTTTGACACAGTAACTACTACTTTTTCAGACAATACACTTCTTCCGAGTAAAATGCCTTTTTCCAGAATACCGCTACCGCTTGACTCGTGGGCTTTGAGTTCAAACTTATTTGAGTATGGGAAAGAAAAATATTTTCCTTTATGAGGAGATTTGACATTTTCCAAACTGATAGAACTGAGAACTAGCGAAGAAAATTTGACCACAGCTTCTTTCTTATTTATTTCTTCAAGTTTGTCCGTATCGGATTTATTCAAAAAAAAGATAGATCGTAACTTAAATTTCTGAGCATTTGTTTTAACCGGATTCGTTTCGAAAAAAGGAGAACCGTGAAGCCAGTATTTTCCTGAATTTTTTGTTATAATTGAGAAGTCATCATTTAATACTTTCAAACCCTTCTTTTTTTTAACTAATTGTATTATCGTCGATTTACCAGCAGTTTGCTTTCCAGTGAATAAATAGGCGTTACTGGCATAAGAAAAAGCCGAGGAATGAACGAGGAAACCTCTTTTTGTAATTAGCAGATAATCTGAAAAGGCTGTTTTGAAATAAAAATTTACACGTTTGAAGAATCTGAGGCTATTTGGAATTGTAATTCTAATCAAATTCTCCTTCAGCTTATAATTAATGGCTTTTTCACGGCCTATCTTTAATATTACTTTTAACTCAAACTTTTTATCATGAGTCTCAAAGTATTTGAACTTTCTCCAAAAATAATTTACCCACTTTTTATTTGGAAAAGTGATAAGAATTTTTACTCCCCCGATGATAATATATTTATTTTCTTCAGCCACAGTAGTTTAATTTATCAGAACTGATTAAATAAATAGCTTTAGCTATGATATTTTTCTCCCATAATAACCATATTAAGTAAAAATTTCTTTTCTCGGCTTTTTTGGCATTCCGCCATTCTTTCAGATCAAACCCCTGGCCAATATCAAATTTGTTATTAAGAAGTTCCGCCAATCGTTGGGACAATGAACTTCTAATAGGACGTTCTATCTTCGTCCCATATACTTTATTACTCATTTTGAAAATATAATGAAAATAGTTCACTATATGAAATCTCTGAAGTAAAATAAGGAAATTACTCCATTTTATTCTCTTATTACTCAAAATTTGATCAAAATCATAGAGATGACGAAGACCCCTGCTTCTATTATGGAGAATAAAGTGAAGTAATAGATTTAACAGGTTATATTCGGGTAATGGATAGTAATAACCGTTTCTATTTCTTTTCGATGTTTCATATAGTTCTCGGGAAATTTGTTCTACGATTTCTTTCGGAAAGGGACTTATTTTCCCGAATGTGCTTTTGACTATATTTAAGTGAATATCTACAATACAGCCGTCTTTTCTGATAAATTCTCTTTCTCTCCCTGGGGAATTATATTTTACTTTGAAGCCTTTATTAAGAAAATAATTTTCAATAAAATTTAAATCTTCTTTTTTTACAAGCAAATCGAGATCAAGACTGACTCGAAATAGGGTATCAGTGGAATATTTTCTCCATAAGATATTCTTTTTAAGTACAACCATTTTTATATTCTGACAAATGTCTTTAGCTAACGTTCTGGAAAACTCTTCTATCCTCTCTCTGGAAAGGCAATTATTTCCGTGTGCAATCCCAAGATTGATTATAAAATTTTTGGACAGTCCTCTTTGGCATTTACTGCAGGATAGAATATGAGAAAAGGAAGTTGATATTTGATTCAGGACTATATATTTGATTATTTCTTGAGGACAGGAATTTACTAATATTTTTTCCTCGGAATCCAGATGACGGTGGGGGTTTATAATATGTTTTGTAAGTAAAAGTAACTGCTTATCATTCATTTGGGAAGGTTAAATAAATCTTAACAATAACTCACCAGCATATTATACTGTTAGCAAAGAAAGTATGCGTTTAGCTTATTTATTACAAACATTTCCCTGCCTTACAGAAACATTCGTATTAAACGAACTGCTAGAACTTGAAAAAGACGACGATTTTGAGATAACCGTATTTGCTTTGTTTAGAGATAAAGACTTAATTCAGCATAAAGTAAGAAAGCTTAAATCTCCTGTTATCTATATACCTGATTTTTCCTAAATCCGCCAGAGGATAAAAGAGAGATAGTTCATCGTGCTTTTGTCAGTTGCCCAAAACGACTAAATCACTTAAAATATACCATATGGCATATCTTTGGGACTATGACGAAAAGGAGCTGAAAAAAACTGAATCCGGCCGGATCAGAATACTGGAGCGGATCATAAACTACGGCCCTACCAAAAAAGGTGAAAAAATCAATTTGGAATTGGTCAAACAGTATTGGAATAAACTGGACCTGTATTTATCAAGACGCCTGCTTCTTGAGCTTTTATTATGGGGAAAATATCTATCCTCACCAAAAACCAGAGAGAAATTCTCGATCAAATAGCTACATACAGTTTTATTAAAGATAATTTCTATCTTACCGGTGGTACTGCACTTGCTGAATTTTATTTCAGCCACCGTTTTTCCGAAGATCTCGATTTTTTCACTGAAAAAAAATACGATACTCTTCTGATCTCAAATTATATAAGGGAATTGGGAAAATCCTTAAATTTTACTTTTGAATCCGAACTTATTGAGCATCTTTACCGTTTCAAACTCAAATTACCCGATAATGATCTTATAAAATTGGATTTTTCGTACTATCCCGGTAAAAGAGTAGAGAAGGGAAACTCTTATAAGGATCTGGCTATCGACAGTCTTATGGATATCGCTATCAATAAATTATCTACCATTCAACAGCGCGACCAGGTAAAAGATTATGTTGACCTATATTTTCTTCTTGAAAAATTAAGTCTTTGGGATCTGGTAGAAGGGGTGAAAATTAAATTCAGAATGGATATAGAACCATGGATCCTGGCCTCTGATATGATTTACTATGTAGAAAAATTTGAAACTCTTCCCAGGATGATAAAGCCCCTGACTCTAGACAAACTGAAGAAATTTTACCGGAAATTGGCGGTAGATCTCGGAAAAAAATCTGTCGAATAAATACATGCGTATTGCTTATTTTCTCCAAACTTTCCCCTGCCTCACTGAAACATTTGTTTTAAACGAACTGTTGGAACTGGAAAAGGATAAAAGGTTTGAGATAACTATTTTCTCTTTATTTTCTGATAATAAAATTATACAGCCTAAGTCAAAATGTCTTAAATCTCCGGTTACCTATATACCCGATTTTTCATCTATCCGCCAAACTTTTATTGATTATCCTGAATTAATTATAAAAAACCTATTAACCAAACCCATATCCACTATTAAATTATTTTTTCTCTCCTTAAAATTGTTTAAGGAAAAAAGGCTTCGAACATTTTATTCAGCTCTCTGGTTATCAGACGGGCTTAAGAAACGTAAAATAGAACATCTCCATGTGCATTTCCTTTTCTATAACTCTGATATTTCCTTACTTTTAAATATGTTTACGAAAATTCCAATCTCTTATACAGTACATGCACATATGACTAAACATCCACTAGATACGTTAAGGCTTAAATTGGGATTAGCTAAATTTATTATTACTATCGGAAATTATAACAAAAAAATACTGTTAGAATTATGCCCTTTTATAAAAAATAAGATACATATCATCAATTACGGAATTGATCTAAATGAATTCAAATACAACCCCCATTTTATGAATGCGGGTAGAAATATTTTGGCTGTAGGGAGACTAGTCTGGCATAAGGGGTTTGAAGACTTATTGATGGCTGCTAAAATATTGGGTGATGCAAAGTTCAAATTTATAATGACTATAATAGGGGATGGAGTATTAAAAGGAAGACTTCTTAAACTAAGAAAAAAATACGGATTGGAAAATAAAGTATTTTTGGCAGGATCTGTCACACATGACGATTTTAATAAATATTATAAGAGTGCTGATCTTTTCGTGCTTCCCTGCATATCTGATGAAAAGAATGATTCCGATGGTCTTCCTGTAAGTCTCCTGGAGGCAATGGCATACGGATTACCTGTAATTTCAACTGAAGTTGCTAATATTCCTGAAGCCATTTCCTCAAATGAGGGTATACTTGTGCCTGAAAAAAACCCGGCAGCCTTAGCAGAAGCTATCATGAAGTCTCTTTCTGAAAATAAAGAAATAATAAATAACAGAATCCAAAATGCAAGGAAAAAAATCGAAAAAGAATACAATATCGTGAACGAAACCCAAAAACTTAAAAAATTATTAAATTAATATAAATAAGTTGAAAAATATCAATAGTAGTAAATTATTCATTCCGGCTTTGTTTATATTCTATCTTATCTTCGTTTCCGTAACCCGTCTACGTTTCATTTTTATTGATTTACTTATTCTGTTGTTTTACTTATCTCATATATTCAAAGACAAAATGAAGGCCTTATTCATCATGCTTATCATAGCTCTACCATTTGAAAAAGGATTACTTTCCATCCATATACAGGGTAGTCTGCTCACTCTTTCTCTGCCGATTCTGACAATGATACCGCTCCTGATTTTGATTATAAAAGAAAACAAGATAAAAGAAGCATTTACTTATGAAAATATTTTCCTTCTCTTATATCTTATCTGGTCGCTGATCAGTCTTTTTTTTAACGCCAGTCAGGATTTTATGGGAAATATCATCTATATTCTCTTCCCGGGTTTTTTATTTCTTATTTCAAAAAACCTCTCTCGCGATAAATCTTTACGTAGTTTTATTACAGTAACCCTGATTTCTTCACTCATACTTCAACTCTATGTAGGGCTTATCCAGGCTTATTTCCAAAATCCTCTCCGGATATATTTTCAGGATTTGAAACCACACTCTGTTTTCGGTCAATCTACCAATGAAAATCCGGAGCTATTTAGAATCATGGGTCTTACAAAAAATCCCGCCAGACTGGCTGAAATGATTACCATCATCTTTCCACTTCTGTTGACAGAGTTATTTTTGGGGATATCGCAAATACCCCTTTCACTGATTACTTTAACCCTTATCTCATCTGTCATTATTCTGATTTTCACTTATGTCCGTTCTTCCTGGTTAATTATTTCTTTTTCCGCTGTCGCTCAGTGTTTAATGTACTATAAGAAATATTCGCTTAAGTTAAAATTAATCAGGTTTCAAAAAGCACTCTTTACCATACTCTTTGTCCTTTTACTTCTTATTTCCCCTCAAATAATATTAAGGCTGGGATCTTTGGATTTATTTTTCCATAATGAAACCAGTTCAGGAACTGTAAGAATACGATTATTACAACAATCTTTGAAAGTAATTCAAAATAATCCTATCATCGGAATAGGTCCTGGGAATTCCTCAAATTATTACCTTGCGCAAAACAAAAACGATCTTTATTCGGCAATTCCAAATATTACGGACGAAGTTCATTCTTTCTTCACCCAAATCACAGTAAATTCTGGAATACCGGCATTAATATTTTTCATATTATTTATTTTCTCCGTTCTTAAAAAATATTTCACAGTCTATAGAAAATTAGGCAGAAAAGAAAGAATTTTTTCCACTTCGTATTTTTTCGGGATATCAAATATACTTATTTTTTCATTGCTTTTCCCCATCATTTACACACCTAATTATAATTATCTGTTTCTGTTCCTGGGATTCCTTACCGGCTATGAAAGAAAAGATTAATTTACCCACTCTGATTTTCATTGAGGAAGGTTTCGATTGGCAAATCAAAGGTAACAGGCATTACATCCCGCTTGAATGGTCCAAAAAAACCAAAGTAATAGTACTCACTACCCATCAGCCGTTCCTGAGAAGTATAAGTCAGTTATTGTTGAAAAGCGGAGGGCAGAAATTTGTTGAAAATATCAATAAAAACCTTACAATTTTCAGACCTCCCGGACTAATTCCTTTCAATAAAACAGTAAAATTATTAAATAATTTAGTTGATTTTTTTTGGGGTAGAATTTTACTTTCCATTTTTCCAACTGCTGGAAAAATGAAACCTATTATATGGTTGTTTGATCCTGTAGACTATAAAAGGATTTCTAATATTGCCCACAGTTTAGTTATATATCATGTGGTAGATAACTACACGAAATCTCCGGATACACCTCCGTCATCAATTAAAGACGATAAAGTATTATCAGAAAAAGCTGATATTATCTTCACCAGCTCAGTATATCTTCAGGAGATTTATAGAAAACGTAATGAAAATACTTTTTATATAGGAAATGCTTCTGATACAGAGTATTTAATAAAACAACTGAAAAAAGAACTTCCTGTTCCTGAAGACCTGAAATCAATCCCACAACCAATTGCAGGTTTCATTGGTAACATGCAAAAATATAGATTTGATTATAAATTGATAAAATATCTCTCCGAAAGACTGACAGATGTTTCATTTGTAATGGTGGGACCTTATGATAAAAATTATACGGGTGAAATTAAATATCCCGGTAATGTTTTTTTTCTGGGATTTAAACATCACAAACTAATACCCGATTATTTGAAACAGTTTGCTGTTCTTTTAATCCCTTATCTTACCAATGAATTTACAAACGCAATGCTTCCACTGAAATTGTTTGATTATTTTACAACCGGCAAAGATATAGTTTCCACAAATCTCGAAACGCTAAAACCTTACAATAATTTAGTGTATGTTTCTCATAATGGAAAACAATTTGAGAATAACATACTGAAAGCATTTAAAGAAAATAATAAGGACATATCACGGGATAGAATTAAAATCGGTTCAGGGAGCACATGGTTGAACCTGATAGAGAAGTCTGAAAGGATTATTTTTTCCTTATTACCTCATAAATCTTAAATAATCTGTTTTTATAGATACATTGAAGAGAATAGTCTTTCTTTTGTATAAAATCACAATTTCCAATCTGTGTCCCCAACGTTTTCTGCAGACCGCTTCCTTTAGTATCCGTTGCGATTAGGTAACTGAAATTCTCCGGGTGAATATATTTAAATTGATATTTGGCAAGTTTAAGATTATCCACTACCTGTACTTCCCTTTTGTTTAACCCTGTATACACTGCTATTCTCTCACCACGCCAAAGATCTCCTTCTTCAATTAATAATTTAAGATCAGAATCTGTGCGATTTTTGATCCAATTTATTATTTCTATTTCTTCAGTTGGGAAATCCTTTAGTCTATTTTCGGGGTAAGGCATAGAGAGTGAGAATCTCAGATAAAATGCATTTAAAGTGAGCATAGTTAGAGTTATAAAAATTAATTTGTGGTATTTTGATAATTTCCACAATAATATAAGTGCTTCCGAATAAAGAGGAATGGATAAAACATAGAACAGGACTAGATAGCGGTTTGGCAACCATTCCATGCTCCCAAAAAATATTTGTAGAAACAAAAGGCAGGGAATGAAACCAACAGCCAATAAAAAGAAATATTTCCTTGTTTTGAGAAAAATGATAAATCCAAGTATGTACAAAGGTATAGTATAAAATCCGAGTAATTTAACAATCGTCAAGGAAATCCACAACAAAACTTTCCAGAACGAAATATCAAAAAGTTTACGATAGTAAGTGGCTGTATCTATATTTACCTGAAAGAAAGAAAAGCAACCCGTAGAGTAAATACAATTACTCCTTATCCAAGATAAAGGAAAGAGATAAGAAGAAGCCAAAAAAATTAAGGCTTCTATATATTTTTTTTTGAAAAGGATTACCGAGAATAGGAAAAGAGTAAAAAGCCATGCTTCGTATCTTATGCCTGAAGCAAGATTCAGAAAAATAACTGTAAGAAGAAACCATTTCCCGTATTTAAAACCACAGCTCATATATTTCAGATAAAAATAGAAAGAAAATAAGATAAAAAAAACAAAAACCGATTCGGAAAAAGGCTGGACAGAAAGAAGGATGACGTACATCGAAATCGTATAAATAAATATGGAAATAAACTTATTCTGTTTAGATAAATTAAGCATATCTACAATCAGATACAAAGGCAGCAAAGTCGCAACAGAGAAAATAATGGTGACGATACGACCTGTAATAAGAGGATTGCCGAAAAAACTTATAACATTACCTAAGATATAAAAATGAAAAGGCAACCAGGCTCCCGATTTGATCTGGAAAAATCCTCTTCCCCATTCCTGAGCCATCCATAATCTGGCTGATGCGTCTGAATGATCCAATGGAGATGAGTTAAAGAAATAAAGGCGCAGAAGTAGTGCAATAGCCATAATAATAGAGAAATATATATATTTGAAAAGCTTATTACGGCTCATTTTTTTATGCTATCATAATTTAGAAACATAATTCTATGGAAAAAGTAATTCTCGTCGCCCTGCATATCCTTTTTGTCCTGCCATTCCTGGAAGAATCGGGTAGGGGAATAGGTTATTCTTTGCTTCTCATCTCTTCCCTTCCTTTGTCATTTTACTTACTTAGGAAAAAAATAGTCATTGATAAAATAAATCTTCTGTTTTTCCTTTTCCTTCTGATCTCCGTTCTTTCTACAATATTTTCTATTTCATTTTGGAAAAGTCTTCTTATGCTTTTTACATATTTAGCTTACTTTATGTTCTTTCTTGCTATCAGGACTTCTTCTGAAAAAGAGAGATGTAAAGAATTAATAATTAATAGCCTAATCTTCAATTCAATTTTTCTGGGAATTCTCAGCTTCTTCTCATTTGCGCATTTCAATTTATTTCCGGGTGTTACTGGCATGAATCTCTTCTATGCTGTCTTCGGACATAATAATATAGATAAACTATTATTATAAATTCAGAAAAATTATTTTTGGTATTCTTACACTCTTTGTTCTTATACTGCTGATCCTGAGTTTCGGAAGAACTACAATCCTGATTTCCGCTGTTTTCCTTCTTATCATGGCTTTCTATTCACGGTATAAATTAGTTAAATTATCGTCAATAGTATTATCCATATTTATCGTCTTTATTCTGATTAATTCCGTCTTCTCAATTTATAAAAATCCTAACGATAAATACCTTGATAAACAAATAAACAGACCCCTGAAAAATGATCAGAGGATTGATTATATTAGACAATCAGTTTTGGCTTTTATATCATCACCGGTTATCGGAACGGGTTTAGACACCTTCAGATATTCTTCTTTCAAAAACCAATCACAGGCATTCTCATGGTCCTGGTTTAGCATGAACCACTATGTCCAAATGTTTGCAGAAACCGGGTTTTTGGGAGGCATTATATTTTTAGCAAGTAATACTCTGATATTAAAAGAATCTTATCCGAAGGAAGAGTCAAGTTTTCTTGATAGAGGACTATGGTTTGCAATTTTGCTTTCTTCTATTCATTCTGCTTTTGATTACGATTGGCAATTTTTGTCGATATTTCTCTATTTTTTCCTGATTTCCGGGCTGTTAACGCCGAAAGATATTAAACGTAAATCTTTTCCGCTCGTCAATATCCCTATTTTTATTATCGGTATTTCCTTAGGATTATTCGGAATAGTTAATTTAGTATCATCAGTTTTCTATAATATCGGAATTTATAAAGACGACCAGGAAATGATAAAAAAATCAGCTGATATTTCAATCTGGAATCCGGATTATTCAAACAGGTTGAGCAGGAAATATTATCAGGAAAATAACTATAAAGAGGCCTTGAAATATGGTCTTCGCTCTGTAACAATAGAACCCTTAAACCCGGATTACCGCGAATCTCTTGAAAGTATTTATTATAACAATGAAGAATATGAAAAGGCTTTAGAGGAGATATTGAAAACGAAAGAACTAAATCCGAAAGACTTTTCAAATAAATTTGATCTGAAAATGTCAGACATCTACTTGGGAATAGGAAAAAAGTCACTTGAGAATAAAGATCTACTAAAAGCAATCAAAAATTTTAAATTCGTTAACAAATACTGGAAGGGAAAATCTGTAAACATGGATAGTGCTCAAAGACATCTTTTTCTCGCAATAATATATCTGGAAAACAACCAGTATAAGTCCTCTTTTGAACAATTATACTTGTATCTGAATAAATTAGATGCCGATAACAAATGATAAAAGTACGCTGTCTAAAAAATGGTCCTCAATAGTTAAAAATGATAACCAAGCTACAAAATTTAATTAAAGCACCAAAAAAAGTAATAGGAATTTTTTACAGAATTTATAATTATATTTTATTTTCATTATCTTTTTATACACAAGTCCCTCTATCTAAACCTACTAATATATCTCTAACCGTTTCCAGTGTATGTAATTTAAGATGTAAACAATGTGATATATGGAAAAATAAAAATAACACCAAACTTACTTATGCAGAAATAAAAACATTAATATTACAACTGAAAAAATGGCTTGGCGACTATACTTTAGTTCTCGGAGGAGGAGAACCATTCCTAAACCCTGATACCGTAAAAATTATCGAATTTGCTTCCAAAAACAGCATATTAACAAGCACAAACACAAATGGCACGCTTATAAACGAAACAAAAGCTGAAGAAATAGTTAAATCAGGACTTTCTTTTATTAATTTTTCCATAGATTTTCCGGAAGGAAAAAGTCATGATGAAAATAGAGGAGTAAAAGGCACCTTTGAAAAAGCAGTCAAAGGAATAGAACTCTTACAAAAAAATAAAATAAAGCTGAAACTCGATCATCCTTTAATCTTCGTAAATTCTATAATCATGGGCAAAAATATAGGAAAATTACATGACCTTATAAGTTTCGGTAGAAAAATTGGCCTGGACGGTATGAGTTTCCAACCTCTTATGTCTAAATGGTCCTTCGGAGGTAAAAAATATGATAGTAACTGGTACAAGAATAATGATCTTTGGCCGAAAAATATAGAAGAAGTTGAAAAAGGAATTAATAATGTTACTTCTCTTAAAAAAATCTACCCTGATTTTTTTCTACAAAATTCTTTATCTGATCTCCAACAATATAAAAAATATTTTAAGGAACCTAATTCATATTCAAAACACTCACCTCCATGCGCAGTAGGCATTAAGAACTTCGTCATCGATAGTCTGGGAGATGTAAGATTATGTCAGGTTTTTCCTCCTATCGGCAACATCCGGTCTAAACTTACACCTCAAGAAATCTGGTACGGAGTACGAGCTAAATCTCAAAGAAACACTATTAAGAAATGTAAAAAAAGCTGTCGGATGCTTCTGTGTAACAGGAAAAGAGGAATATCCGATTTTCTTCCTATTGTTCGAAAGTATTTTAAAGTCCTCTCCTAAACGGTATGAAAATTCTCTATGTCACTCAACTTCTGCCTTACCCAAAAGATTCCGGGGGTAAAATAAAAACTTTTGAAACAATAAATATGTTATCGGAAAAAAATGATCTACATATTGTTTCTTTTGTAGATTCTCAAGAAAAACTTGTCAACGCAAAATTGTTAAAGAAATGGTCCAATTCTATTAACACTGTTGTTCTACCCTCAACTACACAAAGAATTAGATTTTTTTATTTGAAGATACTCCTAAATTTATTCAATCCTACACCTTTCAGCATTAAAAGAAATTATTCAAAAAAAATGAAAAAATTAATTGCAGAACTTTGTAAAAAAGAAAAATTTGACGCAATCCACATAGACCATCTGCTGATGACACAATATTTACTGAGAGATTTTCAAGGAATAAAAGTTTATGAAGAACACAATTTATATACGGAAATGTTTAAAAGGTATTTCGAGTTTGAAACTGATTTACGAAAAAAGTTTTTCTATTTTTCTGAATATATTAAATTTAAATTTTATGAATCTCGGGAATTTGAAAAATTTGACTCCGTGCTGGCAATAAGTGATAGGGATAAGAAACTCATTGCTAAAACCACGGTTAAGAATATTACTACTCTTCCGGTTGCTTATCAGATTAAGTCCATGTTTAAAATGCAGAAAATTCCTACGGTACTTTTCTGTGGAGTTCTTTCCTGGTGGCCTAACGCGGACGGTTTTTGGTGGTTTTACAGTGTGATATACCCAATTATCAGAAAATCGTTAGCAAATGTAAAACTTATGGTGGTTGGACATAACCCTACAGAAGAAATAAAGAATATTAATGATAAATCCGTGATTGTAACTGGGTCTGTGAAAGATACAGATGAATATTATAAAAGAGCATCAGCGGTGATTGTCCCAATCAGGGCTGGCGCTGGAATTAGAATAAAAATACTTGATGCTATGGCACATGGCTTACCTGTAGTCTCCACACCTCTTGGAGCAGAAGGTTTACCTGTAGAGAATAACAAAAATATTCTTTTAGCAGATAATCCTGAAGAATTTGCAGAGAAAGTAATAGAAGTGATAAAGAATAAAAAATTAGCACTCAAGCTTTCCAAAAACGGCTTGGAATATATTAAGAAGAATAACAGTGAAGATAAAAGTGCAATGATTTTGAATAAAATTTATGGAAATTAATAAGTTCTCGCCGAAACTGTCGTTGAAAAATTGGTGGATGCCTGGTCTTCTTTTTTCGTGGCGGTAGAGAGATTGGTGAGTGTAAAGGATATGGAAACTGCTGGTGCTGAATTTCCTGTTTGACTACAAGTCAGACTGCATAAGGATAAAGTTACTTTCGTACCGGTCATTCTTGCAGAATTTGAAGCTATATACCCGTCATCAGTCCCTACGCCACTGCATGAAAAAACTGTTTCGTTTTCATCGTCCATGACAACGGAAAATTGACTCCCTGTACAATCTGCCGGATCCAGAGTTTTTGAATTTCTGATGAAATAACCCATCACAGAAAGTACATAATCTCCATTTTGCTTTACACTTTTAATAATTTCAGATTTTGCATTGCTTTTTATAGTTGTAAACATGAGATTCAGAAGAAAAGTAGACATAATAGCTATAATCCCGACCACCACCAGCATCTCAATAAGGGTAAAACCTCTCCTTAATTTTAAATTTTTAATTTTAAATTTTAAATTTTTTATTATTGCCATTTTGTAAGTAAAGTTTCTACCTTTGACTGATGACTTCTTCCACCCTCACTCCAACTCACTGTAGAAGTCACGAGAACCTTATCATCTGCACCTCCGCTTGATTGGTCTTCATACTCAATGAGACGCGTATAGATACCTACAGTGTCTGTGGCAGGATTACCGACTTTATCAGTAAAGAATTTATTCCATCCGTTTTGATTTCTGTATACCCGCGCGTTTTCAATTGCCTGCTCTCCTAAATTCTTCGCCAGACTCTGTGACCTTGAAAAATTTGCATTTCTGATGGCAACTGAAGTGAGTGAAACCAAACCGGTGATCATAAGAATGGTGAGTCCCAAAGAAACTACTATTTCTACCAGTCCTTGTCCTTTCTCATTATTATTTTTCATATTAACAGGATCCAGGTTGTTTACCTGCATCAATAATTTCCCCTGTTACGGTTAATGTCACTCTGTAAACTTTGTTAAATCCGCAAAAATCTATATTGGTAGGATTTACTACCCCCTGGCCCATAATTTTAAATGTGATAGGGGAGGGGAGTGCTAGAAATTTTACGTTTTTAGGAAGATATACAGTATTAACAGTTATAGATCCTCCGCTGCAGACAGCTTCTATAGTGTAATAATCCAAAGTATCGGCTGTAAAAGTTAGACTGTATCCCGAAAGTCCGGAACATGAAGAAGGTGTATCTCCTGTTATAGCTTTAGTTTGGGCAAATCTCAGATTGCTTAACATTTCAGAAGATGTAGATTTGAGTGTCTGGTTTTCGTTAAAAGTAGAAAAAGCCGCTATTACTCCTCCACTGAGAAGAATTACCATGCTTACTGTTACTAAAACTTCTATTAAGGTAAAACCTTTCCTCATGGACTTTTCACTGAATAGTTTGTACCATTTCCGGGAGCACCGCATGCGCCTGTACCTGTAGTATCGCTTTCTAAAGTGACTGCAAGAGAATATGTAGCACCCGAATCAGAAGTACAGTAATAATAAGTACAGTATCCTGTGGAGCAACCGTCCTTCGGATCTTTTGGCATAGTGCTTATATATGAAGACAAATCTGTTCCGAGTGTCGTCCAGCTGGTTCCGGAATTATCATTTGCAGTGGGATATGTACTGTTGTCAGCCTTGTACATTTCAAGGGCTGCCCTGATCTGTTCCAAATCCGCCTTTCGTTTACTGTCCCTTCCCCGTAGATTTGTAACACTGTAACTTAAAGCCCCTATTGTGGCAATAATAGCCACAATTGTTGTAGCAACTAATACTTCAATTAGTGTATAACCACGTTGTTTTTCAAAACTTTGATTTAATAAAGTCATTGTTGGCTTTGTACACAATAAGAAGATACGGATTCCGACTCTAATGTTGTACAAATTTTATATTCCGATGAATCGCAGGTACCGCTGCAAAGGTATGGAGTGGTAAGCGGGTCTAAGGGTATGGTAGGTAATATATTAAGTGAAAGCGAAGTACAACTGACGAAAGAATAATAATCAGACGGGGAGGAAAGATCGGGAGTTGGATATAGATTGCCGCAGACAGAATAATATTGTTCTAATCCATTCTGTATGGATCTGAGATCTCCCTTTTTTCTGGCATCTCTGCCTTTTTTTTGTGCCGAAGACATAGAAACAGCCGCAAGACCCAATAGAATCCCGATTATTGCGATCACCACTAACAACTCCAATAATGTAAATCCCCTTTTTAATCTTAAATTTTTAATTTTTAATTTTATATTTGTGCTCATGGTTGATTTAGTTTAAATCTTTTCCCGTAAGTACATAACTCTTCAGCAACATCTTCTGCATCCTGATCGGACTGGTTTTCGATACACGCAAAAAGTGTATATTCCTGATCACCGTCTTTTTTATAATAATACGGCTGGGCTGTACCCGCAATACCCGGATCACAGGGCATTTTGAGAATAAATGTAGACCATGCTGCCCCGCAGGCTGTACCTAGTTTTGTCCCTGTCGGGTAAACTCCTGACACTTCAGTCGGATAAACATGGGTAACGGAATCTTCTTTATATAACTCAAGAGCTTTCTGTATTGCCCTGACATCTGATTTACGCTGAATATCTCTGGCCCTTTTTCTTATTTCCAGAAAATTAGGAATAATCATAACAGTAAGAAGAGCGATTACCGCGATAACTACCAAAATCTCAATCATGGTAAAACCTGATTTAGGATATTTTTTCATGGCGTTGTATTTGTGCTCGACACTCCATAGTTACAGTTTGTCCCATATCCGTTTCCGCAACTACCGCAATTGGTGCTGCCGAAACCCGGGGCAGCAGTAATTTTAGAATCTTTTGTGTTCTCAAGACACGCATATATTTTGTATAATATTCCGTCAGAACTATAAGTATAATGGATTGCAGGATCTTTTGGGTCTTTAGGTGTATTTACCAAATAAGTACTTGTGCCATCCCCGAAAGACGCTCCCCATTCAGGTAGTGCGGTAGGGTAAGCCCTGTGATCATTAAAATATGCTTCCAGAGCTTTTTGGAGAACAACAAGATCGCTTTTACGCTGTACATCCCGTCCTTTGGTAAAAGAAGAAAAATAATTTCCCAGGAGCGATCCTGTAATTATGGCAAAAATCGCCATGGACACAATAATTTCAATCAGGGTAAACCCAGATTCTAAATTCCCAGATACTTTCCTGCAATTGACCATAACTCTGCATGAAATAGATAACTTATAATGACTGAAATTACCATAAACGGGCCAAACGGGATAGTATTTCCGAATCCCTTTTTGCCAGTTAATATCAGTATGATCGAAACCGCTGCCCCTGTCAAGAAAGCCAAATAAAAAGAAAGCACTGTATCCGGAAATCCCAAAAAGAGACCGATAAAGAAAGCAAGCTTTACGTCACCTAACCCCATACCGCGCCCTTTTGTCAGGATGGTTAATAAAAGAAAAAATGATGAATATGCAATTCCGCAGATTATGGAAAAGAGAAGCTTATCGGGAAAATAAATAATTTTATAAAATATCGAAGACAATACGAGAAATAAAACCAGCTCATCGGGTATTATTCCGTATTTCAAATCAATAATAAAGACTACTTCCATCCCGATAAAGATCGAAAGCAGGAGTATAAATTGAAAAATACTAAATTGAGTAAATGAATATAATGAGATAAAGATAAACCCGGTAAGAATTTCAACGACAGGATACTGCCATGACAGTGTTTTCTTACATTTCCTGCATTTTCTGCCGAGCCAAAGGAATGAAAATACGGGTATAAGTTCGTACCAGTTAAGTTTTTTTTGGCAATAATCGCAGTGCGAACGGCCCCATATGATACTTTCACCATTGGGAATTCTATCGATCACCACATTTACAAATGACCCGACAAACAGGCCGTATACAAAAATAATTAAATCAACCAACTGATTCATATTTATAAGTAGCG
>Ga0209212_1004437_pt1 | contig 17385 bp, 13 predicted proteins | sample RifGroC2_FD_183996 | JGI IMG/M metagenome (GOLD analysis project Ga0209212, IMG submission 183996) | Groundwater microbial communities from Rifle, Colorado, USA - Groundwater C2 (SPAdes) (version 2) | ecosystem: Environmental > Aquatic > Deep subsurface > Groundwater | place: Rifle, Colorado...
GTGAGGAACGCCATCGCCAGATCATCCAGACCTCGATGGACGGTTTCTGGGTTGCCGATACCGGGGGGCGCATCCTGGAGGTGAACGACGCTTATTGCCAACTGAGCGGCTATACGCGCGAGGAGCTTCTGAACATGCGCATCGCGGACGTGGAAGCAAAGGAAGCCCCGGAGGAGACGGCGCAGCATATCCGGGAGATCATGACGAACGGCCATGCCAGCTTTGAAACGCGCCACCGGCGCAAGGACGGGCAACTGCTGGACATCGAGGTGAGCACCGTTCACCGGCCGGACACAGAGGATGGGCATTTATTCGTCTTCCTGCATGACATCACCGAGCGCAAACAGGCGGAAGCCGCCATTCAACACGCCAACCGCGCCCTTGCCACGCTGAGCGCGGTGAATAAAAGCCTGGTGCGCGCCACCGGCGAAGACGAATTATTGCAGTCGATCTGCGATGCTATCGTCAAGCAGCGCGGCTACCGGCTCGCCTGGGTGGGTTATAAGCAGCACGACGAGAGCAAGTCCGTCAGGATCATGGCGCGCGCCGGGCATGATGAAGGGTATACAGACGCCATGCAGCTCACCTGGACGGAGACCGAACGCGGCATGGGGCCGAGCGGACGCGCCATCCGCAGCGGCGCCACACAGTTGTGTCAGGACATCGCCAACGATCCGCAATATTTGCCGTGGCGCGACGAAGCGCTCAAACGTGGCCTTGCTTCCAACATTGCGTTGCCGCTGGGTGACGGCGAAGTGTTCGGCATCCTCCATGTGTATTCCGGAGAAATGAATGCTTTCACCCCCGCCGAAATCACCCTGCTGGAAGAAATGGCCGGGGATCTGGCGTTCGGGGTGCACAGCCTGCATGTCCGCCACGAACGCGATCTTGCGCTGGCAAAAAATCAGGAGCAACTAGCGCAGCTTGCCTTTCAAAACGAAGAGAAAGAAAAGCGTGCAGCAGAGTTGGCCATTGCCAATAAAGAACTGAAAGACAGTCTGGAAGACACGATGCGGGCGATTGCCGGCATCGTCGAAATGCGCGATCCCTATACCGCCGGTCATCAGGCCAGAGTGGCCGACCTGGCTGCGGCGATTGCCAGACAAATGGGGTTGCCCGAGGAGCAGGCGCATGTCATCCATCTCGCCGGCACGGTGCATGACCTGGGCAAGATCAATGTCCCGGCGGAAATACTCAGCAAGCCGGGGAAACTCACCGATCTTGAATTTGGCCTGATCAAAGTTCATCCGCAGGCGGGTTATGACATCCTGAAAGGCATCGACTTTCCCTGGCCGATCGCGCAGATGGTGCTGCAACACCACGAACGGCTCGACGGATCGGGCTACCCGCAAGGCCTCAAGGGCGACGCCATCCTGCTAGAAGCGCGCATCTTGAGCGTGGCGGACGTGGTCGAGGCGATCTCGGCGCACCGCCCGTATCGTCCGGGTTTGGGGATTGAGGTGGCGCTTGAGGAAATTACCAAAAACTGCGGAATTTTTTACGACCCGCAAGTGGTGGATGCGTGCCTGGCGGTGTTTCGGGAACAGGATTATCGCTTCAAGTAGGTGCGTGTTCCACTGGTTTTCACGCGGCGCGTGGGAACGAGGCAAAAGTGTTGGCCAAGGCTGTTGCTTCTCTTGGGAGCGCGGCCATCCTGGCCGCATGCGGGCTGGAAGCCCGTGTTCCCGAAATAACCCTCACTGGCGCGGCACATGCGTCCAGTAGCGGCGATGCGTCTTGCGGTAGCGTTCCACCCGCAAGCCCTGCGCGCTCATTTCGACCAGGATCGCGCCGTCCTCATCCGAGCGCAGCAGTTCCGCGCCGCTGTCGGCGTAGCGTTGCAACACTTCTTCTCTCGGATGGCCGAAACGGTTGCGATAGCCTGCGGTGAATACCGCATAGTCGGGCCGCGTGGCGGCGACGAATTCGTGGCTCGATGAACTCTTGCTGCCGTGGTGCGGCACGACCAGCAGGCTGGTGAACAGCTTGTCGGCGTGTCGCTGGAGCAGGCGCGTTTCGGAATGCTTTTCGATGTCTCCCGCCAGCAATACGCTGTGCTTGCCGGTGCTGATGCGCAACACACAACTCAGGTCGTTGTCGCGCGGTTTTTTCGCGCTGTCGTTGTCAGAAGCCGGGTGCAACATTTCGAATTGCACGCCGTCCCAGTTCCAGCTTTCGCCATCGCGGCAGCGCCGCGATACCCTTTCCCCCTGCCCCTCTCTGGTGGAACTACTAGCCATCTGACTAGGCTGTCCAACAACGACAGCCAAGTCATTGGTTACCGCAGGCGGGAGAGGGGAGTAGTTTTGCAGCAGCGGGTGTGCGGCAGACAGCGAGGATGAGACCCAGCCGACCGGCATGGCCCGCATCACCGAGGCTGCGCCGCCGGTGTGGTCGGTGTCGTCGTGGCTGAGAATCAAGCCGTCCAGTCCGGCGATGCCGAGCGCGCGCAGCGTGGGGATCAGGATGCGGTTGCCGCTGTCGGCCTCGCCGGAAAAATCCGGGCCGGTGTCGTAGAGCAGCGCATGCTGCCGGGTCTGCGCGGCGACGGCCAGGCCCTGCCCGACATCGAAAACGATCAGGCGCAGCACGCCTTGCGCCGGGGGGTTGGGCGTATTCAGAAACATCGGCAGCAGCAACAGAAAGCCCAGCCAGCGCGCCGGAAAACCGCGCGGCAGCAGGATCCACAACACCCCCAACATGGCGGCGACGACGCTCCAGGCGGGCGGTGCGTGTTGCATCCACACCGCCTGCGGCAAGGCGTTCAGCCATTCGAGAAAATACATGACGCCTTCCATCGCGATATGCGCCAGCCACAGCGGCACATCCCCATAGCTGAAATAGGGCGGCCATGCCGCGCCGAGCAGGGCGAGCGGCACGACGATCAGGCTCACCAGCGGAATCGCGATGGCGTTGGCGAGCGGCGAGACCAGCGAGGCTTGCTGGAATAACCCCAGCAGCATCGGCGTCAGGCCGACGACCATCGCCCATTGCACGCTGGTGTATTCTGCCAACCAATGGCTGCGCCCGATCCGGTTTGCCGTCACATACATAATGAGCGCCACCGCGCCGAACGACAGCCAGAAGCCCGCCGATATCACCGCCCACGGGTCGGGAATCAGCACGCCGAGCAGCGCGATACCGAGTATCTGTCCGAGCGAAAAATTGCGGTTCAGCCACAGGGCGATGGAGACCGAACCGAGCATGTAGACGGTGCGTTGTGCGGGCACGGCAAAGCCGGACAGCAATGCGTAGCCGAGTGCCACCAGCAACGCGGCCAATGCGGCGGCCTTGCGCGCGGGCAAGAGCAAAGTCAGCCGCGCGCTGCGCCGCCACAGCCAGTAGGCAGCCGCAAAGGCAAGGCTGGCGAGCATGGTGATGTGCAGGCCGGAAATACTCATCAGGTGGTTGACGCCGGTGCGCGTGAATACCTGCCATTGCGGCGGCGCAATGCTGTTCTGGTCGCCGATCGCCAGCGCGCTCAATACGCCGGCGTAGGGCGCGCTGCCGAGTGTGGTGTTGAATTTGTCGCGCACCGTTTCGCGCCAGGTTTCGATGCGGTAGCCGGGGCCGTCCGCCAGCGCGTCGATGCGCCGGTTGTCGCTCTTCGGGTGTCCGGCCAAAAGTTTGTCGGAGTTATGCACATAACCCGTCGCGCGGATGTTGCGTTCCAGCGCCCAGCCTTCAAAATCGAAACCGTGCGGGTTCGCCGCGCCGTGCGGCTGCTTGAGGCGCAGCGTGAGCCGCCAGCGTTCCCCGGCTTTCAGTTCGAGCGGCGCTGCCCTGTTGTCTGAGTAGGTGCTGAGATAGACATGCTCCGGTACAGAGGCCTGCGGCGTGAGGGTCTGTTCCACGTCGAAGCTGAAACGCAAGCCACGTTCGTAACGGCGCGGCAGTTCCGCGACCACGCCGATCACCCCGATGTCGCGCCCCTGCCATTCATCCGGCAGGCTCACGGCGAGGCGCTGTTCGGCCTGCCATGCGGCGTGATAGAAACCCGCCCCGCAGGCAAAGGCGGCGAGCAGCAGGATGCGGATGGAACGGGCGAGCAGGTTATTTCGGTGCAACGGGGAAGGGAAAAGGGTGCAGGGAAAAATCAGCAGCAGCCACGCCCACGCAAAATCCGGCAACGCGGCCTGCTGCTGCAGCAGCCACACGCCCAGCGCAAAGAAAATGGCGAAGATAACCATGCGCGTAGATTAACCTACTAGAATATGACCATGCGCAAATTCTTCCGCAAATACCTGCCGCACCACGAGACGGTGAAAAGCCATCGCTGGCTCAAGCCGTTCGGCGGATTGCTGCACCATCCCAACCTGTGGCATCTGCACCGCCGTTCGGTGGCGGGCGGGGTGGCGGTCGGCCTGTTTTGCGGGCTGATTCCCGGGCCGTTGCAGATGATTTCCGCCGCGTTGCTGGCGGTGCTGTTGCGCGTCAATTTGCCGGTGGCGGCATTCACCACGCTGTACACCAACCCGTTCACCCTCGTGCCGCTGTATATGCTGGCCTATGAGCTTGGCGCGTGGGTGAGCGGCGCGCGCAACAGCGCGGCGCTGGCGCATCCGCCATTTCCGGAATTGCATTGGCATAGCTGGCCGGGCGAGTTGTGGGGCTGGCTGGCGCTGCTCGGCGAACCGTTTCTGATCGGTTTGCCGCTGCTCGCCGCGAGCCTGGCCGTTGCCGGGTATTTCACGGTGCGCGTGGTGTGGCGCGTGGCGGTGATCTGGAAATGGCGCGCCAGAAGACGGAGGGCAGAGGACATAAGACAGAGATTGGAGTAGCGTGCGCTGTGCGCACGACGCTGTTATCACAAAAGGGATCACAAAAGGGATTTGCATGGCTTACACAAGAGCGACATTCAATCTGAAAGAACTGCTGGAAACGGTGCAGGTGTTGCGTGCTGCGGTGAAAGAAACCCAGCAGACCTTGCTGCGCAAGTGGCGCCCGCATTTGAAAAACCGCACCTTCATTCCCAGCGCGACCAACCTGGCCGCCTACGTCGGCCTGCGGCGCCATGACCTGCGCGCCTTGCAGCAACAGCTCGCCACGCTCGGCCTGTCGTCGCTGGGGCGCTGCGAGGCGCACGTGCTGCTGACGCTGGATTCGGTGATTCATATCTTGCAGCAGATGGTCGGCGAGACGCGCCCGGCACGGAATGTTTTCGAATCGGCGCGCGCCATCGGGCGCGACCAGGCGCTGCTGAAACTGCACACCAGCCTGTTGATGGGCGACGCGCCGCAGAAACGCTGGACACGCTTCATGGTGACGCTGCCGAGCGAGGCGGCCACAGAATACTTGTATGTGCGCGACCTGCTGGTGCGCGGCATGGATTGCGCGCGCATCAATTGCGCCCACGACAACGAGGCGGCATGGCGCAACATGGCGGTGCATATCCGCCGCGCGCAGCAGGAAACCGGGCGGCCGTGCAAAATTCTGATGGACCTGGCCGGGCCCAAATTGCGCACCGCCTTTGTGGCTGCCGGCCATGCCGTGCTGCATCTCAAGGTCAAGCGCGACGAGCGCGGCCGGGTGGTGCAACCCGGCCAGGTGATTCTCGATGCGTCCGGCGCGCCCGGCTGCGGCGCGGCGGTCAATAAAATCGGCCAGCGCGTCCCGGCGCGCCTCAGTGTTTCCGCCGTGTGGCTGGATAAAATCAAGGCGGGCGACAGCATCCTGTTCGAGGATTTGCGCGAGCGCGAGCGCTGCCTGCGGGTGACAGAGCGGTTGTCGCCCATCGAAGTGTTGGCTACCTGCGAAGCGGGCGCGTATATCGGCATCGGCGCGACTTTGCGGCACCAATCCAGGCACAACAAGGGCGTCGGTGCCACGGCATCGAGCGGCGATTTCATTCCCCCGCCGGCGAAGATTCGCGTGTTCCAGGATGATTTGTTGCTGCTGACGCGCGAGGATATCGCGGGCAAGCCGGAAAAGCGCAATACCGCCGGCAAGGTGGTCAAGGCGGCGCATATCGCATGCAGCGAAGCCGGCGTGTTCGCTTTTCTCAAGGCCGGGCAGAAGGTGTGGATCGACGACGGGCGCATCGGCGCGGTCATCGAAAAGCTGGACAAGCAAGGCGCGTGGCTGCGCATCACGCGCGCACGCCAGCAGGGCGAAACTATCGGCGCGGAGAAAGGGCTCAACTTCCCAGACAGCAAAATCGCGCTGCCGATCCTGAATGACGACGACCTGAACGCGCTGGATTGCGCCGTGGAAATCGCCGACATCGTCGGGCTTTCCTTCGTGCAAAGCGCGGAGGATATCGACAAGCTGAGCGCCGAACTGCACACGCGCGGCAAGCCGGACATGGGTATCGTCGCCAAAATCGAAACGCCCACCGGGGTAAGGAATCTGCCGGAAATCATCATTCGCGGCGCCGGGCGACACCCGTTCGGCGTGATGATCGCGCGCGGCGACCTGGCGGTGGAAATCGGCTACGACCGGCTCGCGGAAATCCAGGAGGAAATCCTGTGGCTGTGCGAAGCGGCGCATGTGCCGGTAATCTGGGCGACGCAGGTGCTGGAGAGCATGGTCAAGCAGGACATCCCGTCGCGCGCCGAAATCACCGATGCGGCGATGGCGGAGCGCGCCGAGTGCGTGATGCTCAACAAGGGGCCGTACCTCTTCAACGCGCTGGATATACTGGACAGCGTGGTGAGCCGCATGCAGCATCATCAGCTGAAGAAGACCGCGCAATTCCGCGCGCTGCATTGGTGATACAGTTGCCTTAACGGGCATGGCGAGTAGCCACCCCTGATAATGAAACTGGCCATGTCCGTTTCCCCCATCCCAACCTTCCCCCGCAAGCGAGGGAAGGGGCAAACGAATCGCTGCGCGAGTTTCAAGTTAAAGGAGGAAGTCGCCATGAGTTTATTTGAAAAAATACTGGGCCCGAAATCAAAATACGACCAGAGCCTGCCCTACACCTACGAAGCACGGGTGCGCATCCTGGAAGAGGGCGGGGAATACAATTCCTATCTTGCGGACACGATTTGCGGCCTGGTGGAATACCTGCAACAGAACGGTATCAAGCCCGGCGAGGTGCAGATTTTCGAGGTTTACCAGCAACAGGAATTCCCGATCGACGCGCAGCGTTTCACCACGCCGGACCAGCAGTGGCTTTTCAAGCCGGAGCTCTGCCGCGCGTTCGAGGATCACTATAAAGGCCACATCCAGGCCGACACTTGTTCGTTCAATGACAGAGATTGCAAAGGCAGCGGCCCATGAATATCGACACCCCAAAAAATGAATATCTGCTGATCACCGCTTCGGGAGAAGACAAGGTTGGTCTCGTCGACCGGCTTTCGGGCAAAATTGCCGAGAGCGGCTGCAACATCGAAGAAAGCCGCATGGCCGTGCTGGGGGATCAGTTTGCCCTGATCATGCTGCTTTCCGGCCCGTGGAACGCACTTTCCAAACTCGAGGGGCAAATGGGGGCGCTGGGCGACCAGTTAGGATTGACCATTGCCCACAAACGAACCCGGCCACAGGAGCGATCGCAACCGGCGGTTCCCTATAGCGTGGAAGTGCTGGCCATGGATCACCCCGGTATCGTGCGCGATCTGGCGGCTTTTTTCTCCAGAAACGGGATCAATATCGAGGAGCTTCAGACCGACACCTACCCGGCGCCGCACACCGGTACGCCCATGTTTTCCGTCGCCATGACCGTGGGCATTCGTGCCGGCGTTCATATTCCCACCTTGCGCGGGAATTTTCTCGATTACTGCGACGACCTGAATCTGGATGTGACTTTCGAACCCGCACGGATGTGATGACTTGGTTCAGTACCTGTTGAGCTTTACATAATTCATGACTGTTAAGTGATTTACCGGGCGGGCTTTGCCCACCGCGTCGGGCGTAGCCCGACCTACGAGATGCGGAGACTCTGTCTTCAAATAACAATATGTCACGGGTGTCACGGGTTGAATTCACCGGAAATTAAGCGTATAAAATACTTGTGGACGTCAAGCGCGGGTTTTGGAAGGTCAGCCGTTAATGGGAGATGCCTATCGACAGTTCAACGATTAATTATCTGTAGTTGCTACTTAAAGTCAGTATTCGAAGGCTGACCAAATCGGCATCCCATAAGCCGATACCTAACGCCGCATTAATGCGGCGTTATTATTTTCATGAGGCGTTTTGGTTTCCGTGCAAACCTGCCGTTTGTGAATGGCAATTATCGATCTACCCCGGTTTTCAGATGCCGGGAGTGTAGTATACGAAACACATTTTTCTCGCTATGGAGGTGGTTCATGCGTGTCGCAATCATTGGTTCCGGGCCTGCCGGTTTTTACGCTGCCGAGGCGCTGCTCAGGCGTACCGATACGATCGTTCATGTCGATATGTTCGAGCGTCTCCCCACCCCGTACGGGCTGGTGCGGGGTGGGGTCGCGCCGGATCATCAGAGCATCAAGGCCGTCACCCGCGTTTATGAAAAGACCGCCGCGCGGCCCACCTTCAGATTTTTGGGCAATGTGTGCCTCGGGCACGACGTGACCGTGGAGGAATTGCGCCGGCACTATCACCAGATCGTCTACGCGGTGGGTAACGAGGCCGACCGCCGTCTCGGCGTTCCGGGCGAAGGTATACCGTGCTGTACGCCGGCGGCGGTATTTATCGGCTGGTACAACGGGCATCCCGACTACCGTGAGGCAAAGATCGATCTGTCGGTGTCGCGCGTCGCGGTGGTGGGCAACGGCAATGTCGCCATCGACGCCGCCCGGATGCTGTTGCGCACGCCCGCCGAACTCGAAAAGACCGACATAGCCGCACACGCGCTGGAGGCTTTGCGCAACAGCCGGGTGCGTGAAGTTTTTATTCTCGGTCGGCGTGGGCCTGAGCAAGCCTCGTTCACGCCACCCGAACTAAAGGAATTCGGCGAAATGGAAGATGTCGATCCGATTGTCGCCCCGGAAGAGCTGGCGGACTGCGTTATTCCTGAAGCTGCGGGCAATACACAGCAGGAAAAGAATCTGAAAATACTCCAGTCATTCGCCGCACGGCAGCCCGGTACGAAATTGAAAAAACTTCACCTGCGCTTTCGCGTCTCGCCGACCGAGATCATTGCCGGCGCTGACGGCAAGGTGGTTGGCCTGGTGCTTGAGAAAAACCGCATCGAGATTCAGCCGGACGGCACGGCCAGCGCACGCGGCACCGGCGAAACTGAAATCCTCGAAGTCGGGATGGTGTTGCCTGCCATCGGCTTTGCCGCCAAGCGGATTGACGGTGTTCCCTACGACGAAAAAGCCAGGATCATTGCCAACGAAGACGGGCGCGTCGTCGACCCCGTCAGCCGTAGCGTGATTACCAACGAATACGTCGTCGGCTGGGCGCGCACCGGGCCGCATGGACTCATCGGCTCGCACAAGGGCGCATCCGCCCATGTGGCCGAACATATAATCGCCGACGGCGCCGGGCTTGAGGCGCGCGAGTTGCCGGAGCGCGAGGCGATCGATTCCCTGCTGCGCGAGCGCGGTGTGCGGATCGTTTCCTTCGACGACTGGAAACGGCTCGACGACGTGGAAGTGGCGCGCGGCGCGCGGCGCGGCGCTCCCCGCGACAAGATTACCGATGTCGGGGCAATGCTCGCGGTGCTTGCCCAACCTTGAATCCCATAGCCTCTTACAAGTTAACTCACGTCAAAACGTGACAAAAATTATGCCGTTACAGGTCGGATGAGCGCAGCGTTATCCGACATGGAGGTGTCGGATAACGCTGCGCTCATCCGACCTACGAAAACTACAGGTTTTGAACATGTTTCGTTAATTCTGTGACGCGAGACTAACGGGTCATCCTTGCCGCGCATCTGGTATATTTCCGCATCCAACCAACGGAGTCTTTCGTGGCCACCAGGAAAACCAAAATCAAATCCCCGGCTAACCCCGTGACCCCGGAAGCCCCGAAATCACAGCCATCGCAGGAAACGCACGGTTTTCCCATCGTCGGCATCGGCGCTTCCGCCGGGGGGTTGGAGGCCTTCGAGCAGTTCTTCCGCAATGCGCCAGCCGACAGCGGCATGGCCTTCGTGCTGGTGTCGCATCTCGACCCCAGCCATGCCAGCATTCTCACCGAAATCCTGCAACGCAGCACCACCATGCCGGTGATTGAAATACAAGACCAGATGAAGGTGGCGCCCAACAGCGTGTATGTGATTCCGCCCAACCGCGACATGGCGATTTTCCACGGCACGCTGCAATTGAACGTGCCGGATCAACCGCGCGGGCAGCGCATGCCGATCGATGCCTTCCTGCGTTCCCTGGCCGAGGATCAGGGCGAACGGGCGATCGGCATTATCCTCTCCGGCACCGGCACCGACGGCACGCTGGGGCTGCGCGCGATACTCGGCGCGGGCGGCGTCTCGCTGGTGCAGGAACCGGCCACGGCGAAATACGACGGCATGCCGAACAGCGCCATCAATGCCGGTTATGCCACCCATGTCCTGGCGGTGGAAAAAATGCCGGAAGCGTTACTGACCGGAATACGCGCGCTGAACCAGCCGCCGCCAGTACCCGCAACCGCAACCAGCGGGTTGAACCGTATCCTGATGCAGTTGCGCAGCGCCACCGGGCACGACTTCACCCAATACAAGAAGAGCACCATCGGCCGCCGCATCGAGCGGCGCATGTCGATGCACGACATCGAGGACAAGGAGGTGTATGCGCGCTACCTCAGGGAGCATCCGCCCGAGGCACAAGCGCTGTTCAAGGAACTGCTGATCAACGTCACCAATTTTTTCCGCGACCCGGAGGCCTTCGACGCGCTGAAGCAGGGCATCCTGCCGCAACTGTTCGCGGGCAAGCCGGACGACTATATTTTCCGCGTCTGGGTGGCAGGCTGCGCCACCGGCGAGGAGGCCTATTCAATCGCGATACTGTTGCGCGAATTCATGGATGAGACCCATCAGGAATTCAAGGTGCTGCTCTACGCCACCGACCTCGACGATGACGCCATCGCCGTAGCGCGCGCCGGCGCCTACCCGCCGAATATCGCCCAGGATGTCGATCAGGAGCGGCTGCGCCGTTTTTTCATCAAGGATGACACGGGTTACCGGGTGAAGAAAAACATCCGCGAGATGGTGGTGTTCGCGATCCAGAACGTCATCAAGGATCCGCCCTTCACCCGGCTCGACCTGCTCAGTTGCCGCAACCTGATGATCTATCTCGAGCCGGAAATCCAGAACCGCCTGATCCCGACTTTCCACTACGCGCTGAAGCCGGGCGGGGTGCTGTTTCTCTCTCCCTCGGAGAGCATCGCCAACCATCCCGAGCTGTTCGCGCCGCTCAACCGCAAGTGGAAGTTTTACCGGGCCATAGGCAGCATGGCTTCCACCCGCGCGGTGATGGCCGGAGGGCTGGTATGGACCAAAGACGCCAACGCGAAAGAGCCGGATGAAGTGGTAAAAAAGATCAAGGAAATCAATTTTGCCGAACTGACCAAACGGGCGCTGCTCCAGTCTTTCGCGCCCGCCTCGGTGGTGACGGACGTGAAGGGCAACCTCCTCTATGTGCATGGCGACACCGGCAAATATCTGCGCCCGGCGCCCGGACAGGCGACGCTCAACGTGATCGAGATGGCGCGCGAAGGGCTGCAACTGGAATTGCGCGCCACGCTCCTGCTTGTCGCTGCCGGTTCAGAAGCAGCCGGATCAGAATTTACCGATAAGGGCGCGGCGTTCCAGAGCCGTGAAGTATCGGTCAAGACCAATGGCCATTTTCAGCTCGTGACGCTCAACGTGCGCCCGCTGCCCACCCAGGACAGCGGCGAAAAATTGCTGCTGGTGAGTTTTCAGGACGTGGCACAGCCCCTGTCTGAAAAATTGGGGTCCGAAAAATTGACACCCGGCCTAGCCTACCCTGGACATGGCAAGCCGGAGCACGGCAATAACACAGCGCAGGCAAGTGAGCACCAGCGCGTGGAAGAACTGGAACGCGAGCTGGCCTACACCAAGGAGAATCTGCAAGCCACCATCGAGGAACAGCAGGCCTCCAATGAGGAATTGAAGTCCACCAACGAGGAACTTCAATCCACCAACGAAGAGCTTCAATCCACCAATGAAGAGCTGGAGACCTCCAAGGAAGAACTGCAATCCGTCAATGAGGAGCTGGTCACGGTGAATGCCGAATTGCAGGCCAAGATCGAACAGCTGGCCGGGATGCAGAACGACATGAAGAATCTGCTCGACAACGTCAATGTCGGCACCATTTTCCTCGACCAGCATCTGGCCATCCGGCGCTACACCCGCGACGCGGCACGGGTCTATCGCCTGGTCGCCACCGACGTGGGCAGGCCATTGATCGACATCAAATCGGACATCGAAGACGAAGACCTGCTGGCCAAGGCCCAGACCGTGCTCGACACGCTGGTGCCATGGGAACGCGAAGTGCGTACCGTTGGCGGCACCTGGTATCTGGCGCGCATCCAGCCCTACCGCACGCTGGACAACGTGATCGATGGCGTGGTGCTGACCTTCACCGACATCAGCCAGCGCATCGAGGACGAGGCGGCGATACGGAATGCCAAAGCGCTGGCCGAAAACATCGTGAACACGGTGCGCGAGCCGCTCATCGTGCTGGATGGCACCTTGCAGGTGATCTCCGCCAGCCGCTCGTTCTACCGGATCTTCCAGACCACACCGGAAAACACCGTGGGCCACCCGCTCTATGAGTTGGGTGACCGCCAGTGGGACATTCCCGCTTTGCGCGAATTGCTGGAGACCATCCTGCCGCGCGACCAGAGCTTCGACGGCTATCTGGTGGAACACGACTTCCCTGCCATCGGCCACCACAAGATGCAGCTCAACGCGCGACGCATCGTCAGCAACACCGGCGATACGCAGTTGATCCTGCTGGCGATGGAGAGTCTCGCGTGAATAAAAAATGGGACGGAATTGAACGGCGCGATGCCGCCCAATTGCGTGAGGCTGCGGAGGCACGGTTTGCCGGCACCCTGCCGGCGAAGGTGCAGAAACGACCCGCCGAGGAGCTGCTGCACGAGCTTCAGATCCATCATATCGAACTGGAGATGCAGGCCGAGCAGTTGCGCTCCTCGCAGATCGCCCTGGAAGAATCCCGTGACCGTTACGTGAGCCTCTATGATTTCGCGCCCGTTGGCTATCTTACGCTCACCGATGCGGGGCTGATCGCCGAAGCGAATCTCACCGGCGCCGCACTGCTTGAGGTGGAGCGTAAAAAATTGTTGCATAACCGCTTCGCAAAATTTGTCGCCCCAGCAAGCAGCGACCACTGGCATCGCTACTTCTCGCGCATGCTGCAACAGGGCGATAACAAAAATTGCGAACTGGCACTTGCCCGCGCGGACGGCACGGTCTTCCATGCGCGGCTGGACTGCCTGCATATAAAGATGGACGGCAAAGCCGGGATGATGCGCATCGCGTTCACCGATATTACCAAAAGCAAGCATCTGGAAAACGAACTCGGAGAATCGCGCCAGTTATTGCGCGACCTGGCGGGCAAAGCCGAAATATTACGGGAAGAGGAACGGAAACGTATTGCCCGTGAGGTGCATGATGAGCTCGGGCAAATCCTGACGGCATTACGCCTGGACGTCGCTTTGATCAATCTGCGCTTTGGCGAGCACAATGTGGCGTTGCTGGAAAAGACGCAAGGAATGTCAATGTTGCTGCACCAGGCCGACCGTTCGGTGCGCAATATCGTATCCAACCTGCGCCCGACCGCGCTGGATACGGGAATTGTTGCTGCCATCAGATGGCTGTGCAATGAATTCGCCGCGCATACCGGCTATCCCTGCGCCCTGCATACGATCGAAGAGTATGTTGAACTGGGCGAAGGTCGTGCGGTGGCAGTATTCCGCATCGTGCAGGAATTGCTGACCAATGTGGCGCGGCATGCCGGTGCAAGCAGTGTCGACATCACCCTGACGCGCCATGCCGATGCGCTCCGTGTGGAGGTGCGCGACAATGGCAAGGGATTCGACCCTGCCGCCACATCGGGAAACAAATCATTCGGTTTGCTCGGCATACGCGAGCGCGCCATCGCTCTGGGCGGTGATATTGAGATCGTCAGCGCGCCGCAGCAGGGAACCATCGTTGTCATCCGCATGCCAACCCAACCAAGTGGAGACAGGCAATGATTCGCTTATTGATTGCCGATGATCATGAAATCGTGCGCAATGGACTGAAACAACTCATTGGGCTGACACTGGACATCGAAATCGCCGGAGAGGCCACCAACGGCGCAGAGGTATTGCAACAGGTGCGCGGCGGCATTTTTGACCTGCTGTTGCTCGATATGGACATGCCGGGCATTAGCGGCAGCGAATTGATCGGGCTGGTCAAGGCTTTCCGGCCGGCTTTGCCCATCCTTGTTTACAGTATGCACAACGAGGCGAATATGGCAAGCGGCGCATTCAAGGCCGGAGCCTCCGGCTATTTCACCAAGAGCAGCGATCCAAAAAAGCTGATGGAGGCCATTCGCAGGGTGAGCGATGGTAGTCAATATATCGACCCGGCGATAGCCGAACAGATGGCATTGGATAGCGCGTTTCCGCAACTTAAACTACCGCATACTTTGCTTTCAGATCGCGAGTTCGAGATATTTCGCCTGCTGGTTGCCGGCCAGAGTGTCAATGAAATTGCCGAGCAATTGTTCATCAGCAACAAGACGGTCAGCACCCATAAAACCCACCTGATGGAAAAGATGAATCTCCATAATGTGGCGGATATGGTGCGCTATGCCATGCAACACAGGCTGACCGAATGACCGCTCTTTGATTCTCGTCGTTAACGTGAAACTCGCCGTAGGGTGTATTCCGCGCACCATGGTGCGCGGAATACACCCTACAGTCACTTACCAGTCAAATGATTGCATCGTTCCCACGCTCCGCGTGGGAACGCTGGCCGTGCCGCTCTGCGGTGCGGGACGCGGAGCGCCCCCCTGATGCGTTCCCACGGTTATGCCGACTTAGGAAAATCCCTATTCTCTACCGCGCTTTTTGCCGATAGCAAATCAGCATCTCCCGATGTGCCTGCCATGCCTGGCGCACCATAGTTCATCCCCCGTTCAAATGTTGTTAACAAGGCGTTGAAAAAACATTAAAAGCAATTTGTGTCGAGCGCTTCGATTGCGCTCGGAACAGGCGGCACAACATTACCTTGAGCGAAATCAAACCCTGATCACAATTTACCCAGGAGAACCATCATGAAAATGGAAGAGGTGCGCAGCATCGCCAAGTCACAAGGTCTCAATCCCGGCAAGCTTTCAAAAACCGGGCTGATTAAATCAATACAGACAGATGAGGGTAATTTCGATTGTTTTGCCAGCGCTTATACGGGCGAATGCGATCAAGGTGGCTGCAGCTGGCGCGAGGATTGTTTTGAGGCCGCTCAACAAGGAGAACTATCATGAATCTGATTAAACCTGGAAAACTCAGTTCAAGCCACGGTTTGACTGGAACGCGGGCTTCCAGCCCGCAGGCGGACAGGATGTCCGCGCTCCCAGTATCCATTCTTGAACTCGCCCAAAAGATGAATCGCATCAACAACGATAAAGTTAATCATCACGTGGGTTTCAACTGAAATAGAAGCGTTCAACGGAGGTTTTTAGGTTAAATGGCATGCTCAACGTCGCGCTGGCCAAGTCCGGGAAGGCCAAACCCAAGGCAATTAAAGTTTTGGTGTCGTAAAAAACCCGCAGGGGGTTTCCCTGTTTTTTAAGCGAAGGAGTTGGTCAGATGGCAACAGGCACAGTTAAATGGTTCAACGACGCAAAGGGTTTCGGCTTCGTCACTCCCGATGATGGCAGCGAAGATTTGTTCGCACATTTTTCCGCCATCAACATGGGCGGTTTCAAGTCGCTCAAAGAAGGCCAAAAGGTCAGCTTTGAAGTGACGCAAGGCTCCAAGGGCAGGCAAGCCTCCAATATCCAGGCCGTTTAGCCTAAGCCGGACAAGCCGGAACTAAAAAGGAGCATGTCATTTCGACCGAAGGGATAACCAGCGACTTGGCCGCTGTTTTTAAGCGGCTTAGTCGAATGGCTAGTAGTTCCATCAGAAATCTTGGTGTCGATTGAAGAGCAAGATTTCTCCCTTCGGTCGAAATGACAATTATTTCCCACAACTCATTATCACTGCTAAATAATTTCAATATCCTTGCCATTTTCTGACATCATTTGACTGGTAAGTGACGAGGCTAATCTAACCTTCCAGCAGCACGCCATCCACCAGCCGCAAGCGGCGCTGCATCCGCCCGGCCAGTTCGTGGTCGTGGGTGACCACGATGAAGCTGGTGTCAAACTTCTCATTGAGCTGCTGCATCAGTTCGAACAGGGCTTGCGCGCTGTTGCGGTCGAGGTTGCCGGTGGGTTCGTCGGCCAGCACGCAGGCCGGCTCGGTGACCAGCGCGCGCGCCACCGCGACGCGCTGGCGCTCGCCGCCGGATAATTCCGAGGGGTGGTGGCGCAGGCGGTGCGCCAGCCCGACCTGTTCCAGCATCGCGGCGGCGGGCAGTTCGGCCTCGGCGCGTTTCAGGCCGCGGATCAACAGCGGCATCGCGACATTTTCCAGCGCGGTGAATTCCGGCAGCAGGTGGTGGAACTGGTAGACGAAGCCGAGCGCGCGGTTGCGCAATTCGCCGCGCTGTGTCTCGTTCATCTGTTGCATTTCCTGGCCGAATATCTGCACGCTGCCGCTGCTGGCGTTGTCCAGCCCGCCGAGCAGGTGGAGCAGGGTGCTCTTGCCCGAACCGGACGCACCGACGATGGCGAGGCGTTCGCCGCGCCGCACTTCCAGATTGATGCCCTTGAGCACCGGCACGTCCTCCTCGCCGATAGTGAAGGTCTTGCTCAGGTCGCGGCAGGAAATGACCAGGCCTGTATCCTGCATTTCCGGGATCGCGGGCGTCTCGCCCGCATGCGGACGGGGACGTCCGCGCCCCCATCTTGAATTCTGCTCACTCATAGCGCAACGCCTCCGCCGGTTGGGTTTGCGACGCGCGGTAGCTCGGATACAGCGTGGCCAGCAGGCTGATCAGGAAGGACATGGACGCGACCAGCGCGACCTCGTGATAGCGCAGATCGGACGGCAGGTCGGTGATGTAGTACACGTCCTTGGCGAGGAACTGCACCCTGAACAGCTGTTCGATGAACGGGACCACTACGTCGAGATTGAGCGCCAGCAAGATGCCACCGCCGCTGCCGAGCAGCGTGCCGATCACGCCGATCACCACTCCCTGCACGATGAAGATTTTCATGATGCTGCGCGGCGACGCGCCGAGAGTGCGCAGGATCGCGATGTCGGCCTGCTTGTCGGTGACCGCCATCACCAGCGTGGAGACGATGTTGAACGCGGCCACCGCGACGATCAGCGACAGGATGATGAACATCATCTTCTTTTCCATCTGCACCGCGCGGAAGT
>Ga0209212_1004443_pt1 | contig 17357 bp, 16 predicted proteins | sample RifGroC2_FD_183996 | JGI IMG/M metagenome (GOLD analysis project Ga0209212, IMG submission 183996) | Groundwater microbial communities from Rifle, Colorado, USA - Groundwater C2 (SPAdes) (version 2) | ecosystem: Environmental > Aquatic > Deep subsurface > Groundwater | place: Rifle, Colorado...
GATACAAGGCGCGCGACCGAGGGCACCGGAGGCGTAGTTGACACTACGCCGAGGAGCCCGACCGAGCGCAACGCAGTAGACATGCCCATATCCGCCGCCGCAGTAGAAGCCTGGTGAGAAATGCGGGCTAGTCCCCTGTTCCGGCTCCTGCTGAGCGGGCGGTTCGCACGTCCGAAGACGAATGCCCGATGGGAGCCGATCAAGCGGCCCGACGAGGTGGCGCGCCGATTGTATGAGCAGTTTCCCCCTTATCCTTGAGCAGCTAGCCCGCCGGATTGTGCGGGAGGTGCCCGGTGTCGTCAGCGTCACGTATAACATAGCGCCGAAGCCTCCCTCAACCATGGAAGCGGTCTAAAGAAGGCGACGATGTCCTTGTGCAGGGAGACGGGGGGGCGGGGGCCGCTCCCGGTCGAAAGAGCGTCCTTGCCATCGGACGGGTTCGATGCATTTCTCTCGGAGGCGCTCCCGCCGATCGGGTTGAGTCCGTCTGCGTTCCGGCGCCGGAACATCAAGAGGCGGATCGTCCGGAGGATGGAATCGGCCGGGATCCACGAGTTCCACCGCTATCTGGATCTGGTGCAGCGGGACCCGGAGGAACTGGAGGCGCTCCGGTCCCTCCTGGTCGTCACGATCTCGCGGTTCTTCCGGAACGCAAACGTATTCCAAATTCTATCACGCGAGATCCTCCCGCGCCTGGCGGAGAAAAGCCAGCCGGTTGCCTGGTCCGCGGGTTGCGCCTCCGGGGAAGAGCCGTACTCGGTCCGCATCGCCTGGGAAGAATTGTCGGTGGAAAAGCCCGGGCTTGCGTTGTTCGCCTCGAATGTCGACCCGGTTTCCCTGGAGCGCGCGGAGGCAGGATCGTACCCGGAAAGCAGCCTCCGGGAGCTTCCCGCCGCCTTTCGGAGAAAATATTTCCGGCGGGAGGGGAATTCGTACCGGATCTGCGAGGCCGTGAGGAGCTCCGTGCGGTTCCGGAGGCTGGACCTGCTGCGCGATCCTTCCCCGGGCCGGTTTGACCTGATCCTGTGCCGCAACGCGGCGTTCACCTACTTCAGTCCGGAGAAGCGGCTGGCGGTTGCCGGGACGTTTGCGGCGGCGCTGCGGGAAGGCGGGTATCTCGTCATCGGCAGGACGGAGATCCTGCCCCGGGAAGCGGTCGATCTCTTCGAGCCGGCCTTTCCGGCCGGAAGAATCTACCGCCTCCGGCCGGCTCGATGAGGATCCCGGTTGCCCTGCGTGATCCGGGACAACGGCAGGATCACCCTGCCGCGCGGACCTTCCTCTCCACGTGGACCGTGCTGGCCTGCGGTCCCTCCTTCCCCGCTTCTTCGTGGAACCGGACGTGGCACAGGTTTCCCTGATGGCGGTGGTGACGGGTTTCCACAACGACCAGGACCGGCATCGAGCCCTGCCGTATATCCGTACCCTTCCTACCGGGTGGTCAGCGAGCCCATCTTGACCACTTCGAATTCGTTCCCGGTCAGAGTACCGCTCACCCTTCTTCCACGCGGAAAGAAGGGTCGGAAATCGCTTCTCCCTTGCAGACGGGACATCGGCTCGGCGCCTTGAGACGGTCCCGCTTCCGAAACACGAACCCGCACTCCCGGCATTCGGCCGGAACCTGCGACAGCCGGCGCCCCTCGGAATGGAGGCTTTTCCGAAGGTGTTCCAGGTGATTCGCGATCTCTTTTTCCGGCCTTCGGACGGCGGAGGAGATTTCCTTTGCCGTAAGCGGACCTTCCTCCAGGAGGGTGCGGATCTGATGCCGGATGGTCTCCGTTTCCTCCGGCATCTCAGGCAGAAGGTGAACCGCTCGGGTTCCCCTTGAGGCCGATCGTTTCCATTATGAGCCCCATTATGGAAGTATCGATTCCAAATTGTAGGATGGCCCGCCGACGAAGTCAAGTCCGTTATCGGTTCCGTGGAAGTACGACGTCATCCATCTGGATGGGAGGGATCATGATGTCGGGGACCCACACCCATTCCGGTCCAGGCAACCTCTTTGGGCCGTTTCAGAATCGAGCCGAGACAGGAGCAGGAGGTGTTTTTCTCGAAGGCATTCAGATAGGACCATACGGGATTGTGACCGTCTTGTGACCGGATCATGAGATCGCCTCAACGCAATCGGCACAAGAGATTGCAGAATTACGGAATATCAGTTAAGCTGTAATACGGAATATCGGATTGGAGGTGCGCTATGAAGGGGAACATCGTCGTTTCCGCGAGAGGGCAGATTACCCTGCCGGCGTCCATGCGGAAGCGTCTCGGGATCAAGTCGGGCGGTGTCCTGGTCGTCGAGGATCGGAAGGGGGAGCTGGTGCTTCGGCCGGCGGCCGTTGTGGAGTTGGACACCTATACGGACGAAGAGATCGGCCGATGGGATCGGGAAGACCGGCTTGCTCCCGGTGAGCGATCCAGGATCTTGAAGAAGTTGGGTCGTAAGCGTTGATCCGTCTTTTCCTTGACTCGAACGTACTATTTACCGCCGCACACAACCCGGAAGGGAAGGCGTCCCTTGTCATCGATCTGGCGGCGGCGGGGAATTGGGAGGTTGTGACCAGCGCGTATTGCCTTGCGGAGGCGCGACTGAACCTGGAAAGGAAGCATCCAGCAGCACTTGGACGGATGTCTGAAATTTTGCGGATAGTCTACCTTGTTCCTGATGTGGCGGGAGAGCGGTGCACGCTTTTGCTTCCTGAGAAAGACCGGCCTGTATTCGCCTCGGCACAACGATGCAAAGCAACGCATTTTCTCACCGGGGATCGGCGCCATTTCGGTCAACACATGAACATACCGAAGGAAACGATGGGAATCGTCGTACAAACCGCCGCAGATTTCCTCTCGGATATTACGAAATAATATTTTCCTGAGCGGCGGTTGTTTGAAAGGGATTTCCGGTCCAGCCGGGTTTCAGTGAAATTCCTCTCGTACAGTTTCCGTCTCCTCGTTCCGGTGCCAGGCCAAGGCGGTTTTGCTCGTGCGGGGCTTCACAATGGAGAGGGCGGTCTTGCCGTCGTGCTTCACGATTACCTTGTCCCCGATCTCCAGTTCACAGAGCTGCTCCTTCACCTTCTTGCGTGCCTGGAAGCTCATTTCCCCTTTCGGTCCCTTCAGAGTCAGGGTTCCCGCCGCCTCGTCCAGGTCTTCGATCGTCCCCGTGAACAATTTCGCTCGGGGCTTCGGTGCGGCTTTCTTCTCCGTTCCCGCAATCCCCTTCTTTGCAGGTTGGATCTGGGAGGGGGATTTATCCTTGGCACAGCCACCCGCAACGATCGAGAGGGCGAACGCTGCCGCTGCGAGCACTGTGAACGCTTTTCTCATTCGAATCCTCAATGGGAAACAAAGAGGGCAGGGGGATTGTGTCCCCCTGCCCGTGACGTCCTCGCCCTTGTGGGGCGGGACGATCCCTCCATTTTTACCGCTTGTACTACTTCTTCACCGGGGGGGCGGCGGGAGCGGGGGCGGGAGCCATTTCCTTCTTCGGCTCGTCCTTCTTCACTTCCTTCGCCTCTGCCTTCTTCTTCGCCTTCTTCACTGCCTTCTTCTTCTCCACCTTCTTCTCGGCCTTCTCCGCCTTCGGCGCCACCGCGGCGTTGTCGGCTGCGAGCGCGAAACCGGACACGGTCAGGGCGAAAACAACGGCGAACAGTACTGACAGCATTTTCTTCATTACTTTCCCTCCAAGGGAGATTTGGAATACGGGAGGGTTACTTCAAGGACAGTGCCAAATCCAACGGATAGTACAACCACTTGAAAAGATGTAACATTATCTTTCAACCCGAAATCGTCTGCCTCGGTGTGTTCCCCATATGAGGCACAACATCCCCATTTGGGGGAATCTTCCCCTCCAGGGGGCTTCTGAACACCGGCGATCCCGGCCTTGGGATCGATCGCCCCGCAAGGATCATCCAAACCGTGTGAAGACAGGGAACCCGGCCATCGGAGGTCCGAATGGGTACGTTTTCCAGGATCGTCGAAATGCGAGGGCACATCATAGACTCCCTGACGTTTCCAAAAGTATTGGACGAGATCCTGGGGTGCGGGGCCGAGTACGAGACGGAAGAAATCGTCATCGGGAAAACACGGAGGGACCCGAGCTATGCGCGGGTCCGCGTGACGGCGCCCGCCGAGGAGACCCTGGACAAGGTCATGAGCCAGATCGGGCGCCTGGGCGCCGAAGCCGTCGAGGAAGGGGATGCCCAGCTGGCGCCCGCTTCCGGAGACGGATTCTTCCCCGAAGGGTTTTACGCCACCACGAACTTTCCGACCCGGATCAGGTACAACGGACGTTTCCTGGACGTGGAGGACCTTTGTATGGACAGCGGCATCCGCGTATCCGGCCCCGAAATCATGGCCTGTTGCGTCAAGATGTCCCGGGTGAAGGCCGGCGATCTGATCGTCGTGGGACACCGCGGGGTGCATGTGGACCCCCCACGAAGGGACCCCATCCGCCGCGGCATCTTCGAATTCATGTCGAGCACCGTGTCTCCGGAAAAATCGAAGGAGCGGATCATCCGGGAGATCGCCGCGGAGATGCGCTCCGTAAAGTCGGAAAAGAAGGGGAAGATTCTCTGGGTGGTGGGGCCGGCGCTGGTGCACACGGGGGCCCGGGACAGTTTCCGCCGGATCATCGATGCCGGGTACGTCGACGTCGTCTTTTCCGGAAACGGCATGGCCGCGCACGACATCGAGGCCTCTCTGTTCGGCACCTCCCTGGGGGTCTCGATGGCGGAGGGGAAGATCGTTCCGCAGGGGCATGCGCACCATCTCCGGGCCATCAATTTCATCCGGTCGCAGGGGGGGATCGCCCGTGCCGTGGAATCGGGACGTCTGAAAGACGGGATCATGCACGCCCTGGTTCGGGCGGGGATACCGTTCGTCCTCGCCGGGTCGATCCGGGACGATGGTCCCCTGCCGGAAGTGGTTTCCGATACGGTGGAGGCCCAACGGCGCATGCGCGAACTCTGCAAGGGGGTTTCGGTGGCGGTCATGGTCGCCTCGATGCTCCACGCGATCGCCACCGGAAACCTGTTGCCGGCCACCGTCCGCACGGTTTGCGTGGACATGAACACCGAGATGGTGACCAAGCTGGCCGACCGGGGGACGCACCAGTCGCTGGGCCTGGTCACCGACGCCGAGCTGTTCCTGCGGGAACTGGCCGGGATGCTGTCGGGATAAGCGTGTATGCGCCGAGTGCTCATGTGCCCGCCGGACTATTTCGGCATCGAATACGAGATCAATCCATGGATGTCCCGCAGCCGGCCGGCCGACCCTGTGGCGGCACGGTTACAGTGGGAAAGCCTCTTCGACCTTCTTCGGGGGAAACTGGGGCTTTCGATCTCCCTGCTCGTTCCCGAAAAGGGGGCGCCGGACCTTGTCTTTACCGCGAATGCCGGGTTGGTCCGCGGAGGGATCTTCATCCCGAGCAATTTCCGCCACCCGGAACGGCGCGGCGAATCCCCGATCTTCCGGCGATGGTTCGAGAGGGAAGGGTACGAGATCCGCGATTTGCCGCGGGACCTTTTCTTCGAGGGGGAAGGGGATGTGCTCGCGGTGGGCGACGATCTCCTCGCGGGGTACCGCACCCGGTCCGACATACGGACGCATGCGCGGATCGGGGAGATTCTGGACACGAGGGTTCTTTCCCTGGAACTGGCGGACCCTCGGTTCTACCATCTGGACACCTGTTTCTGCCCCCTGGCGCGCGATGCGGCGGTCTATTATCCACCGGCCTTCGATCGTTACGCGACCAGGGTGATCAGGACCAATGTTCCCCGCACGGTCGAAGTTTCCGCGGTCGAGGCGCTGAGGTTCGCCTGCAACGCCGTGGTTGTGGAAAGGAATGTGGTGCTCAACACCGGATGCGGGAACCTGAAGTCGATCCTTCTCGGGATGGGATACGCAGTGTGGGAAACGGACCTGTCGGAATTCATGAAGGCCGGAGGGGCCGCCAAATGCCTGACGCTGTTCCTCACCCCCTGAAATCCCGGTCACCGGAAAGGGTAGCGAAGGAGCGCTCTTGCCTCTGTTAATAAGCGTCGCGCGGCAGGTTACGCTTGGCGCATGACCCAGACGTCATGGGATGAGAGAGGACTCATGGAGCAGGATTCCGCCCGGGATGCCGTAAAAGCGAAGGGGTTGGAGATCTTCCGGCTCATGGGGTCGGAAACGCCGGCCCTTTTCGACAAGGGATGGTGGGCGGGCCGGATGATGGAACGGGTGATGCGGGACCCGTCGCTGAAGGTTCCGCTGTTCCGTTTCGTGGATGTTCTCCCCGCCTTGAACGACAGCCGCCAGATCGCGAGGCACGCCAGGGAATATCTATCGGACGGGGCGTTGCCGCTCCCCTGGTTCGTGAATTTCCTTCCGACGGCATATGTCGTGAAGAAGGCCGTTACCGGCATCTCCAGGACATTCATCGCGGGGGAGACCCCCCGGTCGGCCCTGAAATGCCTCCGGCGACTGTGGGACGAGGGGAGACCCTTCTCCGTCGACATCTTGGGGGAGGCGGTGGTCTCCGAAGCGGAGGCGGAACGGTACAGGGATCTTTACCTGATTCTGGCGGACACACTCTCCAAGGAGGTATCCGGCTGGCCCCCGCTCGACCCGCGTTTGGATCCGTCCTTCCCCCGGCTGCACCTTTCGGTGAAGGTCAGCTCCCTGTATTCCCGCATCGGGCCGGCCAACCACGAGGACAGCGTCCGGGAGGTTCGTCGGAGGCTGCTGCCCATCCTCGCCAAGGCCCGGGAAGCGGGCGGGTTCGTGAACCTCGACATGGAAACGTACAGCCTGAAGGAGATCACGCTCGACGTCCTGACGGAGACCCTGGACGATCCCGGGTTCCACGATTGGGAAAACGCCGGGGTCGCCCTCCAGGCGTATCTCAAATGCGCGGAGCGGGATCTGCGGCGGCTGATCGGCTGGGCGAAGGAGAAAAACCGGCGCATCACGGTCCGCCTGGTGAAGGGGGCCTACTGGGAATATGAAACCATCGTGGCCCGGCAAAAAGGGTGGGAGATCCCCGTGTTCCCCCGGAAATCCCACACCGACGCGAATTTCGAGCGGTGCGTCGAGATCGCCCTGGAAAACCACGAGCACGTGACGCTTGCCGTCGGCTCCCACAACGTGCGGTCGATCGCGAAGGCGCTGACGACGGCGGAGAGGCTCAAGGTCCCCCGGGATCGGTACGAGTTCCAGATGCTGTACGGCATGGGGGAACCGATCAAGCGCGCGCTCATGAAGATGGGGTTCCGGGTGCGCGAATACGCCCCGATCGGAGAGCTTCTCCCCGGAATGGCGTACCTGGTGCGGCGCCTTCTGGAAAACGCCTCGAACGAAGGGTTCCTCCAGAGGGCGTTTCTTGGCAATATCCCTCCGGAAGAGCTCCTCGCGGCGCCGGAAAGCCATGTGGAAGCGCCGCGCGACAGGGAGGCGGAAGGATTGAAGCCGTTTTCCAACGAGCCGGTCGCCGATTTCACGATCCGGGAAACCCGTACCGCCTTCCGCAATGCCCTCGCGGAGGCGGAGAACCGGATGCGGGAGAGTTATCCCGCGGTCATCGGCGGAAAGGAGTACCGGCAGGGGGAACCGATCGTCTCCGTCGACCCGGCCCGCCCGCGGGAAGTCGTGGGGACCGCCTGCGGCATCACGCCGGAGCTCGCCGATCACGCGGTGCGGACCGCCCGCGAGGCGCAAAAAGGATGGTCGCAACGTTCCCACGGGGACCGGGCGGCGGTCCTGTTCCGTGCCGCTTCCGTGGCGCGCCGGCGGAGAGGGGAGCTCGCGGCTTGGCAGGTGCGCGAAGTCGGGAAAAGCTGGCTGGAGGCGGACGCCGACGTGGCCGAAGCCATCGACTACCTGGAATACTACGGCCGGGAGATGATCCGCCTGGGCAAGGCCGCACGGTTGGGCGACTGCCCCGGGGAAGAGAATCTCTACCTGTACCGTCCGCGGGGCGTGGGCCTCGTCATCGCTCCGTGGAATTTTCCCCTCGCCATCTCGGTCGGGATGGCCTCCGCGGCGCTGGTCACCGGGAACGCCGTCCTCTACAAGCCGTCGAGCCTCTCACCCGTCAACGGCTGGCTCGCGTTCTCCCTGCTGCGGGAAGGCGGAGCGCCCGACGGCGCGCTGAATTTCATCCCCGGAAAGGGTGACGCCGTGGGGGATCGCCTCGTCGGCCATCCGGAGGTCGATTTCGTCCTCTTCACCGGGTCACGGGCCGTGGGCCTGCGGATCGTGGAGAAGGCGGGACGGACCGGGCCGGGTCAGAAGTCGGTCAAGCGGGCCGTCGTGGAGATGGGGGGCAAGAACGCGATCCTGATCGATGCGGATGCCGATCTGGACCAGGCGATTCCGGCGGTCCTCTCCTCCGCGTTCGGGTACCAGGGACAGAAATGCTCCGCCTGCTCCCGGGTGATCGTCCACGCGGAATGCTACGACCGCTTCCTGGCCCGGCTGTGCGAGGCGGTCAAGGGGCTGACGGTCGGCTCGCCGGAGGACCCCGCCAACGGGATCGGGCCCGTGATCGACGCCGCCGCGAAGGAGAGGATCCTGGCGAGCATCGAACTCGGGAGGCGCGAGGGGAAGGTGGCCGCGGAAATCCCGGTCCCCGGCGAAGGGTATTACGTATCCCCGACGGTCCTCACGGATCTTCCCCCGGATTCGAAGATCTTGAGGGAGGAAATTTTCGGTCCGGTGCTCGCCGTCATCCGCGCCGGGGATATCGATGAGGCCGTGGACCTGGCGAACTCCTCCGACTACGCATTGACGGGCGGGCTTTTCTCCAGGAGCCCGGCGACGATCCGGCGCGTCGGGGAGACGTTCGAGGTCGGCAACCTTTACATCAACAGGGGAATCACGGGCGCGATGGTGGGCCGACAGCCGTTCGGGGGATTCCGGATGTCGGGCGTCGGCTCCAAGGCGGGCGGGCCCGATTATCTCCTGCAGTTCATGGAACCGAGGGTCATCACGGAAAACACGATGCGAAGGGGGTTTTCCCCGGATGTATTGCCTTGATCCGTCCCTCCTACCGGTTCAGCGCTCTCATGGCCTGTTCGGAGTAGCGCTCTCCCTTGGCCGCCCCGGCGGGGAACGCCGCGTCCATCCGGGAGAGGTTGGAGGCAAGGTTCCCCTCCGCAAAGCGCGGTGCGCTGCGCCGGTAGTCTCCCTCGGCAAGGTCGTTCAGGTTCTTGATCCGGCCTCCGAAGATCCCCCTGCCCAACGGACTGTACGCCACGAAAGCGACTCCCAACTCCCGAAGCGGGGGCAAAAGCAAGAAGATGTCGGCAACCTGTTGGGCGAACTCCCGGACCAGGGGATATCCGCACCCAAACCACAGCCGGTGCTCCTGTTTGCCAATGCCGATGTACAGGTACGAAAGCAGGTGAGAGGCGTGGAGATCATCGGCCGGCGATACCTTCCACTCTACCTGAAGCGATTGCAGCATCGCTTGAGCGCAAGCGAGGCGGAAAAGATATTTGAAACATTGAAACTATCGCAATCGCAGATGTTCGTTTGATCTTCCTCCAACGTTCGATGGCTCATAAGTTCCCGATGAGCGCCGCATTATTGTAGATTGGGGTGAGATCGAATCCGGGGGGTGTCTCGTGGGCGTTCTGCAAGGCAGGAAAGGGCTGATCCTCGGCGTCGCCAACGAGAAATCCATCGCATGGGGCGTGGCCAGGGCTTGTCACCGCGAGGGGGCCGAGCTGGGGTTCAACTACCTCGGCGAGGCGCTGATGAAACGGGTCCATCCCCTGGCGGAGTCGATCCGGTCGAGCTTCGTCGAACCGCTCGACGTCGGCGACGACGCCCAGATCGACGATTTCTTCGCCAAGGTCGAGGCCCGGTGGGGACGGCTCGACTTCATCGTGCACTCCATCGCCTTCGCCAACAGGGAATCGCTGAAAGGCAATTTCCGGGATACCTCGCGCGCCGACTTCCATCTCGCGCTGGATATTTCCGCCTACTCCTTCATTGCCTGCGCCCGGCGGGCGGCCCGGTTGATGGAACCGGGGGGCGCCATGCTGACGATGAGCTTCATCGGGGCGGTGCGCGCCGTGCCGAACTACAACGTGATGGGAGTGGCGAAGGCAGCCCTCGAAGCGGCGACCCGTTACCTGGCCCACGACCTCGGGCCGGAAGGGATCCGCGTCAACGCCGTCTCGGCAGGCCCGATCCGCACGCTGGCCGCCTCCGGCGTGGGCGATTTCCGCAAGCTGATGGAGAAGAGCGCCCGTGGCGCCTTGCTCCGGCGGAACGTGACGCAGGACGAGGTGGGGAACGCCGCCGCGTACCTCCTTTCGGACTGGGCTTCCGGCGTGACCGGCGAAGTGCACTACGTCGACGCGGGGTTCAACATCGGCGGCGGCGATCCGGGCGCCGAACCGGCCGCACCGGGTGCGTAGGTCGTAAATTTCCTCTCTTTCGACCGGTTTTCCCGGCGGTCCGCCAGGCGGGGCCGTAGGGAGTGGTTCCGCATACCTGGTTGACGGACCGGGCCTGGTTGACGGCGGCGAGGAACTCCTCCCGGATGTCGGCGATACCCGGATCGGGATCATTCCCGCTCCACCCATGCACGCATGCGGGCAGGAGAAGGAGCGAAAAGACCGTCAAGACGGCAAAGTGGATGAAAGTACGGTGCCTCCAAAGTAAGAAATATTTTCCCAATTGGACGCTTACATTCCACCGGTCGCCGTTTCTGAAAATCGTATTATTTTTTTTATCAAGCAATTAACCCCGCTCCATTACCACGTTGGATTCACTTCCGGATTAGACACCAAAGTCACCTGGGTTGGGGAGAAATACACCATGAAAGCAAACGGTAGTCGCCGGTGAAGATCCTGTCTCCGCAAGCCGCTTCCGGTTGAGGAACAGGTCTCGTCCCTACGAATCGGGAAGTTTTTATTTGTGCAAAGATATTAAAATGGATCGGAAGCGAATGGAGACATCCATTCCAAGGACGGAAGCGATGAATATCGCCACCCCTTTTCTCGCGATCGCAGCGGCCGTCCTTTCGGCGGCGCTCCATCCGGCGCTGGCGTCGGACGATCCGTACCTGCAGAAGCGGGCGGCGATGGTGCGCGACCAGATCGAGCGCGAAGGGATCTCCGATCCGCGCGTCCTGGCTGCGATGCGGGACGTCCCGCGGCACCTCTTCGTTTCGCCATCGTTCCGCGCGAAGGCGTATGAACCGTTCCCTCTGCCCATCGGGGAAGGGCAGACGATCTCGCAACCCTACGTCGTCGGTTTCATGACGCAGTTCCTGCGACTCAAGGAGACCGACCGCGTTCTCGAGGTGGGAACCGGGTCCGGCTACCAGGCGGCGGTCGCCGCGAAGCTCGCCGCGGAGGTCTACTCCGTGGAGATCCTCGAATCCCTGGCCGCCCGCAGCCGACGGACGCTTTCGGACCTCGGGTTCCGCAACGTCGTCGTCCGGCAGGGAGACGGTTATTACGGCTGGGAGGAGAAGGCGCCGTTCGACGCCATCATCGTGACCTGCGCGGGAGGACACATTCCCCCGTCGCTTCTGCGCCAGCTCAGGAACGGAGGCCGGATGATCATGCCGGTCGGCGGGCCCTTCATGACCCAGAACCTCGTCTTCATCGAGAAGGACGCCCGGGGCTCGATTACGCATAGAAACGTTCTTCCCGTCGCCTTCGTCCGCCTCCTTGGCCACTGACGGGGACCCCGCTTGTCCACCGCAGCGCCAGGGGACCGCGGGGATCGGGCTTCCGCGGACGCGAAGTCGAAATGGATCGTGCCGGCCGTCTTCTTCCTTTCGGCGGCCACGCTGGCGAACGAGATCGTCCTCATCCGCCTGCTGTCGTTCCGGTTCTGGCCGCACTTCGTACCGCTGATCGTCTCACAAGCGATGCTGGGCTTCGGGGGCGCCGGGGTCGCGCTTCAGCTCCTCCGGCGGCGCGTTGAACGGTCTCCGGGCCGGCTCTTCGCATGGATCGTCCTTCTCGCCGCGCCGGCGTTCGACCTCGCGTTCCGCGCCTCGCAGCTCGTCTCGTTCGACCCGTTCCTGCTCCTGTGGGACTCCGTCGCGTGGCCGCGATTCGGGGGCTTCTTCTTCCTGCTCGCCGTGCCCTTCTTTCTTTCAGGCGCCGCGATGGCGGTCCCGTTCGCGTTCCTCGGGCTTCGGCCCGGACCGGTCTACGCGGCGTCCTTCGCGGGATCGGCGGCCGGCGCTCTCGTCTCGCTCCCGTTCCTCATGCTCGCGCCGACCGGGGGGCTCCTGCGGCTTCCCCTCGCGCTCGGGGCGGCGGCGTGCGCCTTCGTCCTGTCGGGCGAGGGCGGGGGATGGCGAAAGGGCCGCGCGGCCATGCTGTGCGCCGTCCTCCTCCTCCTGGTCCTCCCGCCCGCGGATCTCAAGCTCTCTCCCTACAAGGATCTGGCGGCCGTCCGGAACCTGCCTGGAGCGCGGGAGATCGCATCCCGCTTCGGAATATCGGGCGATTACCGGGCGGTCTTCGCCCCGGGGGTCCACACCGCGCCGGGGCTGAGCGTCCGTTTCACGGGAGAGCTCCCGCCGCAGGCGACACTGTTCGCGGACGGCGAGCATCGCGGAACCGTCCCAAAGGACGGCGGAAGGACGCCTCCCGCGTATCTCGGGTATTTCCCCTCCGTTCTCCCGTATATCCTTTTTGAACATCCGCGGGTCCTCCAGCTCGGACTCAGGGGGACGGAAGGGGTGCTGACGGCCGCGGCGAACTCCGCTTCGTCCGTGACGATCGTGGAGCCCGCGCAGGAACTCGTGCGGCTGGTCCGCGACGACCTCTCCGGGTTTTCGGGGGGATGGCCGGGGTCCCTTCCCGTCGAGATCCGGGAAGAAGGGGTGCGCAACTTCCTCGCCCGGGACAAACGGATCTTCGACCTCATCGAGGCGGCGGACATCTCCTCGGCGACCTTTTCCTCGCTCGGGGTCCACGCGACCGGCGAGACGTTCCTCCTCACGCGCGAGGGCATCCGGGCGGCGCTCGCCCGCCTGGGGGAGGGCGGACTCCTGGCGTTCTCCGGGTGGCTCAAGGCGCCCCCGAGGGAGAACGTAAAGATCCTCCGCACGATCCGGGCCGAGCTCTCCGCCGCCCGCCTTCTGCCCGCCGCCGATCGGGTCGTCGCGATCCACGGCTGGGGGACGTTTTCCCTGGTTGCGCGGCGCACCCCGTTTCATCCGGCGGACATTGGCCGTGTGAGGCGGTTCTGCTCCGACTACGGGTATTCGATGGTCTGGCCCGCTACGAGTGCCGCCGCCGGGGGCGATGCGGAGGAGCGGGCGCTGCGCGACGCTGTTTCCGATGCCATGACGGGACCGCCCGGGGAACGCGGGAGCGAATTGTTCGACCTCTCGCCCGTCACCGACGACTCGCCGTACTTCCATCGCTTCCTCCGCCTGCGGACCTTGCCGGAGTTCAAACGGCTCCTCGGAAGCCAGTGGATACCCTTCGTGGAGTGGGGCATCGTCTTCCTGGTCCTCTCGCTGGGCGTGTCGCTCGTCCTGGCTGCGATTCTCCTGCTTCTGCCCGCCGCCTTCGCGCGGGACGGGACCGGGAAGGCGGCCACGATCTCCGTTGCCGGCTACTTCTCCGCCCTCGGGCTGGCCTACATGCTGGTGGAGCTCACCTTCCTCAAGGCCGGCATCCTCGTCCTCGGCGACACCATCCGCGCCGCCGGCCTGGCGATCGGGGGCTTTTCCTTCTTCTCCGGGATCGGGAGCGCCGTGTCCGGACGATGGGAATCGGAACGGGCGATGAAGCGGGTCTTCGCGGGCATTGCGGTGTGCGTCGTAGCCGGGTTCGTCATCCTCTCGGCGGCGGCGGGTCCCCTGCTTGCCCGCGGGTGGGGGATACGGACGGCCGCGTTCGTCGCATCGCTCGCGCCGGCGGCGTTCCTGATGGGGATTCCGTTCCCGGCTGCGATCTCACGCCTGGCCGCGGCAGGCGGTTCGGCGATCCCCTTCGCATGGGCCGTGAACGGCTTCTTTTCCGTGGCCGGGGCATCGCTCGCGTCGATCGGGGCCCTGTGGCTCGGCTTTCGCTGGACGGTCGCGATCGGCGCGGTCCTCTACATCGTTGCGGGACTGCTTTTTCATCGGGTCGGCCGGAAAATCCTGATAACATATCAATAACATTAAGGAATAATAATAAGCGCCATTCCCGGCGCGATAATTTCCCCTTTTACAATCAATAGGTTGTGCGCGACCTCCCGCGGTTCCCATCCCGAAGGTCCCCGGGGGGTATAATGGATGCCCGAAGGGAAATGACCCTGAGGGATAGCGCGCGGGATCAGCGGACAATCGGACTTGGAGATTCGCCATGCGGGAGAGAAACGGGGTCCGGTACATCATCAAGGTATTCGAGGCGCAGTGGGACCAGCATCACGACGAGACCGTCAAGCCCTTCTTCGGGCAATTGAAGCGGGACGCGAACGAGACGTACATGCGGCGCAACGGGGTGCACCAGGATACTCCCGGCCACGATGCGTTGTTCAGCTACGTCGTCTTCCAGAACGCGGAGGGATTGAAGGACGCGCTATACCGGATCGACCAGGGGGTGGACCAGCGCAGGAAGATCGCCTATTTTGCCTGCCACGGGAAGCGGGGGGTCATCAGCGCGGTGCAGGACATCAGCCGCCGGCGCCTCAAAAACATATTGGCTCCCCTCACGAGTTACGACGGGCTTTACTTCGGAGCCTGCGATTTCGTCAACCGGAAGACGGCCGAGGTGCTGCTCGGCGGCGCGCAATCCACGTGGATCGCGGGATACGAAAACTGGACGCCATGGCTGGAGGGAATGTTGTGCGACATGATGTTTTTCCGGCTCCTTCTGAGCGGGCGGTTCGTACGTCCGAAGACGAATGCCCGATGGGAGCCGATCAAGCGGCCCGACGAGGTGGCGCGCCGGTTGTATGAGCAGTTTCCCCTGGCCGTAGACCTTCGTTTTTCGTTGTACTACCGGAAGCCGGACCGGATCTGCTCCACGCTGGAGGAGCATCTCGGGATTTCCGATTATCGTCCCGGGTGACGCAGGACCAGGGAGAGGAGGAGTCCGACCAGCAGGAGAATGGCGATGAATGGAGCGGACCCGGAAACGGCGGCTGCGGAGCCCGCAGGCCATTCCGGGGGCAGAAGGCTGACCAGCAGAGGGGCGTTCATCAATATACATTAGCACACCCGGAGAGTCTCCCATTCCCCCCCCGGTGGTGCGCATACTGGACCGGTGGCGCGGGGAGGATCACGAGTACGTAAAGCTCGACGGCTCCGACGGCGCCCGCTATATCCTCAGATACGACCGTACTCGGGACGAGTGGGAGATCCAGATGATGGAATCGCCGCCATCCGCCGGTTGATCGCCCTGCCCCGGAATCTGCCGGTTACCCGAGTCCGTTTCCTGCGGGAAAGCGTCTAATTGGTTACCACCATGAAAAGGGGGACGGACCATGAGCGCTTCGAATACCGATCGCATCGCGGAGCGGGCACGGCTTCGCGCTCCACGGACGCGGGTTTGGGCCGCGCTTGCGGACTCCGAGGAATTCGGCCGGTGGTTCGGTGTCAAAGGCCTTGGCGCGTTCACGCCGGGCGCGACGGTGTGGGGGAAGGTCACGCACAAGGGGTATGAACATGTAACTTGGGAAGCCACCATCGAGCGGATGGAGCCCGGACGGTTGCTCTCCTTTCGGTGGCACCCGTATGCGGTGGCTCCCGATCTGGACTACTCCGGCGAGCCCACGACGCTCGTCGTTTTCGAGCTTGAGGACGCCGCCAACGGTACGGCGCTTTCCGTCGTGGAATCCGGCTTCGATGGAATTCCTGCCGTGCGCCGCGCGAAGGCGTACGAAATGCACAAGCAGGGGTGGGCCATGCAGATGAAGTCGATCGCGGAGTATCTCATCAAGGCCGCTTAGCCGGCGGCGACATCTTTTTGGCCACCTCGCGCAGCATCTCAACCGGGACCGCGCCCTCGATGATCCATCGGCCGTCGACGATGAAGGCGGGGATTCCCGTGATGCCGAGCCCCGCTGCCGCCGCGTGGTCGCGGGCCAGGCGTTCCTCGTAGGACGCGTCGGTCCACGCCTGTTCCAGCCGCCCGGCGGGGACGCCCGCCGCCTGCGCCACGTCTCCGAGAACCTGCGGGTCCCCGATGTTCCGCCCTTCGGTGAAGTAGGCGCGGAACAGCCCTTCGTTGAGCGCCTCGAACACCTCCGGCCCTTCTTCCTTCGCCGCCTCCGCGAGGAGGAGGGCCTTGTGGGAGTTCGTCGTGAAGGTTCTTTCGGAGAAAACGATCCCCTCCGCCTTCCCCATCCGTTCGAGGTTCTCCATCATCCGGGCCCACTGCTCGGGAGGGTATCCCAGCTCGGAAACCGGCCTCCCCTCCGCCGGGGTCTCCGGATGGATCTCCAGGAACCGGCGTTCCACGTGAACGTCGAATTCCTCGCTGAGACGGACGAGACGCCTCTCGCCCACGTAGCAGAACGGTCAGATGTAGTCGGTGAACACCGTCACCGGCAATACGGGCTTTTCTCCGGGGGACATGCCTGTCGGACCTCCTTGCTCCCGATTCGTTTCATCCATTCCTTCGAAGCCCGGCGGGGGGCAAAGTTTCGGCCCGGATCACTTGTCTTCCACGCGGAACGCCGGATCGGTCGCCGGGCTCCTACCGGCCCGGCGATGCGCCGGCGCCCCCAACGGGACAGCGCCACGAGGGCGGTCGCCACTTGGCCGCCGCCCTCCCGCGCGAAGGCGGACATCCGCAGCTTCTCGCCCGGCGCCGGGAACCGCGGCACCATCACCTCTTATCGAAACGGAAGGGGGGCCAGGCACCTCTCGTCGTCGACGGTGGGGGCATTGACCCGGGGGCTCACGGGAAATGCGAGCATCTCCTCCGGTGGAAACGGTGCGAGAAGGGGCGCCAGCGAATCCGTGTCCGGGATAGGGTGGTTGACCTGAAGCGGTTGCCCGCACCCCCTCCAGATGATACCCTCCGGGAATCCCCGTTACACCGGAGGGAGAAGATGCGGCGGCGCGGTCTTCTGGCGGGCATTGCGTTGGTCCTCGGCACCCTTTACATGACGGTTCAAGACGCCCGGGCGCAGGACGAGCCGTTCCCTGTCGCCCTGTTCGTGGGCGAAACGATCGAGATCTGCGCCTCCGGCCAGATCGTCTGCCCGGCGAGGACCCCCATCTGCGACGACCTGAAGGTCGCCGTGCCGGTCGATGCGCCGGGGGGACTGGGTTTCCGGGGCGTCGGACCCGGTACGACCCTCTGCTCGGCGGCCTCCGCGACGGGACAGCGCCGCGTGTTCCGCATCACCGTGCGCTGAACGGGGGGATGGGACATGCCGGGGCGCACATGAAG
>Ga0209212_1004445_pt1 | contig 17355 bp, 16 predicted proteins | sample RifGroC2_FD_183996 | JGI IMG/M metagenome (GOLD analysis project Ga0209212, IMG submission 183996) | Groundwater microbial communities from Rifle, Colorado, USA - Groundwater C2 (SPAdes) (version 2) | ecosystem: Environmental > Aquatic > Deep subsurface > Groundwater | place: Rifle, Colorado...
GCAACGGATATCACAAAATGTTCGAGTTTTTAGCTGCGGGCGTCGATCGAATAATAGAAATCGCGCTCGCCTTCGAGGGCAAGAAAGTGATGATGAGGTACAGGGTAACTGAATTCGTAAAATAGTCTGAAGGAGATATTTTATGGGGGTTCCATTAAAAAAAGAAGGAACCAGGTTTAATTACAGCGATTATTTAAAATGGCCCGAAGAAGAAAGATGGGAAATAATTTCAGGCGCAGCTTACAATATGACTCCCGCACCGTCGACTCATCATCAAAGAGTTTCACGCCGCTTTCTGACCATATTTGAAAATTTCCTTAAAGACAAAAAATGCGAGGTTTTTGGCGCGCCTTACGACGTAATTTTACCTGAAAATAATGAAAGCGAAAAGAGTGCATCAACCGTTGTTCAGCCCGACATCGCCGTTATCTGCGATAAGTTTAAAATAAAAACTCACGGCTGCGTGGGCGCGCCTGATCTCATTATCGAAATTCTATCGCCGGCGACCTCTAAAAAAGATATGACGGTTAAATTCGAATTATACGAACGCCATCGCGTTAAACAATATTGGCTGGTTCATCCCAAAGATAAATATGCGATGGTATTTAAGCTCGATTCTAAAACGAACAGATACGGCCGGCCCGACATTTATCTTCAAAAGGCCAAAATTAAAGTCGGCATATTGAAAGATCTTGTTGTTAATCTCGATGATGTGTTTAAGAACTAAAAAAATAACGCTTAAAATTCAAAAAAAATGCTTGATTTTCGAAGATTTAATTGATAAAATATATTAAATTAAATATTAACCAGTTTTTCGTCTATGATTGTCGTGAACATTTATGGTAATGGTGATTTTTTTTGGACAAGAACAATGAGTACGTTATAAAGATAAAACCCGGCTATACCGAGTTTAACTACTTAAACGATCTGTGGCGATTTCGCGATCTATTTTATTTTCTTGCGTGGCGCGACATCCTCGTTCGGTACAAGCAGACGGTGATAGGCATTGCCTGGGCGGTCATAAGGCCTTTTTTAACAATGGTCGTCTTTACGATAGTATTCGGCAAAATCGCAAACCTCCCCTCTTACGGCGTTCCTTATCCGGTCATGGTCTTTTGCGCGATGCTGCCGTGGCAGTTTTTCGCCAGTTCTATGGCTGAAAGCAGCAACAGCCTGATCGATAACGAAAAACTCATTTCGAAGGTGTATTTTCCACGCATCATAATACCGGCCAGCACTGTAATAGTTAGCCTTGTTGATTTCGTGATCTCATTCTGCCTGCTGTTGCTTCTTATGCTATGGTATAAATTCGTCCCGTCGATCAATTCTTTCTTCGTTATTATATTCCTTGCGCAGGCTTTCCTAGCGGCGATGGGCACCGGCTTGTGGCTTTGCTCACTCAACGTCCAGTTCCGCGACTTTCGATATATAATCCCATTTATAGTCCAGTTCGGCCTTTACATTTCACCCGTCGGCTTCAGTACAAACGCCATTCCCGAGCATTGGTGCCTTCTGTTTTCGTTGAATCCGATGGTGGGCGTGATCGACGGTTTCCGCTGGGCGATGCTCGGCGGCGAAAACGTTATTTTCTGGCCCGGCTATTTTACTTCGCTCGTTTTTTCTGCTTTCCTTTTTATTTCCGGTTTCTGGTATTTTCGCAAGACTGAAAGGATGTTCGCTGACGTAATATGAAGGAACCGATAATAAAGATAGAAGGGCTCGGAAAAAAGTATATAATTGGGCATCAGGCAAAGGAAAAATATACGGCTTTGCGCGATGTGATAACCGAAAAAGCTAGATCTCTGGGCAGAAAAATATTAAACCCATTCGGCTTGTATAAGAAAAATAATATTGATTCTGGATATGAAGAATTTTGGGCTTTAAAAGATGTTTCACTTGAAATTAAAAGAGGCGAACGAATAGGCATTATTGGACGGAATGGTGCCGGTAAATCAACGCTTTTGAAGGTATTGAGCCGTATCACCGAACCGTCCGAAGGTATCATCACTGCTCGCGGTCGCGTAGCAAGCCTTTTAGAAGTTGGCACCGGATTCCATCCCGAATTGACTGGACGCGAGAATATATATTTGAACGGCGCTATTCTGGGGATGAACAAGACTGAGATAAAGAAAAATTTTGACCAGATAGTCGATTTCGCTGAAATTGAAAAATTTCTGGATACTCCTGTCAAGAGATATTCATCGGGAATGTACGTGAGACTCGCATTTGCTGTGGCGGCGCATCTGGAACCTGAGATTCTTGTCGTGGACGAAGTTCTTGCTGTCGGCGATGCCCAGTTTCAAAAAAAGTGTCTTGGAAAGATGGAGGACATAAGTAGTAGCGAGGGACGTACGGTCTTATTTGTCAGTCACAACATGGCGGCGCTGAAGAGTCTCTGCAATCGTGCATATTTGCTGGATCGTGGATTGTTGATTTTTTCCGGCGGTACTGATGAAACTATACAGAAGTATATGTACGAAAACATTAATAATGAACAGGAAAATTGGTGTCTTACAAACAGTCCAGAACGTGTAAGGGGAATGGGAAAAAATTTAAAAATTACCAGTTTTGATGTGATAGACGAGAATGGCGATTCAGTAAAGAATGCTATATGTGGGAAAAAGGTTACATTTAAAATTAATTTTCAGGTTTTCGAAGACAAAATTGAAAACTTGAGAGTAAGTATGGTATTTCGAGACTTAAACACTAAAGCCAATGTTACTGATTTCAACACATATTATCGTAACTGCAGTAACTATTCATGCGAAACAGGAAACTATTCAATGGCTTTTGAATTGAAAAAAAACCAGCTATCTCCGGCGACTTATATATTAGGCTTTATAATAACTTCGGGTCTGGAAGTTCTTGATTGGCTTAAAGATGCTTGCGTATTTAATGTTATAGATGGTATTTATTATGAAGAATCGGGCCAGATGCCCCAAGTTGGACATTATCCGATTTTCTTTTCAGAGTATGACTGCCATTTGACAAGGGAAAATTCAAATGCAAATTAAGAATGTTGAAAAAAAGCCTTCAGTATTAATTCTCGATGTAGACGGAGTTATGACGACCGGACAGTTTTTATATTCTGAAAAAGGCAAAGAGTATAAAGTATTTGGCCCTCATGACAATGACGGAATAAAAATGATCGAAAAGTACATGAAGGTCATTTTCATAACCGCCGATAAAAGGGGATATCCGATTTCTAAAAAGCGCATCGTCAATGACATGAAGCAAGAACTTTTTATCGTCAGTGAAAGTGAAAGATTCCAGTTCATTAAAGAACGGTATGGGTTTGAAAACGTTGTTTATATTGGCGACGGGTATCACGATGCTAAAATTCTCAAAGAAAGTTTCTATGGAATCGCTCCGCAAAACGCTCGTATAGAAGCCAAAGAGGCTTCAGATTACATTACGCCATCCAGGTCGGGTGAAGGCGCGGTTTTGGATGCTTGTCTGCATATAATTAAAAAATTTTTTAACGAGGGATTATGATTAAGCAACGACTTGAAAGATTATTGGCGCGCCGTTGCACACTGCTGGGTGTCGGGCCGATAAGCGTTAATTGTGTTGACGCGGCCATCGAATTGGCCAACGATTACGACACTCTGATAATGCTTATCGCCAGCCGGCGTCAGATCGACTCCGAGGAATTCGGAGGCGGCTATGTTAACAATTGGACCACCGAGCAATTTGCCGAATACGTTATCGACAAGGATAAGCAGGGAAAAATTTTCCTGGCCCGCGACCATGGCGGACCCTGGCAGAGTATTATAGAAGTTGATAAAAAAATGAGCCTGCGCCGCGCTATGGAATCGGCGAAAGCATCCTATCGCGCCGATATAGACGCCGGGTTTCAAATTTTGCATATCGATCCAAGTATCGATATTTTTGCTCAACCCAAAGTTGACGACATTTTAGAGAGAATTTTCGAACTTTACGAATTTTGTTACAGCCATGCTCAGAGCATAAAACAAAATGTCTTTTTTGAAGTCGGCACCGAAGAACAGACCGGAAGCACTAACATGCAGGAGGAAATGAATTATTCGCTCGGGGCCATACATCACTTTTGTGAAAAAAATAAAATTCCCCCTCCGGTTTTCGTTGTAATTCAAACCGGTACGAAAGTTATGGAAACCAGAAATATTGGCTCTTTCGACTCCCCTATACGTGTTGCTGACGAAATACCGCCGGAAATTCAGGTTCCCAAAATGGTTGAACTATGCAAGAAATATGGGATCTATATGAAGGTTCATAACACGGATTATCTTTCTGACGAATCCCTGCAATGGCATCCCAGGCTCGGAATTCATTCCGCCAATGTGGCCCCCGAGTTCGGTGTGATTGAATCGAGAGCTCTTGTAACAATTCTAGAAGAAAACAAAATGACCGGCATGGCCGATGATTTTCTCAAAATTTCCTATAACTCCGGTAAATGGAAAAAATGGATGCTGAAGGATACCAGAGCCACCGATCGTGACAGAGCGATAATTGCGGGGCACTATGTATTTGCTAGACCTGAATTTATCGAAATAAAAAAGAAGGCCGCGAAGAAACTTCAGCGCAAAGGCATTATTTTGGATGAATATCTGAAGAATCAAGTTAAAAACGGTATTCTTCGATACCTGTATAATTTCAGACTGGTGGGTGTGAAATGAAAAGAATCGCTACGATCATTTTGAACCGCAACCTTCCAGAACCGACGGAACGCCTGGTTGAGCACATTAAAAAATACGACGGCAATATTACCGATGTCTTTGTGGTCGAAGCGGGTTCAGACCGCGATAGGACATCGAAGTACTGCACGTGGTATGCTGACTGGCCGGAAGCACGTGAGCACGGATTGCGTTATTCGCGCGGCATGAACTATGGATTGAGTCAGCTGTGGAAATCCGGTAAGTTTAAAAAATATGACGCTTTTTTTCTTCTTACCAATGATACTGAACTTATGGAAACCGCCTCTCTAGGTATGCTTATAAAAATTTTAGATGATCATGAGCGAGTAGGCATACTTTCCCCCTGCTCGAAAAGATGGGGAGAAAAAATGCTGCTTAACCGCTATTCGACAAAATATTTCTGGTTTATACACAATAATGCTTATTTATTGAGGCGTGAATTTATAGAGACCGTTTGTAACGAATATCAACCTGATTATATGCGCTTTCTATTTGACGGTAATAATTTCAGAGGCTATGGCAGTGAAAGCGAACTGATAGCTAAGGGATACGCCAATAACTGGGCGGCCGCGATAACAAACGAAGTATGGGTCGAAGAGAACGAAAGTTATCTTCTGAAGCACGCGGAACTCATCAAGACTGAAACTTTTGATGATAATATCAGATTATACGTTGAAGAAGGAAAACGCTGGATGAAATCTAAATATGGTTTTACAAACCGCTGGTCGATGCAGCAATATGTAAAATCATTTTATGATCGCTTTTTTGAGTTTCATCCCGAATACGAAAAATATAAGATATGAGGTTTTATTATGCGTATTATTGAAAAACCCTGGGGCCGAGAAGAAGTGATCGAGATAAACGATCGTTATATGGTCAAAAAGCTTACGATGAATAAAGGCCATCGCTGTAGCATTCAGTACCATAATAAGAAAATCGAAACGATATACGTTTTGAGCGGCGAACTACGTATTTATTATGGTTCTGAAAAAAAAAAATTGGAATCTAAAATTTTCAAAGCTAGTGAAACTATTACAATAGTTCCTAAAGTTATTCATCGCATGGAAGCCGTTGAGGATAGCGTCTATCTGGAAGCCAGTACTCCTGAAATGGACGATGTGGTGAGACTGGAAGATGATTACAGCCGCGCCGGTAAGTAACATTACGCTCTAGAGTGATTGGAGTCAAATTGAAAAAGGTTTTATTAATATACCCAAACACTTCCAATATAGCGTGGATTAGCACAGCCATTCCAATACTATGCGGTATCGCAAAAGAGCACAACTGCGAGACGGCATATTTTGATACTTACAGATACCACAAAAGCGTTAGCTCCAATAACGAAAAGGAAATGCAGGGCGGTTTTAAGCCTGGATATCAGTTTATTTTCAAAGAACAATTGCCTTACGAAAAAATCATCATTGATTTGCAGCGGCAAATTGATAGCATGATCCCTGATCTGATAGTTGTAACCGCGCTGTCGGCTGACTATGAATTCTTTATTTCGTTCTGGAGTAAAATACGATTGTCTTCGGAAGTTAAAGTGGTTATCGGCGGAATCCATTCGATATTAGCGCCAGACGCCGTTGCAGAGAGTTCATTCTTCGATCTTGTCTGCATCGGTCAGGCTGAGACGATATTTCCGCAGATTCTTTCCAGAATGCTCAGTAATTCAACGCTGGATGGGATAGCTGGCACATATTACTTCGATCGGCCTATAAAAAAGATTAAAAAATATCCTCCTCCAAGGTTGCTGCCTTCATCGGAATTATGGAATTGCGAGTGGGACTTTTCAAAGTTCAACGACGACTATTTTTTTAGGCCCTTTGATGGGCAAACGATTCGCCGCTACGATATAGAAATTGCGCGCGGCTGCCCCTACAATTGTAATTACTGCGGTAATTCTGCGCTGAAAGCAGCTTTTATTTCGCATGGCGATCCGGCTTCAAATTTCTTGACCATCCGACCGCTCGAATCTTCATTTGCTCATTTTAAAAAAATGTTACTTGAGCGTCAGATAGATATTTTTCAATTTACGGACGAATGTTTTCTGGCGCATCCGATTAAGTGGCTCGACGAATTCATGGAAAGATATTCCAAAGAATGCGCCAGACCTTTTATTTTTCAGACAAGGCCCGAAACAGTTTCTGAAGAAAAAATCGGATTATTAAAAAAATTTGCAATTCCTTTTCAAGTTAGCATAGGCGTTGAGTCCGGAGCCGAGCATATTTTAAACGATATCTGTAACAGAAAATGTAAGAGCGAGCAGGTGATATATGCATTCGATATTTTGCACCGTCAAGATATAAGGACCAACGCATTTTTTATGATTGGATTTCCATATGAAACAAGGAATGATTTTTTTAAGACGGTTGAATTGTGCCGCCGCATAAAGCCTTCCGTTTCAAGCGTGGCGATTTTTCAGCCGTTGCCGGGGCAGCAGCTCACCAGGCTATGCATCGAAAAGGGTTTTATTACCGGAAAAGAGCCACTGGCGACATTTACGAGCCATTCCGTACTTGACATGCCGGCGCCATATTTAAGCGCTAAAGAAATTAAAAATTTGTGGCGCACTTTTGTTTTATATTCGACACTGCCCTTAGATTATTATTCTGACATTCAGAAATGTGAAACTGATTATGAAAATAATATAGAATTGTTTGACCAACTGATAAAACTTCGCTGGCAGTATGATTATGCTAAAGAACGCCAGGAACTTAGTTTGCTGAAATTTTTAGGACGGGCGGAGTAAGACATGGGTTATCGAGTTTTAATACCCACGGCCGGAATAGGCTCACGGTTAGGCGATATGACCAGGTTTATCAATAAATCACTGGTCAGCGTTGCCAATCGCCCTATACTAAGCCACATAATAGAATTGTTTCCCACTGACACCGATTTTGTTATTGCTTTAGGGCATAAAGGCCATCTGGTTCGAGAATTTCTGGAACTCGCGTATCCGGAAAGAACTTTTTTTTATGCTGATGTCGATCCTTTTGAAGGTCCTGGATCCGGTCTCGGGCTAAGTATCTTGTCATGCATACAATATTTGCAGCAGCCTTTTATATTTATTTCTTGCGATACTTTGGTCAAGAATATTATTCCGGCGCCTACAGAAAACTGGATGGGATATGCGGAACTATCCGAATTGGATCAATATAGAACTATGAAAGTTGCATCCGCTGAGGTTTTATCTATTTGTGAAAAAGGCGTGGGTAAAATTGGCACCCACAAACCTTATATTGGTCTTGCTGGAATAAAAGACTATAAAGAATTCTGGGATGCCATGAAGCGCGGCGGCGAAGAAGCGGTTTTAACCGGTGAAAGCCACGGCTTGCGCAGCCTTATTGGTAAAAAAATAAAAGCTTTTGAATTTTCATGGTACGATACCGGCATTCCGACTGCCCTTGCAAAGACTCGTGAGGCATATCGCGAAGCCGATGAACCCAATATTCTCGAAAAAGCCAACGAAGCGATATGGTTTGTTAAAAACAGGGTGATTAAGTTCTCGGATGATAAAAAATTTATCCGTAACCGCATTGCTCGCGCCTCGAATATATCTGAATATATTCCTGAAATAGTCGGCTCAAAGACCAATATGTATGCTTACAAAAAGGTCGATGGTCGCATTATGTCAGAAGCGGTTACATTACCATTATTTAAAGAGTTGCTTGATTATTCGAATAAATTCTGGCAAACATATAAATTAAATGAGAATGAATTATCTGAATTTCGTAATACTTGTATGAAGTTTTATAAGGATAAAACCATAGAGCGCATCGATCTGTTCTTCAAGAATTTTCATAAAACGGATGGTGCCGAGAAGATAAATGGCGTAAGCATGCCGACGATAAAGAAAATTTTAAATGACATTGATTGGAATTGGCTGGCTGATGGGCTGCCGGGAAGATTCCATGGTGATTTTCACTTCGAGAATATTTTATATTCTGAAGCCGAAAATAAGTTTACTTTTTTAGACTGGCGCCAGGAATTCGGCGGGCTTATGAAAACGGGCGACATCTATTATGATTTAGCAAAATTACTGCATGGCCTGATAGTCTGCCACGAGCTGATAGCCGAAAATAAATTTTGGGTTCAATGGACCGATCGCGAAATTAGATACGATTTGTTGAGAAAACAGATACTCGTGAAATGCGAGCAGGTTTACTCAGACTGGTTGATCGAAAACGGTTATGATCGTAAAAAAGTCTGGGTTTTAACTGCTTTGGTTTATTTGAATATCGCGGCGCTTCATCATTATCCTTATAGTTTGATGTTGTATACGCTCGGGAAAGAAATGCTATTTGAAATTATTGAGGAGTAGTATGAATTATATTGAAAGAAAAGAGTGCTCAATAATACATAATCAGGATTTAGAACCACTATATGACTTTATTGATTTTCCCGTTTTTATGGGTTGCACTCAACAACCGCCTGAGAAAGATATTAAGGCTGACATGAGATGGGTTATCAGCAAAAGATCGGGCTTGATCCAACTAAGATCGTTACTGCCTCTTGAAGTTTTATATCCAGAAGCGCATGGTGCCGGATGTGTCGGGGCTTTATGGCTAAAACATCATAGGGCTTTAGCCGAGTTCATAAAAAATTGTAGTTCTCATTCGGTATTTGAGATTGGTGGTTCGCATGGAATCTTAGAAAAAGAATTTTCCGGATTAAACGGACGAATTCCATGGACTGTAATTGAGCCAAATCCCGTGCCGGTGGACGGATGCAATGCAACTTTTATCAAAGGTTTTTTCGATGACCGCTTCAAGTATAGCGGCTCTTTTGACACGGTAGTTCATTCTCATGTGTTTGAACACGTTTACGAACCAGATACTTTTGTAAAGCATCTTTCTGGTTTTATGCCGGAAGGTACGAAAATGATTTTTTCTATTCCAAATATGCAGGCAATGCTAGAACGCAAATATACTAATTGCATCAACTTCGAACATACAACTTTCCTTACGGATACATATGCTGATTTTTTGTTGCTAAAACACGGCTTCAATATTTCCAAAAAGAAATTCTTCTTGGATGATCATAGTATCTTTTATTGTGCTATAAAAGATCATACGGTTAAAGCAGCTAACCTTCCAGTCGGACTGTATGAAAAAAACAAAAAAATGTATATGGAATACCTAGATTATCATAAAAAACTAATATATGAAATAAATGAAAAAATAAATAATTCATCTAATCCGATTTATTTATTTGGAGCGCATGTATTCGCACAATATCTTATTGCATTTGGGCTTAAGACCGATAGAATTGTCAGTATTTTAGACAATGATACTAACAAGCATTCAAAGCGTCTTTATGGAACGAAACTTCTGGTAAATTCTCCCCAAATATTAAAAACAATTGATTCTCCTGTTGTAATATTAAAAGCTGGTGTTTACAATGAAGAAATCAAAAACGACATTTTAACAAATATCAATTCCCATGTTGAATTTTGGGAGTAATCTATGAGTAATCTAACTATTTTTGCTAATTTTTTTATTGATACTAAGGAAAGGTATCTGAGAATGATGGATTCATTCCGGTCGTTTTACCAAGTCGAGCCGGTTAATTGGGTTATTAATATCAGAGGGCGGTTTAAGGAGCAAGCAGCTCAATTTTTAAGAGAGAATGTAAAAGAAGAGTTAAGGATAACTTTTATGCAAAGCGAAGAGGGGTGGTTTTATGATACCCAAAAGATGCTTAACGATATTAGTACATCTTATGTCTTTTTATGGATAGAAGATCAAATAAACATTGCGCCAATTGAATATTTAAAATCGGTATTAGAAGATATTGAAAAAAGTTCGATCGATATGTTTTATTATTCCTTCTTTAACAATGATAATAGGTTCAAAGGGCAGAAAATGTTAAACACGATAAATATCGAATACTTTTTACATGACAATGCTTCTCACGCAATAATGCAGAAAAATTATCCTGGTGCTTATATTATTACATACGCATCTATTATTAAATCTGAATTATTTAAAAAAATAATTACAATGCCATTACGCAAAGTGATTTGGCCAAAAGAAACACCATTTAATTTTGAAAAAGATCACGAACAGACTGAATGGTTGCCATTAGTCGTTGGAAAGCCTAAAAAAGAAATTTTCGTGCCTATAGATGATGATAGAGATTTAAAAAAATATTCTTTACAAAGCCGCGGCCTTTATCCGATTAGAGAGGGACGCTCAAGCTATGCGGTTGAAAACGAGAATCACAAACTAGTTAAAATATTAGGTAAATTTAAAAAAGGCATTATAAATCGTGGCAAAAAAGCTGTTAAGGCCGGATTAAAATCATTTAAAAATTTTCTGATAAATGTCTATAGGTTTGTCTTTGCAAGGCCAAAGTTTTATAATTTTAACAAATTATTGTTTGACATGGCGCTTTCAGGTCTTGGAGTGCTGAATTGTGGAGCACCTAAAATTAGCGGCGAGTATTATTTTTTAAAAAAATATTTAAAAAGTATCAGTTCCCATAGTGTTGTAATAGTAGATGTAGGCGCAAACGAAGGAGATTATTCCAGGCTCGTGAAAAAAATTCTTCCAACCTCTAATGTTTATTCTTTCGAGCCACATCCCAAAACTTTTTTACGATTGAAAGCTGTTGGAGAAAAATATGGTTTCGTCACGATAAATTCGGGATGCGGTGATATCTGCGGAACTTCGAAGCTATTTGACATGAAGGGGCAGGACGGATCATCATTAGCTTCATTATACAAGGAAGTAATTGAAAATATTCATAAGCAATTGACTACTGAACATTTAATAAATATTACAACTCTTGACGACTATTTTTTTTCTCAATCTAATATAAAAATAAATCTTTTAAAAATCGATACAGAAGGTAATGAACTGAAAGTGTTGCTAGGTGCAAAGAAACTATTGGAAAAAGGTTTGATCGATGTGATTCATTTTGAATTTAACGAAATGAACGTTTTTAGCAGAGTTTATATGAAAGATTTTTTCGATTATCTTTCAAATTATCAATTTTACAGGATGCTTCCGGCCGGATTGGTTAAAATAGATAGTTATATCCCGTTGACTTGCGAGATATTTGCGTATCAAAATATTGTGGCTGTAAATAAAAATATAAGATTGTCATTTTAGAAATTATGTTATTGGAATTACAATAAAAATCGAATTGAAAATTCACTTTGTATCACTGTCTCAGACTATCTAATAATTGTGTTGTGAACCTATGAACCCGATTGCACCCGTGGTATTGTTTACATATAATCGTCTTGCGCATACTCAACAAACTGTGAATGCGATGCAAAAAACGAGCTTGCTGACGATAGCGATCTTAATATTTTTTCCGATGGTCCTAAAGAGGGTCCCCCTCTCTAATAACATTCAATTACAACGGCTGTTTTTTCTTTATAGTCATGAAATGCCATACCAAGATTTGATACACGTTGTTTATTTCCATTATGATAGCTAAATTAGGAAGAAAATATGAATAAAATTGCTCCAATTGCATTGTTTACATATAATCGCCTGTGGCATACGCAACAAACAATTAACGCGCTGTTAAAAAACGAATTTGCAACTAAAAGTTCTATAATAATTTTTTCCGACGGCCCTAAAGATGAAAATTCCAAAATAAAGGTTGACGAGGTCAGAAAATATTTAAAAACTATAAAAGGTTTTAAAGATATCGAAGTTATTGAAAGTGAAGGCAATAAAGGGTTAGCCGAGTCTATTATAAATGGCGTTACGAAAGTTGTTAATGAATACGGTAAAATAATAGTTTTAGAAGATGATTTAATCACATCACCATATTTTTTACGATTTATAAATGAGGGATTAAATTTTTATGAAGATAACGAAAACATTATTAGCGTTTGTGGCTATATATATCCAATAAAGCAAAAATTGCCAGAAACCTTTTTTTTGAAATTTATTGATAGTTGGGGATGGGGAACTTGGAAACGAGCGTGGGATATTTTTGAATCAGATGGCCAAAAGCTATTGAAAGCCTTGGAAGAACAAAATTTAACCTATGAATTTGACATATCCGGCTCGTCTTCGTTTACCTTGATGCTTAAAGATCAGATTGCTGGCAAAAATAACTCATGGGCCGTAAGGTGGTATGCTTCGGCTTTTTTAAATCAAAAGCTTTCTCTTTATCCCGGTATTTCATTGGTACAAAACATAGGTAATGATGGAACTGGCGTGCATTGTGGAACAACATTTTTGTATGAGGTCAATTTATCTAAAAGGCCGATAAAAGTACAAAAAATTATTATCGAAAATAATCCGGAAGTTTTGAAATTAATGTTTAGATTTTTTAATATTGGATTTTTCAATAAAATCATAGATAAAATTAAAAGACTTTTAAAATAATGAGATTGGGTGTAAAAAGATTTAAATTATAAATAAAATTCTTTAAAATGTATGTCTAAAAGAACTAAATAGGAGTTTAAATTTTAAGTCATGAAAAAAGTTATAAAAGAATTAATACCCCCTTTTTTGCTTAAACTTATAAAAAAAGCATCAGGTCATGAATATGGATTTTTTGGGGATTTTAAAACATGGAAAGAGGCGCAGAAACTTTCAACAGGGTATGATGCAGAAATCATTCTCGATAAAGTAAGGAATTCATTGCTTGAAGTTAAGGCCGGCAGGGCGATTTATGAAAGAGATTCTGTATTATTCGATCGTATTGAATACTCATGGCCTTTACTTGCGGGATTAATGCTGGCGGCTTCTCAAAATAATAATAAGTTGAATGTTATCGATTTTGGCGGCTCTTTGGGGAGCACTTATTTTCAGAACAGAAAATTTCTGGCCGGTCTGTCTGGATTAAAATGGAACATAGTCGAACAAAACAAGATAGTCGAGTACGGTCGAAGGTACTTCGAGAACGAATCGCTTAAATTTTTCTTTAACATTGATGAATGTTTCGAATCGAATCCTGATATTAGTGTTATAATTTTGTCAAGCGTGATACATTATGTAGAAAAGCCTTACGAGGTATTGCAACGCTTGATTGAAAGCGGCGTGCGATATTTTATTGTAGACAGAACTCCTTTGATTCGAGAGAAAAACGAAAGGATAGTCATTCAAAAGATTAATCCTGACATAGTGGTTGGGTGCTATCCTGTATGGCTTTTAAACAAAGACAAATTTGTTGGCGCGTTTCTGAAGCATTATGAGTTAATTGAAGAATTTGATAGTTTCGAAACGATAAACATAGACTGTGAATTCAAAGGATTTATTTTTAAATTAAGATGAGAAGTAACAATTATTTTCAGAATATTTATATAGAGATTGTCGGATTTTGTAATGCAAAATGTCCTTATTGCACAACAGGAGCTAAAAATGCCCCCTGCGGTGGCTTGATGAAGCACGAAACTTTTTCGGACGTAATACAGATGCTATTAAAAAATAAACTGGCAGACAAGAATTCTTTGATCCATTTATACAATTGGGGCGAACCTTTTCTTCATCCAACTCTGAAAAATCTAGTTGAAATAATCAATGTGCACGGATTGAAATACGCTTTAAGTACTAATTCATCCAGGCTTCCGGTTCAAATAGACCGGGAATTTTCTAAAAATCTCAAACAGGTTATTTATTCAATGCCAGGGTTTTCACAGGATTCGTATGATAAAATTCATGGCTTTAATTTCGATAGAATAATTAAAAATATTGCCAATTTTACTAACTGTGTAAGACACCATAACGAGGCGGTTGAATTTTTGATATCATATCATGTTTACCGTTTTAATTATAATGAAATGAAGGCTTGTGAAAAATTCGCAGATAATTTTAACATTGAGTTCTCTCCGCGTTACGCTCTTTTGAATGATTGGTGGCAGTTGGAAAAATATCTGGCAGAAAATAAGAATTCTGAAAAAATTGAACGTGATATTTTTATTTCTAACATTCGCGAAACTATGTCCAAAATCCCAAATCAATACAAATGTCCGCAATATAAAGGGTTGACGATTGATGAGGTCGGTAATATTTTAACGTGTTGTGTTCTCCCCCGTAATCATCCTGATTATTCATGCGGAAATCTCCTTACTGATAATATTGAATTTGTCCTGAATTCAAGACCGGGCAAAAAGGTTTGCAAATACTGCATAAATACAGGTTTGGCAGGATATTTGAATGACCTGAAGTGCCCCCGAGAATATAAAAAAAGCGCTAAACAATTATTTTTGCCTTTACATTATGATAGATATAGAAAATTTTTAGCCAATTTATGTCCAGAAATTTTATTGAGTTTTTTTAAAAAATTTAAAGGTTGACATCATGCTAAAAAAAATGAAGACATTATATCAGAGGGAACAATTGACGCCATCGTTTTTCGGCGTTTTTATCAATCCCTTTTTTTTTGCCAAAAGAGAACTTTTGAAGGCTGTTAAAAAATTTTCTCGTTTTATTAATGGGAAAATACTGGATGTCGGATGCGGACAAAAACCATATCGTAAATATTTTCAATGTGATGAGTACGTAGGCCTAGAATTGGATACACCCGAAAATCGTTCTAATAAGAAAGCAGATTTTTATTACGACGGAAACATTTTTCCTTTTGAGTCCGGCGAATTTGATTGCGCTATTGCAAACGAAGTTCTTGAACATATTTTTAATCCTGACGAATTTTTAGATGAGTTAAATCGAGTGTTGAAGTCTAATGGAAGTATTTTAATAACTGTGCCTTTTGTATGGGACGAACACGAACAGCCTTACGATTATGCAAGATACTCTTCTTTCGGATTAAAACACCTACTTGAAAAGCATGGTTTTAAAATTGTTAAAAGCCAAAAAACGTTGAATGATATCAGGCTTTTGTTTCAACTTTTTTTTGCTTATTTATATAAGAAAATCTATACAAGAAAAGGGCTTATTAATTCAGTTCTGACGGTCGTTTTAATCACGCCACTCATTTTCCTTGGTGAAACTTTAAATGTTTTTTTGCCGAAAAATAATGATTTTTATCTGGATAATGTTATACTTGCCCAAAAAAAGTAACAGTTATTTTTGTCGGGAGGACATAATGATATTAAAAGAGATTGAAACTGATATACTTTTTATAGTGCCTCCGTATTTAAGATTTTTAAATTCCGAAAATTATGTTTTTCCATTAGGCTTGGGGCAGATAGTATCATATCTGTCTGCAAGAGGTATATCTTCGAAAATTTATAATGCAGATATTTTTAAGCCTCAAAAAAATTATTATCTTCGTTTTATTAACTTTTTAAGAAGAATCATTTTTTGTTCAGAACTTATAAACCAAGACTTTTTAGATGGCAGGAACGATTTTGAAAGAAATTTTAAAGATATGAATAATAAAATATGGCTTGAGGTCAGACATGTACTTGAGGTTGTGAAGCCTAAAATATTGGGAATTTCATGTAAATCTACCGATATTGAATCTGCTGAAATACTCGCTAAATTAGCGAAATCAATTTTGCCTGAAGTTAAAATAGTAGTTGGAGGTCCGGCTGCCAATACTTATACCGAACACTTTATATCGAACATCTCCTTTGATTACATAATCAGAGGTGAAGGCGAAATAGCAATGCATCAATTGACAGAATGTATTTTTAAAAAATTGCCTTTAGAAGACTTTAAAAAAATCAATGGTCTCATATTCAGGCAAAAAAGCACAATCATAAAAAACGAATTTACCGCTTGTAAAATGGGATTAGATGAAATACCCTTTCCTGATAGAGAATCAATGTTCTATTTGAATGAGAATAACCAATTTGAATTTGTGGTGAAGACCAATGACATAATAACATCCAGAGGTTGCCCTTATCACTGCAAGTTTTGTTCTTCTTATGTTTCATGGGGAACCCGGAAGCCCAAATTAAGAAGCATTGAAAACATTATTGAAGAAATAGTTTATTTGCATAAAAAATATGGTCAGAAAAATTTCATTATTTGGGATGATTTATTTACGGCAAACAAAAACAGAGTAATTAAATTTTGTGAAAAAATATTGGAATCATCACTAGAAATAAAATGGTTGTGCTTTGCCCGTATAAACACTATAGATGAAGAATTAATAGCAATTATGAAAAAAGCCGGTTGTATCGAAATTCAGGTCGGAATTGAATCTGGAAATAATAGGATTTTAAAGCATATAAAAAAAGATATTGATCTGGAGATGATCTATAAAAAATCAAAAATTATAAATGATTCTGGAATGAAATGGACCGCTTTTTTTATAATCGGATTTCCAGGGGAAACGAAAAAAGAAATTCTGGATACCATTAAAATCATACCTAGAATTAAGCCTACGGCAGCAACAATGAGTATATTTGCACCGTATGCCGGCACAGATTTTTATTTTGAATTAGTACAATCGGGGCAAATGTCTTCCGACTATGAGCGGGTTGATTGCATGACTTCAACCAAAAATTATACCGGCACGATGAGTGACAGAGATTTTAAAAAGATTGCAGTTTATGCCCTTGAAAAAACCGATAAATATAATTTTTATCTTAAATGGTCATATAATTTTACTAAATTAGTCAATTGGATTTTTAGAAAATAAAGTTATTTCATTAACATGAATTTTAGTGATGTTGAATTGGTTAAATGTTAAATTTTTGCACTCTGTTCGATTCCAACTATCTTTCGCGCGGCCTGGCTATGTATGAGTCGTTGACCCGGCATTGCCGGGATTTTCGCCTTTATATTTTCGCTTT